>Ga0182024_10002082_pt1 | contig 50255 bp, 47 predicted proteins | sample P32metaG_FD_120480 | JGI IMG/M metagenome (GOLD analysis project Ga0182024, IMG submission 120480) | Permafrost microbial communities from Stordalen Mire, Sweden - P3-2 metaG (Illumina Assembly) | ecosystem: Environmental > Terrestrial > Soil > Wetlands > Permafrost | place: Sweden: Stordalen...
ATCCCGGCGCGTCGCGTGTGGGCGGTGCTGCTGGTGCTGCCGCTGGGTGTGCCGGACTTCGTGATCGGCTTCGGCTGGGTCTCCCTGGACCACAGCCTGCACGGGTATCAGGCGGCGGTGATGATCATGACGCTGTCGCTCTACCCGCTGGTGTATCTGCCAGCAGTCGCCGGTCTGGCCGGCGTGGATCCGGCGCTCGAGGAGGTCGCGCGCAGCCTTGGGCTGGGGCCGTGGAGGGTGTTCTGGAAGGTGACGCTACGCCAGATGCTGCCGGCGGTGCTGGGCGGCTGCCTGCTCGTGACGCTCGGCCTGCTGGCCGAGTACGGAGCATTCGAGATCGTCCAGTACCAGACCTTCACCGTGGCGATCTTCACCGAGTTCAAGCTCGGGTTCGATACCGCTGCGGCCTGCGCGTTGTCGCTGGTGCTCGTGGCGCTCGGGATCGCGGCGCTCGCCGGCGAGTTGCCCCTGGTCCGTCGCGGGCGCTGGAGCAGCAGCGGCCAGGGCGCGCGTCGCGCCGTCGTGAGGGTGAGGTTGGGGCGTCGCTGGACGATCCCGGCCCTGTGCGGCCTGTTAGCGCTGTGCGGCCTGTCGCTCGGGGTGCCGGTCGGCTCGCTGGTGTACTGGCTGATCCACGGTGGCTCGAGCACGCTGCCGCCGGCGTCGATCCTCACCGACGCGGCTCACACAACGGAGTTCAGCGCAGGCGCCGCGGCACTCGCGACGGCGCTGGCGATCCCGGTGACAGTCGCGGCGATGCGCCATCGCAACAGGCTCACGATCCTGATCGAGCGCCTCGCCCTCCTGCCCCAAGCGCTCCCCGGGCTGGTCGTGGCGCTGGGGCTCGTGTCATTCACAGTGCGTTACGCGCTGCCTCTGTATGAGAGCTCGCTGGAGCTGATAGTGGCCTACGCGATCCTGTTCCTGCCGCTTGCGGTGGTGGGAGTGCGGGCGGGGCTGGCACATGTTCCGCCACGCCTGGAGGAGGTGGGACGCTCACTCGGACGGCGACCGGCGGCGGTCTGGCTGCGCGTGATCCTGCCGCTGATCGCCCCGGGGCTGGGCGTGGCGTTTGCGCTTGTGTTCATCTCCTCCTGCACGGAGCTTACGGCGACGCTGCTGCTGAGGCCCACAGGCGTGGATACGCTCGCCACCCAGTTTTGGGCCTACACGAGCGACTTCTCCTATGGTGCCGCAGCTCCCTACGCGGGGTTGATGGTGCTGATCTCGGCGATCCCGGTGTATCTGCTTAGTCAACGCATGGCGACGCTCGCGCGGAGAGGTCGGACATGAGCTCGGCCGGCGAAGGGGCTGCGCTTCAGCCCTCAGACAGCGACCTGTGGGTGCTCGACCTGTGGAAGGGCTATGCCTCAGGGCAGCCGGTGCTGCGGGGTGTGAACCTGAACGTCCCCGCGGGGTCGCTGGTCGCCGTGCTGGGGCTGTCGGGCTGCGGCAAGACGACGCTCCTGCGGGCGATCGCGGGCTTTGAGCGCGTCCAGCGAGGACGTATAGCGCTCGGGACACAGACGCTTGACGACGGGCGCGTGTACGTACCGCCAGAGCGCCGGGGGATCGGCTACGTGCCGCAGGAAGGCGCACTGTTTCCCAACCTCAGCGTGCGGGCCAACATCGCGTTCGGCCTCTCGCGAGCGCAGCGGCGCACGAGCGTCGTGGACGAGCTACTGGAGCTGGTGGGACTCGTACCCCTCGCTCGGCGCTATCCCCACCAACTCTCGGGCGGCGAGCAGCAAAGGGTCGCGCTTGCCCGGGCGTTGGCCCGGCGGCCCGAGGTGCTGCTCCTAGACGAGCCGTTCTCCTCCCTGGACGCCTCGCTGCGGGCCACCGTGCGCGAAGAAGTCAGCGCGCTGCTGCGCTCCCAGGGCGCCACCACAGTGCTCGTGACGCATGACCAGGAGGAGGCGCTGTCGCTGGCTGATACGGTCGCGGTACTGCGCGACGGGGTCATCGTCCAGCAGGGAACCCCAGCAGAGCTCTACAGCACGCCGGTCGACGCGCCCCTGGCGAGCTTTCTCGGCGCGGCGAATCTCATCGAGGCAAGATTCGACGGCGGCTGGGCGCACACCGTGCTCGGTCAACTGCAGCTGAACCCAGATCCCACCAGAGCACCCGGTCTCACGCACGGGGTCGTAATCGTGCGCCCGGAGCAGCTGGAGGTGCGCCCTCGCGAGGACTCGATTGCGAACGGTCTAGCTGGAGAGGTTGAGCAGTGTCGCTATTACGGGCACGACGCGCTGCTGCACATTCGCCTCGACGCGCCCGACGGCAAGCAGGTGCTGCTCGCGCGGGTTGGAGGCAAGCAGGCGCTGCCGGCCGGCACGCCCGTGAGTCTCGCCGCACATGGACCGGTCACGATCGTGGAGTGAGCATGGTGGACGCCGACTCAGGCGCTTGCCACAGCGCGTCATCCCCGAGCGGCCGGCGGACCGCATCGCCCGAGCCGACCAGCTCGAGCAGCGCCGCCTCCGCGGCCTGGCGGTCAGGTGCGGCATTGCCTGCGGTCATCAGCGCCGCCACCTCTTGCGTGGTGAGGCCGTCGGTGAAGTGGTGGAGCAGCGGGGCAGGCGACGGCGGTGCCTGTTCACGCTCGAGCGTCGGGTCGAGATTGGCAACCAGCACGTCGTAAGCCTCAACCGGCTGAAATCCGCCCGCTTGCAGTTGTCGTGAGTCGCGCTGGAAGAGGACCGACGGCGCGGTATAGCGCACCGGTCCATCCGACGCGGCGGTCTTACCCTGCAGCTCCGAGGCCGAGCCGGCCGCGGTCCGCGCCTCGGCGCGGTCGCGCTCGTACGCCTCGCTCACCTCGTCGCTGTCGAGCCGGGCGACGATCTCCTGCGCGGGAATGCCCGGCACCTGGGCGAGCGCCTCGGTGAGCTGCGCGTCGTCGTCCAGCACCAGCGATGTCGTGAAGTTCGCGAGCTGCAAAGCGCGGAACACGCGCCACTCGCTCCCGGCGTCGAGTACCCGCGCCGCGACCACCGCGCGGCAGGCGCGGGCCGTCGCTGAGATCCGCGCCTTCGGATTGGGCGACAGCGGCATCCCATAGCGGCGGTAGCGCTGCTGGCCAAGCGCCGCCCGCAGCGGGGTGTATCCGCGCGCCTCGTACTGCGACGCGTCCTCGGTCAGTCCGATCAGCACGAGCCGCCACTCCAGCTGGTCGCGATAGCGCCATTCGAGCACGCGTAAGGCCGGGTTCGCGGAGTAGGCCCACGGACAGGCCGGGTCGCTGTAGAGCGTCGCCGAGATCATTGCGAGAACAACTATACGACGGCAAGCGCCACAATCGTACTGAACTCTACGTAGGCGAAAGCCGCACCGGCAGGGTCTTGAGCTGATTGACGAACACCGACTCCACGATCGTCGGCCGGCCCGCCGGCTCCATCGCCGGGAAGCGGGCAAGGGTCTCCTCGAACAGGGTGTTGAGCTCCAGCCGGGCCAGCGCGGTGCCCAGGCAGAAGTGACGACCGCCGGCGCCGAAGGCCTGGTGCTCGGTGGTGCGGCGCACGTCGAAGCGGTCGGGATCCTCGTGACGAGTCTCGTCGCGGTTAGACGAGACGTACCACATGACGACCTTCTCACCCTCCTTGATCTGACGCCCATTCAGCTCGGTATCGCGAGTCGCGGTGCGGCGGAAGTGAGCGAACGCGGGAAACATCCGCAGCGACTCCTCCACGGCGCCTCCGATCAGCGACGGGTCGTCCAGCAGCAGCCGGCGCTGATCGGGGTCTTCCATCAGCGCGCGCATGCCGCTGCAGTAGGTGGCCTTCGTGGAGTCGTTGCCGGCGGCGACGAGCAGGAAGAAGCCCATCACGATCTCGTGTTCCTCGAGCTTCTGTCCGTCCACTTCAGCGTGCACCAGCACGCTCGTCAGGTCGTCCGTCGGGGTCTCGCGGCGCTGCGCGATCAGCTTCCCGCAGCGCTCAAAGACCTCCGCAACGCCCGCTTGCACCCCCGCCACGACGCTCTCGTGCGGATTCAAATCGGGGTCGCCGGCCGCCAGCATCATGTTCATCAGGCGCGCCCACGCCTCGTCGTCCTCCGGCGGGATACCCATGAAGCTGCCGATCACACGCGAGACCACCGGCTGAGCCACGTCGGCGACCAGGTCGCACGTCTCCCGGCCCCGCACACGCTCGAGCACCTCCACCACGATGGCCCGGATCGCGTCCTCGTGGGCGGCGATTCGCTTGGGCGTAAAGCCTGCCTGGAACAGCGCCTTGATGCGATCGTGCTTGGGCGGGTCCATGCCGATGAACATCGCGCGCGTAAGCTCGATCGGCAAGCCGATGTTGGCGACCACGATGCCCCCGAGCTCGGACGAGTAGGTCTGCCAGTCGCGGCTCACCGCATGGACGTCCGCAGCCGTGGTCACCGACCAGAAGCCGGCCTCCTCGGGGAATTCGGTGATGCCCGCGGTCCAGTGCACAGGGCACTCCCCGCGCATGCGCGCGAACAGCTCGTTCGGCACGCCGTGCTCCCAAACCTCGGGCTCGGTGAGGAGCACATTCTCGAGATCGCTTTCAACCGACGCCATCGGGACCTCCTGGGTCGCTGCCGGGGATGTTCGGTTGATGGTACTGGCTGGCTGGCCAGGATGGCATCCCACCATTGAGCAGCTCCCCACCTCGCCGAGAGGTGGCGAGAGCTTTGCCCTAACTCGCGTGTTCTACAAGCGGCGGACGGGGGTCGAACCCGCGACCTTCGGCTTGGGAAGCCGACGCTCTACCAACTGAGCTACCACCGCGTGCTCGCGCAGATATTACGCACCCCGCGCCGCGGCTCGCCGCGAGTGACTTGGCTCTACCCTTGGGGCCGTGAGCCGACGCCTGCTGCCGATCCTCGTCTCGATCCTCGGCGCCTGCCTGGTCGCGCTGCTGATCTACGGCATCTCCCACCAGGCGGCGAGCCGCACGCTCGACGAAGCGGTGCACCAGGGCAAAGATCCCCTCGCACCCGACGCCGGTCAAACGCTTCCCGGGCTCTCCGGCGCCCACTCCACTTCGCTCGCGTCGTTCGACGGCAAGGTCGTCATCCTGAACTTCTGGGCCTCCTGGTGCGAACCCTGCCAGGAAGAGGCGCCCCTGCTCGAGCGCGCCCAAACTCAGCTTCAACGCCACGACGCAACCGTGCTCGGCGTGACCTATCTCGACGCCTCCCCCGACTCCGAACACTTCGTCCGCCAGTACCACCTCACCTACCCTAACCTCCGCGACACGACCGGCGACTTCGCCCACTCCTACGGCACCGACCAGCTCCCGGAGAGCTTCGTGATCGACCGCCAGGGCCACATCGTCGCGATCTCCCGCGGCGAGATCGACCAGGCCTTTCTGAACCGCGCGATCGTCCTGGCGGAGCACTCGTGAGCCGGCGCCTCTCGCTTCGCGGCCACCGCTCGTCCTCACGCCGACTGGCGGTCCCCGCAGCAACCCTGATCGCCTTGCTGGCGCTCTGCCTGAGCGCACCATCCGCGCTCGGCATGGGTGCCACCGTCGCCCCCCCGCGCACCTCACTGCCCGTGATCGAGCGTCAGGTGATGTGCGTCACCTGCAAAATCCCCCTCCAGGTCGCCGAGTCTCCGCAGGCCGATCGCGAGCGGGAATTCATCCAGGGCCTGATCGACGAAGGCCAGGACGAAGCGCAGATCAAGCGCTCGCTCGTCGCCCAGTACGGCCCGACGGTGCTTGCGCTACCGAGCACGCAAGGCTTCGATCTGACCGTCTACCTCGTCCCGCTCGCGGTGTTCCTCGCTCTGCTCGCCACGCTTGCGGTGCTGCTGCCCCGCTGGCGCCGCCACGCCCGTGCCCAGGCAGGCAGCGTCCCGGACGCGGCGCGGCTGGACCCCGCCGACGCCGCCCGGCTGGAGGCGGACCTGGCACGCTTCGACTGACGCGCTCGCGATCTACATCTCTGCCGGCGCGCTTACCCCGAGCAGGTCCAGGCAGCGGGCGATCGTGCGCTGCGTGGCCACGGACAGCGCGATCCGCAGTGACTCGACCATCTCGGGCTCGGCGCCGAGCACGCGGCAGTCGCGATAGAAGGCCGTGAAATCCTGGGCGAGCTGCAGCGCGTAGGCCGTGACCCGGTGGGGGGCGCGCCGGTCTGCGGCCTCCTGCACCTCCCCGGGGAAGGCGAGCAGTTGCTTGACCAGCGCGCGCTCCGCCGCATGCAGGGGCGTTCCGCTCCCATCCACTGCCCCGTTCCCATCTTGCGTCAGACCATCGTCCGGCGATCGGCTCCCCTCAGCGATGGCCTCCAGCGCCTCCCGCACGCGCTCCTCCCCCACCTTCGCGAGCACCGCGGCGATCCGGGCGTGCGCGTACTGGACGTAGTAGACAGGGTTCTCACTCGACTGGCTGCGCGCCAAGTCGAGGTCGAGGTCGACCGTCGTCTCGTGCGAGCGCGCCAACAGATACCAACGCGCGGCGTCCACGCCGATCTCAGTGAGTAGATCATCGAGCGTCACGAACTCGCCCGCTCGCTTGGACATCTGCGCGCGCTCGCCACCGCGCATCAGGTGGACGAGCTGCATGATCAGCAACTCCAGATGCTCGGGGTCACCGCCGAGCGCCTCGTAAGCAGCCTTCATCCGCAGCACATAGCCATGATGATCGGCGCCCCACACATCGATCTGGCGGTCAAAGCCGCGCTCGCGCTTATCCTGGTGGTAGGCGATGTCCGAGGCGAAGTAGGTGTGCTCGCCGTTTGAGCGCACGAGCACGCGGTCCTTGTCGTCGCCGTAGTTGGTGCTGCGCAGCCACAGCGCCCCCTCGCTCCGATAGGTGTGTCCCTCGCGTTCGAGGACCTCAAGCGTGTGCGCAACCGGGCTTGGGTCCCCTTCGTGGAGCTTGCTCTCGTAGGCCCAGTGATCGAAGCCCTCAACGTTGAACGCGCCGAGTGCTTCCTGCATCGCCCCCACCATCACCGCCACAGCGGCGTGCCCCACCTCCGCCGGAGTCATCGACTGGGCCTTTGCCAGATGGACGAGCTTCTCCACGTACGCGCCCCGATAGCCGTCCTCGGGAACCTGCTCACCCCGTGCCAAGGCGAGAATCGACTCGCCGAGCTTTGACACCTGCGAGCCGGCATCGTTGACGTAGAACTCGCGCTCCACCTCGTGGCCGTGAAAGGCCAGCAGACGGCCCAGCGCGTCTCCATAGGCTGCATTGCGCGCGTGGCCAACGTGCATCGGCCCAGTTGGATTGGCCGAGACGAACTCGATGAGGATCCGCTCGCGAGCATGGGCGCCGTCCGCTCCGAATGTCTCCCCAGCATTCAGCACCTCAGCGAGCGATCCGACGAGCCACCGGTCAGCGAGAAAGAGATTGAGAAAACCCGGTCCCGCCACCTCGAAGCGCTCCAGACGCGCTCCGAGCCGCCGCTTCAGCTCCTCGCCAAGACGCTCCGCGAGGACGCGCGGCGCGGTGCCCAGTCTCGGCGCCAGCAGCAGCGCGGCGTTCGTCGAATAGTCACCGAGGTCCGCGCGCGGTGGACGCTCGAGCACGATCCCTCCGCGAACTCTGCCCGCCGAGGCGGCGGTCGCCTCGGTCCCAGCATCGCCAGAGACACCAGCCTTGCCGGACGACGGTCCCATCAGCTCTCCGGCAACCGCCAGCACGGTCTCGTGCAAGCCGTCCAGCGGCGTCGGGACACTCCTCGTGGTGCGTTGCAAAGAGACTCTTTCATCGATCATGCTCATCGCTTGCGATACTAGCTGCGTGAACGATCAAGACTCAGGCGCCGAGCGCCACATAAACATTCATCTCTCCCCCGAGATCATGGGGGGCGTATACGCGAACTTCGCCAACGTCAGCCACTCCGACTACGAGTTCACCGTCACCTTCGCGCGTGTCGACCACGAGGTCGAGTCCGAGGAGGTCCCGGGCGTAGTCGTCTCGCGTGTCAACCTCTCCCCGCGCTTCATGCGCGAGCTGATCGACGCGATGGAGGACAACTACTCCAAGTGGCGCACTCGCGAGGGCATCAAGAACCTGCCCGAGTACGGAGGTACGGAGGCCGGCTCAGAGGAGGAGTAGGGCGGCGCGTCCGCGAACTGCGACAGCTATGAAGGTCGCGGTAATCTCAGATATCCATGGCAACCGCCAGGCCTTTGAGGCTGTGCTTGATGCGGTCGCCGCCAGCGACGCGTCTGAGCTGTGGTGCCTCGGCGACCTCGTCGGCTACGGAGCCGATCCCGACATCTGCGTGGAGCTCGCCCGCGAGCACGCCGCGGTCTGCCTCGCCGGTAACCACGACCTGGCAGTCATCGGCGAGATACCGCTCGATGAGTTCTCCCGCGGGGCCAGCCTCGCGGCGCAGTGGACCAAGGAGGTGATCGCACCCGCGAACCTCGCCTTTCTCGCCGAGCTGCGCCCGCAGGGCCAGGAGGGTCCGATCGGCCTCTACCACGCCAGCCCGCGCGATCCCGTGTGGGAGTACGTGCTCTCGGCGTTACTCGCCGAGCTGTGCCTGGACCGCCAGCCCGACCGCATCTGCCTGATCGGCCATTCCCATGTTGCCCTCTCGTTCGTGCGCCACGGTGGCGAGCTCGCCACCGGGGAACCCAGACGTGAGGGCGCGCAGCTCGATCTCGCCACTGGCGAATGGCTGCTGAATCCCGGCAGTGTCGGGCAGCCACGCGACGGGGATCCGCGCGCCTCCTGGCTGCTGCTCGACCTCGACGGCCTGAGCGCATCCTTCCGGCGTGTCGACTACGACGTGGCCGGCGCCGCCGGCGCGATCCGCGCGGCACGCCTGCCGGACTCGCTTGCCGAGCGCCTGGAGTACGGTCAATGACCGTGAATCGCCTGATCCGTCTCCTTCTCGCCGGGCTACTCGGCGTCTTCGCCACCCTGCTGGTCGCCTGCGGGAGCTCCGGTAAGGGCTTGATCCCAGCCGCCAATGCCGGGCCACTGCAGAGCGATTTCGAAGCCGTCGCCCAGGCCGCGCAGAGCGGCGAAGGAAGCTGTACCGCTACCGAAGTCGCGATCGCGAAAACCGAAACAGATTTCGCGGCGCTGCCTGGCACTGTCGACTCCGGCCTGCATAAAACACTCAGCCTGGGCATCGCGAACCTGCGTCGCCGCGCACTCGCGCTGTGTGCCCAGCCGCTCCCGCAGACGACCTCGACGACAAAGACGAGCACCACCCCCACGACGGCTACGAGCACCCAGACGACGCCCACGCCGACCACGACCACCCACACCGAAACGAGCCCCACTCCGACCACCCCCACGCCGACGACGCCGACCGCCACCACCCCGGGAGGTGGCACACCGGCGCCCGGGAGCGGAAGCGAACCCGGCGTTTCCAACGGACCGGGAGGCGGCACGGGCATCGGCGGCGAAAGCGGCGCCGGGGCGCCGGGCGCGGGTGGCGCCCAGGAAAGCGGCAAATGAGCGAGGTGAAGATCGCCGGGCGCTACCGCCTGGAGGGCCGACTCGGCTTCGGCGGGATGTCCACCGTGCACCTCGCGCTCGACCTGCGCTTGGAGCGCCAGGTGGCCGTCAAGCTGCTCGCCGAGCACCTCGCGGATGACCCCACGTTCGTCTCGCGCTTCCAGCGCGAGGCGCAGGCCGCCGCGCGCCTGGTTCATCCCAACATCGTGCAGATCTTCGACTCTGGCCTCGACGAGCCCTCGGGCCGGCACTTCATCGTGATGGAGTACATCGAGGGTCAGTCCTGCGCGGAGATCCTGCGTGACGACGGCTGGGTCGAGGTGGACGAGGCCGTCTCGATCATCGCGCAATCCTGCGAGGGCCTGGATTATGCCCACCGTCACGGAGTTGTCCATCGTGACGTCAAGCCCGGCAACCTGCTGCGCGCGCGCGAGGGCGAGGTCAAGCTCGCCGACTTCGGCATCGCCAAGGCAACCGAGCAGTCTTCCATCACCCAGGTCGGCTCGGTCCTAGGTACCGCCGCCTACCTGGCTCCCGAGCAGGCGCGTGGCGAGGAGGCAGGCCCTCGCGCTGACCTGTATGCGCTCGGGGTCGTCGCCTACCAGCTGATCTCCGGGCGCCTTCCCTACGAGGCCACCTCGCTGACTGAGCTCGCGCTCAAGCAGCAGCGCGAGGAGCCCGCGATGCTCGACACGCTCGTCGCCGCCGTCGGGGGAGAGCTGGCCGACGCGATCGCGATCGCGCTCGCGCTCGATCCGCGCGACCGCTACCAGACCGCCCGCGAGATGGGGCGTGCGATCGACGACGGTGCACGCGGCATCTCGCCGGGCGAGCCCTCCGACGGCACGCGCGGCGGCGGCCCGGCGACCGCGGCGACAAGCCTGCTGGCGACGGCCGGATCGCGCGGGTCCGAGGGCGCAGGCCGCGGCGACGCCGCGGGCGCCGCGGGCGCCGTCACCCCCCGGCGGCCGCGGCCCGGGCCGCCACGCCAGCAGGCCCCGGTCGTGGCGGCGAGCGACGCCTCCGCGAACTCGCCTGCCGGGCGCCGGCGCGGGCGTCTGCTGCCCGCGATCCTCGTGCTGCTCGCGATCGCTGTCGTGATCGTCGCTGTCGTGATCGCCACCACCCCGGCGCCGACGAAGGTTGTGCTGCGTAACGTCGTCTACTCCGACGTTCAGCAGGCTTCTTCGGCACTCAAACAGCTGGTTTCGGAAAACACCAAATAAGACGAGAGGCCCCGCTTACGCGGGGCCTCTCGGTAAGGCAACTGCCCTTTCGGGCTGGACACCCGTCAATTGTCCAGCAGGCTAGCAGCCTCAACCGTCGCCTTCAATACATGGCTCCGGCGGCCGGACTCGAACCGGCATCTGACACTTGACGGGTATCCGTGTTGCCCTTACACCACACCGGAAAGCCGCCGCTGAAATTACTCAGCGTTTAGGATGAAACTCTCCGGCGCGCCACGCTCTTGCCACGCTTGCCAGATCCCCAGCGAGAACTCCCTGACGTAAATCGCTCATCAGTCGGGCGAGAAAAGCGAGGTTGTGCATCGTCAGCAGCCTTGCTCCCGTCAGCTCCCCGGCGCGCACCAAATAGCTGAGATAGGCGCGCGACAGGCCGTCGGAGCAGGCTGGGCACTCACAGCCCTCCAGCAGCGGCTCCCTTGACTCGCGCCACCGAGCCTTCTTCAGATCCAAACGCCAGCGGTTCTCGGGGTCGGGGACGAGCGCAGTGCCGTGCCTGCCGAGGCGGGTCGGCATCGCGCAATCGAACGTATCGATCCCCAGCTCTACTCCCCTGATCAGATCGTCCACCTCGCCGATCCCGAGCAAGTGTCTCGGCTTGCGCTCGTGCTCGCCCCCCAACTCACGTGTCGCGTAGCTCACCACCTCGTACATCTGTGCCTTATCTGCCCCAAGCGACCCGCCGATCGCCACCCCATCGCACGCGCTCGCGGCAATCGTTTGCGTCGACTCGCGCCGTAGGTCCTCGTACACGCCGCCCTGCACGATTCCGTAAACGAGCTGCTCCGCCGGCCCTTGCTCGGCGTGCCACCCCAGACAGCGCTCGAGCCAGCGGTGCGTGCGTTCGGTCGAGCGCTGCGTGTACTCACGGTCTACGTGGAACGGCGTGCACTCGTCGAACACGAGCGCCAGGTCGGAGCCCAGCGCCGCCTGCGTCGCCATCGAACCCTCGGGCGAGAGAAAGTGCTCGCGCCCGTCCACGTATGAACGAAAGCGCACCCCGTCCTCTTCGATCGCGAGGATCGCGCCCTCGCGCTTACTCGGGTCGGGGCGTCCACCCATGTTTCCCGGCCCGCTGCTGTTGCCGAGCCCCTTGGTGCCACGCTGCCCGCCTCCACGCCCGCGACCTGGGCGGGACTTGATCTCCTCCGCGACCGTCCCGTGCCCCATCGAGAACACCTGAAACCCTCCGGAATCGGTCACGATCGGACCGTCCCAGCCCATGAACCGGCCCATCCCGCCGAAGCGCTCGATCAACTCGGGGCCCGGGTTGAGCAGCAAATGAAAGGTGTTGCCGAGCACCATCTCGTACCCCAGCCCGGCGACCTCCGCCGGCAGCAGCCCCTTCACCGTGGCCTTCGTCGCAAGCGGCACGAATGCCGGTGTGCGAACATCGCCGTGCGCGGTTTCGAGCACTCCCGCACGGGCGTCACAGGAGCTATCGCGGGCCTCGATCGTGAAAGCAGCCATTCCTACGGCATCCTAAGAGGGACCTCTCATGCTCGCCGCCCTCATCAACGCCGAACATCTCGTCGAAGTCTCCGGCTATCCGCTGCTGTTCATCCTCGTGATGGCCGAGTCCTCCGGGGTGCCGATCCCGGGCGAGACAGCCCTGATCGCCGCCGCCGTGCTCGCCTCTCGGGGCAAGCTCCAGATCGAGCTCGTGATTCCCCTCGCTGCACTCGCCGCAATCGTGGGCGACAACATCGGCTACCAGATCGGGCGCAAGGGCGGGCGCTGGCTGCTCGAACGCCCCGGCCGCTTTCAAAGCCAGCGCCGGGAGGTGCTCGAGACCGGCGAGCCGTTCGTCGAACGCCACGGCCCGAAGGCCGTGTTCTTCGGCCGCTTCATCCTCGGCCTGCGCGTCTGGGCCTCGTGGTTGGCCGGCGCCACGCACATGCGCTGGCGTTCATTCTTTCTTTGGAACGCGCTCGGCGGAATCTGCTGGGCGAGCGGGATCGGCCTGCTCGCCTACTTCCTCGGCCACTCCGCCGGCAAAGCGATCGAGGCGTTCGGCATCTACGGGCTCGTCGCGGTCCTGCTCGCGATCGTGAGCACCTTCATCCTGCACCGCCGCCACCGCCGCCACACCCAGGCGCGATCCGCCCCGCCACCCGAGGCGACGCCATCCGATCCCGAGACGCGCTGAGCCCCTGACCTCAGACCAGCCGCCTCAGTCACCGTCTCCGGGAGGCCTTTCGATCTAGAGACGCCAGGATTCAGGCGAACTTACTCAGCAGCCAGCGCCGTTGCCGTTGCCATTGCCATTGCCGCAGGGCGCGATGCGATCCCAAAGATCGGCCAGCGCACTCAGCTCGCCCTCGGAGAAGCGCGAGAAGAAGTGCTCCCGCACGACTGCCAGGTGCGTGCCGCGCGCTTCCGCCAGCCGCTCCCGCCCCAGATCCGTCAGACATGCGTAGGACCCACGCGCGTCGTGGTCGCACGAGCAGCGCTCCAGCAGCTCGTCGCGCTCCAGGCGATCGACCAGCCGCGTGAGCCCGCTACGCGACAGCTGCGCGCGTTCGGCGAGGTCGCACATCCGCATCCGTCCACCGCTCGCGTCCTTGAGGTGCTGCAGTACCTCGTACGAGGTCATCGGTAGGCCGTGCGCCTGCTCCAGCTCGGCGTCGAGTCGCTTGGCCAGGCATGCGTGCGCGCGCAAGAGGCCGCGCCAAGCGCGTACCTCTCCCTCACTGAGAGACTCCTCCCCGGAAGGGATCTTGACGGCGGTCGCGGTCGACATAATGGCAATCGTTACTTGGGACCCTGCTACCCCGAACATAGCAGCGTCGGAGCTATTTCCAGCCCTTTTTCAACCTGCCACGTGCCGACCTACGACGGCTTCATCGCGCGCCAAACCCACCACATCATGAGCGGCTGCAGCGGCAGCCGCGCATACAGCGCCCAGGCCGGAATCTTCTCGAACTTCTCCGGGTTGCGGGCCATGTGGACGTTCGCCGGGAACACCGCCGCGAGCAGCCCGATCAGGCCGAAGCCCGCCAGCCTCCGCGTCTGCGGCAGGAGCACTCCCACCCCACCCGCGACCTCGGCCACGCCGCTGACCCGCACGAGCGTCCCAGGATCGCCCAAGCCCGGCGGCACGATCCGCTTGTAGACGCGCGGAATCACGAAGTGGTTCACACCAGCGCTGATGAAGAAGGCCGCGAGCGCCCTCCGCGCTCGGAGTCTCTCTCCGCTCAGATCTCGATTGTTGTCCATCACGTCTCCTTGTTCCATCCTCGCGCCCGCTCAGACGGCCGGCAGGTCGTCCCACTTAAAAAAGGATCTCATCGCTCCTCAATCAACGAGCATCCGGTCATCTCCTCCGGCTTGGGCATCTCCAGCAGATCCAGTACCGTCGGAGCAACGTCCGCCAGGATCCCGTCCCCGACCCTCAACTTCAAATGAGGCGTTGTCACGATCAGAGGCACCTCATTCAGCGAATGCGCCGTGTTCGGGCTGCCGTCCGGCTCGAGCATGTGATCGGCGTTGCCGTGGTCGGCTGTCACGACGCACACGCCACCCCCTTTGTGCACGGTTGCCACGACCTCGCCAAGGCACTCGTCGACCGTTTCGACCGCCCTCACCGCCGCCTCGATCACGCCCGTGTGACCAACCATGTCGGCGTTTGCGAAATTGATGATCCCAAACGCCGGCCGCTCCTCAAGCCAAGCCGCCGTGAACGCCGCAGCAGCAGCGCGTGCGCTCATCTCCGGCTTGTGGTCATACGTCGGCACGTCCCTCGGTGAATCGACCAGCGCCCGGCGCTCGCCCTGAAGGGGCGCCTCCTGGCCGCCGTTGAAGAAGTACGTCACGTGCGGATACTTCTCCGTCTCCGCCACGTGCAGTTGCCTGACCCCCGCATCCTCCAGCACGATCCCGAGCGTCGTCTGTGGGCGCTCCGGCGGAAACGCGACCGGGTAGGGCCAGCCCTCCTCGTACTCGGTCAGCGTCACGTATCGCCGCAGGGGCTCGCCGCCGTCGCGATCGAACTCGGCGAACTCCGGTTCGGCGAGGGCTCGGGTCAGCTCGCGCATGCGGTCGGGGCGGAAGTTGAACGCGATCACGCTGTCACCGGGCCTGATCCGCGCGTCCTCGCCGACGAGCGTCGGCTCGACAAACTCGTCCGTCTCCTCCCGCTCATAGGCGGCCGCGACGGCTTCCTCACCGCTGGCGGCGCCGTATGGAGCGCGACCGTGGACGAGCAGTTCGTAGGCCCGCTGCGTGCGGTCCCAGCGCCGGTCGCGATCCATCGCCCAGTAGCGGCCGACGACCGAGCCGACGCGCGCGCCCTCGGCCGCGTCAAGCGCGGCCAGGAAGCCGGTGCCCGCGTGCGGCAGCGTGTCGCGCCCATCGGTGAACGCGTGCACGATCACGTCTTTCTGCTCACCGCCACCCCCGGCATCGGCGTGTTCATGCGCACACGCGATCAGCGCAAACAGATGGTCGAGCGAGGAGTGCACGCCACCGTCGGAGACGAGCCCGATCAGGTGCACCCGGTCGGCGTCGTCGAGCGCGGCTCGCAGCACGGGGTTGGCCGCGAACGTCCCGTCCGCGATCGCGTCGTTGATCCGGACGAGATCCTGGCGCACGACCGACCCGGCGCCGAGGTTAAGGTGCCCCACCTCGCTGTTTCCCATCTGGCCTTCCGGCAGTCCCACCGCATGCCCGCAGGCGGTCAGCGTCGTATGCGGATAGGTCTCCCACAGCTCGTCGAACACGGGTGTGCGCGCCAGCGACACGGCATTGCCGGGGCCGGGCTCGGCGAGCCCCCAGCCGTCGAGGATCACAAGGCAAACGCTCGGAACCGGCAACTTGCCTGGACCGGCGGGCACACTCATCGAATGGCGGCAGTGACGATTTGGGCGAAGGACTCTGCGTCCAGGCTCGCTCCCCCGACCAGCGCGCCATCGACGTCCTGGAGCCCGAGCAACTCCGCGGCGTTCTCGGGCTTGACCGAGCCGCCGTAGAGGATCCTCACCCGCTCCGCCGCCTGCTTGTCGCGATCGCCGACGAGCGCCCTGACGAACGCGACCGCCTCCTGGGCCTGCTCCGGGCTCGCCACGCGGCCGGTGCCGATCGCCCAGATCGGCTCATACGCGATCGTCACCTCGGCCAAGCGCTGATCCTCTACCCCCGCGAGCCCTTCTCGGACCTGCTGGCGCAGCTTGCGCTGCGTGTCATCGTTGTCGCGCTCCTCCTCGGTCTCGCCCACGCACAGGATCGGCCGTAGCCCGGCGTCCAGCGCCGCCGGCACCTTCAATGCCAGCGCCCTGTCGGTCTCGCCAAAGCAAGCCCTGCGCTCAGAGTGCCCGAGCACCACCCCCTGTATGCCCACGTCGCTCAGCATCGCCGGCGACACCTCGCCCGTGAACGCGCCCTCGGGCTCCTGGTGCATGTTCTGCGCGTACACCTCAACGCGTGAGCCCCGCGCGCTGTCCACCATCGCCCGCAGGTCCGTGAACGGCACACAGATCGCCACCTCAACGCCGTCCACCGCGGACAGGAGCGGCAGCAGCGCCTGGATGTAGTCCTCGGCCTGCGCTTCTGTCTTGTACATCTTCCAGTTGCCTGCGATAAGCGGTGTACGAGCACTCATGCGACACCAGCTCCCTGCAGCGCGCTCACGCCAGGCAGGACCCGGCCCTCGACGAACTCGAGTGTCGCGCCGCCACCTGTAGATAGGTGATCTACCGTCCCCTCCAGCCCGAACTGCGCCAGCGCCGCCGCCGAGTCCCCTCCCCCCACGACCGTCAAGCCCTTCGCGCTCGCCACAGCCTCCGCCACGGCACGGGTGCCCGCCGCGAATGGCTCCAGCTCGAACGCGCCCATCGGACCGTTCCAGAATACGGTCCCCGCGCTCGCGATCACGCTTGCATAGCGCTCCACCGTCTTGGGACCGATGTCCAATCCCATCCAGCCTTCCGGCACCTCCACCCCGTCCAGCACGCGGTGGGCCGCGTCCATCGCCAGGCGCTCGCCGATCACGAGGTCATTCGGCACCAGCAGTCGTGCTCGTCCGGGTTGAGGGGTATGGCTGTCGCTGGCCCGCAAGAGGGCGCTGCGCGCGTGCTCGACATCCTCCTCGTCGCACAGCGACTTCCCCACGGCGTGCCCCTGCGCACACAGGAACGGGAAACACATCGCGCCACCGATCATCACCACGTCAGCTACTTCCAGGAAGCGCTCGATCACCGCGATCTTGTCCGCCACCTTCGCGCCACCCACAACCGCCACGAGCGGGTGCTGCGGATCTTCGAGGATCTTCGTCAGCGTCTTGACCTCCCGTTCGAGCAGCCGTCCGGCCGCGCTCGGCAGCAGGTGCGTGATGCCCTCCGTGCTCGCATGCGCACGGTGAGCCACGCCGAAGGCATCGTCAACGTAAAGGTCCGCCAGCGCCGCCAGCGCTCGCGCGAACTCGGGATCGTTGCTCGTCTCGCCAGGCTCGAAGCGCACGTTCTCCAGCACCAGGATGTCCCCTTCCTCCAACTCCTCCGCGAGCGCCGTAACCTCATCGCCTATCACCGCTGGGGCCAGCGTCACCTTCGCGCCCGTCAGCTCGCGCAGGCGATCCGCCACCGGCGCAAGCGACAGCTCCGCCGCACGTTCGCCCTCCGGTCGCCCCAGATGAGAGACCAGCACCAGCCTTGCCCCGCCCGCGCGTAGCTCTTCGATCGTTGCCAGCGCCGCCGCGATCCGCGTGTCGTCGCTCACGAGCGGGACGCCGCCAGCCTCCGGTTCGCCGTCCGCTCCCGCAGCTAGCGGGACGTTGAAATCGACCCTCACGAGCACCCGCTTGCCGTGCACGTCGAGGTCGTCAAGGCTCCTCATCGGCTCCCCCCGCTCGCTTCGCACTCCTTCACGGCACCTACCTTCCACAGACGGCCGTGTCCGCTCGTCCAGCCGGCTGACGCGAGGCTCACAGCACCCTCTGCACGAGGTCCACGAGACGGTTCGAATAGCCCCACTCGTTGTCGTACCAGGCCACCACCTTCAGCATTGTGCCGTCGATTACGGCCGTCAGCAGGGAGTCGACGATCGCCGAGAACTGCGATCCGCGGATGTCGCTGGAGACAATCGGGTCTTCTGTGTAGGCCATGATGCCCTGCAGGGGCCCACTCTCCGCCGCCGCTTTCAACGCGCCGTTGATCTCCTCCACGCTCGTCTCACGGGCGCACTCGACCGTCAGGTCGACGACCGACCCGGTCGGCACGGGGGCGCGCACGGCGAAGCCATTCAGCTTGCCCTGCAGCGCCGGGATCACCAGCCCGATCGCCTTCGCCGCGCCGGTCGAAGCGGGGATCAGGTTGATCGCGGCGGCGCGCGCGCGGCGCAGGTCTTTGTGCGGCATGTCCTGCAGACGCTGATCGGCCGTATACGCGTGGATCGTCGTCATCAGACCGTGCTTGACACCGACCGTGTCGTTGAGCACCTTCGCGACCGGCCCCAGGCAGTTGGTCGTGCAGGAGGCGTTCGAGATCACATCGTGGGAGTTGCGGTCGTACACCTCGTCGAAGTTGACCCCGAGCACGACCGTCGCGTCGGGATCACTCGCCGGGGCGGAGACGATCACCTTCTTCGCGCCGCCTGCGAGATGCTTGGCGGCGTTCGCGCGGTCGGTGAACAGGCCCGTCGACTCGATCACCACGTCGACCCCGAGCTCCCCCCATGGCAGGGCTCCCGGGTCGCGCTCGGCGAACACCTTCAGCTCCCGCCCATCGACCTCTAGCGCGCCCTCGCCGACGCTCACCGTGCCCGGGTAGGGCCCGAGGATCGAGTCGTACTTGAGCAGATGCGCGAGCGTCTTCGCGTCGGTCAGGTCGTTGACCGCCACCCACTCGATCGCCTCCTCTCCCGCCGCGCTCGCCGACCTGGCCTGGGCGGCGCGGAACGCGTTCCGGCCGATCCGGCCGAATCCGTTGATACCCACTCGTACCGACATACTCTACGGCCTCCATCAGCGAAAAATGAACAATGCCGGGCCTCAGGAGTACCGCTCCAGCGCCCGGCGTGCCTCTGGAAGGCTATCAGCGAGTCCTGTTTTTGAGATCAGGACTCGCGTGAGCGCTTGTCAATGTCGCGGTGGGCAACCGCCACGTCGAGGTCCTCGTGGTCGCGATAGCGCTCGGCAAGGTGTCGCGCGATCGCGACCGAGCGGTGGCGTCCACCGGTACAGCCGATCGCGATCACCAGGTGCGCCTTGCCCTCCGCTACGTACTGAGGCAGCAGGAAGTCAAGCAGCGGATGCAGTCGCTCGTACAGCTCATCCAAGCGCCCGTCGCGTGCGACGTACTCGACGACGCGCTCGTCGTTGCCGGTCAGCTCGCGCAGCTCGGGCACGTAGTGCGGGTTGGGCAGGAAGCGCACGTCAAGCGCCACGTCCTCCTCGCGCAAAGGACCGTGCTTGAAGCCGAAGCTCATGAACGTGACCGCCAGCCTGCCGCCCCGCTGGCGGGGCAGGAACTCGTCGGCGATCTTCCCGCGCAACATCGCCGCGGACATGCCGGTCGTGTCGATCACGAGGTCGGCGCGGCTGCGTAACGGCTCCAACAGCGCGCGCTCGGAGGCGATACCAGCCGCGACGCTGCCCTCGGGGGCCAGCGGATGGCGCCGGCGGGTCTCCTTGTAACGCGTTACCAACGTCTGCTCGGCCGCTTCCAAAAACAGCACGTGGTGGTCGACACCCAATGCGTCGAGATCGTCCACGACCGCGCGCAGCGCCTCGAAGTAGACGCCCCCGCGGACATCCGAGACGACCGCGGCGCGCTCGACCTTTGAACCCTCGTGCATGAACAGCTCAACCAGCGAGCGAATCATCTCCGGGGGGAGGTTGTCGACGCAGAAGTAGCCGGCATCCTCGAACACGTTCATCGCCGTCGACTTGCCCGCGCCGGAGAAGCCTGTGATCACCACAACATCCTTCAGGCGTGACTCATTCGCGGCCATCGTTGTCATTGTGCCGGTAATCACCGACGCCAGTGTTACCCAGCGCGGTGTAAATGGCCGTGCAGGTCTCGCGCGACCCTCGCGGGCAGGCCGGGCACGGCCTGGAGCTCCTCGCGCGAGGCCGCGACGACCGCGTCCGGGGAGCCGAAGTGCGCGAGCAAAGCACGCTTGCGCGCGGGGCCGACGCCGGGCAGCTCGTCGAGCAGCGATGTGGTCATCGCCCTGTCGCGGCGCGTACGGTGGTGGGTGATCGCGAAGCGGTGCGCCTCGTCGCGCACGCGCTGCAGCAGCTGCAGCTCGGGGGTCGAGTGGTCGAGCACCAGCGGCGCTGCGCGCCCGGGGATGAACACCTCCTCGATCCGCTTGGCCAGCGAGACGACCGTCACGCCGCGCTCGCGGAAGCCGCGCAGCGGGTGCAGGCCGGCCGTGAGCTGTCCCTTACCGCCATCGATCACGATCAAGTTGGGAAGCGCCGCGAAGCTCGCGTTGTATGCGGGGTCGTGCGGGGAGATGTCGGCCTGGCGCTCCCACTGCGCGAAGCGCCGGGCAAGGACCTCCGCCATCGCCGCGTAGTCGTCGGAGGAGCCATCCTCCAACGTCCTGATCTTGAAGCGGCGATAGTCAGCCTTCTTCGGGGCGCCGCCCTCGAACACAACCATCGAGGCGACCGTCTGCGTGCCACCGAGGTGCGAGATGTCGAAGCACTCGATCCTGATCGGCGGCACGTCGAGCCCCAATGCGAGCTGCAGTCCCTCGAGCGCCTCGACACGGCTGGAGCGACGGCGCTCGGCGCGCAGGCGCTCCTCGTCGAGCGCCAACCGCGCGTTGCGCTCGGCCAGCTCGAGGATCCTGCGCTTCTCGCCGCGCTCCGCCGCGCGCAGCTCAACCGGCCCGCCGCGCCGCTGGGCAAGCGCCTCCGTGAGCGCCGCGTCGACCTCAGCCCGTACGAGCTCGCGTTGCACTATCAGCAGCGGTGGGATTGAGATGTGTGAGGCGTAGAACTGCAGCATGAACTCCTCCGCAACCTCCGCCACATCGCGCTCGGTCTCGTTGGCCAGGTAGAACGACTGGCGGTCCGAGAGCACCCCGTCGCGCACCTGGAAGACCTGCGCGTTCGCCTCCCGCCCGTCGGCCGCGACCGCCACGGCGTCGAACGTGCCCACCGACTCGTTCGCGACGCGCCGGCGCTCCAGCAGCGAGTGCACCGCGCGTAGCCGGTTGCGCTCGAGCGTCGCCTGCTCGAACTCCTCCGCCGCGGCCGCGGCACGCATGCGCGCCTGCAGATCGCGCTCGATCGTTTTGAAGCGCCCGGACAGGAAGTCGATCACCCCGTCGATGCTCTTGCGATAGTCCTCCTTCGACACATACCCCACGCACGGCGCCTCGCAGCGCTTTATGTAGTAGTCCAGGCACGGGCTGCCGCTGCGCCGCCCCGGCTCGGGGCCGGTGCAGGAGCGGAACATGAACACCTTCGCGAGCACCTCCAGCGTGCTCCGCACCCGCTTGGCGCTTGAATACGGACCGAAGTACGCCCTGCCCGGACGATGGCGCTCGCGCGTGAAGTACACCCGCGGATAGTCCTCGTCGAGTGAGATCGCGATAAACGGATATGACTTGTCGTCGCGCAGTCTGATGTTGAAGCGCGGCCGGTACTGCTTGATGAAGCCCTGCTCGGTCAGCAGCGCCTCCGCCTCGCTGCCCACCACCACGCACTCGATGTGCTCTGTGCTCGCCACCATCTCCTCGTGGCCCGGGCTGGCCGAAACGGGGATGCGAGCCGAAGGCGAGTGTCTCCCGGCTTCGGTCGGCATCTGCGCCTTGGCGAAGTGCGACGCCACCCGCTTGCGAATCGACTTCGCCTTGCCGACGTAGATCACGCGGCCCGTCGCGTCGCGAAACAGGTACACGCCAGGCTGATCCGGCAGGCTTCTACGTTGCTCAGTGAGGCTCAATAGGCGCGCCAGTAGCGGTAGACCTCGAGCAGCGCGTAGACGACGAGGGCGGCGAACGCAAACCAGGCCAGCTCACCGAGACCCGTCTCCCACATGCGTGCGCGAGCTGCGTATAAGAAAACCCCACCGGCAAGGCTCCCGTACAGCAACCCTCGATTATGATCGCCCAGACTGTGCAGGGCGACGCGGTGTTCGCGGTAGCCGCGCAAACCGAGATAGCCGATCCCAACCCCGAAGGTGACCCACAGCAGCGCTTCGAACGTGTTCGCCGCGCGCCCGCCCCCCGGGAGGAAGTAGACCCCGGCCGCGATCACCACGATGATCGCAACGTTACGCGCGGTCTTCAGGCCGTCACTCATAGAAAAGAGGTTAGCCACCACTTCTTTGAGGTCACAATTTGCGATCTCAAACGCCGGTGGCACATGACGGTGGATTGAGTCGAACCCAGTCGAGCCTCACTCCACAAGCGCCTCGAGGTGCGTGTACGCCTCCTCCACGGCTCGCCGCGCGGCGGTGTGACGCGCCTCGGACTTGGCCGACTCGTACTGCGTCGCCCACACCGCCGGGTCGGCCAGCTCGTCCTGCAGCGCACGCATCGCGGCCTCAGCCTCCTCTACCGAGCGCTCGGCCTGCTGTTGCGCCGTCAGGCGGTTCTTCGACGGCCCCTTCGGCTTGGGTTTCGCCTGGGGTTTGGCCGGGGCCGGCGACTCGATGGGCGCCTTCGCGAGCGCCGCCGCCGGGCGCGGGGTCTCGGCGGCGCCGGCGCCGTTGGACGAACCCACGACCGCCCCGTTCGCACTCCCGACTCCCGCCCCCGCCCGCCGCTCGTCACGCACACGCACGTACTCCGGCCAGCCGCCCTCGTAGCTGCGCAACGCGTGGTCCTCGACGGCGACGGTGCGCGTGCCGACCGCGTCGAGCAGGGCGCGGTCGTGAGAGACGAGCAAAATCGCGCCTGGGAAGCCACGCAGCGCGTCCTCCAGGGCCTCGCGGGACTCGATGTCGAGATGGTTAGTCGGCTCGTCGAGAATCAGCACGTTGGGCGTGTTTGCGGCGCCGACGAGCACCGCCAGCGACAGGCGCCGACGCTCGCCGCCGGAGAGACCGTCGAGCGGTTTCTCGGCCTCCTCGCCCGAGAACAGGAAGCGCCCGAGCAGCGCCCTCGCCTTATTCGGCGCCAACCCCGTGGCGCGCGCGGCGGCCTCGAGCACGCTCTGTCCGGGATGCCCGCCCGCGCCAAGCTCCTCGGCGTGCTGGGAGAGGTAGCCGAGCTTCACGTTGTGTCCGGTGCTGAGCCTGCCTGCCGCGAGCGGACGCTGCCCGGCGAGCGTCTCGATCAGGGTCGTCTTGCCCGTCCCGTTGGGCCCAACCAGCGAGACGTGCTCGCCGCGCTCCAGCCACAATTCGGCGTGCTCCAGCAACGTGATCGCAGGGGCGCCCACCTCGACACGACCGTCGAGCAGCTCGAAGATCACCCGCCCCGAGCGCTCCGGCGCGGAGAACTCAAACTCCAGGCCCTTACCGTCGCGCGGGTCTCGCTCGATGCGCTCGATCTTCGAGAGCCGCTTCACGCGCGACTGCGCCTGGCGGGCCTTCGTGGCCTTCGCGCGGAAGCGCTCGATGAAGCGCTCCATGCGCTCGATCTCCGCCTGCTGCTTGTCGATCGACTTACCCAGAGCCATCTCGCGCGCGGCCTGCTCGTGGCGCCACTGATGCCAGGTTCCCGAAAAGAAGCGCGAGCGGCCCGCCTCCAGCTCCAGGACCGCGGTGCCGACGGCCTCCAGGAACCAGCGGTCGTGCGCCACCAAGACGATCGCGGCGTCGAGCGAGACCAGCGTCTGCTCGAGCCACTCCAGCGACTCGATGTCGAGGTGGTTGGTGGGCTCGTCGAGTAACAGCACGTCCGCGGAGGTGGCGAGCGCACGGGCCAGCGAAGCGCGCGTGAGCTGACCTCCGGAGAAGGTGTCAAGCCCGCGGTCGAGATCGTCCTCGCGGAACCCCAGCCCGCGCGCCATCGCGGTGGCGCGGTCGCGCCACAGGTAGCCGCCGCGCGCCTCCAAACGAGCCTGCGCGCGGCTGTAGCGGGCGAGCAGGGCCTCGTCGCTCGCCCCGTCGGCCATCCGTCGCTCGAGCTCGGCCAGCTCGGCCTCGATCGCGAGCTCCTCGACGCAGCCGGAGAGCACGTACTCGCGCAGCGGGCGGCCGCGCTCGCGCGGGGGGCGCTGGTCGTGCAGCATGATCCGCGCCCCTTTGGCCAAGCTCAGCTCGCCGCGGTCGATCGACTCCTCGCCTGAGAGCATCCGCAGCAGCGTCGTCTTGCCCGCGCCATTGCGCCCGGCGATCGTCATGCGCGTGCGGTGCTCGAGCTTGAACGAGACCCCACGCAGCAGCGGTTGCCCGACCATGTCCTTGTGCAGGTCGGATGCGATCAGTACGGCCATCGGCTGCTGATGGTAGGCGCCGCGCGGGGCGACACCGAGCGTTACCGCCATATCCTTGGCTCCGCTCGACCCAGAGGAGCCGACTTTATGAGCGCCTGGAGCCGGTCCGCCGGGGCAGCGTTCCGAGCTCGCGCTTCGGTAGCATCCAGCGCGCGATGCGTCGCCTGCTGGCCACCTTCACCTCGTCGATCCTGCTGCTGCTGGTGCTCGCGCCGGTGGCGCTGGCCGAAACCGAAAACGACGGTCGCGGGTTTTACGGCGCGACGAACGACAAAGTGGTCACCGACGCGGGCTTCATCCTGATCATCTTCTTCCCGACGTTCGTGTTCGTGATGAGCATGCTGCAGAAACATCTGGACAAGCGCAAGGAAGCCCGCAAAGCCGCACAGAAGTCGCGCGCCGGCAACGCCCAGTGGCGCGGCGGCTGGTAGAGCCCACGGACCTCGGCCGATGCCGATGGGCAAATCCATCCCCGTTCACCACACGGGCCAGAGCACAGACGACCCGCGGCAGCGATGAGCGAGCCTGACACCGTCCGCTACGAGCGTAGGGGTGCCGCGGCGCTGGTGAGCATCGATCGCCAGGAGCGACGGAATGCCGTCGACGGCCCCACGGCGGTGGCGTTGCACGATGCGTATACGCGCTTCGAGGCCGACGAGGAAGCGCTGGTCATGGTGCTGACCGGCGCGGGCGAGAAGGCCTTCTGCGCCGGAGCGGACCTGAAGGCGACCGAGACTTTCACGGGCCGCTTGATGGCAGCAGAGGGCCCGATGGGCTTCACGCGCTTGACCCCGACAAAGCCGACGATCGCGGCGATCTCGGGGTACTGCCTGGCAGGCGGCCTGGAGCTGGCGCTGTGGTGCGATCTGCGAATCGCGACCGCTGGCTCGACGCTGGGCTATCCCGAGCGCCGCTGGGGCGTGCCGCTGATCGACGGCGGCACCCAGCGCCTGCCGCGGATCGTCGGGCAGGGACGCGCGCTCGATCTGATCCTGACCGGGCGGATGATCGACGCGCAAGAGGCGCTGGCGATCGGGCTGCTGACCGAGGTCGTCCCCGCCGGCAAGCACCTCGAGCGCGCGCTGGCGCTGGCCGAGGGCTTGGCGCGGTTCCCGCAGCAGACGATGCTCGCCGATCGGCGCGCGGCGATCGAGGGATTGGGGATGACGCTCGCCGAGGGGCTGGCACTGGAGGCGAAGGCGGGGCCGGAGGTGTTCGCAGAAGGCCAGCGCGGGGCCAAGCGCTTCGCGGCCGGCGAGGGGCGCGGCGGAGCGGGCGCGGGAGCATAGCCCACCCGCCGCCCGCCAAGAAACACCCGCACCTATATCCTCGTCGGAATGGCTTACTTCGTAACAGGAGCGACCGGGTTTATCGGACGTCGTCTGATCGAGCTGTTGCTCGATAAGCGCCAGGGCAAGGTCTACGTGCTCGTGCGCGGTGGCTCGACGGGCAGGCTGGATGATCTGATCGAGCGCTGGGGAGCGCTGCTGGGGGTGACCGCCGCCAAGCGCGTGCAGCCGGTGATCGGGGACTTGCGCCGACCACTGCTGGGGGTCGAGGCCGAGCAGACGGCTGAGCTGCGAGGCAAGATTGAGCACTTCTTCCACCTAGCGGCGATCTACGACATGACCGCGCCCGCGGAGCAGAACACGGCGACGAACGTGGGCGGCACGACGCACGCGGTCGAGCTGGCGCGAGCACTGGAGGTCAAGCGCCTGCACCACGTCTCCTCGATCGCTGTCGCGGGGGAGTACTCCGGGCGGTTCGAGGAGGAGATGTTCGACGAGGGCCAGAAGCTGCCCTCGCCCTACCACCGGACGAAGTTCGAGTCCGAGCGGATCGTGCGCGAGCAGCCATACGTGCCCTGGCGCGTCTACCGCCCGGGGGTCGTCGTGGGGGACTCGCAGACGGGCGAGATGGACAAGGTCGACGGCCCGTACTACTTCTTCAAGGCGATCCAGCGCACACGGAAACTGGTCCCCGAGTGGATGCCGCTGGTGGGACTCGACCTGGGCAAGACGAACGTCGTGCCGGTCGACTGGGTCGCGGGCGCACTCGACCACATCGCGCACGAGCCCGACCTCGACGGCCACGCCTTCCACCTGACGGACCCGCGGGGACAGAAAGTGGACGAGCTGTACAACGAGTTCGCGGCCGCCGCGCATGCGCCACGGGTCGCCGTGAGCGTCGACAAACGGTTGACCGACATAGTGCCGAGGTGGCCGCTGAAACTCGCGCTGGCGCTGCCGCCGCTGCACCAAGCGCAGAGCATCACGCTGCGCGAGCTCGGCATCCCGGCGGAGGTGATTGAGCACATGGAGCTGAGGCCCGAGTTCGACACGCGCGAGACGGGCAGGGCGCTGAAGGGCTCGGCGCTGGAGAGCCCGCCCCCACTGCACGACTACGCGCCGCGGCTGTGGGACTACTGGGAGCGCGAGATGGACAGCGGTCTCACGCGAGGACGCTCGCTGCAGGAGGAGCTGACGGGCAAGCACGTGCTGATCACGGGCGCCTCCTCGGGGATCGGCTGGTCGGCAGCGCTGAAAGTCGCGGCCGCGGGTGGGGTTCCGCTGCTCGTTGCGAGAAATGTGGAGAAACTCGAGGAGCTGCGCGCCGAGATCGTCGCGGGCGGCGGCACGGCGTACGTGTATGCGGCGGACCTGTCGGACATGGAGTCGGTCGACCGGCTGGTCGAACGGGTGCTCGCCGACCACAGGAACGTCGACATGCTCGTCAACAATGCGGGGCGCTCGATCAGGCGCTCGATCGCACTGAGCTACGACCGCTTTCACGACTTCGAGCGGACGATGCAGCTGAACTACTTCGGCGCGGTCAAGCTGATCATCGGGCTGATGGGGCACATGCGCGAGCGGGGGTCAGGGCACATCGTGAACATCTCCTCGATCGGCGTGCAGACAAACCCGCCGCGCTTCTCCGCGTACGTGGCCTCGAAGGCGGCCCTCGACGCTTTCACGAGAGTCGTATCGAGCGAGGTGATCGGCGACGGGGTGACGTTCACGACGATCCACATGCCGCTCGTGCGGACGCCGATGATCGCCCCGACGAAAATGTATGACGCCTTCCCCGCGATCACGCCGGAGGAGGCGGGCGACATGATCTGCGAAGCGCTGCGCACGCGGCCGAAGCACATGGGTACGCGATTGGGAACGTTTGGCGAGGTCGCGTACACGCTCGCGCCGCGCGCGGTCGACCAGCTGCTGCACCTCGCCTACCGCGTGTTCCCCGACTCGGCCGCGTCGAAGGGGCACAAAGACACGGAGGAGCGCGCCTCGTTCGAGCAGATCGCGATGGCCACTCTCACCAGGGGCGTTCACTGGTAGCCGACGCGAGCCCCGCGATCGAGGTGCGGGACCTGAGCAAGCGCTACGGCGAGCACGAGGCCGTGCGCGGGATCGACATCACCGTGGAGCGCGGCGAGGTGTTCGGCCTGCTCGGGCCGAACGGTGCGGGCAAGACGACGACGGTCGAGATCCTCGAGGGCTACCGCAAGCGTACGAGTGGCGAGGTCTCCGTGCTGGGGTACGACCCGGCGCGCAGGCAGATAGAGCTGAGAAAGCGGATCGGGATCGTGCTGCAAAGCAGCGGCATCTACAGCCACGCAACCCCACGCGAGGCGTTGCAACACTGGGCCAGCTTTTACCCAGCGCCGCGGGATGTCGATGAGGTGTTGAGATTGTCTGGGTTGGACGAGAAGGCCGACACACGCAGTCGCACGCTCTCGGGAGGGCAACTGCGGAGACTTGATTTCGCACTGGCGCTGGTGGGCGACCCCGAGCTGATCTTTTTGGACGAGCCGACGACAGGGTTCGACCCCGCGGCGCGGAGGGATGCATGGGAGACGGTGCGGAACCTGCGTGAAGGCGGGAAGACGATTCTGCTGACGACGCACTACCTCGACGAGGCGCAGGCGCTCGCGGATCGGGTGGCGATCCTCAAGGACGGGCGCGTGCTGGCAGTCGGACCCCCGCGGGAGCTCGGAGTGGGAGCGGCGCAGTACACGATCTCCTACCGCGACGGGGGCGGCGCGCGGGTCGAGCGCCAGACCGAGGATCCAACGCGGCTGCTGAACGAGCTTACGAACGCGGCCCTGGAGAGAGGCGAGCGCCTGGAAGAGTTGAGCGTGGGCCGCCCGACACTCGAGGACGTCTACCTGGAGTTGACCGCCGATGAGTGATCAATACTCTGTTCTCGGGTCAGCAAATCAGGGCGGGAAGGCGCACCGCCGATGAGTGACGCTGTAACGCTCGCCTGGCGGCAGTACCGACTGGAGCGGAGAATGTTCTGGCGCAACCCGAGCGCGGCGTTCTTCAACTTCGTACTGCCTTTGCTGTTCCTCGTCGGCGGCGGGGCGATCCTGCACGGCAACCAGAGCGACCTGAACAAGCTCGTGCCGGCGATCGCGGGGATGAGCGTGATGTCGACGACGTTCACGGCGCTCGCGTACAACATTGTGTTCCTGCGCGAGCGCGGCATCCTGAAGCGCATCCGCGGGACGCCGCTGCCGACGGGCTCCTACTTCGGCGGTGTCGCAATGAACGCGGTCACGAACACGGCGCTGCAGATCGCGATCGTCGTGCTCGCCGGGCGGATCTTCTTCGGGATCGGCTGGCCGGCGCACTGGGGTGAGCTGATCGTTTTTGTGGTGGTCGGTGTCGTGTGCTTCGCCGCGCTCGGCATTGCGTTTGCGCATGTGATCCCTAACTTCGAGTCGACCGCGGCGTACGTGAACGCGGTGTTTCTGCCGGTCGTGTTCGTCTCGTTCTACGCGTTCGACACGGCAAACGCCCCGGCGCTGCTGCGCAACGTCGCCGACGCGCTGCCACTGAAGCCGCTGATCGAAGGGTTGAGCGGGGCGATCGTGACGGGATCGAGCCTCGGCAGCAACCTCGGCGCGCTCGCCGTGATCGCGGGCTGGGGCGTGTTCGGAGGATGGTTCGCGGTGCGGGGCTTCTCGTGGGAGCAGCGCCGCGGATAGGGTATGCCGATGAAGCAGCTGGCCGAGGGCGTCTATCAACTGAAGGGCTGGCCAAAGAACGTAATCAACGTTTACCTCATCGGCGACGTCCTGATCGATGCGGCGACGCGGCAGGCCGAGAAGCGGATCATGCGCCAGATCGCCGGGAAGACCGTGACCGCACACGCGCTGACCCACGTCCATCCCGATCATCAGGGCTCGAGCCACGCGATCTGCGAGCAGCTCGGCATCCCGCTGTGGTGCGGCCAGGCCGACGTCCCCGCGATGGAGATCCCCGGCAATGTGATCGCACGGAACGCGCCTGGCATCGTCCGCCGCCTGCAAGAGCGCTTCTGGGTCGGTCCTCCCCACCCGGTGGCCCGCGCGCTCACCGAGGGCGACGAGGTGGCCGGCTTCACCGTGATCGAGACGCCGGGGCACACGCCCGGTCACGTGTCCCTCTGGCGCGAGCGCGACCGGGTGCTGATCGCCGGCGATGTGCTCGTGAACATGAACTTCAACACCGGCATCACCGGCCTGCACGAACCGCTGGCGTTCGCCACCCCTGACCCCGCGCGCAACCGCGCCTCGGCCCGCAGGCTGGCCGAGCTGCGACCGGCGCTGGCGTGCTTCGGCCACGGGCCGCCGCTACACGACCCCGGCAAGCTTGCGAAGTTCGTGGCTGGCCTGCCGGCCGACTGATCCTCGTCCATACCCCGGGGAACCACCGCGAATAGCATCCCGCGCGCGATGGCCGACAGCCTCTTCATCACCGCCGGGGACGGTCGCTACGAGCCGACCGAGCATGCGCGCGGGCCGTGGGACCCCCGGGCGCTGCACGGCGGGGCGCCAGCGGCGCTGATCGCGCGCGCGTTCGAGCGGCTGGAGCCGGGCGCGGAGCTGGGTCTCGCGCGGCTGGGGTTCGAGTTCCTGCGGCCGGTTCCGCTCGCGCCGCTGTCTCTGACGACGCGCATCGTGCGCAAGGGACGGCGCGTACAGGAGCTGGTGGCCGAGCTCAGCGCCGACGTCGGGCGGGCCGGCGAGGAGCTGGTCTGTCGTGCGAGCGCGCTGCGGATCCAGCCGGTCCCCGCGGGCCTGCCCGATCGCGCCCAGGCGCCGACCGAGGCGATGCCCGGGCCGGAGCACGGCAAGGCGACACAGTTTGCGCTGAACAAGGAGGCCGGTACGAGCCTGGCGAGCACGGGCATGGAGATGCGCTGGCTGACCGATCCCTGGGATCAAGGTCCGGGCAAAGTGTGGATGCGCCTGCGTCACCCGCTCCTGCCGGGCGAGCAGGCGAGCGCCCTGGTGCGGCTTGTCGCGACCGCGGACTTCGGCAACGGTGTGAGCGCGGCGCTGCCGTTCGAGGACTACCTGTTCATCAACGCCGACCTGACAATCCACCTATGGCGCCAGCCGCAAGGCGAGTGGATCGGGCTCGACGCGCACACGCTGCTCGTCAGCGGTGGGATTGGCACGGCCGAGAGCGTGCTGCACGACGAGCACGGTCCGGTCGGACGCGCGTTTCAGACGCTGGTCGTGCAACCACGCTAGCGCAGGATCCGGAGGTTTTCTCCCGGCCGGCCCGCTGAAAGCGGGCTTATCGGCCGTGAGAAAATCCGGACCTGCTTGGCCGAGAATTATTTCCGCTGTGCGACATCGGGGAACGGCTCGGTCAAATCAGCCAGCGCATGATCGGGGTTCGCCGCGCGCATTTCGTCGAGGTCGTATTTGCCCGTGGCCACGCCGATCGAGACGACGCCGGCCCCCTTGGCCGCGGAGATGTCCAATGGTGTATCCCCCACGACCGCTACCCGGCGCAGATCGAGTGATTCGCCAAGCAGGCGCTCGCCGCGCTTGATCGCGGCCCGGGTGAGCTCGACGCGATCCTCGGAGTCCGAGCCGTAGCCGCCGACGAGGAAGAAGTGGTTCAACCGCGCGCGGCCAAGCTTTGCGTGCGCGCCGGCCTCGAGCGCACCCGTCGTCACGCCGAGCAGCACGCCCGCATCTTGCAACAGCGGCAGCAGCTCTTCGACGCCGGGCAGCACGCGATACCCCTCCGACGAGGTGACGTAGTCGGGCAGCACGGACAGGTAGGCGGCCATCAGCCGCGCCAGCTCCTCGCCCGAGGGCTCATGCCCCATCGCCTTCGCGAATGTCTTGCGTGCGACCACCGGATCGGTCATGCCCGCGCTCGAGTATTTGCCGATGTCGACCCCCGGCTTATCGAAGGCGTGCTCGAACGCCCACGTCCAGCTGCGCGCGCCGGCGCCTCCGGTGTCGATCAGGGTGCCGTCGATGTCGAACAGGATCAGCTTCAGCGATGACATCCGCTCATTCTCCCTTGCAGCCACCAGAGGCGCTTTTTGCCTACTTTCAAAAGTAGATAGTTGCATGCACAAACAACTGCTAAGGTTGGCCAGCAGTCCTTCGATGCACGTCCTTTGGACGCGCGCAACCCATTTCTGAAAGGTCGTCCCCATGTCCCCCGAGTCCGCCACCTCCACTGCGACCGCACTGCCGACCGGCACCTGGCAGGTCGACAAAGTCCATTCGAGCGTTGAGTTTCAGGTCAAACACCTCGGGATCGCCACCGTCAAAGGTCAGTTCACCGAGTTCGAGGGGACGCTCGAGGTCTCGCCCGAGAACACCGTCGCCTACGGCACAGTGCAGACCGCGAGCGTGAACACGCGTGAGCCTCAGCGCGACGAGCACCTGCGCTCGGCCGATTTCTTCGACGCCGAGCAGAACCCCGAGATCACGTTCCGCTCGAGCGCGATCACGCCGGTCGACGAGGACGACTTCGAGATCGAGGGCGACATCTCGATTCATGGCGTCACCCGGCCGCTGAAGCTGAAAGCCACGCTCGAGGGCACCGAGACCGATCCTCAGGGCAACGATCGCGTCGGCGTCTCCGCCGTCGGCCAGATCGATCGCAAGGACTTCGGGATGACGTTCAACGCCGCGCTCGGCTCGGGCAACCTGCTGGTCTCAGACAAGGTCAAGATCCAGCTCGACATCTCCGCCGTGAAGGCCTAATCGTCACGCGAGGCCGCTGGGTGCCCTCAAGCCGCCAGGAGGTCGCCCAGCGCCTCGTCTACCGCCGCAAGCGTGTCCGCGCTGAGCACGATCCCAGAGGCCGAAGCGTTGGCGTGCACCTGCTCGGGCCGACTGGCGCCGACGATCGCCGAGGCGACGTTCGGCTCACGCAAAACCCACGAGAGCGCCAGCTGGGGCATTGTCAGACCGGCCTGCTCGGCGACCGGCCGCAGGCGCTCCACGGCCTCCAGCACGCGGGGCTCCACGAGCCAGCTGATGAAGTCGCTCATGCTCTCGCTCGCCGCGCGCGAGTCTTTCGGCGGAGGCTCGCCCGGGCGGTACTTGCCGGTGAGCACGCCCTGCGCAAGCGGTGACCACACGATCTGGGAGATGTCCTCCCGTTCGCATAGCGGGATCACCTCCGCCTCGGGTCCTCGCCACAGGATCGAGTACTGCGGCTGGCTGGAGACGAACCGCTCCGTATCTGGAAGCGCGAGCGCTGCTTCGATCTTGTCAACCGGCCATTCGCTGAAGCCGATGTGCCTCGCCTTGCCCGCTTGTACGACTTCGGTGAGCGCCGCCATCGTCTCCTCCAAAGGCGTGTCCTCGTCGTAGCGGTGACATTGGTAGAGATCGACGTAATCTGTTTTAAGACGCGCGAGCGAGGCGTCGATCTGCTTGTGGATCTGCGCCGCCGACAGCCCCCGGTCGGTCGGCGACATTTCGAAGTAGACCTTCGTCGCGAGCACGTAGGAGGAGCGCTCGTAGCCGGCGAGCACCTCGCCCAGCAGCGTCTCGGAGGCGCCTTTGCCATAGGCGTTGGCGGTGTCGATGAAGTTGATCCCCGCGTCGAACGCCGCCCGCACGCACGCCTCGGACTGCTCGCGCGCGACCCCGCCGGAGTACGTCAGCCACGAGCCGAGGCTGATCTCGGAGACCTCGATCCCGCTGGAGCCGAGCTTGCGGAAGTTCATCGCCCGAGCTTACACCGAGTAGTAGCCTCGAAGCAGATGCCGACGGAGCTCCCCCCGATCGACCCGGCGCTGCGGATCGGCTCCGTGGCACTCGCGGTGAGCGACCTGTCGCGCAGCGCCGACTTCTACGAGCGGGTGCTCGGCCTGCCTGTGATCTCGCGCGAGGCGGACAGCGCGCTGCTCGGGCCAGACCGCGAGCATCCGCTGCTCGCCCTCACCGCCCTCGCCGACCCCACTCCCACCCCGCCGGGAAGCACCGGCCTGTTCCACGTCGCCTGGCTGCACCCCTCGCGCGCGGCGCTCGCGGAGACCGTACGCCGCGTCGTTACCGGGCGCTGGCCGATCGACGGCGCCTCCGACCACGGCGTGTCCGAAGCGCTGTACCTGAGCGACCCCGACGGCCTCGGCATCGAGATTTACGTCGACCGCCCACGCGAGTTGTGGGACAGACCGGCGGACGGGCACGGCGTGAAGATGGTGACGCTGCCGCTCGATCTGGACAGCCTGCTGGCCGAGGGTTCCGCCGAGGCGACCGCCGCGATGCCCGCGGACACGGCGATCGGGCACCTGCACCTGAAGGTCTCAGACGTTCCCCGCGCGGTCGCCTTCTACCGTGACGCCCTCGGCCTCGACGAGCAGGCGCGGCTGCCCTCCGCGGGCTTTCTCTCCGCCGGCGGCTATCACCACCACATCGGCCTGAACTCCTGGCAGAGCTGGGGCGGGCGGCCGGCTCCTGACAGCGCACCGGGACTGCGTCAGGTGAAGTTTGAGTTGAGCGATGTTGAAGCGCTCAGCGCGCTGGAGCGCAGGTTGGCCGGGGCCGGTAATGAGCCTGGTGGAGACGCCTCACCTGTGCGCGAGAGCGAGCGCCGTCTCGCCGTGCACGACCCCGACGGCCACGCACTCGTGTTCAGCGACGTCTCGGCTCGCGCCTGAGGAAGCCTCGCATCCAGCCGGCCCCGCGCCGGCGCGCTCAGGCCGAGGCCGTGCTGAGACGCTCGATCTCCTTGTCTGAGAGCTCGAGCTCAACCGAAGGCAGCAGCTCGGCCAACTGCTCAGGCGAGGTGGCGCTCGCGATCGGGGCAATGACTGTGGGTTGCGCGAGGAGCCACGCGAGGGCCACCGCGGCGACGGTGGTCCCATGCACGGCGGCGATCTCATCCAGCGCATCGAGCACCGCGAAGCCTCGCTCGTTGAAGTAGCTCTCACGCACGCCCGCCGCGCGAGGACTGTCCACCTGCTCACCGTCGCGGCGATACTTGCCGGTGAGGAAGCCCCTCGCCAGGCCGAAGTACGGGACGCAGGCCAGGCCGCCCTGTGCGCACACCTCGGCCAGCTCGCCCTCGTATTCCCCGTGCTCCAAAAGGTTGTAGTGCGGCTGCAGGGCCACATAAGAGGCCATCCCCTCGCGCTCGCCGATCCGCAGCGCCTCCCTCAGGCGCGAGGCGCTGTAGTTCGAGGCCGCCGCATGACGGATCTTGCCCTCGCCGATGAGTGCACCGAAGGCGCCAAGCGTCTGCACCAGCGGAGTGTCCGGGTCGTCCTTGTGTGCGTAATACAGGTCAACGCTGTCGACCCCCAACCGCCCCAGCGAGTCCTCGATGCCCTGCCTGATCGTCGCCTCGGACAGCCCCGAGCGCTCCGAAGACATGCCCACCTTCGTGGCGAGGAGGAGCCGATCCCTGTTCCCGCGCGCGGCGATCCAGCGACCGATGATCCGCTCAGATTCGCCCGCTCCACCGGGTCCATTCCGCCCGTAGCTGTCTGCCGTGTCGATGAAGTTCCCGCCCGCCTCCACGTACGCGTCGAGCACCGCGAACGAGCGCTCCTCGTCGAGCGTCCAGCCGAACACATTCCCGCCCAGGCACAGCGGAAAGACATCCAGATCGATGTTCCCCAGGCGCGCGATGCGCTCAGGGTAGTGAAGCGCCGGCGCCGGTCCGGGCGCCCTATCGACGCCGCCCCTGCGCGAAGCTCTGCACCGGCGGGGCGACGGCGCGCATGCTCGAGCCGACCTCGACGCCATCTTCGTCCTCCTCCTCGCCACCGGCCTGCGCCGCACGTTCGGTATCGGGTAGGTGGTGCACGCACGCCGACGCAGCCGAGCGCTCCTCATCTCCGAGAGCCCCCTCCAGGAACCGCTCGAGCGGCGCCAGCTCCCTGACGATCACGTTGACGATCGGCGGGATCCGCTCCCGCTCGCGATCCGGCCTGATCGGCACCACCTGCAACTCACCCGCCCGCTCCAGGCGCCCGCGCGCGAGCAGCAGAGGCTCGGCGCGGGCGAGGTGGCGATGACGTTCGTACACCTCCCGGGAAACGATCAGGTTGATCGTGCCGAGCTCGTCCTCGAACAGCAGGAACATCGTGCCCTTGGCGGTCCCCGGCCGCTGGCGAGCGATCACCAGCCCCGCGACCGTCACCGCGCAGCCCGTGGGCAGCCGCGCGAGCTGGGCGCTGGTGCTCAGCCCGCTCTTCTGCAGGCGGGGGCGCAACGCGGCCATCACGTGATCACCCACCGTCACCCCGCTGGTGGAGTAGTCGGCGATCAGCCGCTGCCAGCGACTGAGCGGTCGCAGCCTGGGAGCCGCCGCCGACTCCAGGGGCAGCGCGAGCTGGGTGTCGGCACCCAGCGCCCGGCCTGTGGAAACCACCCCCAGCCGCCACAACGCCTCGCGCCTGCGCGCGTGCATCCCGAGGGAAGCATCCACCAGGCTGTCGCACGCTCCCGACCACGCGAGTGCCTCCAAGGTGACGCGGGGAGCCCCGACACGCGCGGCCAGCTCGGCGAGGCTCGCGAAGCGACCGCCGCGCTCGCGCTCGGCGACCAGCGTCCGCACCTCGGCGGCGCGCACGTCCTTGATGTAGCCGAGCCCGAGCCGCACGCCGAGCCGGAGTCCGTCACCGGCGTTCTGTCCAAGCTCGTCCTCCCGCCCAGCGCCGTCACCGGCGAGCGCCAGACCCCGAGCCTCCGCCGCGACCTCCTCCACTGAGCACTCGAGGAGCGAGGCATTCACGTCGAGTCCCAGCACGGGAATCGGGATCTCCCGGTTTTCGGCCTCGTGCACGAGCGTATCGGGCGCATAGAAGCCCATCGGCTGCTCATTGAGGAGCGCGCAGAGGAACTCGGGGCCGTAGTGCACGCGCAGCCACGTCGACTGATAGGCGAGCAGGCCGAAGGCGGCTCCGTGCGCCTTCGGAAAGCCGAAGCCCGCGAAGCCCGCGACCATCTCCCAGACCCGCTGCGCCGTCTGCGGATCCGCGCCCACGTGGCGCTTGGCGCCCGCGACGAAGCTCTCGCGGTATTCCTGGAGCATCTCGTGCGAGCGCTTGCGGCTCATCACCCGGCGCAGGCCGTCCGCCTCTTTGGGCGAGAAGCCGGCGAAGGCCTGGGCGACCTCCATCACCTGGTCCTGGAAGATCACCGTGCCCAGAGTGCTTCCGAGCACCGTCTCTAAGGCGGGGTGCTCGTAGGGGACCTCGTACTCCGGGTCTTCGCGCAGGCGCCGGCGGCGCTCTATGTAGGGGTTGATCGCGCCGCCCTGAATCGGCCCGGGCCGCACGATCGCGACCTGCACGGTCAGGTCGTCCAGATCCTGGGGCAGTGTCCGCCGCAGCGACTGCATCTGGGCGCGGCTCTCGATCTGGAATACGCCGACCGTGTCCGCCTTGCGGATCGCCTTGAACGTGTCACGGTCATCGAAGGGAATCCGCGAGAGGTCGATCCGCTGCGAGCGCGTGCGCGCGATCAGATCGACGCAGCGCTCGACCGCCGAGAGCATCCCCAGCCCCAGCAGGTCGATCTTCAGAAAGCCGGCGTCCGCGCAGGAGTCCTTGTCCCACTGCACCATCTGCCGGCCCGCCATCGCCGCCGGCACAACCGGACAGCAGTCGATCAGGGGTCGTGTGGCCAGCACCATCCCGCCCGAGTGCTGGGAGAGGTGGCGCGGCAGCCGCTGGGCCTCCGCAACCAGGCGCTCCAGCCAGGCCCAGCGTGGGGAGCCGGTTGGCATCTCGTGCTCGGCTGAGCCCCCGTAGTGCTCGGCCGAGCGCGCGACGCGCTCGATCTCACCGGCGGGCAGGCCGAGCACCTTGCCCAGCTCGCGGATTGCCCCGCGCGCGCGGAAGGTCGGAAAGGCGGCCACCAGCGCCGCGCGCTCAGAGCCGAAGCGCTCATGCACGCGCGGGATCAGCACCTCGCGGATGTCGCGGGGAAAGTCGAGATCGATGTCGGGCAGGCTCTCGAGGCCCGTGTGCAGAAAGCGCCCAAGCAGCAGCCGGTTGCGAATCGGGTCGATGTGCGAAAGGCCCGTCAGGTAGCAGACGATCGAGGACACCGAGGAGCCGCGACCGCGGCCGGGCGCCAGCAGCGAGCGCGGGGATGAATCGATCCCGCCCGTCCCTCCGCCGGACCCTCTGACCTCTGCGGCCACCTCGCGCGCCAGCTCGAGCATCTCGTGATGGAGCAGGAAGAAGCCCGCCAGGCCGAGCTCATCGATCACGTGCAGCTCCTCCTGCAAGCGCTGCTCCGCCTCCACTCGCTCGCCGGCTGGGCACAGCCCGGCGCCATAGCGATCGTCCAGGCGCGCCTGACACAGCTCGATCAGGCGCCGCATCGAGCTCTCATCCTCCGCCCCCGGATAGCGGTAGCCGAGATCGCTGCAGAGATCGAAGCTCAGCGACTCGGCCAGGTTGAGAGTCTCGCGCACCGCCTCGGGATGGTCGGCGAAGCGGCTGGCCATCGCTTGCGGCGTGCTCAGCACATGGCTGTGGTTGCCGCGCCGGCGCGGCTCGCAGGCCTCGAGCGTGCTGCGCAGGCGCAGCGCCACGAACGCGTCCTGCAACTCCGCGCGCGAGCGGGCATGGGCGTGCACGTCACCGGTGGCCACGCACGGGGCGCCCAGCCGCCGGCCGAGCGCGGCCAGCGCCCGGTTGAGCGCGCGATCGTGACGGGCGTAGGGGCGCTGCAGCTCGACCCGCAGACCCTCAGGGCCGAAGGCGTCGAGCAGCTGCCGTGCGGTCGGCTCGTCGTGGACGCCGTGCTCGGCGCAACCGGTCAGGCACACGAGGCCCTCGGCGTGCTCGAGCACGGTCTGAAGTCCGACCGACGGCTCGCCGCGCTCACGCCCCTCGCGCGTGTGTGCATGCGCGCGGGTGATGATCCGGCAGAGGTTGCTCCAACCCCGCGCGTTTCCGACCAGCAGCGTCAGGTGACGGCCGTCGACTTCCTCGCCGTGAAACCCATTGCGGCCGGATCGATCATCGCCGGCTCGCTCGATCCCCGCAACCGGAGCCAGGTCGATCTCGGCTCCGTGGATCGCGCGCACCCCCCGCTCACCGCCGGCCGCCTGGGCGAGCTCCATCGAGCCCGACACCGAGTTGTGGTCGGTCAGCGCCAGCGCCGTATGGCCGAGCTCTGCCGCCCGCTGGATCAGCTCGTCCGGCAGCGACACGCCATCGAGGAACGAGAAGGCCGAGTGGCAGTGCAACTCCACGTAGGGCGGTGTGCCTGACATCTCACTCCCGCATCCCGATCAAGCCGCCTGGGTGAACCAGCCGCCGCAGTGCAGGTCATGGAAGACGACGAGGTTGCGCCCCCGCACGTCCACCACCTCCCAGTAGCGGCGACGCAACGGCTTCTCGGTCCACCAGCGGTCCTCCACCAGCCAGGACTCGCGCACCGACTCGACCGCCCGCCCGTCCACCGTCCCGGGCGTGCCCTCCGCGCCCGCCCGCACACGCACGGCGCGGGGCAGGTTTAATGCCCGGCTCCCACTCATCCTGAGTACGGCGTCAGCACGACCCGCCGCTCGGGTATGCGTGAGTCCTCGTCGACGCACAACGCGCGCAGCGCCGCTTCGGGCCCGGCCACCGTGCGGACCTGGGAAACGGCCTCGCGCAGGCACGCAAGCCGCGCCGTGCGCGCGGACTGAAACAGTGTTCCCTGCTCCCCGTCGGGCGGGCCGAAGCGCTCCACGGCCAGGCGCAGCCCCTCGGCCGGCGCGGGCAGCAACACCAACCGCAGCGACAGTGCCAAGCGCATGCGCCGCGCATCCGAGAGCGCCTGGCGGAACACCACCCGCTCCTGCCAGGTCCCGCCCTCAACCAGGCGCGCGGACAGCGACGCCGCACGCAGCGTGCGGCCCCGGCGCTCGGGCCGCGCCAGCAGCCGATCTACGAGCACGCCCAGCACCCGTTCCAGGGCCGGCCCAGAGCCAGGCTCGCCCAGCTGCAGCGACTCCTCCAGACGATCCTCGAGCCTGCGTGTGCGCAGGGGGGTGTCCACGCCGCCGGCCAGCCGATGGGCAAGGACGCCCGCCTCGCCAAAGCGATCGGCGAGCGCGTCGGGGCCGGCGGGGCTCAATTCACGCAGCTCGCCCAAAGTACGGATTCCCAGCCGCCTCAGCGGCTCCACCAACGCGGCTGTCTGCACCCGAAAGCGCAGCAGCTCGACCGGCTGACGGTCGAGATAGCGCTGGGCGCCCTTCCCCTCCACGACCACCACCCGGCGCGAGCCGGCATCGAGCGCCGCCGCCAGCGCACAGAAGCGCGTCGGCCCGGCGCCCACCCGCGCCGCGCGGCCGACGCCGATCGAAGCTCGCCCCGCCGCGCGGAGCGCCCCGCGCGCCGCGGCGATTACCCCCTCCTCGCCACCGTGCAAGCCGCGCAGGCCGTCGGCCTCGAAGTAGGCAATGCCGGGCCGAGCCAGCTCAAGCGCCGCACCGATGCCCTCCAGCGCCCGCGCCACCACCTCCCATGCCCGCGCCACGCCCAGCGGATCGCCCGCCACCAGACCGAGGTCGGGGCAGCGCGCAAGCGCCTCTCCCAAAGCCATCCCGTCCCGCACCCCGAATGCCTCCGCCGCACCCGAGACCTCCCCCACGCGAGCCTCCGCACCCGGCAACGGAGCGATCGCCAGCCCACGCCCGGCCAGCGCCTGCGGCCCGCCGGCGGCGATCACGAGCTCGAAGCGAGGCAGATAGACGCACACGACCATGCGAACATATGTTCGCACATGGAGTCCCTGACGTCCAGGAACCCCCCGGCGCCTAATCCATCGTCAGCGGACCCTCGGCCGACCCACTCAAAAACTGCCGCACAAACGCGTTGTCCGAGGAGAACATCCGCTCGGCGTCGCCCGCCTCCACGATCCGGCCCCGCCACAGCAAGGCGATGTACTCGCCGATCTGCCGCGCGGAGGCGATGTTGTGGGTGACGACGATGTAGGTCCCCCCATGCAGCTTGTGCATCTCCTGGATCAGGTCGCACAGCAGCGCCGTGCGGACGGGGTCGAGGCCCGAGTCGGGCTCATCGAAGATCACGATGTCCGGTTCCATCACCAGCGCCCGGGCGAAGCCGGCGCGCTTGCGCATCCCGCCGGAGAGCTGGTTGGGCATATCGTCGAGCGCGTCCGAGAGCCCGACGTCCGCCAAGCGCTCCCTGACGATCTCGGAGATCTTCGCCTCGGAGAAGTCGGTGTGCTGGCGCAGGGGGAAGGCGACGTTGTCGAACACCGGCATCGACCCGAACAGGGCGCCGTCCTGGAACAGCACGCCGACTTTGCGACGCAGAGCCAGCAGCTGAGGCATCGTCAGGTGCGGAACCGACTGGCCCCGCACGATGACGTCGCCCGAGTCCGGGAACATCAGCCCGATCAGGTGCTTGATCAGCACGCTCTTGCCGGTGCCCGACGGGCCCAGCACGACGGTGATCGTCTCGTCGGGGATCGCGACGTTCAACCCGTTCAGGACGGGGATCCCGCCCAGGCGCTTGTGCACGTCCAAGCAGCGGATCGACCAGTTGGCATCGTCTGGATCGCCTGTCAGGTCCAGCTCGTTGGAGTGGTACTCGAACTCGCTCGCCGGATCGAGCGTCGCCTGACCCTCCTGGTCGGAGTCCCCCCCTCCAGAGTCCTCGGGCGCACCGTCGGCGATCTCCACGTCTTCAATACTAATCGGCGGCGTGCCCGCGATCAACTCCGAGACCCGATCGAGTCTTCGGAGAATCCTTTTCGTGTCCACGTGCCTCTTATGTACGCCTCGACATCTCCGTCGAGCAGAACCGGGAGGCTCATCATGACCATCGTCATCTATCTCATCGCCGCCGCGGTCGTTGTCTGTGGCTGCCTGTTCTTCTTAATGAGGGCCCGCTCCCGTGACTGATACGCGCAACGCATCCTGGCCGACCGAACAGGTCGTAAGCGCCGCCCAACAGGGCGATCCCCGCGCGATCGCGACACTCGTCTCCGGCTCTCACGCACACGTGCAGCGCTTCGCCCGCACACTCTGCTCAACGCCCGAGGACGCAGAGGACGCCACGCAAGAGGCTCTGATCGTCCTGTACCGAAAGATCGGGACGCTCAGGGCCACCGCGGCGCTCGCATCGTGGATGTTCCAGATCGTCCGCAACGAGTGCATCCGCAAAACACGAGTCACGTTCCACAAGCCGACCCCTCCCACCACGTTCGAGTCCTCCGCCGAAGACGCCGCCCTCGCCCGCCTGGAGATCGAGCGAATCGTCGGCTGCGTCGCAGGACTACCGCCAGAGCAGCGCGCCGTCCTCGTCCTACGCGACATCCAGGGTCTATCGGGAGCAGCGACGGCTCAGGCGCTGGGCCTCAGCCGGACCGCGATGAAGTCCCGCCTGCATCGCGGACGCGAGACGCTCCACTCAGCACTCAGCACCCCAAGCAACACGACCAGCAACGGAGGAGCAGAGGATGCCTGACCCCGACCGAAGTCCTCTCGCCAGCAGCACCGTCGCTCGCCACCTCTCCCGCGGTGCGATCGGCTTCGGGCTGATCGGCTCGGCGGTTGCACTCACGCCGAGTGCCGGCCCGGCCGCACTGCTGCTCGCACCGCCCGGCCTGGTCGCACTCCGCGGCTGCCCGACGTGCTGGATCGCCGGCCTGATCGAGACGATCTCCGCCGGCCGGCTGCGGCGCACCTGCACCGAGAACGGCTGCACGCTGGGCGGCGGGGAGCCACTCCGATCGCCGGGCGGCGCAACTTCTGGACCGGGCTCTTGTTCTGATGAGCGGTGGGGGTTTCCCAGGTAGGAGCTTGACTGATCGTTCAGGGGAACGCTAGAGTCCTACTGGGTTTCGGTTTTGGATGTCTAGAGGGAGAGGGTTGTCTTGATCGTCAAAAGTGTTGCTCGTCGTGGTCTTGCCGGCACCGTCGTCGTGCTCGGTGGGGTGGCGTGCGCGCTCGCCCTCGGCGCCGGTGGCGCCTCCGGATCGATTGGATCCCCACGCGCCCACGCGGCGCGCACGATCTCGCTGAACGAGAACGGCAGCCTGCATTTGACGAGCCATCACGGCTTCCATCTCAACGAGCAGGGCACGGCGTCGGGCACGATCAAGGGCACGATCTACATCCATCTCGACGTGAGCTCGACCAACCGGGTGACGGCGGAAGTCAACATCTACCCCAGCGGCGGCTCGCTGACCGGTTACGGGACAGCTAACTACCGTGCCGACGGCGGGCAGGCGACATTCTCCGGAACGCTGTCGATCTCCCGCGGGTCGGGCAGCTACGCGGGCGCCCACGCGTCGGGGCTGAGCTTCACCGGCACGATCGAGCGCGTCAACGACGCGACGACCGTGCACCTCAGGGGTCCTCTGTCCACGTAGTGCGCGCGGCGGACTCGGCGAGGACCAACTAACTCCATGCGCACAGGCAGAGCCACAGCTCTGAGCCTCGCGGCGGCGCTGCTGGCGTGCCTGTCGCTCGCGGGCGCGGCGAGCGCCGTCGCCGCGGGCGTGTCCGAGCAGGCCAGTTTGAGCGCTGGGTTCTCACCCGACAGGCTCGGTCAGAGCACGACGATCTCCTTCGGCTTTCATCTGCAGACCTCCGAAGGGACCGCGCCACCGCCGCTTCAGAGCGTCGTGCTGCAGATGCCCGCGGGCATGAACTACACGCTGACGACGCTCGGCCTGGCGATCTGCCAGCCGGCGGTATTGCAGGCGCAGGGTCCGAAGGGCTGCCCGCCGAACTCGCGTCTGGGCGCCGGCTCAGCGCTCGTGGAAGTGCCGTTCGGCACCGGCTCCGGGCATGAGGTCCCCGAAGTCCAGGCGGTCGTGGGGCCACCGAAGGAAGGCAACATGGTCGTGCTGTTCTACGCCAACGGTCAGACCCCGGTGTTCGCGCAGCTCGAGTTCACGGGCGAAGTGCTGCCCGACTCAGGCCTGTTCGGCTCGAAGCTCGCGACGAGCGTGCCGCTGATCCCGAGCGTCCCCAACGGCCCGGACGTCTCCGTCGTCAGCGTCAACGCGACGATTGGCCCCGCCGGGCTGACCTACTACAAGCACTCCCACGGCCACCTCGTCTCCTTTCACCCGCTCGGGATCGGCGTCCCCGAACATTGCCCCAGCGGCGGCTTCCCGTTTCACGCCTCGTTCGCCTTCCAGGACGGCTCTCAGGCAAGCGCGTCAACGACGGTCCCGTGCCCGCCGCCTGTGCGGCACCGGCGCAAGTAGCTTCAATCTGCTGATGGCTATCTGAGCTTCTTGGCGTGGGCGAGGAGCTCGCCCAGGTGTCCACCGACGGCGAGCGCCGCCTCGGCGGAGCTGAACGCGACCTCCACCCGCAACTGCCGGCCACTCGAGGTGCTCGAGCCTGGAGAGCTGAAGCTCGCGGTGCCACTCGTCGAAAGCCTGCCCGAAGCCGCTTACGTCTCCGTCGTGCTGACATCCGATGTAAGTAACATCTAGTGTCGGTTACAGTGAATGTCGGCTATACTAGCCTTCATGTTCGTCAATCGGTCGGTGGAGCTCGAGGCGCTGGCGGAGTGGTGGGAGGGCTCGCCAAGCACAGGTGCCATCGCGCTCGTCTGGGGGCGCAGGCGCGTGGGCAAGACCGCATTGGTGAGCGCGTTTGCGGAAGATCGCCGCACGATCTTCTTCACCGGCGCGGGACGTCCCGGCGGCGACGAGCTCAGGGTCCTCAGCATGGCCGCCGCGGACGTCGTGGCCCCGGGAGTGCGCGACCTCGACGCTCGTCCGTTCGCCGACTGGGACGATGCGCTGGAGACCCTTGCCGTCGCGGCGTCCGACGAACCCTTGCTGCTGGTGCTGGATGAGTTTCCCGAGCTGCTGCACGTATCACCGGAACTCCCAGGAGTACTGCGCGCCTTCTGGGATCGCGCGCGCGATCACACGCGCCTGCGGATCCTGCTGTGCGGCTCGGCGGTGCGCACAATGCGAGCGATTCAGGAGGAGCGAGCGCCGCTTTATGGGCGGATCGATCTGTCGCTTCCCGTCCATCCATTCGCGCCGCACGAGGCCGCGGCGATGCTGCGCAAGCTCTCACCCCCCGATCGCGCCCTCGTGTGGGGAATCCTTGGCGGCATCCCGCTGTATCTGACCTGGTGGGATCAGCAGCGCAGCGTGCGCGAGAACCTCGCACGCCTCGTTTGCCGTCCGGGTGCACGGCTCCTGGACGAGGGCCGGCTCGTGCTCGCCACCGAGGGCGACACCGGAGACCTCGGCCAGTTGGTGCTGCGCGCGATCGCCGCCGGGCGCACCAAGCACGGCGAGATCGAGCAGGCGGTACGCGCCGAGCCGGCGCGCACGCTCGAGCGGCTGATCGAGCTGCGTCTCGTCGAACGCGTGGTTCCGGTCACCGAGGCACGCTCGCGCACGCGCCGGCGCAGCTATCGCATCGCCGACAACTTCCTCGCGTTCTGGCTGGGTACCGTCGAGCCATACAGAGCGGAGATCGAACGGGGCCTCGGCTCAAGCATCCTGTCAACGCTGATGGCGCGCCTCGACGATCACATGGGAGGCCGCTGGGAGGAGGCGTTTCGCTCCCATCTGCGCCGCCTCGCCGCCGACGGAGCACTCGCGCCCGATGTCGTGCGGATCGGCGCGTTCTGGGCCGAGCGCCCAGCGGTGGAGATCGACGCAGTCGCACTGGCGGGCCGGCATGAGGAGGCGGTCTTGGTCGGTGAGGCGAAGTGGGCCCGAACAGCAGACGGCGGCCGCCTCGTGCGCGAGCTCGAACGCAAGGCGAGTGCGCTGCCACTACTCAGCCCTGATCTCCACTACGCGGCTTGCGCACGCGAGCGCATCACCGGCGCCCCACCGGGCACGATGACCGTCACCGCCGCCGACATCTTCGCCTGAACCCGGGAAGGCTCCCGAGGGGCGACCGCGCGTGGTTGGTGCTTGGCGATTACCGGTCTGACCCAGCCTGCCTCGGTTCGCTCTACAGCACCAACCACGCGGCCGTCCCTCCCCAACCCCTCTACTGTCCCAATTGTATCTGGCACGATTGGGATAAGTCAAGGATCGTGCAGGCATGCGCGACCCGCTGGATGTCTTCTCCGCCAACCTCAAGCGGCTGCGGCTACAACGCGGATGGAGCCAAGAACGAATGGCCCTCCAATCCGGCCTGAACCCCAGCCATCTACCGAAGATCGAGCGCTCAGAGCGCGAGCCGGGGGTGCGCACCGTCTCCAAGCTCGCCACGGCGCTCGGGGTCTCGGCCGCGGAGCTGTTCGAGGGGATCGACGGACGGTAGACCCAGGCGATGGACGGTAGACCCAGGTCGGCGTAGACCCTCGTTTTTGATCTTTTTATAAGTCAACAAGCACAAATGTGTGCCAAGACTGCGCCGACTTTGCACCAATTCTGCGCAGGCCCTTGATTCTTGGCGGTGTCGTCCTATCGTGGCTCGCCATGATGAGTACAGTTGTCATAGGAGCTGAGGTGCTCGACCTGGTCCGTGATGGGCTGCGCAGCCAGATCGCGTTGGCAGCACAACACATCTCGAGCGCCGACGAGCAACCGGATGGGCGCAAGCACCCCGAGCGCTACCAGGACCCCCTACGATGCTCGGATGCCTTGCGCTCACTCCTGGAGACGATCGGCTGGAGCACGCCCCCGAGCGACCAGAAGATCGGCCTCGACACGCACGCATGGGCGCTGCTCGAGGCGCTGCAGGATCAGCTCAGCGATCACGCCGACAAGCTCCGCGATACCGACCCGGACGACGAGCAGGACGACGAGCGGCGAGACATCATCATGCACGACATGAACGCGCTGAGCAACCTGGCGCTGATCGTTCTGCTGAGGACACAGGCGGGGGTTTTGCGACCTGGCGCGCTGCGGGCCGGCTCGGACTAGACCACGGTCCTACGACCCCGCTCACTCGGGATCGGCGAGTGTTTGATGTCGCGGATTCAGTCCTGCAGTGCGACCGCGGCGGGTACGCCGGTGGCGAGGTAGCCGGGCAACGCCACGATCAGCACCGATGCGACGGTCACGAGCAGCAGGCTCGTGACCGCTGTGAGCGCACCGAAGGAGTAGACGACGGGGAACCCGATCACGTTCGCGAGCGCCCGATCCAGGAGCTGCTGGCCGTAGAGGCCGAAGACCGCTCCGGTCGTGCAGCCAACGCCGAGCAGTAGCACGCTCTCGAGCATGATCGTGCGCCACAGCTCCGCGGCGGGGAAGCCCTCGAGCTTGAGCTTGGCAAGGCGCGGGCGGCGCTGCCAGACCATGTTCGCCATCGCCGCGGCCATCGCGAGGATCGCGACGATCAGGATCAACGTGGCGATCTGCGTCAGCCGCGCCAGGCCTTGGCGGCTGAGCGTGTTCTGGCGGCCGGCGTGCTGTGAGGCGGTTTCCACCGCGAGGCCCGAGCGCGAACCAAGCGCGCGTTCGATCTCGCGACGGGCCTGCAGGGCAGAGACGCCTGGGTCGAGCAGGACGTTGTAGGCGCTCGCGTCTTCGCTCGCCGAGGCTTGGGCGTAGTCGGACGCATTCATCACGATCGCCCCGGGCGCCCAGCCGATGTTCGTGGACAGCGCCGCGACGCGCATCCGCGTCGGGTCGGGCGAGGGCAGCGTAAACGCGGAGCCGATCCGGAGATGGTGTTCTTCGGCAATCGCGCGCGTCAGCACCGCCCAACCGCCCGCGCGCACCCGCTGAGTTGCTTGGCGCAGATTGCCTTCCACGATCTGGCTCGCCGGCAGCAGCGGGCTGGAGGAGCGCGGCGGCGCGATCACCCAGATCCGCCGCTGCTCCCAGTCGAGCAGCCCGCCGCGGTAGATCCGCACCGCGCGCACGCCCGGCAGCCGCTGCAGCTTCGTCTGCTCACCCGGCACCGGCGTGAACGGCGTGGTCTGCAGCAGGTTGTAGGAGCCGGCCGGCGAGACCCAGACGTTGGTGAACGCGTTCATGTCATGCGCTGCGTTTTCCAGGCCCTGCAGCAGATCGCCGTGCGCGGCCTGGATCGCGACGCTGCCGAACACCGCGATCGCCCCCGTCGCCGAGATCGCCAGCGCGCGCGTACGTCCCGCGCGCAGCTCCATCACCGCGACGTGCGGGACGGCGCTCACGATGCTCGGCGCCAGGCGCCGCACGAGCGCGAGCGTCCCCGCCAGGGGCAGCGGCAGCAGCAACAGCAACGCGGCGACGAGACAGACCATCCCGATCACGGCCGCTTTCGGTGCGAGCAGGAGGATCGCGGTGGCCGCCGCCAGGAACGCGAGGCCGCCGAGCGCGAGCCTGCCCAGGCGCGCGCCGCCGTCCCCGCCAGAGAGGTCGCCGGGCGCGGTGAGGACGGGTGGGCGGCGCGAGAGGATTTCGCGCAGCGGGCTGAGCACCGCCACGCACGCCGCGAGCATCCCCCCGCCGACGGCGACCGCGACGCTCTGCGGGCTGACCACGCGCTGCGAGCCGACCGCGAACGCGGATGAAAGATAACCGGGGTTCGAGCGGAACAGGTGGATCGAGAGCTCATCCCCCAGCACCAGCCCAAGCGCGCAAGCAAAGGAGCCGAGCACGATCGCGTCGAAGAGCAGGACGACGATCACGCTTTTGGGGGGGTACCCGTCGCGGCGTAGGTCCGCGATCAAACGGCGGCGCTGGGGCACCGTCAGGAGCATCGCGTTGAACGCGAACAGAAACCCGACGAGCGCGCTGATCACGGCGAACAGCGCCGTGGACTGGTTGCTCGCCGCCGACGCGCGCGCGAACAGCTTTTCGTCATAGCTCCCGGACTCCACGTTCAGCCGGCCGGCGGCGAGCGCCGTCAGGGTCGCGCGCACCGCGGCTTCCCGGCCGGGGACGACCTCGACGAGGATGCGGGAGAGGCGGTGCGCCAGCCCCGTCATTTCCTGGGCGAAGAACAGGGGCGCAATCGCGATCGGGGTCGAGATCAGCGGCCCGATCTGCTTGGTGTGCAACTGCTCGTACAGCGGTGCTTCCTCGACGCGCCCGTTCAGCTGGAAGGTGGCTTCCTCGCCGAACTTCGTCACACCGATCTTCTTCGCCAGCGGCGCCGGCAGCACGATCGCGCCAATCCCCGCGAACGGGCTCAGCGAGGTGTGGCGCACGAGCGTGCCCCCGAGCTTTGCGAGGCTCGCGTCGGCACCCACCAGCTCCACCGATTCGCTGCCATGCGGGCCGCTCACGTCCGCGCTCGCTTCCAGCAGCGGCGCGGCGGCGCGCACCCCTGGAATCGCGCGCACCCGGCCGAGCATGCCCGCCGGCAGACCGTGAGAATCGCGCGCGAGCAACTGCAGCGACGCGTTGCCGACGATCCCATGCGAGAGCTGCGCCACCGAGCTCGACAGGCTCTGAGTCGCGACCTGCGAGGCGAACAGCAGCGCCACCCCCGCGGCGATCCCGACGACCGCGAAGCACTCCTGTAACAGGCGCGCGCGCAGACGCACCCGGTACAAATGCAGCACGTTGCCGGGCTTCACCGTCGCGGCCCCATTCCGAGAGGGCAGAGCGCACTCGAGCGCACGCTCCAGCACGCAGGACGCCGCTTATGAGCCGCTCTGATTGCGGCCCTCCCCCTAAGCTCGCTCACGACGCCGCGGGCCGCGCGAGCCGGTCGGGCTCGTAGTCGCCGAGCTTGCCGTCCCGCAGCGCATACACCCTGTCGGCATAAGCCGCGGCCTGCGGGTCGTGACTGACGAGCACGATCGCGACCCCCCGTTCGCGGCACAGCTCGCGCAGCAGTTCGAGCACTTCGCGCCCGCGCTGAGAATCCAGGCTGCCCGTCGGCTCATCCGCCAACAACAGGCGCGGCTCGGTCGACAGCGCACGCGCGATCATCACGCGCTGGCGCTCACCCATCGAGAGATGCTCCGCGCGATGCTGTAGCCGCTCGCCGAGACCCAAACGCTGTAGCAGCGGCTTGACCCTGTCATGCGCGTCACGCCAGCGCATAGTTTTCAACAACTTCAACACCGCATTATCGATCGCGGTGACCCCCGGCAGCAGATCGAAGTTCTGCCGAACGAACCCCAGTTCCGCCAGCCGAAAATGCGACGCCTCGCGCTCAGAGAGCAAGGACACATCGCGCCCGCCGATCAACACCGACCCGGCAGTCGGTTCGAGCAGCGTCGCGATCATCAGCAAGAGCGTCGTCTTACCCGACCCGCTCGGCCCATACAACGCGACCATCTCACCCGGCTGCACGGAAAGCGATACACCATCCACAGCGCGCACCGACTCCCCACCAACAGCGGGATAGTGCTTGACCAACTCGCGCAACTCCAACATCCGGCAACGACCCCTCTCCACTCACCAACGACGAGCGCTTCGCGACCGACGAAACCCTCATGGACCCGACGGCGCGCGAGTCTACTTGATGCCGTGCGTCTCGCCCGCACCACGCGGCTCACCGACCGCGACCGGCGTCAGGCGGGCGGGCATCACGATCTCCGCACCGCGCGCTCTCCGCCTCCGCGAGCCGGGCAAGAGCCCGCGCAAGCGCAAGCGAGCTCGGAACACCAGCATCGCCAGATCCGCCGGGCCGTCCAGCGCCCCGAGCACCGCGCGCGCGAGGGGCAGCGCCGCCGGCGTAGCGGCCTCCGGCGTCGACAGATAGAAGCTCGCCATCGCCGCCAGCAGGAGCGTATGCCCGCGAGCATCTGGAAGCGCGCGCGCGGCGCCCAGCGAGCGCTCAGCCAGCCGGCCCATGCGTGTAGCGGCTTCTTGCGGCGAGGCGTAGAGGCCGATCAGGTTGTGCTGTCCGGTGGCGCGATCCTCGGCGACGTCGACAAGGTTGTCGAGCAGCGAGTGCAGCGCCCCAATCCAGGGGAAGTAGGCGTCCTGCACCGCCGAGCCGTCCTCATGGACGCCGGCATCCGTAGTCGCGCGCGCACTGGCACCTGTCCACGAGCCATCGAGGTCGCGCTCGGCCGCGAGGGCGATCAGCGCGTAGACACACAGCGAGGAGCCGCCCGCGGCCGCGGTCTCCCACCAGCGCAGGTCCTCCCCAGGTGGGGTCGCCGCGCGCGCCCAGC
>Ga0182024_10002083_pt1 | contig 50253 bp, 40 predicted proteins | sample P32metaG_FD_120480 | JGI IMG/M metagenome (GOLD analysis project Ga0182024, IMG submission 120480) | Permafrost microbial communities from Stordalen Mire, Sweden - P3-2 metaG (Illumina Assembly) | ecosystem: Environmental > Terrestrial > Soil > Wetlands > Permafrost | place: Sweden: Stordalen...
CAGGCGACGGTGATCTCGCTGGCTCTTGGCGTCGTACTCGCCTGGTCCGCGGCGGTGGTCCGGCTGCGGGCGTCTGCACTGGTGCCGCTCGAGGAAGGTCGCCGCCTGCTGGACACGATCGGGTGGGCCGCGCTCCTTCCCCAGATGCTGGCGTCGCTGGGCGCGGTGTTTGCGTTGGCGGGTGTGGGCCGCGCGGTCGGCGCGCTCGCCACGCAAACCATTCCTCTTGCCTACCCGTTCGCCGCAGTTGCGGCCTATTGCATCGGCATGGCGCTCTTCACGGTAATCATGGGAAATGCCTTTGCCGCCTTTCCGGTGATGACCGCAGCGATCGGACTGCCGCTGATCGTGCACAGATTTGGCGGCAGCCCGGCAATCATGAGCGCAATGGGTATGCTGTCGGGTTTTTGCGGCACGCTGGTCACACCCATGGCCGCCAATTTCAACATCGTGCCGGCCGCCCTCCTCGAACTTCCCGACCGTTATGGAGTGATCAAAGCGCAACTTCCCACCGCAGTCGTTCTTCTGCCCTTAAACGCGCTCCTGATGAATTTTCTACTGTTCCATTTCGGCGCCCACGGACCATGACGAAACTGACGGAGGAAATCGCTTCCTGCTTCGCGCGCGCTGCCTTGGGCCATGTGCGGCGCGAGTGGCCGAACAAGCTCGACCACGTGATGGGCGGCCCGGCCGATGCGAAGACGCCCCGCGAGCTTCACCCGGTGTTTTTCGGCAGCTTCGACTGGCATTCCTGCGTGCACGGTTATTGGCTTCTTGCCCGCCTCGCACGGCGATATCCGCGGCTGCCGGAACGGAGTCAAATCTGCGCACTTTTCGATGCGCAGTTGACTCCAGAAAACATCGCGGGCGAGCTGGCCTATCTCGCGCGAGCCGAAAGCCGGGGCTTTGAACGGCCCTATGGCTGGGCCTGGATGCTCATGCTCGCCGGCGAGTTAGAGCGGCAAGAGAGCAAAGAAGGAGAAGCATGGAGCGACACCGTCCGGCCGCTGGCGCAGTCGTTCCAAAGAAAATTGGCAGCGTGGCTTCCGCTCGCCACCTATCCCGTTCGTGCGGGCGTGCATTCCAACACTGCTTTCGCGCTTCTGCTCGCGCTCGACTATGCGGGCGCTGTGCGCGCCGTGGATTTCGCGGATCTCTGTCAGGACAGAGCGAAAAAGTGGTACGCGGACGACACCGATTGCCAGGGCTGGGAACCAAGCGGCGAGGATTTCCTCTCTTCGGCTCTCGTTGAAGCCGCATGCATGCGGGCGGCCATGCATTACGACTCGTTCGATCCCTGGCTTGCGCGATTCCTGCCGCGCCTGGCGAATGGCGAGCCCGCAGCTTTGTTCTTGCCGGCCACCGTCACTGACCGCAGCGACGGCAAGATCGCCCATCTGGACGGACTGAATCTTTCACGCGCATGGTGCTGGCGGCTCATCGCCGATGCGGTCGACGACAGCGGCGGCCGTGCGCGCATCAAAGAGGCAATCTCCCGCCATCTCGACAGCGCGCTCGGGCATGTGACGGGCGATTATATGGGCGAACACTGGCTGGCGAGCTTCGCCCTTCTGGCGCTGGATCCGTTTCCCGACCGCTGACGAAAATTTCGATCCGCCGGACCTATCACTCCGGACTCACGACGCTTGCCGTAAGCGCGAATGCGCGCGGGCGGCCGGAAGGAAGACCGTCACGCTTGTGCCTCCGCCCACACGGCTGATGAGCTCCACGCGTCCGCCATGGGCTTCGGCGAGGCCTTTGACGATGGGAAGCCCAAGACCGGTGCCCCTGTCGGCGGTGACGACGTCGTGGCGACCCTGTCCGAAGCTTTGGAACACGCGCAACTGATCGCGAGGATCGATCCCCACGCCCGTGTCGCGGACGCCAAAGGCGATCTCCCCGGAAGTGTCTTGAGACGAAAAGACCATAACCTTGCCGCCGGACGGGGTGAATTTGAAGGCATTCGAGAGAAGATTGAGCAGAATTTGGCGGAGAGCCCGTTGGTCCGCCCGCAGCCCGGGCAAAACGTTCGCCGCCTCGATCGCGAGAGTGAGTTGGGCGGTCTCGGCCCGGGCTGCCATGAGCCGTGCGGTCTCGGATATCAGCGCCTTCAGATCGACATCGCCTTCCCGAAGCTCGAGTTTCCCCGCCTCGATCCTTGCCAGATCCAGAATGTCGTTGATCAGAGCTAGCAGATGGTCGCCCGCTTGGTGTACGAGCTTGGCGTATTCCGCATGCTTCGGGGAGCTTTCGCCGAAGGTGTTCGAAAAAATCATTTCCGAAAACCCGAGAATGGCGTTCAACGGCGTGCGCAGTTCGTGACTCATATTCGCCAGGAATTCGGATTTGGCGCGGCTTGCGGATTCCGCGCGCTCGCACGCCAGGTCCGATTCCACCTTTGAGCGCGCCAGCGCCTCGACCAGCCCGTTCTTGTCGTTGCGGAGAAGGAGCAACTCGCGTGTTGTCGAGTAGATTTGGCGCGACATGTAGACGAGATAGCAAACATACGCGAAGGCAAGTATCGCCAAGCCGTTATAGATCGTTCCACCCTCCCGCAAGGGCGACACGACGAGTACAAAACCGTAGATCCCGTAGCCAATCTCGGTAAGAGGTTTGCTTGCGCCCACCAGCGCGGAGTTTCCGGCAAGTGTGCAGGCGATCACCAACATGATCACCATGTTGTTGAGATCGTCACCGTGCTGCCAGAACAGAAATGCGAATGCGGACCAGGAGATGGCGAAGAGGAAATAGGCCGCTTCGGCGTGCCTTTCCCACCGCCTCTGCACGACCGGTTCCTGGTCGTGCCGCAAGAAGGCGAAGGCGACGATGCCGAGATAGGACCCACCGACCGTCACAAGAGCAAACCAGAAAAGCAAAAGGGGAGTGCCGACCCAGCGCGCGAACATGAAGCAGACGACACCGGCCAGAACGGGCATCAGCCAGCAATTGGGTCTCAGGTTGCTGAGCGCCAGCCGCAATTGATCGAGGGCGAGCTTCTCGCCCTGCAGCCGAGACGTGTTCTGATCACCCCCGCCGTTTCCCAATGGAATCCCGTCGCGCATGGTTGCAACGGCGCTATCTTGCCCACCACCTCGTTAAGCATGCCTTCCACGGGATGGTAAGCGGGAGATTAATGCCTTCGAGACGGAGCAGCATCGGAGGGTCAACCGGGCCGCCGGGTCGCTTCCGGCCGGCTGACGGTCACGTCAAGATCAGTCACAAGGCCATTGGCCAGGGAATACACCCACCCGTGGACACTCAGCTCCCGACCACACGCCCAGGCTTCCTGCACAAAGACGTCGGACGCGACATTTCGCACCTGCCGAATGACATTCAGTTCGCAAAGCCGGTCCCCCCGCTTTCGCTCGTCGGCAATCGCGTGGAGTTCCTTGCGGTGTTGGTGGAAAACTTCCCGGATAGGGTGCAGCCAATGGTCCACGAGGCCGCGCCTGTGGCCATCCACCGCCGCGCTGACGCCGCCGCAACCGTAGTGCCCCACCACGAGCACATGTTTGACCTTCAAGACCTCCACAGCGAACTGCAACACGGAAAGATAGTTGCAGTCCTGCGGCGGCGCGAGATTGGCGACGTTGCGATGAACGAACAGTTCACCTGGATCGAGATCCACGATTTCATTGGCAGGCACGCGGCTGTCGGAACAGCCGATCCACAAATATTGCGGTGCCTGCTGCCGTTCGAGCCGTTCGAAAAAATTTGGATCGGCAGCAATCTTCCGCGCCGCCCAGGCGCGATTGTTTGCCTTTAGATGGTCGAGCACGCTACGTCCCTTCCTATCTGTCCTTGCGTTTCACCTAAGTCCGACAAGCACTTTTCCTTCTGTCGAGAGATAATTGTTCCCATAGTCGAAGCGCGGCGTGCCGGAGAACAGCAGCCAATAGTATTTCATCTGCTCGGCCCACCAATAACCGGGACAAAGATCGCCCTGCCGCATGGGGCGCGTGGTCACGTCCTCGAGGATCGTGTAGCCGAAGCGGGCGCGGCTCGTCCGTTTCATGTTCTCGAAGTGGATCTTCGCAAGATTGCGCGAACGATCCCCAGCGCCGTGCACATAAAGCGCAAGGCAGGAGTCCGCGAACTCGGGGCGCAATTCGTTGCTCGGCCGGGTGGCCTCGAACGTGCCGTAATCGAAGCCCTCCGGCAGGACGCCGAAGCGGGCCTGCACGCCCGCCCACGATTCGAGATAGTCGCGCGCGGAGGACAGATCGCCTGCCTTCGCGAGCAGGCCCGCATAGAACGCAGCCAGTTCGCTCTGGTGGCGATCGATCGGCGCGCCAGTCTCAAAATCCACCTGCGCGAACCAGAGATGTTCGCCAACACGCTGCGCCTGGTGCTTCAGAACTGCGGCGGCATGAATATCGTACCAATGTTTGAAGTCCACATCGCCGAACAGCCGCCAACCGCCGTACAGATATTCGAAATAGGAGTCCGACGGCGGTCCGATCGTGGCGCGCCGGCTCAACCATTTGCCGGTCTCCGCGTCGATGGTGTCCGCCACAAGATCGATCGTTGAGCGGCGGTCGAAACAGGCCTTTGCCGCGGCCTTGGCGGCATTGTAATAACGCCTGTCGCCCACTGCGCGCGCGAGCGTGCCGAATTCGGAGATATAGGTGCCCAGCTCGGCGGGGAAGGTCCTGGGATCGCGCACCGCGCCGGTCTTCAGATTGACGAAGCGATAGGGGATCCCCGTTGGCGACTTGGCGAAGGCGGGGAGAAGGCGATCCGCCAAATCATGCGCCAGTGCGAGCAGACTTTTGTTTCGGGTGGCCAGCCAGCCGGAAAGCAGGCCACCCACCATGCGGATATTGGTTTCGAATACCTGCACTTCACCATCAATATCGAAATGCAGGTTCCTCTCGACCCAGCCCACCGCCTCGCTCAGCTCGGCGTCCAGGCCCATCAGATAGAGCGTGTCCAGCGCCTCAACGATGCTGAGACCGAGGGCGGAACCTTTCGGAAAGAAAAACTCCTCTACGCCACCGCTAACCGGCTTGATGTGATCGTGGCCAAAGGCCAGCTCCACATAATTGCGCCACGCCCACGCCATCTGCGCCCGCACATCCCGCGCAAGTGCCGGCCAATCGACGTCGTGCGCAAACTCGGTCGCGGCCTTCACTTGGTGAGGAAACGCCGCCAGCGCGGCGCTGCCCGCCAGGCCGCCCAGCAATGCGCGGCGGCCGACCCGCGCCGTCAGACCGTCTCGCATGTTCTGCTCACCGCACACCTTCAGCAGGCACGGGTTCTATCACCGTTTGCTCGTCCGCAGCTTCATGGATTGCAGGCCCAACCAAACTGGACCCCCAGATCCGGTTTGTTCAGTGTGCGTCCGAGCGTGCCGGCCTGGCCAAGTGCTCGACGAGGCGTTGGGCAGCTTCGCGCGCCCTCCCCGAACCGGCGCTCGTTTTCCAATGCAGCTGATCGAGGACTCGATCTGCCGCGGCCTTCATCGCTGCTGCGCTGCTGCCCTTCTCGCATTCGCGGATGATCGCGTTCTCGAGCTGCGTCACCACGGCATCGATCGTAAAGCCGTGGGTCAATTCGGGGTCCTCGCGATCCAGCGCGCTGTAGAGCCCGATCGCCTCGTCCGCTTGCCGGCCCCAACCGAGAACGCGATAGAATCTCGATCCGTGCCGGCTCGATTTGAAAATCAGATCGAGCCCCGCCGCTCCCAACGTCGCCGGAATGAGAACGAAATTGTGCAGATTGCCGACCAGCAGTTTCAGCTGGAGCACCAGCACGTCCCGCAGAAAGGGCCATCGCCCGCGAGACTCGTCACCGCGGTTGGCGGGAGCGTACTTCGCGGACAGCTTCGCTTCTGGAACGTTGACCGTCATCGCCTGCACACCTCGCCGCTCTGTGCGAACCGGATCGTCCTGTCAAATCTACGCGGTGGGGCGCTCGCGCTTCAAGTCGAACATGTGTCCACCCCCAGGTCGACAGTCCGCATCGTCCATTTTACCCGGAATGACCGGGAATTTTAGTTAACAGCACTTGCTAGGCTGCCGCGGCTCTCGGATCATAATTGAGAATCGGCGAGAGCCAGCGTTCCGTCTCGACAAGCGTCCAACCCTTGCGCCGCGCGTAGTCTACCACCTGATCGCGCTCGATCTTGCCGGTGCCGAAATAGCGGCTCTCGGGATGAGAGAAATATAATCCGGATACGGACGATGCCGGCCACATCGCGTAGCTCTCGGTGAGTATGACGCCGGTGCGGGCTTCCGCGCCGAGCAGCGCAAAAAGCGTGCCTTTTTCGGTGTGGTCGGGCTGGGCAGGGTAACCGGGCGCCGGCCGGATACCACGATAAGTTTCGGCGATCAATTCCTCGGGCCTGAGGTTCTCGTCCGGTGCATAGGCCCAGAATTCGCGGCGCACACGTGCGTGCAGACGCTCGGCGAAAGCTTCTGCGAAGCGGTCGGCGAGCGAGCGGAGCAGGATGGCGCTGTAGTCATCCTTGTCAGCCTCGAAACGCTTGATGTGCGCTTCTCCTCCATGACCCGCGCTGAGAACGAAGCCGCCGAGCCAGTCCGCGACGCCGCTCCCGCGAGGAGCGACGAAATCGGCCAGCGCGAGATTGGGTTTGTTGGACTCGCGCGACATCTGCTGGCGCAGCGTATGTAGCGTGGCGATTGGCCTGTCGCGCGCTTCGCTTTCATAGAGCACAATGTCGTCGCCTTCCGCATTCGACGGCCAGAAGCCGATTGCGGCGCGTGCCGAGAGCCAGTGCTCGCGGACAATTTTCGCGATCATTGCCTGTGCGTCGGCGAACAGGCTTCGCGCGGCTTCTCCCGCTTGCGGATCCTCGAGAATGAGCGGATAGCGGCCGACCAGTTCCCACGTCTGGAAGAACGGCGTCCAGTCGATGTACGGGACCAGCTCGGCCAAGTCGTACGAGTGGAATTCGCGCAGACCCGAAAAAAGCGGCTTGGGCGGCGTGTAGCTCCCCCAATCGAATTTCAGGTGATTGGCGCGCGCGGCGGGAAGCGAAAGTCTTCGTCCCGGCGTGCGGTTCGCGCCCGCGTGGCGCTCCGCGATTTCCTTGTATTCGCGCCGCACATTCGCGGCATAAGGTGTGCGCGTCGCCGTGCCGATGAGCTGCGCGGCCACGCCGACCGCGCGCGAGGCATCCGCCACATAAACGGTTTGCCCGCGGCGGTAGTTGGGATCGATCTTGACGGCGGTGTGCACGCGGCTTGTGGTGGCGCCGCCGATCAGTAGCGGAATGTCGAAACCCTGCCGCTCCATTTCGGCCGCCACATGGCACATTTCGTCGAGCGAAGGTGTGATGAGCCCCGAAAGTCCGACCAGGTTCGCGCCCTTCTCGCGCGCGGTGTCGAGAATTTTCTGTGCGGGCGTCATGACGCCCAGGTCGATCACTTCATAGCCGTTGCACTGCAAGACCACTCCCACGATATTCTTGCCGATATCGTGCACGTCGCCTTTCACCGTCGCCATCACGATGCGGCCGGTGGGCTCGCGCTGCGAAGCTTGCTCAAGTTCCATGAAGGGAATGAGATGGGCGACCGCCTTCTTCATGACGCGGGCGGATTTCACCACCTGCGGCAGGAACATCTTTCCCGCGCCGAAGAGATCGCCTACCACGTTCATGCCGGTCATCAGCGGCCCCTCGATCACGTCGAGCGGCCGTGCAGTCTTGATGCGCGCTTCTTCGACATCGTCCACGACGAAGTCGGCGATGCCGTGCACGAGCGCATAGGAGATTCGCTCGTCGACTGGCGCCTCACGCCAGGCCAGCGTGGTTTCCTCGCGTGCACCGCCAGAATCGTTCTTGAAACGTTGCGCGAGATCGAGCAACCGCTCGGTCGCATCGGGTCGGCGGTTGAGCAACACGTCTTCCACGCCGTTGAGAAGCTCGCCCGGGATGTCTTCATAGACTGCGAGCTGTCCGGCATTGACGATTCCCATATCCATGCCGGCCTGGATCGCATGATAGAGAAACGCGGAGTGCATCGCCTCGCGCACTTTGTCGTTGCCGCGGAACGAGAAGGAGACGTTGGAGAGCCCGCCGGAAACATGCACGTGGGACAGTGAGGCGCGAATGCGGCGCGCGGCGTCGATATACGCGCGCGCGTAGTCGTTGTGCTCCTCGATGCCGGTGGCCACCGCGAAAATATTCGGATCGAAGATGATGTCTTCCGGCGGAAAGCCCACCCTGTTCACCAGAATATCGTAGGCGCGCTCGCAGATCGCGAATTTGCGCTCCGCCGTCTCCGCCTGTCCCCGCTCGTCGAAGGCCATCACCACAACGGCCGCGCCGTAGCGAAGCACCTTTCGCGCCTGATCGATAAACGAATCCTCGCCCTCCTTCATGCTGATGGAATTGACGATGGACTTACCCTGCACCACCTTCAGCCCCGCCTCGATCACGCTCCATTTGGAGGAATCGATCATCACCGGCACACGCGAAATGTCGGGTTCTGCGGCGATGAGCGACAGAAAGCGCCGCATGGCGGCTTCCGAGTCGATCAGACCCTCGTCCATGTTGACATCGATGATCTGTGCGCCGTTCTCGACCTGACTGCGCGCCACGTTCAGCGCGGCCTCATAGTCGTTGGCGGCGATCAGGTTGCGGAATTTCGCGGAGCCCGTGATGTTTGTGCGCTCGCCGATATTTACGAAGTTGATTTCGGGTGTGAGCGTGAACGGCTCGAGGCCGGAGAGGCGCAGGAGACGCGGCTTTTCCGGAATCGTGCGGGGCTTCACCCCATGCACCGCTTCCGCAAAGGCCTTGATGTGCGCAGGCGTGGTGCCGCAGCAGCCGCCGATGATGTTAACAAGGCCCGAACGCGCAAACTCGCCCATCACGGCCGCCATGCTCTCAGGGCCGTCGTCGTAGCCACCGAACGCATTGGGCAAGCCGGCATTGGGATGCGCGCTGACGAGCGTGTCGGCCACCTGCGCCAGCTCCGCGAGGTAAGGCCTGAGCTCATTGGCACCGAGCGCGCAGTTGAGCCCGATCGCGAATGGCTTCGCGTGGCGTACCGAATGCCAGAACGCTTCCGCGGTCTGTCCGGTTAGCATGCGTCCCGAAAGATCGGTGATCGTGCCGGAAATCCAGATCGGCAGCCGTTCCCCCGCTTCGTCGAAGGCTTCTTCGACTGCAAACAGAGCGGCCTTGGCATTCAACGTATCGAAGACCGTCTCGATCAGGATGAGATCGGCCCCCCCCGCGATGAGTCCGAGCACCGAATCGCGATAAGTCTCGCGCAACTCGTCGAAGCTGGTATTGCGGAATCCGGGATCGTTGACATCGGGCGAGAGGGACGCCGTGCGGCTGGTGGGGCCAAGCACGCCTGCTACCAGCCTCGGCCTTTCGGCGGTCGACGCTTCGTCGCAAAGCGTGCGCGCCAATGCGGCGCCTGTCTCGTTCAGTTCGCGCACGAGATGCGAAAGTCCGTAATCGGCTTGCGACATCGAGGTCGAATTGAAGGTATTCGTCTCAAGGATGTCGGCGCCGGCCGCAAGATAGTCGCGGCTTATGTCGCGGATCACTTCCGGCCTGGTGAGTGTCAGAAGATCGTTGTTGCCCCTGAGATCGCGGCCGTGATCGGCGAAGCGAACTCCGCGGAAATCGGCTTCGCTCAATCCGAAGCCCTGGATCATGACGCCCCACGCACCGTCAAGCAGCAGGATGCGCTCCCGCGCTTCCTTCCGGAGCCACGCGATTCGGGAGATGCGATCGAAGCTCATGCCGCGAATCCCTCGCTTCCCTGCCGCTCGCGGATTCCGAGCAGACGGCAGGCCGCATAGGTGAGATCGGCCTGGTTGAGCGTATAGAAGTGAAACTGGTCGAAGCCTTCGAGGCGGAGTTGCTCGACCTGCTCGGCGAGCACGGCCGCCGCAATTGCCTTGCGGCTTTCGGTATCGTCGTCGAGACCCTTATAAAGCCGCACAAGCCAATCTGGCACTGCCGACCCGCAACGCGCGGCCATGCGCAGGACGCCGTTGAAATTCGTGCTCGGCATCAATCCGGGGACGAGCGGCACGGTGACGCCTCGCGCTCGCGCACGGTCGCGGAAGCGCACAAGGGCTTCGGTGTCGAATGAAAACTGTCCGATCGCGCGTGCTGCGCCGGCATCGACCTTCGCCTTGAGAAGATCGATGTCGTCGTCGAGCGAACGTGAATCGGGATGGCGTTCGGGATAGGTACCCACGCTGACTTCGAAGGGGGCGCAGCGGCAGATTGCAGCCACCAGCTCCGGCGTGGATTGATAGCCGCCCGGATGGGCACGGTATGTGGCCCCCGCATCTGGCATATCTCCGCGCAGCGCCACGATATGCCGCACGCCGGTCCGCCAATAGAGATGCACCACCTCGTCGACCTCCTCCCGCGTGGCGGCGACGCAGGTGAGATGGGCTGCCGGAACCAAACGGGTTTCCTCGATGATGCGCTTCACCGTCGCGTGCGTGCGGTCGCGCGTGGAGCCTCCCGCGCCATAGGTGACGGATACGAAGGCGGGCGCGAGCGGCGCGAGTCGGCGAATGGCTCGCCATAGCTGCTCTTCCATCGCTTCGTTCTTCGGGGGGAAGAATTCGAACGAAACCGTGAGCGGCGATGTATGCGAGCCGAGACGGCGGAGACTCATGCGGCCTCCCTCGCCCGCGCTCGCAGAGGCAAAAGGCCGGACGCGCCCAGCCAGAGTTTAACGGTCAATTTGTCCTTGCCGGTACCCTCCACGGTGGGTGCGATGGACTCGGAGGCGAGCGGTTTCAGTCCCGCCGCTTCGAACCAGCCGCGCACCTCCTCGTCGGCAAAACCGAGGCGGCGGTGAGCCAACTCGCTGCGGCAGAATTCGAGGTCGTGCGGCGCGAAATCGACGATCAGCACGCTGCCGTGCGCCTTCAGCACGCGCGCGGCCTCGGCCACCGCAGATTGGGGATCGTCGAGGTAGTGCAGCACCTGATGAAAGATCGCGATATCGAAGCCGTGCTGCTCGCTCCCGGCGCGGAAGGGAAGGCGATAGATGTCGGCGAGCCGCACCTGGCAATGCTGCGCGCGGGCGCGCTCCAGACGGTCGCGCGCGATCGCCAGCATTTCTGGGCTTACATCGACCCCCGTGCCGTGGTGAATGTGAGACGCCAAGAGCTCCAGCATCCTGCCGGTGCCCGTGCCCGCATCCAGAACGGCGTCGCGCGGAATCGTGTCGGTCAATTCGAGGATCGCGGCTTCCACCTCGTGTTCGGGCGCGTGCAGCGAACGGATACGTTCCCAGTCGGCCGCGTTGGCCCGAAAGAAGGCCGCTGCCGCCGCTTCTCGCGCATGCCTGACAGTCACAAGCCTGCGGCGGTCCGCTTCGAACTGCTCGGACTCGGCGGCGGCGACATCCGCGAGCATATCGACGAAGGGCACGCGGTCCCCGCGCTCCGCGGAGCGGTAGAACACCCAACTACCCTCCTTGAACCGCTGCAGCAGGTTCGCCTCGCAAAGCAGCTTCAAATGCCGAGAGACGCGTGGCTGACTCTGTCCGAGAATCTGGGTCAACTCCGACACGGTCAGCTCGGCTTCGCGCAGCAGCAGGATCAGGCGGAGCCTCGTCGGATCGCCCGCAGCACGCAGCATTGCGAGGAGCTTTTCCATGTCAGATCATTCCCACTCGCATATAAACATATCTTTATATCGTTATGCAAGCGCCTTTTGTACGAACGCGGGAAGGACCGTCCACCGGCTGTCGCATGCTGCACAAATTCGCCGCGCGGAATGGTCTCTCGCGAAGGTGCCGCGTTTCATGCCAGGCAAGCGCGTGTTACGCGATGTCCGCCACGAACTTGCCACATACCGCCGAGACCCTTCCCCGCCAACGCTAAGGAACATTATTCATGGACCGCAACTTCGTCGGCCGCCGCTCCCCGGGTGGTGCAAGAGTAGTTTTTGCAGTCTGGCTGGCGGCTGCCGGGCTCTTCGCGCTGACGACATCCGCGTTTGCCGAGAGCCAGGCGGAGAATTACGTCCGGATCAACGTGCAGAAGGGACTGACCATTCTCGGCAATCGCAATATTGCCGATACCGAGCGGCGAACGGAGTTCAGAAATTTCCTCACGTCGCTCACCGATATCCGACGCATCGCCCTCTTCACACTCGGTCCGGCTCGGCGCACCGCGACGCCGGCACAGGTTGAGGGTTTCGTAGACGCCTTTCGCAACTACGCCGTCGCCGTCTACGAATCGCGGCTCAAATCCTATGCCGGACAATCGTTGCGCATTGTCGGCAGCACGGATCACGGACCCGACGACTACATCGTGCGCACAGTCCTCGTGGATCCGACGGGACGGACCGAAGCGCAAGGCGAACCGATAGAAGTCGACTTCCGTGTCGATGGCGAGCCAGGCCATTTCGTGGTCATCGATGCCAGTATCGCCGGAGTGTGGCTGGCGCTCGAGGAGCGCGACCAGTTCACTGCCTTTCTTGAAGAGAACAATGGAAATCTGGGCGCTCTCATCTCGCATCTGAATTCTCTCACCAACCGGCTGCGCGGCGGCGGCCCTGCCACGCCGGCGCAATAAGCCCCGTGCCGCGTTGGTGCCCTACATTCAGGTTGCTGATGCCGCTTTGGAATATATGACCGGTATTTGAGAGAAGCCGACTCACGCCCTCGCAAACCGTTTATACTTGATGCGATGGGGCTGTTCGGCGGCCATTCCGAGACGGCGTTTCCTGTCGGCCTCGTAGTCCTGATAGTTTCCTTCAAACCATTCGACGCGGCTGTCGCCCTCAAAGGCGAGCATGTGGGTGGCGACGCGGTCGAGAAACCAGCGGTCGTGGCTGATGATCATCGCGCAGCCCGCGAAATCTTCGAGCGCCGCTTCGAGCGCCCGCAGCGTTTCGACATCGAGATCGTTGGTCGGTTCGTCGAGCAGGAGAAGATTGGCGCCCGATTTCAGCATCTTGGCGAGATGCACGCGGTTTCTTTCGCCGCCGGAAAGACTGCCGACCTTCTTCTGCTGGTCGCCGCCCTTGAAGTTGAACGTGCCCACATAGGCGCGGCTCTGCATCGTACGCTTGCCCAGCTCGATCACATCGAGGCCGCCCGAAATTTCCTCCCACACGGTTTTCTTCGCGTCGAGCGTGTCGCGCGATTGGTCGACATAGCCCATCACCACCGTGTCGCCGATCCGAAGCAAGCCGGAATCTGCCGTCTCCGCGCCGGTGAGGATGCGGAAGAGCGTGGTCTTGCCCGCGCCGTTGGGACCGATGACGCCGACGATGCCGCCGGGCGGCAGATTGAAGTCGAGATTCTCGATCAGCAACCGATCGCCATAGGCCTTGGCGAGCTGCGAGGCCTCGACCACGAGGGAGCCAAGCCGCGGCCCCGCCGGAATAATAATCTGCGCAGTTGCCGCGCGGTTTTCCTGGGCCGTCGCGAGCAGTTCCTCATAGCCGCGAATGCGTGCCTTGGATTTCGCCTGCCGGGCGCGGGGGCTCGTCTGTATCCATTCGCGCTCCCGGGCGAGCGTCCGCTCGCGGGCCTCTTCGCTCTGGCCTTCCTGCAAGAGACGCTTGTCCTGAACTTCGAGAAAGCTCGTATAATTGCCCTCATGCGGGATGCCGCGGCCGCGGTCCAATTCGAGAATCCACCCCGTCACATTGTCGAGAAAGTAGCGGTCATGGGTGACAAGGACGACGGTGCCCTTGAACTCGCGCAGCGTGTGCTCGAGCCAGGCCACGGATTCCGCATCGAGATGGTTCGTCGGCTCGTCGAGCAGAAGAATGTCGGGTTCTTCGAGCAGGAGGCGGCAGAGCGCGACGCGACGTTTTTCGCCGCCCGACAGCCTGGTCACATCCGCGTCCGGTTCCGGACAGCGCAAGGAGTCCATTGCCATCTCGATCTGGGAATCGAGATCCCACAACCCCTGCGCTTCGATTTTGTCCTGCAGCGCCGACATTTCGTCGGCAGTCTCGTCGGTATAATTCGCCGCAATCTCGTTGTAGCGGTCGAGCAGACCTTTCTTCGCGGCGACGCCGGCCATCACGTTGCCGAGAACATCCGTGGACGGATCAAGCTCCGGTTCCTGCGTCAGATGCCCGACGCGCACGCGTTCCGCCGCCCAGGCTTCGCCGGTGTATTCCGCATCGGCTCCGGCCATGATCCGCAGCAGCGTCGACTTGCCCGAACCGTTGACGCCGATCACCCCGATCTTCGCGCCGGGAAGAAAGCTCAGCCAGATATCCTTGAGCACCTGTCGGCCTCCCGGCCAGGTCTTTGACAGGCCTTTCATCACATAAACATATTGCGGACCGGCCATCTAATTGAAATCCTTGTACTTTTTCGGCATCAAAAAGCCTGCGTCGATTCTGTGAATGGTTTTTGGGGGACTCTAGCCCGTGAGGGGGCCCGGAAGGCGCGTTGATAGTCTTCTTTCCGATTTGTGTCCAAGGTTTCTGCAACAGGCCGCAGTTCCAGCGTTATTGAGCTGGGTGAATAAACGGCATGGGACTTCGGGCGCTTGCGGCCAAAATGAGGTCAGCGCTGGCCTGAGGCCTCTTCCAAGGCGGATACGAGCTAAGATCGCAGAACGTGAATGGCGGGGCCTGCGCGCAGCGACTACTCGGTTTTCGAACGCCTTCGGCTGGCCGCCGCTTCCCGAGAGAGGGCCGGCAAACAGTACGACGAAGTCGTAGCTGGATGTGATCAGGAGTTGGCTCAGCATCCCCACGATACACATCCCGCCCCCCACAGATGGCTGCTTTGCAGCCTTCGACACGCCCGTTCCCCCGAGCCTCACCGTATTCTGTTCCCGCCGCTTTCCCTCCTTCGGAGGCCCCCGCTTTTTTCACACGTATTCAGCCGGTTAGCGACGATCGCGGTGTCTGCCGATGTTCTTTCTCAGATGGAGGTCGATGCCCATTGACATATGTGCTTTCATATGTCATATATATCTTACACGTGAATATCGGAGCTATGGCTTGTCGCTCAATGGAGATCGGTTCCTGGCCATGTTGGCCGCACTCGCCAGTCCCCAGAGGTTGCGGATCATCGCGGCGCTGAAAGCGGACGGCCGCAACTATGTCAGCCAACTAGCGCGCGAGGTCGGCATCAGCCGGCCCCTGCTGCATCTACATCTGCAGAAGCTCGAAGAAGCCGGTCTCGTCACCAGCAAGCTCGAACTGTCCAGTGACGGCAAAGCTCTCAACTATTTCGAGGTTGCGAATTTCGATCTCGAGGTCACACCGCAGGCCATCGTCAAAATCGCCAAATCCCTTACTGCTACTTCAACCAAAACCGAACCCTGAAAGGAATCCAATATGTCTCAATCCGTATACCTGCTCACCATAGGGCTGTTTCTCGGGACGATCCTGATCGTCTTTGCAATGAAATATTTCGCAACCGTCCGTCAGTCGCAGTCGCGCATCGCCAATGAAGACGCCTTTCGCGACCTCGCGCAGAAAGCTGTTGCGGCCCAGTCTCAAAACGCGACGGCTCTCTCCGCGATGCAAGCCGAATTTTCGCTTTTCAACACGCGCCTGGCGGCCGTCGAAAAAATCCTGAAGGCTGTCGAGTGATGACGCTGAGCGCACGTACGTGACAAACGCGCCGTCGCTTTCGCTCTCCCATATTCCCGCGGGAAGCCCGTGGTGGATTTTCGCCGTAGTGATGCTGGGGTTGGTCCTGCATGTCGGCGCGGGCAGCGCGGGAATCCTCTCCGGCTATTCGGCGCTGTTCGTTCGCAAAGGCGGCCGGACGCATCGCCGTGCGGGAAACATCTTTGTACCCGCCATGCTGATCACCGGCGCAATGGCCGCGGCCCTGGCGGCGACAATCCCGCAAAGGGGTAACGTGATCGGCGGGATTTTTACTGTCTATCTCGTCGCGTCCGCCTGGATGACGGTTCGGCGCAAGGACGGGAGCATTGGGCGCTTCGAACGCGCCGGATTTGTATTCGCGCTGGCCTGCGCGCTCAGCGCCCTGCTGCTCGGCCTCGATGCGGCGCGGACCTCCGGGGGCGTCCTCGATGGCATCGCGCCCGCAAACTTCTATGTGACCGGCGCTGTCGCGGCCCTTGCCGCCGCGCTCGACCTTAAGGTGATCCTGCACGGCGGCATTGGCGGACGTGCGCGAGTCGCGCGGCACGTCTGGCGCATTTGCACCGGGCTGTTCATCGCGTCAGGTTCGTTCTTTCTGGGGCAACAGAAAGTCATGCCGGTTTGGCTACAAGGGTCGCCCATTTTGTTCGTGCTGGCGCTGGCGCCGTTGGTTCTGATGATTTTCTGGTTGTTGCGTCTTCAATTCACCCATTGGTTCAGGAAAAACCAGATCACCGCCCTGCAGCGCATTGACGCGACGGCAATCTGAAAGCTCAGACTTGCTAGCAGTCAGGGATCCGGTAATAATTCAGGCTAATTCCATCCCGCTCAAATAAAAGCTTTCATCACATAGCCGTATTGCGGGCCGCCATGGGTGCTTGCCTTTCAACTGTGGGGAAGGCGCGGGTTGTAGCGAAGCGTTCGTCCGCTGCAATCACGACCGCGTTGCCCGTACGCAAGAGTGCCAATTGTTCAGGCGGTGCGAGCGTTCAGAAATTGATCTTGGCGCGGGAGAGAACGGCGACGCCAGAGTTTCCCGGCTGGCCTGCCGCGTTCATCTGATAGCCGGCATTCGCCTGCAAAGCGAGCGCGCCATCCATGAAGGTCGTGACGTAGCCCAGTTGCACATCGGTCTCGGGAGTCTCTCCGCCGAGAATCGGATGGGTGTTCTCGGACAGAAAGCCGTCGAACGGATCGGCGCTCGCGGGACCGCCAAGGTCGACGCCGGCAGACACGAATTCGAGGGGCCTTGTGAGGGCGAGTCCCAGAGCATCGTCCCCGAACAGCCCATGCTTTGCGATCGCGATTCCATAACCGCGCCCGCGCAACGAATCCGAGGTCAGCACACCCACCGCAGGACGCATATCGAGTTGCGTGACGCCCTCATTGTAGGTGAAGGTGGTGATCCAGCCCTTGCCGAAATCGAGGCGCCCGGAAACTCCGACTGCGCTGGTGGAGGCCGATTTCGCGAGCGGCAGATCGCCGCCCGGCGCCGCGCCGAGAAATCCCACGCGCTCCGCGCTGCGTGCGGCGGCCACGCCGATCCCTCCCCAACGGGCGAATTGCCAATCGACGCCGGCGTGCGAAGCCTGGGCCGCGCGTTGGCCAAATCCCGCGGCGTCGGACCCTGGTGACAGGAAGGGAAGAAGGGGCGGGGAAAAAGCGGGCGCTTGCGGATATAGAAGTACCTCGCCGAAATTGACGCTCACACCATCCCCTACTCCGACTGTAGTTCCCGCATAGAAATCCCCGCTGCCGAATGCGGTATAGGGAGAATTCAGTGTGCCCGGAGACAGGAAGAGAGACCCGAGCCCTTTGGCGTCGAAGCGATCTTCCGGATCGACGCCATACTCCAGCTGGAGAGATACGTTCGGCGCGATCCTGTCGGCGATCTCAAGCTTGCGCAGAGTGTAATGCTGCGGGTTGGCCCCGGTCGGACCATTCGTCAGGAGGCGCGGCGTGGTCTCCTCGGTGGAATATCCCGAGGCCAGCAGAGAGCCAATCGGCGTGTCTGTCGCAAAAACAAAGGGAATGGACCCGACACCAAAGGTTCCTCCGGGAAGCCCGGTGTCGAAATACGAACCGGAGGACGGCGCCCACCCGCTCGCATCTCGCGCATTCTCGTAGAGTTCTCCCGACGGCGTGAAAAACATGCCCGGGTTTGCCGTCCCGCCTGCATTCATGGCGAGCGTTTGTGAACCGCCCCCGAAGAGAGCGGCAGCGACCGCACCTACCATGATCAAGCGCACGCGCACCGATCCCCGCTCTTGCCGGAGTCGCGAAGCTTCCGAGCTTGCGCTCCCTGCGGAAACCTTACCAGAGGGCCCGGCGCTCTCCAATGAAATCCGGGCAATTTCTGTGGCGCCCATGTCACAGAAGGGTTCAGGACGAGCTTACAAACTGGTTATCAGACTGCGTTTTCCCCCGTCCTATATCGATACAGACCCTTCCGTATCGCCCGGAACCATGGGAGTTTCCGGGCGTTGGAGATCATTCGGCTTTCCGTTCCGGGGAAAAGCCGGCCACGGCTGGGACCGCACATTCACATCATGTCGGATCAACTCGACAAGCTCTGCATCGACACGATCCGCACGCTCTCGATGGACGCCGTCGAAAAGGCCAATTCGGGCCATCCCGGTACGCCGATGGCTCTTGCACCGCTGATGTACACCCTGTGGCAGAAGCATCTGCGTTACGATCCGCGAAATCCCCACTGGCCGGCCCGTGACCGTTTCGTGTTGTCGGCCGGACACGCCTCGATGCTGCTCTACGCCACCCTCTTTCTGGCGCAGGTGCGCGGGTCAGATCGGGACGGAAAGCCGACCGGAACCGCTGCGGTTTCGCTCGAGGATATCGAGCAATTTCGTCAGCTCGGCAGCAAATGCCCTGGTCGCCCGGAATACGGCCACACGACCGGTGTCGAGGCGACCACGGGCCCCCTCGGCCAGGGCGCGGGCATGAGTGTAGGTCTCGCCATTGCCGCGAAATGGAAAGCGGAACATTTCAATCGGCCCAGCCTCGATCTGTTCGACTATCGCATCTGGACCGTCTGCAGCGACGGCGACATGATGGAGGGTATTTCGAGCGAGGCCGCCTCGCTGGCTGGGCATTTGCGCCTGTCCAATCTCGTGTGGATTTACGATCAGAACCACATCTCGATCGAAGGCCCCACCGAAATCACTTTCGACGAAGACGTTGCCAGCCGCTTCGCGGCTTACGGCTGGAGTGTCCTGCGCGTCCCCGATGCAAACGACACGGCCTCGATAGACGAGGCTCTCAGCGTGGCCGCGGCCACAAAGAACCAACCGACGCTGGTGATCGTGCGAAGCCACATCGGCTATGGCGCTCCGCACAAACAGGATACCAAGGAGGCCCATGGCGAGCCGCTTGGCGCAGACGAACTGCGCGCGGCCAAGCGCGCCTATGGCTGGCCGGAAGACCGCAGCTTCTATGTGCCCGAAGGTGTGAAAGAGCACTTCTCGGAGGGAATCGGCAAACGCGGCGCCCAGATGTTCGATGATTGGCAGGCGCTGGCCCGGCGCCATCGCGAAGAACTGCCCGTCCTGTCACAGGAACTCGATCAGTTGCGCACGGGAATTCTGCCCCGCGGATGGGACTCAAAGATCGAGACGTTTGCACCTGACGAAAAAGGCATCGCCACACGCGACAGCGGCGGCAAGGTCATGAACGAGATCGGCGTTTCCGTCCCGTGGTTGTTGGGGGGTGCTGGCGATCTGGCGCCTTCCACCAAAACGCTGCTCAAGGACGCCAGCGACTTCGAGCCGGGCCACTACGCCGGACGCAATTTTCATTTCGGCATCCGCGAACATGCGATGGGAGCGATCGTCAACGGCCTCACGCTCTCCGGCCTGCGCGCATACGGCGCGACCTTCCTGATCTTCAGCGACTACATGCGTGCGGCGATCCGCCTTTCCGCGCTGATGAGGATTCCCAGCATCTTCATCTTCACACACGATTCGATCGGCCTGGGCGAGGATGGCCCCACGCACCAGCCGATCGAGCAGCTCGTGGGGCTGCGCGCCATTCCCGGCCTCGTGGTACTTCGGCCCTGCGACGCCAACGAAGTCGCGGAAAGCTGGCGGGTCATCATGGGGCTTTCGGACCGGCCGGCCTGCCTCGTTCTGTCCCGCCAGAAGCTTCCTACGCTCGACCGTAGCAAGTTCGGCCCACCCGACGGCACGGCGCAGGGCGCCTACATTCTTGCCGATCCGGGGGGACATTCTCCGCAGGCCATAATCATCGCGACAGGCAGCGAAGTAACACTGGCGATCGCCGCCCAGGAGTCCCTGAAGCGCGAAGGCGTTCACGTACGCGTGGTCTCGATGCCCAGCTGGGAACTCTTCGAAGCGCAATCGCAACGCTATCGCGACAGCGTGCTTCCGCCAAATATTCGTGCGCGGGTCTCGGTCGAGGCGGCAAGCACGATGGGATGGGAGCGTTTTGTTGGACGGGACGGCGCCCATATCGGGATGACAGGTTTTGGCGCTTCGGCTCCGGCGAGCGATGTTTACCGCCATTTCGGAATCACCCAGGAAGCGGTGAGTAACGCCGTGCGCGCCCAAATCGCGCGCTGGAAGGACTGAAAGTGAACAGCCTGAAGCAGCTCGAGCAGTTCGGCCAGTCCGTCTGGCTCGATTTTCTGAGCCGCGAGTTTCTCGCCGGGGCCGAGTTCCGTCGGATGCTCGCCGAAGACGGTATCAAGGGGATGACATCAAATCCCTCGATCTTCGAGAAAGCGATCAGCCACGGAACGGAATACGATGACGACATCAAGCGATTTGTCGACGAGGGGCTTGGCGTAGCAGCGATATTTCGCCGCCTAAGCGTGCGCGACATCCAGACAGCGGCCGATGCTTTGCGCCCCGTCTACGACGAGACCAGTGGCGCGGACGGCTATATCAGCATGGAAGTTTCGCCCTATCTCGCCGACGACACCGGCGCCACGGTTGCGGAAGCGCGTTCGCTATGGGCGGAAGTCGGCCGCCCGAACCTGATGGTGAAGGTTCCGGGGACTTCAGCGGGCATTCCCGCGATACGCACGCTGATCGGCGAAGGCATCAACATCAACATCACCCTGCTGTTCGCACGCAAACGGTACGAGGAAGTGGTCGAGGCCTATCTGGGAGGGTTGGAAACGTTTTCCCGCGCGGGCCGCCTCGACTCGATTGCGAGCGTTGCAAGTTTCTTCGTCAGCCGGATCGACACAAAGGTCGATGACGAGATCGAGCAGAAAATGACCGAGGCCGCAGGCAGTACGCGCGACGCGCTCCAGTCGCTTCGGGGCAAGACGGCGATCGCGAATGCGAAGCTGGCTTATGCGTACTTCAAGCAGGCGTTCGCCGGCGACCGGTGGAAAAAACTGGAGGCACTCGGCGCCAGACCGCAGCGCCTGCTCTGGGCTTCCACGGGAACCAAGAACAAATCCTATTCCGACGTGCTCTATGTCGAGTCCCTGATCGGGCGGGACACTGTCAACACGATGCCACTCGAAACCCTGAGCGCATTTCTGGACCACGGCCATGCCGCCGCCACGCTGGAATCGGGAGGGGACGAAGCACGTGCGCTCCTTGCGCGTCTGGAAAGCTCAGGCATATCGCTCGACAGGATCACCGATGAGTTGGTGACCGAAGGAGTGGAGAAGTTCGCGGAAGCAGCGGACGCGCTTTATGAGGCGCTCGCGGCAAAACGTGTTGCCATGCTAGGCGGAAAACTCCTGCGCTCCGTTTCATTTCTCGGGATCTACCAGGAGGCGGTGGACAAGGAGCTTGCCCGCTGGACGCAGGAAGGAAATATCCGTCGCCTCTGGGCGCGGGACAAATCGCTTTGGACGGGCGCCGACGAGGACCGCTGGCTGGGCTGGCTCGACATCGCCGCGCGCGAAAACGCAAATCGCGCGGCGCTCGATGAACTGGCGCGCGAAGTGGAACGCTTGCATTTCGGAGACGCGATTCTGCTCGGCATGGGAGGATCCAGTCTCGGCGCCCAGGTTTTCTCCGACACCTTTGGCCATCGGGAGGGCTGGCCGCCCCTAAGAGTGCTGGACTCGACCGATCCCGACCAGATCCGCGCCGTCGAACGCGCAATTTCGCCGGGCAAGACGCTTTTCGTGGTGAGCTCGAAGTCGGGCACCACGCTCGAACCCAACATCCTTCGCGACCATTTCGTTCAAGTGACGAACGAAGCGGCGCCGAAAGAACCTGCCGAAAAACACTTCATCGCCATAACCGACCCTGCCACGGCGCTCGATACCTCAGCACGACAGAGCGGATTTCGCCAAATTTTCTACGGGGATCCCGCAATCGGCGGACGCTTTTCCGTACTGTCGAAATTCGGTCTGGTTCCTGCAGCCATCATGGGTCTCGATGTCGGGCGGCTGCTGTCGGAAGCGGGCCTTATGGCGCAAAGTTGCGATGCCCAGGTTCCCCCGTCATCCAATCCGGGCGTTCTACTCGGCGCGGCGCTCGGCGTCCTCGCGCGCGATTTCGGGCGCGACAAGATCACGCTCATCGCCTCACCATCGATCGCGAGCCTTGGAGCGTGGCTCGAACAATTGCTGGCCGAATCGACGGGAAAGCAAGGCAAAGGACTCATTCCTGTCGGCGCGGAAGCATTGGGGCGCGCGGGCTCCTACGGGTCCGACCGCGTCTTCGTGCATCTTCAACTAAAGGGAAACGACGACCGCAACGAGCGTCTGCTGTCGCTGCAGAAGCTCGGCCACCCCGTGATACGCCTCGTTATCGGGGATACATACCAGATCGCCCAGATGTTCTTTCTCTGGGAAATGGCAGTTGCCGTGGCGGGCGCCGTGATTGGAATAAATCCTTTCGACCAGCCCGACGTCGAAGCGAGCAAGGAACGCACGCGCGCTTTGACGGACAGTATGGAACGCGAAAATTCCGGTCCGCCGCCACGTCCCGATTTTGAGGCTGACGGAGTTGCGGTCTATGCCGACGCCGCAGCCAGCAAGGAAATCTCGCAGGCGACGTCTCTTGCCGATTGCATGCGCATCCAGTTGGGGCGGATCACGGACGGGGACTACTTCGCGCTTCTCGGATATATGGAACGGTCGCCCGAGCACAACGCGGCGCTGCAGGCCATCCGGCTCAGGGTTCGCGACGAGAACCGCGTCGCCACATGTTTGGGATTTGGACCGCGCTATCTCCATTCCACTGGTCAGGCATACAAGGGAGGCCCCAATAGCGGCGTCTTCGTCACTCTCACTTGCGACCACGCGGACGATGTCCCGATGGAGAACCGCAAGCTCACCTTCGGCGCCGTCGAACTGGCACAGGCGCAGGGCGATTTCGAGGTTCTGAAGGAGCGCGGCCGCCGCGCCATCCGGATTCATATGCACGATTTGCCGCGAGGTCTCGACGCGCTTGGCAAAGCCGTCGAGCAGGCTCTTTCGTAGGAAACACCATGCAGATTGCGATCATCGGCTTGGGACGGATGGGGGGCAACATCGCGCAGCGCCTGATGGAGCACGGCCACGAGGTCGTCGTTTTCGACCGCGACGCGCAGGCGGTCCAGCGGCTCGAAAAGCTCCGCGCCAAGGGTGCGCATGCGCTTGGCGATCTCGCGCAACTCCTGTCTCCGCCCCGCGCGGCGTGGATCATGCTGCCTGCCGGCGAACCCACCGAAGACACGGTGACCAAGCTCGCGAACATTTTCCAGGAAGGCGACACGATCATCGACGGCGGAAACACTTTTTATATGGATGACATCCGACGCGCCAAAAAACTTGCCGCGAAGGGCATTCATTACATCGATGTGGGCACCTCGGGCGGCATCTGGGGCGCCTCGCGCGGCTATTGCATGATGATCGGGGGGGAGAAGGAAGTGATCGGGCGGCTGGATCCGGTGTTCGCCGCCCTCGCACCCGGCATTGGCGATATCGACCGCACGCCAAAGCGCGACGGCCGCGATCCTCGGCCCGAGCAAGGATATTTGTATGCGGGACCTGCCGGCGCCGGACATTTCGTCAAGATGATTCACAACGGCATCGAATACGGTCTTATGCAGGCCTATGCGGAAGGGTTCGCAATTCTGCGCGGCAAGTCCGCCGAAACCTTGCCCGAAGCGGAGCGCTACACGCTGGACGTTGCCGATATCGCCGAGGTCTGGCGGCGAGGAAGCGTGATTTCCTCGTGGCTGCTCGATCTCGCCGCGATGGCACTCGCCGAAAGCCCCGAACTCAAGGAATTCTCGGGATTCGTCGACGATTCCGGCGAAGGACGATGGACGATCAATGCCGCGATCGAAGAAGCAATACCGGCGCAGGTCCTGACGGCGGCGCTTTTTGCCCGCTTCCGGTCGCGTGTCCAGCACGGATTCGGCGACAAGCTTCTCTCTGCGCTGCGTGCCAGGTTCGGAGGCCATGTCGAGGGCCAGTTGGAAAAAGCCGCGCAAAGTCCGCCGAAAGCATCAAAGTGAGCGTCGGGAGCGCCCCGCCCTGCGCGATGGTGATTTTCGGCGCGAGCGGTGATCTTACCAAGCGCCTGGTCATTCCCGCCCTGTACAATCTGGTGAGATCCGGTCTCCTGCCGCGCCCCTTTGCCCTGATCGGCGTGGATCACAACAGGGAGGATGGCGCGTCGTGGCGCGACCATCTGCATGCCTTCCTCGTCGATCAGACGAAGAGCGGAGGTGGAGAGTCGGGGGCTGGAGCGATCGATCCCGAAAGCTGGGATCAACTCGGCGCGACGATGACTTATCTCACCGGCGATTTCACCGAAGCCGCGACCTACGAAGGACTGCGCGAACATCTCGGCGAGCGTGACCGAAAAGAGCACTTGAATGGCAACGTGCTCTTCTATCTCGCAGTGGCGGATCGCTTCTTCGGTCCCATCGTGGAGCAGCTCGGCCAAGCCGGGCTCGTGAAGGAGAATGGCGGCTGGCGGCGCGTGGTGATCGAAAAGCCGTTCGGGCACGATCTCGCCTCGGCCAAGGCACTCAATACTCGCGTGCTGAACTGCGTTCGAGAAAGCCAAGTCTTCCGCATCGACCATTTCCTCGGAAAGGAAACCGTACAGAACATCATGGCGTTGCGCTTCGCCAACGGTCTGTTTGAGCCGCTCTGGAACCGCGACCGCATCGACCACGTGCAGATAACCGTTGCCGAAACCATCGGCATCGAGGAGCGCGGAAAATTTTACGAAGCTACCGGCGCCTTGCGCGACATGATTCCGAATCATCTCTTTCAGCTCGTAGCAATGACGGCAATGGAACCTCCCGTGTCTTTCGACGCCGATGCGGTGCGCACGAAGAAAGCGGACGTCTTTCGTGCGGTGCATCCACTCGGGCCGGCGGACGCTGTGCGCGGACAATATGGGCCCGGCATTATGGACGGCGTGCAGGTGCGCGGTTATCGCGAGGAGCCCGATGTCGATCCGCACTCCTTCGTGGAAACATTCGTCGCCCTGCGGCTGTGCATCGACAACTGGCGCTGGGCCGGAGTTCCCTTTTATCTCCGCACGGGAAAGCGCTTGCCCAAACGGTCGACGGAGATAGCCATCCGCTTCAGAGACGCGCCTTATATGCTCTTTCGCGACACGGAAGCGAGCGCGTTGCACGACAACTGGTTGATCCTGCAAATCCAGCCGGACGAAGGAATCCGGCTGCGCTTCAACGCAAAGCAGCCAGGACCCGCAATGACGCTCGAAAGCGTGGCCATGGATTTCCACTATTCGGACTGGTTCAAGCAGGCGCCGGCGGTCGGCTACGAAACGCTTCTCTATGACTGCATGCTGGGCGACGCGACGCTCTTTCAGCGTGCCGATCAGGTCGAAGCGGCGTGGCAAGCGGTCGATTCGCTGCTGAACGCCTGGAGCGCGCCTCCCGACGAGAGATTTCCCAACTATGCCCCAGGCAGCACAGGACCTCAGGCCGCCGAAATGTTGCTCGCGCGCGACGAACGAGCCTGGCGGCCCATCCGCTGAAGGGACGATCATGCCTGTGCAATCGCTCGCCGGACAAATCGAAGTTGCAAGCGATCCCCATTCGCTGGCCCAGCGTGTTGCGGAGTGGTTCACGAAGGCAGTAAGCGCACTCCCGGGACAAGTCCGCATAGCCCTATCGGGCGGCTCGACGCCACGGGAGCTTTACCATCTCCTCGCCACTCCACCGTTTCGGGGCGAGATTCCGTGGACGCGGCTTGAACTTTTCTGGGGCGACGAACGATTTGTGCCGCGAGACGACGCTGCCAGCAATGCGAGGATGGTGCGGGAGACGCTCTTGTCGCAGGTACCGATCGCCGAAACCCGCATCCATCCGATGCCTGTTGATGGAACACCGGCAGACGCCGCACGTCGCTACGAAGACCTCTTGAAGCGAATCTATGGTGCGGATCGGCTCGATCCGGCGCGTCCCTTGTTCGACATCATGTTTCTTGGGCTCGGCAGCGACGGGCACACTGCCTCTCTGCTGCCCGGGCAGCCGGTTCTCGAAGAGAGGGAACGCTGGGTTGCGGCCGTCACGAAAGGACGCTCCGAGGCGCGCATCACGCTGACCTATCCAGCCATCGAAGCGAGCGCCACGATCGCGTTTCTCGTGACCGGCGCGGACAAGACAGAAGCCGTGAGCGCCGTTCGCGCGGGTGATACGAACCTCCCTGCAGGCCGCATCAGGGCGCAGGGCCAGATAATCTGGTTCCTCGACCGCGCCGCGGCCGGCCCGGCGTAAGCGACCGGCGCACATTCGATGGCGGGACGCATCGAGGACTATGCGCTGATCGGCGACATGCGAACCGCGGCGCTCGTCTGCCGCGAGGGTTCGATCGACTGGCTCTGCCTGCCGCGTTTCGATTCGCCTGCCTGCTTTGCAGCACTGCTGGGCAACTCAGAACACGGAAGATGGCTGATCGCACCCGCCGCAGCCGCAAAGGCGGCGAGGCGCTATCGCGGCAACACCCTTATTCTGGAGACGACCTTCAAGACGAAGAAGGGCGAGGTGATGCTGATCGACTTCATGCCGACCGGCACCGAGCACAGCTGCGTCGTGCGGCTCGTCGTCGGCCTTGCGGGCGCCGTGGACATGAGCACAGATCTCGTCATCCGTTTCGACTACGGCGTGACCGTTCCGTGGGTGAGCCGCGCCGATGAGCGCACCCTCACGGCCGTCGCTGGTCCCAACCTGCTAACGCTGCGCACCCTCGCGTCCCTGTACGGCGAGGGGATGCGCACCAAGGGTGAATTTCTGGTGCGCGAAGGTGAAACCGTGCCCTTCGTTCTCACCTATTCGCCGTCCCATTTCCCCCCGCCATTGTCGCTGAGCATCGAAACCACGCTGGCGGAAACGGAAAGATACTGGACGGAATGGAGCGGGCGGTGCCAGATCAAGGGCCGTTGGGCGCGCGACATCCGCCGCTCGCTCATCGCGCTCAAGGCTCTGAGCTACCGGCCGACGGGCGGGATTGTTGCTGCCGTGACCACCTCGCTGCCAGAACAGTTGGGCGGCTCCCGGAACTGGGACTACCGCTATTGCTGGCTTCGGGATGCGACCTTCACCCTCCTCGCCTTTTTGAATGCCGGTTACACGGAAGAAGCCGTGGCTTGGCAAAACTGGCTCGTGCGAGCGATTGCCGGAAGCCCTGAGCAAATTCAGACGCTTTACGGCGTCGCAGGCGAACGCAGACTCGACGAATGGCAGATCCCCTGGCTTCCGGGATACGAGAAGTCCGCTCCTGTCAGAATCGGCAACGCCGCTACGCAACAGCTTCAGCTGGATATCTTCGGCGAACTGACAGATGTGATGACGCAGGCGCGCAAGGGCGGCCTGCCGGTTCTGCCACGCCGGACCGAGGTGCGGCGCGTATTCCTGTCCCGTCTCGCACGCATGTGGCGCAAGCCGGACGAAGGCATCTGGGAAATCAGAGGCGAACCGCGGCATTTTACCTATTCGAAGGTGATGGCATGGGTTGCCTTCGATCGTGCCGCCCGGAGCGGCGGCGACAACAAACGGCAGCTCGACCGCTGGAAACGCACGGCAAACACAATTCGTCGCGAAATACTCCGCGAAGGTGTCGATCCGGAGCGCAAATGCTTTGTGCAATCGTACGGTTCGCACCGCGTCGACGCGAGCCTTCTTCTGTTGCCTATCGTGGGTTTCGTGTCCGCAAGCGACACCCGCATGAAGAACACGATCCGCGAAATCGAACGGCGCCTTATGTTCCACGGTCTGCTGCTGCGATACGAGACGGAGAGCGGCGTCGACGGCCTGCCTCCGGGCGAAGGCGCCTTTCTCGCCTGCAGCTTCTGGCTCGTCGACAATTATCTACTCCAGGGGCGGAGGGGCGAGGCGGAAAAGCTTTACGCCCGGCTCGTCAAACTTACCAATGACGTGGGTCTGCTTGCGGAGGAATACGACCCGCGGGCACGGCGAATGCTGGGAAACTTTCCGCAGGCATTCTCGCACGTCGCGCTTGTCAATTCCGGCTTCAATCTGTGGAACGCACACATGCGCGGGCCCGGACGACGCGGCCCGAAGGCGCGCCGGCAAGTGTTGCGCTACCGGAACTAGGCGCGGTACGGCAAAAAGGTGTGTCGAACAGCCCCGCTTTCAACGACGTGGACGTCGGGGATCGAAGCGCCGCCCTCGGGCGTTGCGTCCCAGGTTGCGATCCCCTGACATTGCCCCGGCGGCGAGCGTCGCCATCGCGTTCCGCCGAAGGAACCGTTTCGCAAGGAACCCTCAAGCCCCTTTCTCGTTGTGGAAGTAGGCCGTGGGTGTGTCCGAGAGGGGAACAAAACCAGTGGCGCGCCTCTTCATCATCTCCAATCGCGTGGGAATTCCAGATCCCGATCGCGAGGTCCATGCAGGCGGCCTCGAGGTGGTATTGCGAGAGACGCTAAAGCGGCATGCGTGTGTCTGGCTGGGCTGGAGCGGCGAAGTAAAGGCGGCGGGCGACGTAGCGACGCACACCGTGAAGCACGGCGTCAACACCTACGTTGTTGTCGATCTCAGCGGAGAGGACTATCAGGAATATTACAACGGCTTCGCCAACAGCGTGCTGTGGCCCATCCTGCACTATCGTCTCGACCTCGCAGAGTTTTCGCGCCGTGATCTGGGCGGATATCTGCGCGTCAACGAACACTTCGCGGAGAGGCTCGATCGGATTCTTAAACCAGACGACGTTCTCTGGGTCCATGATTATCACCTCATTCCCCTTGCCAAGGCCCTCCGCCAAAGGGGGCGCGAAAATTTGATTGGATTCTTTTTGCATATTCCCCTTCCCCCGCCGGAAGTGCTCACGGCGATGCCCAATCACGACAAGCTCATCCCGGCTCTTACCGAATACGATCTCGTGGGGTTCCAGACCGACGGCGACGCGGCCAATTTCGCGCGCTATCTGGCGAACGAATGCGGACTGCCGGCGCACATCCAGCTCACCTTCGCGAGCGGCAAGCGCGTCATGCGCATCGGCACCTTTCCCGTGGGAATCGCCGCCAGGACGTTCAACCGTCTTGCGCGGCGGGCGGCCCGGTCTTCCTTCGTACGCTGCGTCCTCGACAGCGTTCCGGGAAGCATCATTCTCGGCGTCGATCGCCTCGACTATTCCAAGGGTCTCACGTTGCGCCTGGATGCCTTCGAGCGATTCCTCATCGGAAATCCGCAGAGCCGCGGCAAAGTCACCTACATGCAGATTACGCCGAAGAGCCGCTCGGAGATCCCCGAATATGTGGAAATGGAACGCGCCATCGATGCCTCCGCCGGCCGCATCAACGGGACCTACGGCGATGTGTCCTGGACTCCGGTACGCTACACGAACCGCCCTTACACCCGAACCGCGTTGGCAGGTCTCTACCATTCCGCGCGCGTTGCACTCGTCACGCCCTTGAGGGACGGCATGAATCTGGTCGCCAAGGAATATGTGGCAGCGCAGGACGCCGAAGATCCAGGTGTCCTCATTCTCTCGCGGTTCGCGGGCGCTGCTGCAGAATTCGGTGCCGCGTTGCTCGTCAATCCCTACGACCCGGAAGCGGTTGGCAGCGCCATCGCCCGGGCGATATCCATGCCGCGCGATGAACGCATCGACCGTCACGCCAAGCTGTGGGATGCCCTGTTGAAGAATGACATCTCCACCTGGGGCGACCGCTTCCTCACCACACTCGCGGAGTCGAGGAAGGCGGCGCCGCGCCCTCGTGGCGCAGCAGTGCGCCGCGTCGCGACCCAGGCCAGCGGCGGAGCTGTGGACAAAAGCGGGACTACAACCGCCACCGGACGGCGTAGCATGTCGGTGCCGGGCCTAAGTTCTATGGCCATCGCTGCCGGCATGATCCCATCGGCAGATAGAAGGTAGTCACGCCTCGGGCGGATCACCCGACACCAGCGACGGCGCTGTCGCCGGGCCGTGTTGTCCAAAAGCCATGGTAGCTGCGATCGGGCCTGTCGCACACGAAGACTTCGGCCGGTGTGGAGCTGTCATTCGATAGGAACTTCCCCCCAAGAAGTGTGTTTCATGACAGAGGCACGAGGCACCAAAGGATAAGTCCATGCTCGGCACCATTCTGATTATCATACTCATTCTACTGCTACTTGGTGCATTGCCCTCATGGCCGTACAGCAGCGGTTGGGGTTACTATCCGAGCAGCACGCTGGGGCTCGTCCTCATCGTGATCGTGGTCCTCGTCTTGCTCGGCAGACTGTAAAGGGGATCGTCCCGGCGGCCGCGCAATCAGCGCGGCCGTTTGCGGTTTATGCCGCGGCGGGGTTTGTCCCGCAGGCTCTTTCGCAAGGCATCCATCAGGTCGATCACATTGCTTTCGGCTGGCGCAGGCGAACTCACGGGAGGCTTGCCGTGTGCCTTGCGGCGAATCAAATCCCGCAACGCTCCCTCATACCGGTCCTTGAACTCTTCTGGCACGAAGGGACCCTCGAGCTGTGCAATGATCTTTTCCGCGATTTCTATCATTTGTCGATCGGGCTTCGCCCTGTACAGATCGCGAAATGCTTTTGCCGAATCGAAAACCTCGTTGCGCATCCGCAGCGTCGTTGCGATCAGGCCATTGTCTCGTGACTCCACGGCCAGGAGCCGCTCCCGTGTGTGCATGACGACGCGCCCCAATGCGATTTTGTCTGCGCTACGCATGGCCTCGCGGATCACTTGATAGGCCTCAATGCCGGCCTTGGCCGCGGGCAATAGAAAGTACGGCTCGTCCCAAAACAGACGATCGATGGAGGAAGCATCCACGAAGCGCTCGATATCGATCGTGCGGGTGGTTTCAAGCCGTACGGCCTCCAAGTCCTCGCTGGTAACGAGCACGTATTGGTTCTTCGACACCTCGTAGCCCTTGACGAGCTTCGAACGCTCGATCGGCCCCGTGTCCGGATCCGTCGCGACCATCCGGATTCGGTTGTGCGTTTTGGGGTTGATGAGATGAAATGAAACATCCTCCGAATGCGTTGTCGCGCTGTAAAGCGCGACAGGACAGCTCACAAGGGAGAGGCGCAAGTGACCCTGCCAGGCGGGACGCGCGCCAGCAGGCCCTGGCTCGGTTTTTGGTGCCGCTCGATGTCGCTTGCGCTGAGGCTCTGTTTCGCGGGGCTGTTTTTGCGCTTTGGTCATCACTTCTCCCGGATCCGCTTCGTCCAGTCCGCCAAAGCAAGAGCATTGGTCGGTCCTGCGATTCCGTCTCGCCGCCGGTCAGTGTAGCAGCAAGACAGCATAAGCAGGCTCGGAACTCGACCAGCTGCGTTCTACCGACCATCCTGCCCGCGCGGCGAGCGCCCCGAAACCATCGAGAGTATATTTGTGCGAGTTTTCGGTATGGATGGTTTCGCCCGAAGCGAAGTCGAACAAGCGCCCGGCCAAACGAACTTTCTGGGCGGATCTCGAAACAAGGTGCATTTCGATGCGGGAGAAAACCTCGTTCCAAAGCGCGCGATGCGAGAATCGATCGGTGTCGAAATCGGCGCCGAGTTCGCGATTGATGCGTGCGAGAAGGTTTTTGTTGAATGCGGCAGTGACGCCTTCTGCGTCGTCGTAGGCGCGCACCAGATCTTCTGTTTTCTTTACGAGGTCGATGCCGATTAGAAATCTGGCGCCCGCACCCAGAAAGACCCGGCTCACCCGCAGGAAGCGCGCAGCCTCGTCATTGCTCAGGTTGCCGATCGTAGATCCAGGAAAGAAACCGATGACCGGCCGCCCCTTGAGTTCCGCGGGCGCCGGCAGCCGGCCGAGAAAGTCGCCGGCGATTGGCCGCACGACGAGTCGAGGGAAGTCTTGCCGAATGGCCTGAGTGGTTTCCTCAAGCGACTCCTCGCAAATGTCGACGGGCACGTAGAGCGAAATGCCCCGGACCTGTTCCAGAAGGATGCGCGTCTTGACCGAGGAGCCGCAGCCGAAATCCACAAGAGCCGCTCTCGCCGGAACCAGCGGGCTCAATTCCGGGGCCAATTCACGCAGAAGGCTCGCCTCTGTCCGGGTAAGATAATATTCTTCCAGCGAGCAGATCTTCTCATAAAGGCGCGAGCCCGGCGCGTCATAGAAATACTTGCTCGGCAGCGCCTTCGCCGGTTTCGAAAGCCCGGCCTGGACATCCTCCAGGAAATTGCTGCGGCCGATGCGCATGCGCGGCGCGTCCTCCGCCAGCCGCAGGCCGGTGAACTGCCATCGCTGATGCGGATAAAAGAAATTCCGATATGTGGCGCGAATATGGTCCGAACCTGTCACACACGAACCGCCACGCAGCACCATCTGGTTGATCATGAACTTGCCGTTGTACTCGCCGACGGCGCCTTCCGGAGTTCGATATCCCGGATAGGGCGTATACGGAGAAGCCGTCCACTCCCACACATCGCCATACAATTGCGGGTCGGTCCGCCGGCCAGCCGGGAGCGGCCTCAGATAGCCCGAATCGCGGAAGTTTCCCTGCTTCGGATCCTGGTGGCTGGCGGCATGCTCCCATTCCACTTCTCGCGGGAGACGCCGGCCCGACCAGCGCGCAAAGGCGTCCGCCTCATAGTAGCTCACATGAGTGACCGGCGCCTCGCGCTCGATGGGCTTCAGGCCGCTCAAGGTCATCGCCAGCCAGTCGCCGTCCCGGCACTCCCAATAGAGCGGAGCGTTCCAGTGCTCCTGGCGGGCACGATGCCATCCATCAGAGAGCCAAAGGGCTGCCTTGGCGTAGCCGCCGTCTTCCATGAACGCGAGCCACTCTCCATTGGTCACCAGCCTGTTCATGAGCCGGTACGGGGGAAGCAGCGTTTCGTGCCGCGGCGATTCGTTGTCGAAAGCGAATGTCGGCTCGTCATGACCGGTGAATACCCGCCCTCCGTCGAACTCGACGAAGCTGGCCGGCCTGCCGGACGTGGCCTCCCCGGGCCGGTAGTGGGTGTAGGCCGGGAGAAGTGGGTTTTGGGCAAAAACATGAAGAATGTCCGTCAGGAGCAGTTCCTGATGCTGCTGTTCATGCTGCAGGCCAAGCTCGATGAGTCGGCCCAGCGCAGGGTCGTCGCCCCTTTCGGTCAGAAGCTCGCACATCGCCCGGTCGACATGCCGGCGATAGTCCGACACCTCCGCCGCCGACGGACGCGTCAGCAATCCCCGCCGTGCGCGTTCGTGGCGCGCTCCCTGCGCTTCGTAATACGAGTTGAAAAGATAGCCGAAGCTGGGATGGAACACGCAATAGCCGGGCACATATTCTTGGAGAACAAAGCTCTCGAAGAACCAGGTGGTATGAGCCCGGTGCCATTTGACCGGGCTTGCGTCGGGCATGGATTGAACGCACTGGTCTTCGGCTGTCAGCCCGGACGCGAGACGCTCCGTCTCGGCGCGAATGCCTTCGTACCGGCCACGAGGATCCTCGGCGGGAGACGAGGCAAGACCTGCGCGCTCGAAGCTTTGCTCCGCGGATAAGACAATCATGATAACCCCTCGGCCCACCGGCGGGATGTGGGGAGATATCGTGCGCGGCCGCCAAAGGTTCCGAGACTATCTCAAACATATGTTAGGTCCACTTGGCAACGCCTTAGGATCTGCCCATTAACGGCCCCGCCCGGAACGCCGCACCGTCAACTTCGTTCACGTGGTTGCCCCTGGAAGGAAGAGCCCAATGACGGCGGTCAGGACCTCGGAACGCGACCTTTCGGCACGCGAAACGAGCTCGCTCATCGGCAGCGACAGGGTTGAAGGAACCGAGGTGTACAATTCCAGTGGCGATCGTGTCGGAATGATTGAGCGGGTGATGCTCGACAAGATGAGCGGTCGTGTCGCCTATGCCGTGATGAGCTTCGGAGGGGTTCTTGGAATTGGGCGCGACCACTACCCCATCCCATGGTCGCTGCTTGCATACAACGAACGGCTGGGCGGCTATGAGGTCGATGTCAGCGAGGAGCAGTTGAAGCGCGCGCCGAAATTCCGCGACAAAGAAAGTTGGGCCTATGGCGATCGCGGCGGCGAGACCGCGCTCTACTCCTACTACGGCGTCACGCCCTACTGGTGAGCGAATGGCTCAGAGTCGAGTATCTGCGACCTTTGCGGGCGACGCGGTGTAGAGGGCGGGATAGAGCGACTTCAAGCTGGCGATCTTCGGCAGGTCGTTGACCAGGATGTAGATGCTATCGGGGTTGTGAATGAGATAATCCTGATGATAGGCCTCGGCCGTGTAAAAGCCGGAAATCCTGTCAATTCGCGTCACAATCGGCTCCCGGAACGCGTGGGTTTGGGAGAGCTGCGCGATATAGGCCCGCGCGATCCGTTGCTGCGCATCATTCAGATAGAATATGTTTGAACGGTACTGGGTGCCGGAATCGGGTCCTTGCCGGTTGAGTTCCGTGGGGTCATGCGCGACGGAGAAATACACCCGCAGGATCTGCCCATAGGTGATCACACCCGGATCGAAGGCAATCTTCACGGATTCCGCGTGACCAGTCGTACCCGTGCTCACTTCTTCATAGGATGGGTTGACGCCCGCACCTCCGGAATAACCGGCCACGACGTGACGAATGCCCCTTACATGTTCGAACACGCCCTGCATTCCCCAAAAACAGCCCCCTGAAAGGACGGCCGTCTCGGTTCCACCGGGCTGCACTTTCGTTTCATCGACTGCGGGAGCAGGCAGCGCCTTGGGGCTTTCATCAGCACACGCATATGACCCGCAAAGTAGCAAGACTGCCGCCGCCAAGGCAGACGGACGCAATTCGGGCATCTTCATGGTTCCAATCCTTTTATGCTTGCCCGCGGACTCGAGATACGAAGACGAGCGCCGCGGAATTCATGCAATATCGCAGGCCGGTCGGCGCCGGCCCGTCGTCAAACACATGGCCGAGATGCGCATCGCAACGTCGGCAGGACACCTGAGTGCGCTCCATGCCCAGACTGGCGTCCGGTTTCTCCACAACGTTGGAAGTCGAGATCGGCCGCGTGAAGCTCGGCCAGCCAGTGCCGGAGTCGAACTTGTTTCGCGAGTCGAATAGTGCGGTGACACAACACACGCAACGGAAGAGACCGTCCTTGTGCAGATTCCAGTAGGCTCCGGTGTAGGCTGCTTCGGTGCCGGCGCGGCGCGTGACCTCGAATGACTGAGAGGACAGCGACCGTTGCCACTCGGCATCGGCCCGGACGATCTTGGCGACACGCGATTTGCCCAAGCTCCTTCCGGCAGCATCGAAATTCTCGATCTCGACGCTCTCGCTCGCCAGCGCCGATTGCGGAACCACCATCAGCGGCGTCAATGCCGTCAGGGAAACCATGCGCGCGAGCAGCGTTCGTCGGCTTTGAAGTGCACATGTCTTGAGCATTTCCGCGATACCTCGTCTCCGGCCATCCGGCCGGCGCGAACCATACCCCCTTTCGCCCGGTATCCCTGAAACGTTACATCTCAGGCGGCAAGCACAATGGTCACCTGCGCCGGGCCGGCCGCGGTCAGTTCATCGGCCATGGCCTGCAGCGGCCCCATGTTGTCGCGCGAACCGACGACCAGCACCCTGTCCGCCAGCCGCGCCATTTCCGGCGTTTCGGCGGCCGCCGGCGCGTCGATCACAACGAAATCGCAGGCCGCGCGCAAATGCGCGAACAGCCCTTTCATCTCCTGTGCAGTCCACAGCGCGGAGGGATTTCGTGGCGGAGACGCGGCCCGAAGGACAAGGACAGATGATCGCGTGTCGCGAATAAGCGCGCGACTGAGCGATGCCTTACCTCTCAACACGTCGAGCAATCCCGCCTGCGAGGCGTCGGCGCCCATAGCCGAGGCGGCGGCCAAACCTCCGAAAGCGGCATCGAGAAGGACAACCTTCCCCCTCGGAACGCAAAGTGCCCGGGCGAGCCCGACTGCTATATTGCTCCGGCCCCCGCGGGGGTCGGGGCCGCTCACAAGTATTACCTTCGGTTTTCCCGAGGCAGATTCGGCAAGATTCCTTGCAAGCGCGAAGATGGACCTGGCGAAGGCGGAGGATGGTTCGGTGATGACCTGGTCTGCCGCGAGCGGGCCAAGCGCATCGGGTACGGTGGCGGCGATCGGCCCACGAGCATCCGGCTCGCAGGCGGCAGCGAGAGTGGGTGACGGCGACGGTGACGACGGCGGCGCGAACGTTGCATTCGCCCGGCCGGGCGCTCCATACCCCATCCGCTCCATCATCAGCGCACACAAAAGGCCCAGAAGGAAACCTGCTGGAATGGATGCGGCGAAGGCCAGCAGCCGGGGGGGCGAACTGGGCCGCGCCGGCACCGAAGCGTGCGAGATCACTCGCGCATCGGGCGTTATCACGGCATCCTGATCTTGGCTTTCGCGAAGCCGGACGACAAAAGCTTCGTACATCGAGCGCGTAGACGCGGCGTTGGCTTCGAGCGCCCTCAGCTTTACGCGAGCGAGGCTTTGCGTATTGGACTGCGCACGCACGTCGGCAAGACTCGACTCAAGTGATTGCTGTTGAGCGCGTGCGACCGCCACGTCATTGGCGACGGCACCGGCGATTCGTTGCGCCTCCTGCTCGACCTTGCCCGCGAGATCGCGCGATTGTGACTCGGCGGCAATCCTTTTGGGATAACGAGTCCCGTAGCGCGAGGCGAGGTCCGCCTCGTTGCGGATGGCGTCGGCCTGCTGTTCGCGCAGCTGCACGATCAGGGGCGAGGAGACAACCTGGGAGACATCGGCCGCGTGGCCCGACCGGACCAGTGACTCAACGCGATCGTAGGTAGCCTGCTTCTCCGCCAGATCCGCGCGCGCCTGGACGAGCTGGGTATTAATCGCGGCAAGCTGCTGTTCGACTAACGACTGTGTGCCTTGTCCGCTGTCCGTCAGCGCGTTCTGCGCCTTGTAGACCTGAACCTCTTGTTCGGCGAGCTGGACCTGTCTGCCCAATTCGCCGATCCGCTGCAGAAGCCAGTGCGTGGTTCGCCGAGCGGCCTCGGATTTCTGTTCGATCTGCGATTCGATATATGCATCCACCACCGTGTTGGTTATGAGCGCTGCCTTCTCCGGCTCGCGCGCGGAAAACGTCACGGAGGCCGCGGTCGACAGGCCGACGGCTTCTGCGTCCAGATGCTTGAGATAAGTGTCGATGATCGTCGCGTATTGCGCCGGGGGGCTTAGGCCCTGCGCAAACCAGCCGAGGGGAAAAGGCGCAAGCGCCCGATTGTATTCAGGATCGTGAGCCAGATGAAGGCGCTCGATGACCTCCGCCGCGAGGTCGCGCGACATGAGTATTTGGATTTGGTCCTGTACGGAGGCCGGATCGCTCGGAAGCGCGGTGAGTACCTGCGAGAGATCCGTGATGTTGTTGCGGCGCGGATCGAGCATGACAACGGCCGAAGTCGAATAGCTCGATGGCCAAAAAAATAGAGCGACGACTACCAGCACGACGAATCCCAGCGTCACGTCGCGGACCACCGTGCCCCGCTGGCGCAGGACACGCGCAACGTCGGCAAACCCAAAAGGCCGGCCGGGCACGGCAGTTTGGGAGGGAGCTAACGTGCTTGTTTGAACCATCGATAAGCCGTGCGACCGTCGGGCCGCGAACCGCGACGCCTTTGGAAAACGATTTACCTCTCCAAGGGCTTCGGAAAGGTTAACGGATCGTTCTTTGGGCGCCTCCGGTGGTGTCGGACCGCTTCAAGCAAACCGTCGAAGTCATTGTTTTCGACGCTTCTTTCGTGAGGTTCCTGGCGCTGCGGTGAGCAGTTCGCGCCGCCGATCGCAAAATTGCCAGAAGCACCGCAGGATCGTCCCACGGCACGTCGTGATGCGCCGATGTCAAGAAATGGCTCGCGGGGTCGCGCTGCCATTCACGGGGGAAGAACACGACCGTATCGGCAGTGATGGCCGGTCTGATGCCTGCAGCAGGCGTGAGGCGCTCGGCGAGCGCCGCCGGCAGATCACGGCCGCGACCAAAAGCGAGCGTGCTTCCTTGCGTGGCGCGCGGATTGATCTCGATGAGATGGACCGCTCCCTGTGCGTCGCGAATGAAGTCCATTCCATGAATGCCGGAAAGACCGAAGCGTTTGGCGATCTTGAGCGTCGCCTCATGAATTTCCGGGCAATCCACCCGCCGGATGACGTTGGGAGGACCGATCGCGCCCTCTGCCACGATGACATCGTAGTAGATAGCGCCGGCGATCTCGCCTTGCCACGAGGCGAAAGCGCTCGCCGCCGGAGAGCCCGAGACAAACCGCTGCGCGCTGATATTGCGTGGCGCGGGAAAGATGGCGTCTCCCAGATGGTGTGCATCGCGGCGGCGCAACGCACGCGCGACGCTGCGCGGACGCGATGGCGAACGCGCAAGTTTCGCAAAAGCCGCTTTCGCTTCTGTCGCATTGTGCGCGAACAGGACGCCCTCGCCGCCCCAACTGCCGTCCGACTTGAGCACGGCGGGAAAACCCAGCAACGCGAGCGCGTCATCCAGATCCTCGTCGCTGCCGATCGCCATGGTATCGGGTACGCGGATACCTTCCGCGCGCGCCTCTGCCAGGAAATTGCTACGCGAAATCAGCCGGGGAATGGCGCGGGGATTTCCGAGCGAACGCTCGACAAGAAGGGCAAGCTCGCGCTTGCCCGCGGATCGCCGGTACAATTCCAGAACATGAGAGAGCGAACGATCGTCGCAGCAGACGAGCAGGTCGGGTTCCGCTGCCTCGATCGCCGCACGCAGCGAAGCGAGCGGAAAAAGCGCGCGGTAAGAGTGCCAGCGCGAAAGATAGCGGCTTGAGAGAACGACGGCCCCAGCCGGCGCGAGCGCCTCCACCGCACAGGAAGCCCACGCAAACCCTGCGGCGAGCCGCGCCACGGAAGGCCAGCCTACGCTTGATACCAGAAGCACTTTGGCGGTCATGGGGGGATGCTAATGCGCAAGCGTTGCTCGGAAGTGAACCATTTTATGGCATGGAATTTGGAACGATGTTGTGGCAACCCTCGCCGGAGAGCAGGCTCATGCGCACTTCACTGAGCAAAATGTGCCGGTTCGGGACTGACGATTCCCTATTCCTTTCTAAAGTGAGCAGCCCATGACCCCCCGTTGCGACGTTGCCATCATCGGCGCCGGCCCCCACGGCCTTTCGGTCGCGGCGCATCTGCGGGCGGCTGGAATCGACCTGCGGATTTTCGGCCGCCCTATGGGGACCTGGCGCGACCACATGCCGAAAGACATGACCCTGAAATCCGACGGCTTCGCCTCCAATCTCTCTGCAGCCGCGCCAGATTTGACGCTGAAGGAATGGTGCGAGGCCAATCACGTCGCCTATGCGAGCCAGGGCCTGCCAATTTCGCTCGATACTTTCCTCTCCTACGCAGAGAATTTCCGTGAGCGCTTCGTGCCAGAACTGGAAGACGTGATGGTGACTCATGTCGAGCGTGGCGTCGATGGTTTTTCGCTCACGCTCGAAAACGGCGAACGGCTCCGCGCGAAGCATGTGATCGTTGCAGCGGGAATCTCATATTTTGCCTACACACCACCCGTCCTTTCCGGACTCCCCACGGACAAGATATCGCATAGCTACGATCACCGTGACGGCGAGGCGTTTCGCGGTGGAAACGTCGTTGTCATCGGGGCCGGCGCTTCCGCGATCGATCTCGCCTCGCTGTTCGCAGATCACGGAGCGAATGTGCGCATTGCCGCGCGCGCGCCCTTTATCGAATACAATTCGATTCCCGACCCCGACGCGGAAACGCTGCTCTATCGTCTGCGGCGACCGGCTTCGGGGATCGGGCGCGGCTGGCGCTCTTATTTCTGCGCCAACGCGCCGCTCCTCTTCTATCGGTTGCCCGAACCATTGCGAATGCGGGGTGTCCGCAGCCACATGCATCCGGCAGCAGGATGGTTCATGCGCGAGAAGATCGAGGGCCGTATCGAGACTCTGTTGGGGCGCGAAATCGCCAGCGCAGAAGAGAGGAGCGGGCGAGTGGCTTTGATGCTTCGCGACCGCTCCGGTCGTCGCGAAGAAGTCCTCTGCGACCACGTCGTGGCCGCGACCGGCTACCGGCCGGACACGCGCCGAATGTCGTTCCTCGCGCCGGTATTGCGCGCCCGCATTGCCTCGCCAAGCCATACCCCGCTCGTCTCCGACACTTTCGAAACGCCGGTCGCGGGTCTTTACGTCATCGGACCTGCGGTCATCGACAGTTTCGGACCTCTGATGCGGTTCATGGTGGGTGCCGAGTTCATCGCGCCCCGCCTCAGCGGTCATCTGGCGAGAAAACTTGGCGCCGGGATGCAGCGAGCAGCGTGAGTGCTTGACGAGTCCGCCCGAAAAGTCGATATCGCTTATGGTGTCGAGAGACTTTTGTGAATGCTTTCGCAGAAAGCCCGCTACGCGCTTCACGCCCTGATCGTGCTCGCCGGGCATGGCGAAGGCGAACCGATCATGATCGCCGACATTGCCGAGGAAGCGGGTGTACCACGAAAGTTCCTCGAGCAGATTCTGCTCGATCTCAAGAGACGCGGCATCGTTCGCAGCATGCGGGGCCGTGCGGGCGGCTATCTTCTGGGAAAGGAGCCTGAAAACATCACTTTTGCGGAAGTAATTCGCACGATCGATGGACCGCTTGCCCTCAGCCCCTGCGTCAGCACCACCGCCTATCACAGATGTCTGGACTGCTTGGACGAGGAAACATGTCCCATCCGCGCGGCGCTCCTCGTCGCGCGCGATGCGACTGCCGCGATCCTCGAGCAACGCACCCTGGCTGGCGCGATGGCTCCTCCGAAGCGCCGCGGCCGCACAGCAGCCTAAGCTAGCCGGGCTTGCGAAAGCGCAACGTCATGCGGTCGCTTTCGCCGATCGCATCATACTTGCTGTGATCGAACGCAGGGTTTGGAGGCTGGCCTCGCGGCGCGCTTTGCCGCGTCGGCGGCAGCGTCCAGACTCCGAACGGGTAGTCCTTCGAGTCCTTCGGATTGGCATTGATCTCGGATCGCTCCTCCAGCTTGAAACCAGCCTTTTCGGCAAGAGCTATGACGTAAGCTGTTGACATGTAACCGTCGCTCGCATCCTTCGTCATGGGTCGGGGATCCGCCCGGTGCTGCTCCACAGCGAGGATGCCGCGGGGCTTCAAGGCGGCGTAGAAATCCGCCATCGCCTTTTCAACCATCCCGGGCGTGTCCATCCAGTCATGGATGTTGCGGGCGGTCAGAACGAGATCTGCTGTCCCCGGCGGCGCCAGCGGTCCGGAGCTATCGTTGAAAACCGTCGTCGTGATGTCGCCATAGACTGACTTGTCGGCAAATTTCGCCGGCAGCGGTCGCGTGACGGCGGGAACCGCCGCAATATAACGGCCTCCGGTCGCCTTGGCATAAGGCGCGAGAATCTCGGTCCAATAGCCGGCCGACGGCCAGATTTCGAGAACGGTCATGCCAGGCTTCAGTCCCCAGAACGACAGGCTCTCGCGCGGATGACGGAAACGATCGCGCGCGATGTTTTCGGCTGACCGTGGCTGCCCGCGTACGGCAATCGCCAGTGCTGCATCGGCGTAGATGCCGCCTTGCGGCGCAGCCGTCACAAGGCCGCTCGCACTGATGGTCCCGCAGATCACGAAGAGGCAGGCGGCAACGGATATTGCTCGAGACGTCATGTTCTTCTTCATAAGTCACCTGCTCTTGGCCGCCCACCCGACAATGGCCCAATTCTGGCGCATTGACGAGAGGCTGTCTGCTGGGATTTCGTGCCCGCCTTTCGCGCTACGCTCCTGCAAGGGACTGCGCGATGGCGTGCCACATCCGCGTCGGACGTAGTCCGGCATCGAGGGGCAGCATCCGCGGCTGATAACCTGCCGCCCGGGCGCGCCATCCAGGCGGGTCGAGGAAGCGATCGGAAAGACCCCAGGTGAGTACGGTGGCAGCCAAGCCGCGATCGAGCATCACATCCAGAAATTTCCGGCTCGCATCCGCCACGGCGCGGTCGCGCAGGTCGACGTCCAGTGGACCGCCGCTATCATCGACATCGTGTTCGGTGACGAGGATGCGCAAACCTCTGGCTTTCACCTCCATCAGAAACGCGCGCAATTTTTCCTGGTCGACGGCAGTCCCGAAAGCGCGCAAATGACCCTGCAATCCGAGCGCGTCGATCGGCACGCCACGCGCGCGCGCGCCATCGAGAAAGTCAAGCGTTGCCGCGCGAAAGCGGTCGTTCGCCGGCGCACCGAGTTCGCAACCCCAATCGTTGTAGACGAGAAGCGCACCCGGATCGGCGGCGCGGGCTGCATGAAAGGCGAGATCGATGTAACGCGGACCGAATGCCTCGAGCCAGAATGTATTGCGCAAGCCGTCCTTGCGGCCATCTTCGGGTGCGAGCGCTTCGTTTACCACATCCCACGAATGCATGCGTCCGCGGAAATGGCCCGCGACCGCCTGGATATAGCCCGTGATCAGGGCCTCGTCGGGCAAACCACGAACCGCTTCTTCCAACCATGCCGGATTGCGCTTGTGCCAGACAAGCGGATGCCCGCGAAACGCCATGCCATGCATTTTCGCGAATTCGAGCAGCCCGTCGCAGGCCGACAAATCGAAGCGCCCGCGTGACGCCTCGACGACACCACGCTTCATTTCGTATTCGGGCACGATGATCGCAACATCCCGCGCAAACGCGGCGGCGAATGCCTCATCCCGAAGCTCCGTCCCGTTCACGGCGGAGCCGAAGAGAATTCCGTGGCGCGATGCCGTGCCGCGCAGACTTACGCCGGCGTCGTCGGTGATACTGGGGCGCAGTGCACTTGCCGGTACCCACCCGGAAGTCATCAGGAGCGCGGCTGCCCCCCCGGTCTGTCCAAGAAAGGTACGCTTCGAGAGCACGACCGTTCAGCGCAGGATCGGCTTGGCGGCCCGGTCGCCACGCGACCAGACGTGGCCGCGATACCACGCGATCATGCGATCGGCCCCGCGTCGATAGAGGCTATCCCGAAGAAAGATCTGCAGAAAAACAATTCCAGCCAGCTTTGGGCGATAACAGCCGCGCAGGACGGCGACGAGATACAACCTGAAGGCGGTGAACGGTCGCGTCTGCGCGATGCCTTTGGCGATCATCCAGCCGCGGCCGCCGTAATAGGACCGCTTGGGAATTCGCGGGCGCAATTCTTCCAGCCAGCCTTGTAACCGGGCGCTCTTGCGCCCTGCAGAAACACGATTGGCGTCGGCTCTGTCCTGCCACTGGGCTGCCGGCTCCGGCATCATGGCGAAGCGGCAGCCGGCGAGGAACAAACGAATCGCGAAATCGGTGTCCTGCGAGCAGGGCAATGTCTCGCCGTAGCGTACACGCCGGGCCCAGGGTCGCGGAACGACGAGCGTAATCGTGGGAACGAAGCCGCGTTCGCACAGCAGATAGGTGGCCATGTGCTCGCCATTCCCAAGCGCACGCGGCGGTTTGATGAAGGTTCGCCCCTGCCCGCGGTCGACGACGATGGGCGCATACGCAGCCAGATCTTTTGTTCCTTCCAGCACCCGGCGCGCCGCGGACAGGTGATGCGCAAAAAAAATGTCATCCGAGTCCAGAAAGGCGATGAAGCGACCACTCGCGCGGTCGATGCCTGCGTTGCGTGCCGCGCTGCCGCCGCGATTGTCCTGATGGACGAAAAAAATTCGCGGATCATGGAATGCGCGGACGACACGCTCCGGGTCGTCCGCGGAGCCGTCATCGACCACGATGACCTCGAAATTCCGTTCGCTCTGATCGAGCACCGAGCGAATCGCAACGGCAAGCGACTGCGCGCGATTGTAAACCGGAATGACGACCGAGAAGTACGGCGTCATCGGGAATTACTCCCTGCGAGGAACCTTCGTGGGCGCAGTGGCTCAAGGTCGCGCAGCATCGCGAGCATCAGCACGAAAATTACCCAAGCCGGTCCATCACCCTCCAGGAAATCCGATTCGAGGAAATTGTGCAGCACCATGAACACGAAGATGGCGACAAGAAGAGGTATGCTCTCCGATCGAACCGAATCGTGCCGCCAGAAGGCTCGTGCCGGCCCCGCCAGAAAGACCAGCATGGCGAACAGAAAACCAACGGCCCCGATGGTCACCAGGAGCTGCAGATAGGCGCTGTGACCGTGACTGATGTTCTGCACCCAGGCGGCGCCCACGTAGTTGTGAAGCGGCGAGGCGGCGCCGGTGTCGGCAAACGAACCGAATCCGGAGCCGAGAAGAAAATGATCCCGGATGAAAGCGACCTCGGCCTGCCAGATCACGGTGCGGCCGGTGAATTCGGTGGGATCCTCCAGCGCACGAAACATCAGACCCGAGTCCTTTATGAGGATCGTTCCGACGATTACGGCAGCCAACAGAACTCCGACGCTCAGGATGGCGCGATCGATCCCGCGGCGCCAAACGAAAGCGTAGAGGCACCCTGCCGCGAGTGCCACGGGGACGAGGCCCTGAGAAGATTTCGATCGGGTCATCAGCGTGAAAATGAGCGCCCCAAGGAACATCCCCCAATCCAGCAGTCGCCGCGTCTTCAGCGCCCGAAAGAAAAATAGGATCGCAGTGAGAGCGCTGACCGATCCCGCGATATTCTTGTGGAAGTAGAGGCCTCGCCAATCGCCGACCAACTGCGGATCGATTTCTCCGGGGAGATGAACCGCATTGGGCACGAACGGAATGGAAAACCAGTTGACGATGAGAACCGCGCCCAGCACACCGCAAAGGAGAGCGAGGCTTCGTTGGGCGCCCACTGCGACGACGCTCATCATACCCGACATGACGATGACGATTTCAAGCAGAGCGCGGCGGAGAACCACGTCGGGCGCCCCCGACCACAGGGCACTCAGCGCGCACCAAGCCAGCAACGCAGCGAAGATCGGCGAAAGACAGAGAAGCGCGCGAAATCCTTGCACGCGGATGGCCGCAAAGCAGACGAGCGCGAACACTCCGAGATAGGAGACTTGGCGCCACACATCTCCCGCGCCCGCGAAGCCACTTTCGCCTGCGACAAGCGCTGCGGGATCGCGGGGTGCGAATGGTTGCAGACCCACGAAGATCAGCAGCAGAAAGAGAACGAACGCGAAGTCCGCGAGGCGCGATTGTAATCCCGCCTGTGCAGGCACCGGCACGATGACGGCTGCCTCACTGGCCATGGATGGTCGCATACTCGTCGTAACGTATACCCGCTATCGCCGCCGCCTTCCCGGCCGCTCGGAAAAGCCGGCATAGCGGCGCCATCCGGCGCCCGGGAAGGAGTGCTGCAAGCAGCACGAGGGGAGGTGACACCAGAAGAGCGGCTGCCACCTTCACACCTTCCCGCGTTCTGGCGGCGACACCGGATTCATTCTTGATGAACACCCGCATGTCGGAATTGCCGACGCGATAGGCCCGTCGAAGCGCCCAGCCGGGATTGCTCCGCGAGGCGGGCACGTAGGCATGAACGATGGCCTCATCGGCCCAGGCAAATCGGGCGCCGGTGCGGGCGAGACGCGTAAAAAAATCCTTGTCCTCCCCACCGGACAAAGCAAAACACGGGTCGAACCACGTTTGGGCCAAATGTTCGAGAGTGGCGCGGCGCAGCAGGACGTTTGACGTCCCGTGGATCATTCCGACGGGTCCCGTGACATCGCGCAAAGGCGTAAGACCGCGACAATCCTTCGCCCAGGATCCGGGTTCGATCTCGAACTCGGGGAGCACGGCGCCGTGCAGGGCATCGGCTCCAGTTTCGCGCGCCACGCGCAGGAACGCCTCGAGCCAGTTTGGTTCCGGCCATTCGTCGTCGTCGAGCATCGCGATGTATTCCACACCCGCAACCGCGAGCGCGCGCGCGACCAGCGCGTTGCGCGCCTGGGCGATGCCGCGCTCGGGGACAACGAGGGTCTCCAGGCGCCAGCGGTAAGGCGTTTGCGCGAGCCGTTCCGTGACCTGGGCTCCCTCCCGGCGCTCCGCATCGTTGTCGGCAACGATGACGCGCAGCTGCGCGCTCGTGTCGAGCCGGCCGAGCGCGAGAAGCAACCGCTCCAGACCTGTCGGCCGCCGGAAGGTCGGAACGGCGACAACGATTTCAGACATGAGAGCGCATCCAGTGCCGCGACAATGCGAGGACGCGACTCGTCATCATCAGTTCGCCCGCGAGAATGCCGGCGAGAGAGGAGACGGGACCGGCAAGAAGCAGGAGTGTCAGGGTTGCGATGAGCGAAACGCTGCAGGACCACAGGCTCGCTCCAGCGAGGGCGCGAAACTGACCGGCTGCCTGCAGCAGCACCGATTCGGGCGTGCGCATGCTGCGAGCGGCCGTGATCGCCGCAAACAAGGCGAGCACCACCATCGCCTGCGCGGGGTCATAACCTTTTTTCAGAACGAGATGAGGAAACCACATCAGAAGGACGGCCGATAACGTGATGGTCGCCAACCAAATTGCGCCTGCCGCCATTCGAAAATGGTTAACGATTTTCCGTGCTCCCAGATAATTCCCTGCGGCCAGCAGGCGCGCCATGACAGGCCGCTCTCTATCGGGTACCGCCGCCAGCACGAGTTGGATGGGCCGAACGAGAAGCGCGCCTAGCGCCAGCGGCGCGAACGCGGCGGGGCCCGCGAGAAAGGTGACAAGATAAGCATGTGCGTTGGCGGTCAGTTCGGTCAGAACGACGCCCAGAGCAGACCAGCGCGCCAGATCGAGCCAGATTCGCCGGTATCCCCCGAGGGAGGTGAAGCGGCGAACAAGAAACTGTAGCTTCAGATACGAGCGTCCGAAGCTGAGCAGACCTGCCAGAGCAGCGGCCAGGAGGATCTCGGCCGCACCGAGTGGGGTCAATCGCCTCAGCAAATAGGCCAAAAATAGCCCCGCCAGCAAAACAACACCGTAGACAAGATCGGAAACAAACACCCGCGAAGCAGAAGAGGTCGCATACCAGAGCGTGCGCGCAAACCAGCGCAACGTCATGGCGCCCCCATAGGCGCCAAAGAGCAGCGCGATATTCCAGTCTGTGCGGGTCAGTTCCAACAGGGAAAAGATGCCCATCGCAGCCAAGGCGCTGAATGCGAGGTTCGCCTGCAAATAGGTGGACAAGTCGCGCGCTCCGACCTCGGATGTGCGCACCGCGATCGCAACGGGCGCACCGATCAGGGCGCCCGAGAGGCTAAGACAGAAAGGTACGATCACCAGGACAAAAGAGAAGAGACCAAACTCGGCGCGTGTGAAGACCCGCAGGAACAGGATTGCGGCGATGAAGTGGGCCGCGGAGATGCAGAGCGGTCCGATCGAAGAAAGACCATAGCGCAACGCGACGGCGGCCAGCCCCGCGTTGTTGGGCGGGGAAATCTCTGGATTTGTTTGTACGCCCAATGCGGGGATGTTCATCCAGCCGGACTCGCCGTGCGCGTTTCGCGCCTCGGCCAGCCGGGACTCGGCGCGTGACGCGCCGAGGTGCGTGTCAACAGAAGGTATATAGCGTGCGGATTTGTCGTAGCATAACGCCAGAAGAGACGCTGCGGCTCGCGCCACAGACGGTGAAGCCATTCGAGCCCCGCCTGCTGCATCCACCGGGGTGCACGCGCGTAGTGGCCCGTCACAAAATTGAAGCAACCGCCGGCCGCCACGAGCCAGCCCGCCCCGAGACGATCGCGATTGCGGATACAGAATGCTTGTTCCAGTGGGACGCCGAGGCCGACCCAAACCACATCCGCCCGCGCCGCGTTGATCTCTGCGCAGATCGCCGGTTCATCTTCGTGGCGGAAATACCCATGGCGGCGCCCCGCAATGACGAGTCCCGGATAGCGCAGGCCCATGAGTTCGACGCAAGCCGCGTTGACCTCTTCGGTAGCCCCGAGCAGGAAAAACCGGAGTCCGTGGGCGCACGCCGCCTTTGCCGCGTCGTGGAAGAAATCTGTCGTCGATGAACGCTCCGGAATCGGGGAACGCGACAGAAGGCGCGAGGCGAATACCACCGGCTGGCCGTCGGCGTGGATAAGATCGGCAGACTCGTGAAAGCTTTGAAACTCTGCGTCTCGTGCCGCGAGCGATATTGCGTGACCGTTCGCGGCGAAGATGAGTTTCGGCGCCGCGCCGGGCGCCTCGCGGGCCTGCAGACATTCGCGGACCATCAACGCGGCAAGCTGCATGCGGCTCACACAGGCGACGCGCAAGCCTCCCGCGAGCACTTCGGGATAGCTCTTGCGCTGGACCGAAACGGGACGGAAGGGTGCGTTCATCACCAGGCGTTCCGGCCGCGCAGCACCGCGCGCGGGGTCGCGACGAGAATGCGCAAATCGAGGCGTAGCCCGGCGTGCCGCGCGTACCAAAGATCGAAATTGACGCGGCGGCGCATCTGATCGACCGTTGCGGTCTCGCCGCGCAATCCATGAACCTGCGCCCAGCCGGTAAGGCCGGGCTTGACGCTCAGGCGCAGGGCGTAGCTCTCGATTCTTTCCGCGAAGTAGCGATCATGCGCCACCGCATGGGGGCGCGGGCCGACAAGCGACATCTCGCCCCGCACGACGTTCAACAGCTGCGGCAACTCGTCGAAGCTGATCTTGCGGAATATGCGCCCCAGCCGCGTGAGGCGCGGATCGTCCCTGGTCACCTGAGTAATTCTATCGCCGTCTTCCCGCACCGTCAGCGTTCGAAGCTTGAAGATGCGAAATGCTTTCCCGTTTAAGCCAACGCGCCACTGGCGAAAAAGAGCCGGTCCGCGACTTTCGAGCCGGATGGCAACCCCCGCAGCCAGGAGAACTGGCGCGAGGAGAACAAGAAGGCCCGTCGCGACGGCGACGTCGAAGGAGCGCTTGACGAGGCGCTGCCATGCGTCTGTCGGAGCCGAAATGAATGTCGGCTCAAGCGCCTCAACCGCCGGCCCTTCCTCCACGAGTCGAAGGACCGACACGGGCTGCGGCATGGCGGAGGATCTCGGCGTGGTGCTCCATCTTTGGCCCTCCGCCACTTGTTCGCGCGCGCCCACGGGCAACCTCTTACGGGATGACTTGCAATGGCTTGGCTGCATCCACCGCGCCATGACGCCCGGCCAGGGTGTTTCTCTTCGATACGAAAAACAGCTGCCAGCCGGGACAGTTCGATCCCACCGCCCTGACGAAGTGCCATTGCGAGACGAAGGAGCTTATGGCGGGGCGGGAATGCCGTTTACATTTGCCGCCGAGAACCTCGCAACCCTTGCGTCGCCCAGTCGCAACAGGGGCAGGAGGGACCGAAGATGCGGCTCTTTGGCCCGCAATCCGTAGCGGGGCAGGAGCCATGGATTGAGGCCGGCGCCAAGTGTCCCCGACAGCGTCGTAAACGCATGGCTATAACCCGCGTCGCGAACTGCGCGCCACGCCGCGGGGCAAACATCCCCCACATTGCCGAAAGGATAGGAGAAGTAGCTGCATCTGCCGAGGCGGGCAATGATCGCTCTGCGCGGCACGCTCGCCTGCTCCCGCAATTTGTCGGGCGGCTGGGCTTGGTTCATCGGCCAATGCCAATGCGCGTGCGCCCCGATTTCGACGCCACGCCTGTGCAGAACCGCGACTTCGTCCCAGCTGAGATATCGCTCGGAGAAAAATCTTGCCCTCAGCTCGGCGAGGCGTCCGTTCGGAAAGGCGTTGCGCATTGCCGCTATGGATTCGCGCGCCTGCTCCGCGTCGAGATTTTTCAACGCACTCAGAATAGGTGCGGCGCGAGACGCACGCAGCCTGGCGCTCTTAAGATCGATCGGACTGTCGAGATGCGGAATAGTGTAGCTTCCGTCCGGCGCGTAATAGAAAAAGAGCCGCGCCAGGATAAGCGGGTTGAGCGCGTCCGTGTCGATGTGCTCCGTGCTGACGAATAGCGTCCACGGCAGGTTCAGTTCATCCAGCAGGTCGGCGGCAATTCCCAATGTGTTGGCATAGCCGTCGTCGGACATCAGGAAAACGGTCCGCGCGTGGCGTTCCGGCCGCTTCAACACGTCATCGATGGCGTGGAGGGGGAGAACCTGAAACCTTCGCTTCAATTCGAGCGCGATGGTGCGAAAGGCCTCCAGGGAGTGATGGTTTATTTCGATCCGGGCGTCTTCGATCCGCGGCGCAACACCGTGAAAGAACAGAGCAGTGGGGCGGACAAACGGCTCGACCGCCGCGAACGGAATCCAGCGCGCCGCCCGTCGCAGCATCCCCGAACCTTTGAACATGCATGCTTTATCCTGCAATCGCCACGCCGTGTGCAAGCGCACGCGACCGCCAATGGCCCGCTATGCGGGGGTTTTGCATAAGTTTGCCAGGAAGCGGGTTTGCGCGTTGTCGTGAGGAGATGATCCCTCGCCGTTGCTTGCTGTCTGGAAGCAGATGGTTTGGTGTTGGCGGTTGCTCATGTCGCC
>Ga0182024_10002084_pt1 | contig 50246 bp, 41 predicted proteins | sample P32metaG_FD_120480 | JGI IMG/M metagenome (GOLD analysis project Ga0182024, IMG submission 120480) | Permafrost microbial communities from Stordalen Mire, Sweden - P3-2 metaG (Illumina Assembly) | ecosystem: Environmental > Terrestrial > Soil > Wetlands > Permafrost | place: Sweden: Stordalen...
CGGCGTCGCTGCGTCAGGCTTTCGCCCATTGCGCAAGATTCCCCACTGCTGCCTCCCGTAGGAGTCTGGACCGTGTCTCAGTTCCAGTGTGGCCGGCCATCCTCTCAGACCGGCTACCGATCAAAGCCTTGGTGAGCCGTTACCTCGCCAACAAGCTAATCGGGCGCGGGCCCCACCTTGGACGCTCTTGCGAGCTTTGAATCCAAAAACCAAAGTTCTCGGAATTTCATGCGGTATTAGCCCCGCTTTCGCGGGGTTATTCCCCATCCAAGGGCAGGTTGCCCACGTGTTACGCACCCGTGCGCCGTGCGCCGGTTCTGTATTGCTACAGAACTGCGCACTCGACTTGCATGTGTTAAGCACGCCGCCAGCGTTCGCTCTGAGCCAGGATCAAACTCTCGTTTGAAACTGGTTGTTTTGAAAATCAAAATCCCGGCGTGAGCCGGGACCAGACCTCAAAACGAACTTTTTAAATCGCTCGATTCACTCAAATTGCCCCTCGCATTGCAAAGCAATGCAAAGGACTGAACCAAACGGGTTCTGGCATATCTTATCCGATTGTCAAAGAGCAATCCCCCCTGTCCGGCAGGAAGGTCAACGGCAGGGTCAAATCATACCAAACGGGTTGGCGAAGTCAAGGCTCATCACTGTGGATATCGTGGCTATCCACAATTCCCCGCGCGAAATGTGGTCATGCTGGCTGGCGCCTTGCCGAAGCGGCGCGATATGACATGAAAATGACGCCTCCGGTTGCGCTCCGGCACGAATAGCGGAATACTGCATCGGGCAAGTGCGCGCCGTACCGGAGCGCTCGGAACCGAAAGCAACCCCGACGCGACGGGGCGGTTCCTACGCAGCGGAGCGGAACTGGTGTGGAGGAAGGCATGTTCAGAGGTATTTTTAAAGTAACCCTGCGAATAGCGCTAAGACTTTCGCTTGTCGCAGGACTGTTTGCGACGGGGCTGCTCTCCCTCCAGGGCGGTGCGCAACAGGCCGGTCCGATGAAGCCGCCACCCGCTGCTCCGCCCACGAGTGACAACGGCGCGGCATCGCAGACGCCGCAGATGAAGACGCAAGTGCCCACCGAGGGCTCGCCTCCGCCGGCAGCGCACGGAACGTCGTCTTCTCCCATTTCCACCGCGCCGCCTTCAATTCCGGCAGATCAAATCATTCAGAAGTTTGCCGCGCGCGAAGCCGAATTCAAGAAAGAGCGCGACAATTACACCTACACGCAGAATTTCTTGATCGAAACCCTGGACGAATCGGATCGGCCGGACGGGGAGTACCGCATGACGAGCGAAATCGTCTTTACGCCCGAGGGGCGCCGCTATGAACACGTGACCTTTGCCCCGCCACCGACGCTTTCGCGAATCATGTTGTCTCCGGAAGACATGCAGGACCTGGAGAATATTCAGCCATTTGTGCTGACCACGGAACAGTTGCCGAAGTACGATATCAAATACGTCGGGCAGCAGAAGATAGACGAAATCAACGCTTACATCTTCGACGTAGGTCCCAAGAAGATTGAAAAAAACCAGCGTTATTTTCAGGGACGCGTCTGGGTGGAGGACAAGGACCTGGAAATCGTCAAGACGTACGGCAAGGCGGTGCCGGATATCAAAAAAGGCGGCAATGAGAACGTCTTTCCTCTGTTTGAGACATTCCGCGAGAACATCGAAGGCGATTACTGGTTTCCCACCTACACGCGCGCGGACGATGTGCTGCATTTTTCCAGCGGCGCAGTCCACATTCGCATGTCGGTGCGCTATTCGAACTACAAGCGATTTGGCGTCACGATAAAGATCAGGGCCGCGCAGGATCACTGACAACTTAGACGATAGTCGCGAGGCGGCGCAGCGACTCCATATACGGAGCGCGAGCCACGCCGCGCTCGGTGATGATACCGGCAATCAACCGCGCAGGCGTGACGTCAAACGCGGGATGCGCCACGTCTACCGGCGGCGCAATCTGCACCCCCTGAATGTGCGTGACCTCTTCCGCGGAGCGCTGCTCGATGGGAATTTGCTCGCCGGAAGCGATCGAGAGATCAAACGTCGAGATGGGCGCGGCGACGTAAAACGGCACGTCGTGCTCGCGAGCGAGAACCGCGATTTGATACGTGCCGATCTTGTTGGCCGTATCGCCGTTCGCGGCAATGCGGTCCGCGCCGGTCACCACCGCCCCCACTCCCCCCAGCTTCATGAAGTGGCCAACCATGTTGTCTGTGATCAGCGTGAGCGGAACTCCAGCCTCATGCAGTTCCCAGGCGGTGAGCCGCGCGCCTTGTAGGTATGGGCGCGTTTCGGGCACAAGCACGCGCAGTTTGTGTCCTTGCTCGATAGCGGTGCGAATCACGCCGAGCGCGCTGCCGATTCCTGCCGTCGCCAACGCTCCGGCATTGCATTGCGTCATCACCAGGCCTTCCGGAGGCATCAGGTCGGCGCCGAAGCGGCCCATGGCTTCGTCGAGAGCGCGCCTTTCAAAGTGCGCGCGGCGTGCCTCGGCGACCATTTTCCTTTTTACAGAGTCGAGATCGCCGGATTTGGCGGCTTCCCCAAAGCAGCGCTTCATGCGCTCGATAGCCCAGAACAAATCCACCGCCGTGGGCCGCGTGCGCGCCAGCGTCTGGCAAATGGCCGGGAACTCCTCCTGGAGCTGCGCGAGCGTTGCGGCCTGCGAGTGCAATACGCCGAGCGCCACGCCCATCGCCGCTGCAACGCCAATGGCCGGCGCACCTCGGATGATCATGGTCTGAATTGCAACGGCAACGTCGCGATAGTCGGTGTAGGTGTAGTGGATCACCTCACCTGGCAAGCGGCGCTGGTCGAGCATTACGACCCCGGCGTCGGTCCATTCGATGGGTTGGGCTACGCGCATTCTGTTTTTTGCACTCGCTCGCGCCGCGGCATTTCCTCAACTTCCGGCGGACAAATGGCGCAGGCCGCCGGTAGCGATCACGAAACCGGCAAAGAGCGTCGTGTTATAGGCCACGTGCAAAAGGTAACTGGCAAGCACCGTGTGGCGGCGGACTCGCACCCAGGTCATCACCACGCCAACACCGACAAGCAGACCGATCTGTCCCCAGCCGCCCCACAATTGAGCGGCATGGCTCATGCCAAAAAGCGTGCCGGTAACGAGGATGCCTGCCAGCACGCCGAAGCTGCGGGCCACGACGGGATAAAAAAATCCGCGAAAGATCGTTTCTTCCACAAGTGGAGCGACCAGGATGCCAAATACCATCAACAAAATAATCGTTTCGCGCGTTTGAAAAAGCTCTTCTATCGGCAGTGCTTGCTGTTGCGACACGAACTTCGAAAGCAGTGAGACGACAACCGCCAAGCCCAGCCCGCAGCCCAGATACAAAGGCACCGGCGAGCGTTTTCCGGCCTCTGCGCTTGCGAACGGCTGCCAACCGAGCGCTGCCCAGAACGGCCCGCCATTCCGCAGGCGGACCATCAGCCAGAAATAAAGCAACGCCAAACCGGAGGCTATAGCCTGGGCGATGATCGCGACGTTGGCTCTGATCAGGTCGTTATTGGCCAGCGCCGTCACGCCCTGATGCAAAATGCCTGCCAGCAAAAGCAGAAGGATCACTCCCACGGCGACCGTGCTGCCCAGGTAGAACATGGCAAAAATCACCACATCACTCCAACCCCAGACAACGCGTAACTCGGCGGGCACGTCGGGCTGCTGCGGAGCCAGCGCCTGCTCGAGCGGAAACGCATTTTCCTTCGGCGCCGGTGCAAACGTTTCGGGCGCCCGAGCCAGCGCCTGCGGCACAACCCATTCGGGCACGGCAATGATGGGCTGCTCGATATTCGGCGGTACTTCCGGCTTTTCTTCGGGAGTGCTCATGAATTCACACACATCACTTTATCGTGTCGCGCAGCCACGAAGCCAGCGCGCGCACGTGGAAGCAGCATGCCTATGTGATCTTGTGCGCGTAATAATCAAGCAGGTCCTGCAGCGTTTGCCATATCGGAATCTGCGGTTTCCAACCCGTCAGCTCGCGGCATTTGCGCGTGTCGCAGATTTGCACCGGGATATCAATCGGTCGCACCAATTGCGGATCTACTTTCAATTCGACGCGGCCCTTCAGGCCGGAAATCTCGAGCATCATCTCCAGAAGCTCGCCAATCGTGAAAAGCGTATCGCCGCCGACGTTGTAGGCCTCGCCGGATGCGGCTCTCTCCATGAGCATGGCATAGGCGGCGCAGCAGTCGCGCACGTCCATCACCACGCGCTTGCTGCTCAGCGTGCCAACGCGGATCACAGGCTCCTGGTAGCCCTTTAGGATGCGGACGATCTGATACGCATCGGACGCGATGGAAAAGCGCCGGCCACGGCGCGGGCCCGTATGGGAAAACGCGCGCGTCACGAAAAACGGCAATTTCAGCGAGGCAGCGCGCTCGCGAACGTAAAGCTCCGCCGCGGCTTTGCTGACGCCGTAAGGATTCACCGGCGAAATGGGGAAGCCTTCGTGGATCGGGCCCTGCGCTTCGGTAGGGGCGCCATACACTTCGGACGTGGAGCAGTCCATCAACCGGCAGGCGGTCTGGCGCGTGCGGATGGCTTCCGCGAGGTTCACCGTGCCGGCGGCATTGGCCAAGAACGTGCCGCGCGGGTCCAGAAAACTCGTCGGCGGATGGCTCTGCGCCGCCAGGTGAAATACACCGTCAAACTGCGCGTCGGTGAACACGCGGGCGACGGAATCAAAATCAACCAAGTCGCCATAAACAAATTGCAGCTTTTCGAAATTCTTGTCGCAAACGATGTCGCGGATGTCGTCTTCGCGGCCATTCGAAGCGCGCACGAACCCGCAGACTTCGTGCCCTTGCTCGACCAGAAGGTTCGCAAGGTGCGGACCCACAAATCCAGTGATGCCGGTGATCAGAAATCGCATTTTTCAGGGACCCCAATGCGCGGTCGCAGAAGACTCCAGCGCAACGTTGGCGAATCGCCAGTTTGCCGATTGCGGCCGGGAGTGTCAAATCGGCGGCACAAAGTTTTCAACCGATCAGAATATCTGTTCGAGGCATTCACGGCCCCAAGGGCTATGCGGGCGAATCAGCGGCTCACCGAAGCGGCGTGGCCGTTTGAGCCGAGGACTCGCGCAAGCGCCTGGCCCGTGAAGGACTTCTTGCTGCGCGCGACCTGCTCAGGCGGCCCTTGCGCGACGATGCGCCCGCCGCCCTCGCCGCCCGTGGGACCGAGATCAATTATCCAGTCAGCCTGCTTGATAACGTCCAAATGGTGCTCGATGACCAGGACCGTATTGCCGAGGTCCACCAAGCGATTCAGCACATCGAGCAACTTGCGCACGTCATCGAAGTGCAGACCCGTGGTCGGCTCGTCGAGGATGTAAAGCGTGCGCCCGGTCTGGCGTTTGCTCAGCTCACGCGCAAGCTTGATCCGCTGCGCTTCGCCGCCCGAAAGGGTGGTGGCGGATTGGCCAAGCTGAACATAGCCCAATCCGACATCTACAAGGGTTTTCAGCTTCTGATGGACCTGGGGAATATTCTCAAGAAGTGGCAGCGCCTCTTCGATGGGCATGCCGAGCACATCGGCGATGGAGCGCCCCTTGTAGCGGACCGCGAGCGTTTCCGCGTTATAGCGGCGCCCGCGGCACACTTCGCAGGTCACGTACACGTCCGGCAGAAAATTCATTTCGATGCGGCGCAACCCGTCGCCCTGGCAAGCCTCGCATCGCCCGCCTTTTACGTTGAAGCTGAACCGCCCAGGTTTGTAGCCGCGCTCGCGTGATTCCGGCAGCATGGCGTAAAGATCGCGAATCGGTCCGAATACTCCGGTATAGGTGGCGGGATTCGACCGCGGCGTGCGGCCGATGGGCGCCTGGTCAATTTCAATCACCTTATCAATGTGCTCGATGCCCGCGATAGCGCGGTGTTCTCCGGGCCGCTCCATAGACCGGTAGAGTTTCTGCGCTAGGGTCTTATAAAGAATGTCGTTCACCAGCGTGGATTTGCCGGAGCCAGAAACGCCGGTGATCACGGTGAGCAATCCGAGCGGAAAGCTGACGTCCACGTTTTTCAGGTTGTTCGCCTCGGCGCCGAGAATTTGGATGGCTTTGCCGTTTGGCGAACGGCGTTTCTCCGGAACCTGAATGCGCAGCGCACCGGAAAGGTACTGCCCGGTAAGCGAATCGCGAGCCGCGGCAATTTCGTCCGGCTTTCCGGAGGCGACCAAATGACCGCCGGCATTTCCGGCGCCGGGGCCAAGGTCCACAACGTAGTCGGCGCGGCGAATCGTCTCTTCATCGTGCTCGACCACCAGCACGGTATTGCCAAGATTGCGCAAGCGTTCGAGCGCGCGAATGAGTTGATCGTTGTCACGGGCGTGCAAACCGATCGAAGGCTCGTCGAGCACATAGAGCACGCCGCGCAACCGCGAACCGATTTGGGTGGCGAGCCGAATGCGTTGCGCTTCGCCGCCCGAGAGCGTCGCCGCCGAGCGCGACAAGCTCAAATAGCCGAGCCCGACGGCGCCCAGAAAATCCAGCCGCGCGCCGATCTCCTCGAGCACACGTGAGGCGATTTCGCGCTGCCGCGGCGTGAGCTGAGAGAGAATTTCCCCGGCCACCGGCCGCGCATCGCTGATGGGTAGCTCGACGAAGTCTGCGATCGAGCGTCCGGCGACTTTTACCGCCAGGCTCTCCGGACGCAGGCGCCGCTCGCCGCAGACCGTGCAACGCACGGGGGACATGTACTGCGCCATCCACTCTCGATAGGTGTCGGACTTGGACTCGGTAAAGTTCTGCTCGAGCAGTGGCAGAACTCCGTTGAAGTGCAGATTGGATTTGCCCTTTTCTTTACGGCTTGGCTTCGAATCGGCGCCCTTGCCGTTATGCCCGTTACCTTCGTTGCCGGGATAACCGTAGAGAATCAGGTTCTGTACGCGCCGTGGAAGCGAATCGAATGGTTGGCTTAGATCGAAGCGGTGAGCATAAGCGGCGAGCTCGATGGTGCGCTTGATAAAAGCCGATGCCGAGCCGGGTCCCAAGCCGCCTTCAAAGAGCGGGCGCGACCAATCCACAATCACCTTTGCGGGATCGAGCTCGTATTTCGAGCCGAGTCCGTTGCATGCCGGGCAGGCTCCGTAGGGAGAGTTGAAGCTGAAGGAACGCGGCTCGAGCTGCGGAACCGAAACGCCGCAATCGGGGCACGCCAGTTTTTCGGAGTAGGTGCGCTCCTCGCCGCTCACCACGGAAATCGTCACCAGCCCCTGGGCCAACTTGAGTGCTGTAGTGATGGATTGCTCGAGGCGCTGCGCGATGCCAGGCTTTACCAGAAGCCGATCCACCACGATCTCAATGGTGTGATTCTTCCGCCGGTCGAGCGGTACCGGCTCGTCGAGCTGGCGAAGTTCACCGTCAATGCGCGCCCGCAGAAATCCTTCGCGCGCAAATTTTTCGAGTTCCTTCCGGTATTCGCCCTTGCGCCCGCGCACCACCGGCGCAAGAACCATCACGCGGTCGTCCGTCTTACAAAAGTGGCCGCCGAGCGTCGCCTGCACGATTTGGTCGGTGGACTGGCGGTGAATTGGCTTACCGCAATTCGGGCAATGCGGCGTGCCGATCGAGCTGTAGAGCACGCGGAGATAGTCGTAGATTTCCGTGATGGTGCCCACGGTGGACCGCGGCGAACGGGTGGTCGTCTTTTGCTCGATGGCGATCGAAGGCGAGAGGCCTTCGATATTGTCCACGTCGGGCCGCTCCATCTGATCGAGGAACTGCCGCGCATAGGCCGAAAGCGACTCGACGTACCGCCGCTGCCCTTCGGCGTAAATCGTGTCAAACGCAAGAGATGACTTGCCCGACCCGGAAAGCCCAGTGATCACCGTGAGGGAGTTTCGCGGAATCTCCACACTGATGTTCTTCAGGTTGTGTTGGCGGGCACCCCGGACGATGATTTTGGTAAGTCCCATGGACGTTGGGAGCCTTCAGTGAGCACACAGCCCCTGGCAGGTAGAAAGGGGCCAATGTAATCCTCCACTTTAATCAATCCGGACGGCGGGGGTCAAGGATGGCGGCGCGATCGGCGCGGCAGGAGCTTGGTCCCATCCCCGAAGCTCAAGCAAATTTTGCACCGCCGGGAGGTTTTTACGCGCCGTATGCTCCCTCAAGGCGTTTATTTTCAATAGCGTCACTTTGGCAGAGGGAGTGCATCACATAGCCGTGACGAGGGAAGGCGAGCCGAGGATCCCTTTAGGGGATTGAGGGCTGGGCCGGCACGCCTTTCCTCTCACACTTTCCGCCCCTACCTTCCACCACACCCAAACGACCGTACCCAATAGGCGTGGGTGTGTCTTCGAAACCTCTGTCCCTCGACCGTCCCTGCCTGTTCGGCTCCCAGTGGATTCTGGGCGACAGAACGTCCAATCCTGCTTTCTGCGCGGGCACTGCGGCGCGTCCTTCCATTTTGTTCGCTTTGAATTCGCTCTTTGATTCAATCCGAGACGCCACCGATTTTCGACTTCTGGCAACGGGAGCATCCGCGATCGCGCCATTCCTCTCCGATCGCTCCCGGGAACTCGCGCCGGAAAACTGGATTGTGTCGATTTTATGCGCCAATTTGCGTACAGATGACATTCCAGCAAGATTTATTTCCTCTTCGCTGCCAATCTCCCGCGACAAATTAAAAAGTTCTAATTTTTCGAAGCGCGAATCTTGCATCGGCGAAAAATCGGCGCTATGCTCTGCGGTCGGTTTTGTCGCTTCGAAGGGCCACCCGTCGAGAGCGCAGCGCCCCGGCAGTTCGTAGTCAAGCGGTCGACTCAGTTCGGCGAATCCTCCGCGCAGCGTCGGGCATCACAACGGGCGGGTGTCCGAAGGCAACAATTCGACGCCGTGCGGTGTGTAGTGGAACAGCCGGCAAAACGCGTGATGCAATAGCAGAAGCGGTGTAGAACGTCGGGAGCATATGGCAGCCGCACAAGACCCGCCCGTCATTGGGCCAGGACACACTTACGCGTCCGTAACCGACAAGATCAGCTCCATCATTCTGACGCGAAAAACTCCTCGCGGCTGGTACATCGGCTTCGGCATTTCCTTCCTCCTTTTCATGATGTTCAACTACGCCGTGACATACCTGCTCGTCAAAGGCGTGGGCATATGGGGCATCAATATCCCGGTCGCCTGGGGATTTGCGATCATCAACTTCGTTTGGTGGATCGGAATCGGGCACGCCGGCACGCTGATTTCCGCAATTCTTCTGTTGTTGAAGCAGTCCTGGCGCACCTCGATCAACCGGTTTGCTGAGGCCATGACGCTCTTTGCCGTGGCTTGCGCGGGTGTTTTTCCGCTGCTGCACATGGGCCGGCCCTGGCTGTTTTACTGGCTGATCCCCTACCCGAACACGATGTTCCTGTGGCCGCAGTTCCGCAGCCCGCTGGTTTGGGACGTCTTTGCGGTCTCCACTTACGCGACGGTCTCGCTTCTGTTTTGGTTCGTCGGGCTGATCCCGGACCTGGCCACCATGCGCGATCGCGCGCGCAACCGCTTCGTGAAAGTGGTCTACGGTTTCCTAGCAATGGGCTGGCGCGGTTCGGCCGTGCACTGGTCGCGTTTTGAAACAGCTTCGCTGCTGCTCGCGGGCTTGGCTACGCCGCTGGTCGTTTCGGTGCATACCGTGGTGAGCTTCGACTTTGCCATCGCCATCGTGCCGGGATGGCACACCACGATCTTTCCGCCCTATTTCGTGGCCGGCGCGATCTATTCGGGTTTTGCGATGGTGCTGACGCTGGCCATACCCATGCGCAAGTTTTACCACTTGGAAGATTTGATCACTATGCGCCACCTGGACAACATGGCGAAGGTGATGCTCGCGACAGGCTTGATCGTCGCGTACGGCTACGTCACTGAAACGTTCATGTCCTTTTACAGCGGCAATACATTCGAGAAGTATATGACCGTGAATCGCTGGGTCGGTCCCTACGCCTTCTTCTACTGGTGCTTGATCGCCTGCAACATCGCGATTCCTCAGATGCTGTGGTCCAAGAAGGTGCGGTCTAATGTTGGGCTGCTCTTCGTGCTGGCGATCGTGATCAATATTGGCATGTGGCTCGAGCGCTTCGTGATCGTGGTCACCAGCCTGCACCGCGATTTCATGCCGTCCGCCTGGGGTCTCTACATTCCCACAAGGTGGGACTGGGCGGTTTTCGTCGGTACCATTGGTTTCTTCCTGATGCTCTTCTTCTTGTTTATCCGGTTCCTGCCGGCGATTTCGATTTTCGAATTGCGGACTCTGGTGGAATCCGAGGAGGCGAAACCGGCGTCATAGGGCGGGCGAAGAGTCCCGCGATTTAGCCAAGACACCGCCGAAAGATTCGATGGCACAGATTTTCCATCGCAGCACGAACACCATCGCCCGCGTGAGTATCTACGGGGCCGCCCTGATCGCGGGCTCACTGGTTTATTTTTTGTATATGTTCGCCGGCTCGCCCTACGTCACGGATGTGAACGTGGCGAAAGTACAGCCCGTGCCGTTTAGCCACAAACACCATGCGGGCGAACTCGGCATTGATTGCCGGTATTGCCACACATCGGTTGAAATTTCCTCCGATGCAGGCATTCCGCCCACCCAGACCTGCATGACGTGCCATTCGCAGATCTGGACGGGAAGCCCGATGCTCGAGCCGGTGCGCGCCAGCTATCGCGACGATCAATCCATACCGTGGGTGCGCGTCAACCAGGTGCCGGACTACGTGTATTTCAATCACAGCATTCACATCAATAAGGGCATCGGCTGCACCACTTGTCACGGTCCGGTGGGCGATATGCCGCTCACCTGGCAAGCCAACACGCTGCAAATGGGTTGGTGTTTGGATTGCCATCGCGCGCCGGAGAAGTTCGTCCGGCCGCGAGATCAGGTTTTTAGCGTCACGTATCGGCCTCCGCCAAATCAGGCCGAACTCGGCCCCAAACTGGTGAAAGAGTACAAGATTCAAAGCCTGACGAACTGCACGACGTGCCACCGCTAAGCGGAAGAGGCGGCGCGGGATTGTTTTTTCCGAACATCGAGGCCGATGAAGTGAACGGTCACAGGAACCAATGAGCACGCAGCCCAACGCGAACGCACCACTCGATCCCGATACCCTCCGGACGTTGCTCGAGAAGAACAACGGAAAGCGGCTCTGGCGCAGCCTCGAGGAACTGGCGGAGACGCCGGAGTACCGCGCGTTTCTCGAAAACGAGTTTCCGCACGACCCGACAAAGGAACCCGAGGGAGTAAACCGCCGCGACGTCTTGAAATGGATGGCGGCGTCTGCAGCGCTGAGCGGTTTAACCGGCTGCACGAAACTTCCTGAGCAGCGCATCGTTCCGTACGTCCACCCGCCGGAGGAAGTGATTCCCGGCAAGCCGCTCTTTTATGCGACTTCGATGACCGAGGGTGGCATCGCTACCGGATTGCTTGTGGAAAGCCACATGGGCCGGCCTACCAAGATCGAAGGCAATCCGGGACATCCGGCGAGCCTTGGCGCGACCGACATTTTCGCGCAAGCCTCGGTGCTGGGCCTTTACGATCCAGACCGCTCGCAGACGATCATTCGCGAAGGCCGCATCAGCAGTTGGGGCGCGTTCCTCAATGCCGTCTCCGATCTGCGCACAAATCTTGGCCCTTCGAAGGGCGCCGGACTTCGCATTCTGACGGGCACCGTAACATCGCCAACGCTCGGCTCACAAATTCAGGACGTGTTGAAGCAGTTCCCGCAAGCGCAATGGCACCAGTGGGAGCCGGTGACCCGCGATGGCGCGCGTGAAGGCACGAGGCTGGCATTTGGCCACTACTCCACGCCGGTCTACCATTTCGAAAAGGCTGACATAATTCTCTCACTCGATTCGAATTTCCTCTCCACCGGCCCCGGAACCGTACGTTACGCCCGCGATTTCGCGGCGCGCAGACTCACACAAGATGGACAGCCTGCGGCGGATGGCGCCGGCGGGGCCCAAGCCGGCATGAACCGCCTGTATGTGGTCGAGCAAAGCGGCACAACCACCGGCGCCATGGCCGATCATCGCCTGGCGATGCGCGCGGCGGATATCGAAGGATTCGCGCGCGCACTCGGCGCGAAACTGGGTGTGAGCTCGACCGCAGCCGCTCCCGCACTGTCAGGTATACCGGCGGGTTGGATCGAAGCGCTGGCGCGCGATTTGCAGAGCCATCGTGGCGCTTCGCTGGTTATCGTAGGCGAGCAGCAGCCGGCGATCGTTCATGCCCTGGCGCATGCGATGAATGCGGCGCTCGGCGGCGTGGGCAGCACGGTTGCCTATATCAATCCGATCGAAGCGAATCCTGTGAACGAAGGCGATTCGCTCAAGCAGCTTGTTGCCGACATGGCTGCCGGCCGTGTGCAAACGCTCTTCATACTCGGACCGAATCCAGTTTATTCCGCGCCGGCCGATCTCGAATTTGCGCAGAACCTACTGAAGGTCAACTTCCGTGCCTACCTGGGCCTTTACGAAGACGAAACCGGCGAGCTTTGCCACTGGCACATCCCGGCCGCGCACGAGCTGGAGTCCTGGAGCGATGCACGCGCCTACGACGGCACGGCTGGAATGATCCAGCCGCTGATCGCTCCGCTTTATGACGGCAAGACCGCACACGAAATCGTTTCGGCTTTGCAAGGGCATCCCGACCTCTCTCCGCACGACGCGGTGCGCCAGTACTGGCAATCGCAGAAGCCGGGAACCAATTTCGAAGCGTTCTGGGAGACCTCATTGCACGATGGGGTCATTGCCGGCAGCGCGTCACTCGCGGTGCCCGCTTCGGTCGCGGCAAGCTTTGCCGCCCCGTCTTCCACGGCCACGGGCTCAATGACGAGCGGCCTCGAAGTCGTCTTCCGTCCCGACCCTTCTGTGGGTGACGGCCGCTACACCAACAACGGCTGGCTGCAGGAATTGCCCAAGCCCATCACGCGGTTGACCTGGGACAACACACTCCAAATGAGCCCCGGCACGGCCCTACAGCTTGGCTTAACGAACGGCGACTACGTCCGCGTAGACCTGAACGGCCGCTACCTGGAAGCACCCGTCTATATCGTGCCGGGCCACGCCGACAATTCGCTGACCATGCACCTGGGTTACGGACGCAAGCGCGCCGGCCGCGTTGGCAATGGCGCCGGATTCAGCGCGTACCTGGTGCAAGCTTCCTGGGCGCCGTGGATCGCCTCTGGCGCGCAGATCACCAAGCTAGGCAAGCGCTACTCGCTGGCGACGACGCAGCACCACAGTGCGATCAATCCCAGCGAAAACGCGACCGAACTCGAAAGCGACAACGCGTTCCGGCGCGACCTGGTCCGCATCTCGAATCTGGACGAGTATCGCGCGAATCCAAAGGGTGCTCAGGAAGAAGGCGAGCACGTCGCGAAGAGCAATTCGCTGTATCCAGCGTTCGAATACAAGGGTTATGCCTGGGGTATGGCGATTGACCTGAACAAATGCGTGGGCTGTAACGCCTGCGTCGTGGCCTGCCAGGCGGAAAACAACATTTCGGTGGTCGGCAAGGACGAAGTCGAGCGCGGCCGCGAAATGCACTGGATCCGCGTGGACACTTATTTCCGCGGGCCGGTCGAGCAGCCGGAGACCTATTTCGAACCGGTGCCCTGCATGCACTGCGAGAATGCGCCGTGCGAATACGTATGCCCCGTTGGCGCAACGGTCCACAGCCCCGAGGGCCTGAACGAGATGATTTACAACCGCTGCGTGGGCACGCGCTACTGTTCGAACAACTGTCCCTACAAAGTGCGCAGGTTCAATTTCCTGCTCTTTTCGGATTGGACCACGCCTTCGCTGATGGCGCTGCGCAATCCGAATGTGACCGTGCGTAGCCGCGGCGTAATGGAAAAGTGCACCTACTGCGTCCAGCGCATACAGGCCGTGAAAATCGAAGCGGAAAAGCAGGACCGGCCCGTGCGTGACGGCGAAATCGTCACCGCGTGCCAGGCTGTTTGCCCGGCGCAAGCCATTGTGTTCGGCGACATCAACAACAGCGCGAATAAGGTGGCCAAGTGGAAGGCGGGCCCGCGCAACTACACACTGCTCGAAGAATTGAACACGCGCCCGCGCACTACCTATCTAGCGCGCCTGCGTAATCCAAACCCGGAGATGCCGAGACACAAAGCCGACCAGCAGGGCGGTTGAGAGATTTCAAGTGATGGCTTGCAGCACAACTCGGCGAATTGGACTCGAGAGATGAGACGCCAGCCCCTCTACGGAATGCTTGCGGAGTTCGAAACTCCGGATGCGCTGCTCGAGGCCGCGCGAAAAACACAGGCCGCCGGCTACAATTGCCTGGACGCATTCACGCCGATGCCGGTGGAGGGTCTGGCGGAAGCCGTGGGCTTTCACCGCACAAGTCTGCCGCTGGTGGTGTTGATTGGCGGAATTCTGGGCGGCGCCGCCGGATTTTTCATGTGCTGGTATGCGAACGTGATCAGCTTTCCGTTGAACATTGGAGGAAAGCCGCTGAATTCATGGCCCATGTGGATTCCGATCACGTTCGAACTGACGATCCTGGGCGCGGCGCTTTCCTGCGTCTTTGGCATGCTAGCGATGGATGGCCTGCCGGCTCCGTACCATCCGGTCTTCAACGTTGCGCGTTTTGCGCTGGCATCGCGCGACCGGTTCTTCCTGCTCGTCAAGGCGCGCGACCGCCAGTTCGATCCGGTGAAGACGAAAGAGTTCTTGCAAAGTCTGCACCCCCGGGAGGTTTCCGACGTTGCAATTTGACGCACAGGCCGCAAGACGGGTCCGCCGTGGCGTGTTTATCGTCGCGGCGGCCGTGGTGTCGCTGCTCGCGGGTTGCCGGCAAGACATGCAGGTCCAGCCGCGTTACAACCCCTACGACCCGTCGGCTTTCTTCGGCGATGGCCGCTCCGTCCGGCCGCTGGTTCCGGGCACCGTCGCGCGCGGGCAGCTTCGCCTGGACGAACTCCTCTACACGGGCAAGGTCAACGGCAACGAAGCCGATCTGTTTCCGTTTCCGATCACGAAAATTGATCTGGAGCGCGGGCGCCAGCGATACAACATTTACTGCGCGCCGTGCCATGACTACACGGGCGGCGGGCAGGGGATGATTGTTCTCCGCGGCTTTCCGCAGCCACCTTCATTTCACATGGACCGCTTGCGCCAGGCGCCCGCTGGGCACTTTTTTGACGTGATGACGAATGGACTGGGCGTGATGTACAGCTACTCGGCGCGTATCAGTCCGGAAGACCGCTGGCGGATCGCGGCATACATCCGCGCATTGCAATTGAGCCAGGGAGCAGCGCTGGCGGATGTGCCTGTCACGGAGCGGCAAAATCTGCAGCAATCAACTGGGCAAGGAGCGGCGCCGCAGAAATGAACGCTGGCGAATACCATCTTCCGTTTGACCGTCTGCGCCGCAACGCACTTTTCGCCGGCGGCGCTGGGCTGGTTCTGTCCCTGGTGGAGCTCGTGCTGAATCCAACGATCTTCTTTCACTCCTATCTCCTCGCGTTTATCTTCTGGCTCGGATTGCCACTGGGATGCCTGGCGCTGCTGATGATGCACCACCTCACCGGCGGCGGCTGGGGGTTCCTGATCCGGCGGGTGCTCGAAGCAGGCACGCGAACTCTTTGGCTGCTGGCGTTGCTTTATGTGCCGCTACTGCTGGGCATGACTCACATCTATGCTTGGGCGCGGCCAGGAGCCACCTCCGATCCGGTTCTGCAGCAGAAGCACTTCTATTTGAACGTGCCGTTTTTTCTTGTGCGCAGCGTGGTTTATTTCGGCACATGGCTGCTCATGGCCTTTCTGCTGAATCGCTGGTCCGGCGAGCAGGATCGTAGCAGCGACCCCAAATGGGTGCAGCGGCTCGAAGGCCTGAGCGCTCCGGGACTCGTGATCTACGGGTTCACGATCACCTTCGCCATGGTGGACCTGGTGATGTCGCTCGAGCCAACCTGGTATTCCACGATCTACGGGATGATCTTCATGGTCGCGCAGGCGCTGGTAGCGATGTCTTTTGTCGTGCTGATCACTCGCCGAATCTCCAAAGGCGAACCACTCGCGACACTGGCAACGCCCGTGCGCTTCAACGATTTGGGCAACCTCCTGCTCACGTTCGTGATGCTCTGGGCATATTTCTCGTTTTCTCAATTCCTGCTGATCTGGTCGGGAAATTTGCCCGAGGAAATCTCCTGGTATATGAGCCGCGCGCACGGAAGCTGGGCCGCGCTGGCCGTGGTGCTGATCCTTTTTCACTTCGCGGTTCCGTTTATGCTGCTGCTCTCCCGCAGAGTAAAGCGCCATAGCGCGCTTAATCTGGTGGCGGGCCTGCTGCTGGTGCTGACGCTTTTTGACATCTTCTGGCTCGTTGTGCCGTCGTTCGAGCCTTCCGCCCTGCGCGTGCATTGGACGGACATCACGCTGGTCGTCGGAATGGGTGGGATTTGGTTGTGGTCGTTCCTGGGCAAACTGGCGGGCAGGCCGCTGCTGCCGGAACACGATCCCAGGCTGGTTGAGGTCCTCGAGCATGTCCAAGAACACTGAAAACGTGCGCGTCCACGGACCGGGACACGAGAAGCGCGACGTCAACTATCACGCCGTTTTCATTTTTGGTATCACCCTGACGCTGACGCTGCTCGCCGTGAGTTTCGGGATGCGCGCCGTATTTGGCCATTTTGCCAGGACCCAGCCGCTCGGGCCGCCGACGACGCCCTTTTACATGGGCCGCGTGCTACCACCGGAGCCACGGTTGCAGACCCAGCCGAAACTGGATTTGCAGTTAACGCGCGAAGAGCAACAGCAACTCTTGAATTCCTACGGTTGGGCCGATCAGACCACGGGAAAAGTAAGAATCCCGATTGACCGGGCCATGGATCTGGTGCTGCAGCGAGGGTTGCCCATGCGACAGCAACTGGCGGAGGGCGCGGGGCCGGGTTCCGCTGTGCAGTCTGCCAATCATCCGGGCACACGCACAGCCGAACAGCGAAAGCAGCAGCGTTAGCCCGCAAGGGAGCAGGATTTATTGAAAAGAAAGCTGGTGGCAAAATGAAGGTCCTTCAGATTTCACAACGGCGCCCGCGTGTGGGTCTTGCTGCGGCACTGGCAATTGCAGGGCTGCTGCCGGCGGCAGGCCGGATAAGCGCCCAAGACCTGATTCCGACACAGAACCCAACCGGCAGGCCGGAAGTGCTTCGCGATGTGGGCTTCGATCAGAAGCTCAACAACCAAGTGCCGCTCGATCTGAATTTTCGTGATGAACACAACAATGGCGTCACGCTTCGGCAGTTGATGGATGGCAAGCCCGTGATTCTGACGCTGGTCTATTACCAATGCCCGATGCTATGCACCGAAGTGCTGAATGGCACGCTCAACAGCCTGAAAGAAGTGCCGCTCGACATGGGCAAGGACTTCGAAGTCATCACTGTGAGTATTGATCCCACCGAAAGGTCCATCCTCGCCGACGCAAAGCACACCATGTACGCGGGACTTTATGGGCGTTCCGGCGCGGTGGGAGGCTGGCATTTCTTGACAGGCGATGGGCCGCAAATCAAGCAGCTCGCGGCGTCGGTCGGCTTTCGTTACGCCTATGACCCGGTTTCGAAGCAATTCGCGCACGCGAGCGGCATCGTCGTGCTCACGCCGGAGGGTCGCGTCTCGCGATACCTCTTCGGCATTCATTACGCGCCGAGAGACATTCGGCTGGCGCTGATTGAAGCTTCCTCGGAAAAGATCGGCTCCCCGGTGGAAGACGCCGTGCTGCTTTATTGCTACCACTACGATCCCACGACAGGGAAGTACGGCATGGTGGTCGCAAACATACTGCGCGCGGGCGCGGCGATCACAATACTGGCGCTCGGGCTGGCGATTTTCGTGATGTTTCGGGGGGAGAAGCGCAGGAAAATCGCGCCTCAAGGCGCTTCGCAAAACGCCGGCCATCAAGCGCGCGGAAGCGTTTAGCGCGATGCGGCAAAGCGGCGCACGGGAGTTCTCGACGAGATCATGGTGAAGTCTCTTTTCATTCCGTTGGCGGCAATCCTCCAGGGATTCGGGATTCCGCTGCGGCCCGAGCCGGGCTCGACGATCGCGCAGGGCGTGGACAGGCTTTATTTCTTCCTCACGGGACTCACGCTGTTTTTCAGCATCGGCATCTTCACGGCGATTTTTTATTTTGCGATTCGCTACCGGCGCCGTTCGGAAGATGAACTGCCGTCGCACACAAAGACATTTCTTCAACTTGAATTGAGCTGGACCCTGATTCCCGCCGCCATCTGCGTCGTGCTGTTTGTCTGGGCCTCCAGTCTGTTTTTCCGGAATTCGCGCCCGCCGAACGCTTCGATGGAGATCTTCGTCGTCGGCAAACAGTGGATGTGGCAGTTGCAGCATCCCGAAGGTCCGCGCGAAATCAATGAATTGCACGTGCCCGTCGGCATACCTGTGAAGCTCACGATGACTTCCCAGGACGCCATTCACGATTTTTTCATCCCGGCGTTCCGCGTCAAGAAAGACGTGCTGCCGGGACGCTATACCTCCATCTGGTTCCAGGCTACGGAAACGGGGAAGTTTCATTTCTTTTGCGCGCAATATTGCGGTGCGGAACACTCGCGTATGACGGGCTGGGTCTACGTGATGAAGCCGGACGAATACGCTGCTTGGCTTGCCGGGGGGGCCAAGGGCGAATCCATGGCCCAAACGGGCGAAAAACTCTTCAACCAGTACGGTTGCAATACCTGCCATTTGTCCGACGGCACAGGGCGCGGACCCTCGCTAGCCGGCCAGTTCGGCAGGCTACAAAAACTGCAGGATGGACGCACGCTCACCGTGGACGAGGCCTTTGTCCGCCAAGCCATCACCAATCCGAATTCGATGCCGATTCCCGGCCGTACGCCGGTGATGCCGTCGTTTCAAGGACAACTGACCGAGGAGCAGATTCTGCAGTTGATCGCTTACGTGAAATCGCTGGGAATTCAGCAAAGGAACAAACCATGAGTACCCCTGTTGTGGATGTGCCCCAAGCGCCGGCCGAGTCGCGGGTGGACTATCTGAATGCCAGTTACGGCATCCGTTCGTGGCTTTTCACCACGGACCACAAGCGCATCGCGCTGCTCTACCTGATTTCCATCACGTTCATGTTTTTCATCGGGGGCGCGGCAGCCGTCTTGATGCGTTTGCACCTGCTGACTCCCGAGGGCACGCTGGTCCAGCCGGAAACCTACAACAAGCTGTTTACGATGCACGGCCTGGTGATGGTTTTCTTCTTCATGATTCCCTCGATTCCCGCAGTGCTCGGCAATTTTCTAGTGCCGATGATGATCGGCGCGCGCGACCTAGCTTTCCCTAAAATCAATCTATTGAGCTGGTACATCTATATGGCGGGCGCGCTGCTGTTTCTCTACACCGTCCTGACCGGCGGCGTGGATACGGGTTGGACCTTCTACACGCCTTACAGCAGCATCTACGCAAACACGCACGTGCTGACGGCGGCGTTTGCGGTATTCATTGTTGGGTTCAGCTCGATCCTCACCGGGTTGAATTTCATCGTCACGATACACAAGATGCGCGCGCCGGGGCTCACCTGGTTCCGCTTACCGCTGTTTCTCTGGTCCATCTACGCGACCAGCGTCATCATGGTTCTCGGCACACCCGTGCTGGCCATCACAATGCTCATGGTCGCCGCGGAGCGCCTGCTGCACGTCGGCATCTTCGATCCCGCGCTCGGTGGCGATCCGCTGCTGTTCCAACACATGTTCTGGTTTTACTCGCACCCGGCCGTATACATCATGATTCTGCCCAGCATGGGCGTGGTGAGCGAATTGATTGCTTGTTTTTCAAGAAAGCGCATCTTCGGCTACAGCTTCGTGGCCTTCTCGAGCGTGGCTATCGCGGTCCTCAGTTTCCTGGTCTGGGGACACCATATGTTCGTTGCCGGCCAATCCATCTATGCCAGCCTGATTTTTTCAGCGTTGAGCTTCCTGGTGGCAATTCCTTCGGCAATCAAGGTCTTTAACTGGACGGCGACGCTTTACAAAGGCTCGATCTCCTACCAGGCGCCGATGCTTTACGCGCTCGGCTTCATCGGCCTCTTTACGATGGGCGGCCTGACGGGACTGTTTCTGGCATCGCTGGCGGTTGACGTCCACGTCAGCGGCACCTACTTCATCGTGGCGCATTTTCACTACATCATGGTTGGTGGTGCGGTGATGGGCTACATGGGCGGCATCCATTTCTGGTGGCCCAAAATTACCGGGCGGCTATATCCGGACGGCTGGGCGCGTTTCGCGGCTCTGGTCATTTTCGTGGGATTCAACCTGACCTTCTTCCCGCAGTTCATGCTCGGCTATTTGGGCATGCCGCGTCGCTACGCCACCTACCCACAGGAATTCCAGGTGCTCAACGTGATGTCAACGGCGGGCGCCTCGATCCTGGCGGTCGGCTATGCCATGCCTTTGGTCTACCTGATTTGGTCCATGCGCTATGGACCGGTGGCTGGACCGAACCCGTGGCGCGCCAAGGGGCTCGAATGGGAAACTCCTTCACCGCCCCCCACCGAAAATTTCGAAGAGACCCCCATCGTCACCGAAGAGGCTTACGCCTACAACGACCCGCCCAAGCGCATCGTGGCCGCCGGGAGCGCGCAGGAGGGAGCACGTGCCTGAAGCGACCGCCGTCGCGCACGAGCGCATTCCCGCGCGCGCACACCATTTTGATGATATGGAGCAGCAGCAGGAATCCAGCAACCTCGGCATGTGGGTGTTCCTGGTCACCGAGATCATGTTTTTTGGCGGGATGTTCGCCGCCTACGCGATCTACCGAGGTTTCGATCTTCCCGCGTTTGAGGCCGGTAGCCGGATTCTCGAGGTCAAGTTCGGCGCGACGAACACGGCCGTTCTGATCGGCAGCAGCTTGACCATGGCGCTCGCGGTGAACTCCGCCCAAACCGGGAAGCGCAAGGCCCTGATGCTTTTTCTGGTGCTCACGATGATTTTGGGCACCGTGTTCCTGGGCATCAAGTTCACCGAATACCTGCACAAATGGAACGAGTTCCTGGTGCCCGGCCTGCGTTTTGCGCCCACAGAAGGGATTCCCGCCGGCGTTTCGCTGCCGCACGTGGAAATGTTTTTCTGCTTCTATTTTTTTATGACCTTGCTGCACGCAATGCACATGATCATTGGCCTGGGGATTCTGACGACTTTGCTGATCATGGCCTCGCGCAGAAAGTTTTCGGCCGATTACTACGGGCCCGTCGAGGTCAGCGGGCTTTACTGGCATTTCGTGGACATCGTGTGGATCTTCCTGTTCCCGCTATTGTATTTGATCGGAGGGCGTTACCCACATGGCTGAACACATCGTCCCGGTAAAAACCTATGTGGTAGTTTTTCTGGCGCTCCTGGCACTCACGGGACTCACCACCGGCGTGGCCTACATTGATCTGGGGGCATTCAACGCCGTCGCGGCGCTCGCCATTGCCGTGATCAAGATGTTGCTGGTGATTCTTTTTTTTATGCACGTGAAATACAGCCCGCGGTTGACCAAGCTCGTAATCGTCGCCGCATTTTTCTGGTTTGGATTGCTGCTGACCTTCACCCTGGCGGACGAATTCACCCGAAATTGGACGCCCGTGCCCGACAGTTGGGGCCCCGCAATCGCCGTGCCGGCTCCGCCTGTGCATTGACGGTTCAGCGCTTGCGCGACCCGTCACCCGCCGTCAGGCTTTTCGAAGCGGTTTTGGCTGGGGCGGGAGGATTCGAACCTCCACCGTCTGCATTAACAGTGCAGCGTCCTACCGGTTGGACCACGCCCCAGAAGTCAGCACTGCCTCATTGATTGTACAAACAAGAAGAGCCTGATTTTAGCATGACGCTGGAATGATTCGAGGCGATGTGGCGTTTGTGGTACCAGCGCGGAGAATGTGAGCGACAAGACCAAAGGGCGGGGTCGTCTACCGGCGATTCCGAAAACGCTGCCGCTCAGTCCTTAACGGTAGGATGGCCCGCTTCGAGCCAGCCGCGCCAGCCGCCATCCATCGAGATGACGTTGGTGTAGCCCATCTTCTGGAGATTGTCGGCGGAAAGCGCGGAGCGAAATCCTCCGCCGCAATACAGCACCAGCTCCGTCTTCTTGTCCGGGAATTGTGTCTCGATGTCGCGCTCGATCACACCGCGGCCCATGTGGATCGCGCCGGGCAGATGGCCGCGCGCCCACTCGCTGTCTTCGCGGACGTCCACCACCGTGAATTTCTCCCCGGCATCCATGCGCTTCTTCACCGCTTGCACGTTGGTTTCCCGCACACGCGCCCGGGATTCATTCACCAGTCTGAGAAACGCTTCGGAATGCTGCATGGCATCAACCTCGCGTAACGAACAGGAGCCGAGCCTAGCATATTTTTTGGTCCGCGAGCCAGACGCGGGAGATTGCAGTACCGGGTCAGTTTCCGGCGAGCCGAGCCTAAGGCCAGATGGTGCCGCGAAGCGCCTAGTCAGCAAGTTGCCGAGGAAAGCGTGCCCAGGGGATTCGTGCCCCTGCGAGGCGGCTGTCGCACCGCACTTTACACACGATCATCCAATAAGGCGGCACCGAGGTGCCTTGCATGCCTGCCATGGCAGCGCGAGCCGCAGTATTTTTGGCGAGTGACCGACATTCTGGAGGTGAAAGCATGGACGAAAAAGTGGAGAAGGATACGCCGAAGTTCGACTGGGTAACGGAGCGTTCCTCATGCTCTCTACCGAAGATATTCAAGGCTCTCAGACTGCAAGTTGAAGAGGACGTTAAAACTCGCAACGCCCTGCGCCCCAATAATTCCCCCTATGAGTTTTCGGTGGCGGAGAATGGCGACGACTTTACAGTTCTTCTAGAAGCCAAAGATGTCCGCAGATCTGTAGTATTCAGCGTTGCCGAGCACGCGATTTTAGTGCGAGATGATAGAGGGAATCAGATGCTTGAGGTAACCCTGACCTTTAGTGACGATGGTAAGTGCAGGCTGAATGTGAATGAGGAGGAGCGCGAATTGTGGCAGGTGCGACGCATGGCTCTTGAAGAGCTGTTGTTTCGAGGCTATTAGGCTCAGGTTCTCTCGGTGCCGTTGAAGAGCTGAAAGTCGGAGCGGGAGATATTTTCAATTCCTGCACATGGCACGCTCATCGTGAAACTGAGCTCCCGCCGAGATTGCTAGTCCTTGAGCGGCGTCATGTCCCGCCAGTTCGGCCCCACCTTGCATTCCGCCACCAGCGGAACCGTCAAAGGGTGCGCTTGCTCCAGACATTCTTTGACGAGAGGGCGCAGCGCAGCGATCTCCGTGGATGGCGCTTCAAAGAGCAACTCGTCATGTACCTGCAGGATCATCTTGGCCGCGAACTTTTCGGTTTTCAGGCGGTGCGCAATCTCAATCATCGCTAACTTGATCAAGTCGGCGGCCGTGCCTTGCAATGGCGTATTGAGCGCCGTGCGCTCGGCGAAATTGCGCAGATTCACCTGCGGCGAATTGATCTCCGGGATTTGCCGGATGCGGCCGAAGAGCGTGCGCGTGACTCCGGTCTTGCGTGTCTGCTCGAGGCAGCGATCGAGATACTCTTTCACGCCGCGGTAGCGCGTGAAATAAGCGTTGATAAACTGCGCCGCCTCGCGTGTTTCGATGCTCAACTGCTGCGCGAGTCCAAACGGCGAAAGCCCGTAGACAATCCCGAAATTGATGATCTTCGCGACCCGCCGGTGCTCAGGCATCTGCGCCAACGGGCCCACGTTAAACACCTCCTGCGCCGTGCGCGCGTGAATGTCCTCGCCTCGGCGAAACGCCTCGACCAGTACCGGATCCTGCGAAAAATGCGCCAGCAGCCGCAGCTCGATCTGCGAATAATCGGCCGAGAGCAGCACCATGCCCGGCGCTGCGGCAAAGGCCGCGCGAATCTGGCGGCCAAGCTCCGAGCGCACCGGGATGTTCTGCAAATTGGGTTCCGAAGAGCTCAGCCGGCCCGTGGCCGTTCCGGTCTGGCTCATGCGCGTGTGCAGCCGGCCTGTTGCAGGATCAATGAGTTTGGGTAGCGCGTCCACGTAAGTGGACTTGAGCTTCGAGATTTCCCGATACTCCAGCGCCCTGCGTGGCAACTCGTGCATCGGCGCGAGCGACTCAAGCACGTCGGCAGCCGTCGAGCGCGCTTTGCCACCGCGGCGCGCGGGCGGCCGCAGGCCCATCTTGTCAAAAAGAATCTCGGCGAGTTGCGTAGGCGAATTGATGTTGAATTCGGCCTCCGCAATTTTCCAGATTACGCTCTCGATCTCGCGAATTTCCTTCTCCATCGTGGCGGACATCGCTGCCAGCGCCGCCGGGTCCACGCGCACGCCGTCACATTCCATCCGGGCGAGCACAAATGCCAGCGGCAAGTCCATCTCTTCGAAAAGCTGCGCAAGCCCTTGGTCTTCCACCTGCTGGCGCATCACGGGCGCGAGCCGTTGTAAGGAATCGGCGCGTTCGCCCGGCATGCCGGCGAGGGTCGCGTTCAGATGCCGCGCAACCACGTCGGTATGATCGTGATTTGCGGTCGTGGGCCGCAGCAGGTAGGAATAAAGCATTGTCGCGTGGCGTATGCCGGCCACGGGACCCAGCAGCATCTCGACGATCTTCGGATCGTGCACGATTTTCGGTCGCTTTGCATCGGCAAGCCACGGACGCAGTTCAGCGAGGATCGCCTTTGCGCGCGGCTCATTCATTTGCGCGCTGCGGCAATCGGGCTCGGACGCGAGCAGAGACTCATCAGCAATCCCGCCTTCGACCGGCGGCTGCAGCAGCCACACCGTTCGCGCGACGCCCACCGCCGGAGAAAGCTCGATGGCCGCGACACGGCTGCCGAAGCCTTCTTCGTCCCGGTCGCCAGGAGCCAGCGTGGGCCACAGCGCGATCTCCTGGTCGCGCGGCACGGCAGCGAGAAAGTCGCGGACGGCTTCCGCCGAATCGAGCGTCGCGTATTCTCGCGTACCAGAAACCGGTTCGGCGGCCGGCGCCAATTCTTTGAGCAAGGACGTAAATCCCAGTTCGCCGTAAAGCGCCCGCAAAGCCTCGACATCCGGCGGGCGCACTACGAGTTGGTCGAGGTCGAGCTCGATCGGCGCATCTGTGGCGATGCTGGCAAGTTGCTTGGACATGAGCACCTGCTCGCGCTGGTTCTGCAACGCCTCTCGATAGCGCTTCCCCTCCACTTTGTCCGCCTGATCGAGCGCGGCTTCTACTGAACCGAAACGCTGAATCAGCTCGCGCGCGCCTTTTTCGCCGATCCCTTTGGCGCCGGGAATGTTGTCAATCGAATCACCCATCAGCGCCATCACATCCGGAACTTTCTCGGGAGGCACGCCGAGCAGTTCCTGCACTTTCGCTTCGTCCACGAGCAGATCTTGCTTCGTTGGAATCAGTACGCGCACCGCGCTGGTCACGAGTTGCAGCAGATCCTTGTCGCTGGTAACGATATAAGTCTCGAGCTTGCGCTTTGCAGCCTGCTTCGCCAGCGTACCGATAATGTCGTCGGCTTCATAACCCGGTATGGCGAGAATGGGCAGCCGCAACGCGTCGCAAAGCTTTCGCACATAGGGAATCTGCACGCTAAGCTCTTCGGGCATGGGAGGGCGCTGCGCCTTATAGGCGGCGAAAAGCTTGTCGCGAAACGTCGGCTCGGAAAGATCGAATGCCACGCCGATATAATCCGGTTCGAATTCGCGCAGCAGCCTGCGAAGCATGTTGAGGAAGAGATAGGGGACCTTAGTGGGCATGCCCGATGGGCTGCGCAGCCGCTCCATCGGAGCGAAAAATGCGCGAAAGATAAAACCCATCGCGTCTACAAGAAAAAGCTTTTGGGGGGCTTTGCCCGGCATTCGCTGCAGTATAACAAACGGACGGCACGGCTTGCGGGGAAGAGGAGCCTCCTCTCGGAGCGGCGCCGCTAGCGTGACACACTCCACGAACAAAATTGTGCCGGCTGGATTCGCCGGCTGGCACGGCGACTTTCCAACGCAGTTAGGTCTCCGCAAAGGGGAGTCGGTGCCTGCGAACTGGTATGTTAAAGTAGCATTCCAGCCAATCGCGCTGCCTCGTCCAGGAGTTCTGTGCCCAAGCGATTTCCAAAGTCCCCGGCAAACCGGCAAACAGCAGACGAGCTCTCGTCCGAGCGGCGGTATGTGTCTGATCCTTATGTAGATGGACCTTCAGCGGAATCCGAAAACGAGCTGCCGGAAAGCTATGTTTCGACGATCGCTTCCGATCCAGAGCAACCGGCCGGCCCTGCGGCGGCCAATCAGCCCACAATCTACGAGATTTTTGGTCCCGGGGGCATGCTGGAAAAATGTATGCCGCAGGGCTACGAGCACCGGCGCTCGCAGCTCGAAATGGCCGGGCTAATCGAAAAGGCCTTCGCAGCCAAGCAGCACGCGATCGTCGAGGCAGGCACCGGGACCGGCAAAACGCTCGCCTACCTGATCCCGGCCATTCGCAGCGGCAAGCGAGTGGTGATCTCTACCGCGACGAAGTCGCTGCAGGAGCAGCTTTTCAGCAAGGACATTCCATTCCTGCAGAGGCACTTCGCGCCCGAATTAAAAGTTGCCGTGATGAAGGGACGCAGCAATTTTCTCTGCCGGCAGAAAGTTTATTGGACGGAGGGACAGCCCGCGCTCAAGGGTTTTGACGAAGTGGATTGGTTCGCACAGATTTCCGGATGGGAAAAACTCACCGAGACCGGCGATCGCGCGGAGCTGACGTTCCTGCCGGATGACGCCGAGCTCTGGCACCGGCTGGACGCGCGCCGTGACATGTGCACGGGCCAGAAATGTTCGGAATTCAACCGCTGCTTCGTCACCTGGATGCATCAGCGGGCCGCTGCGGCCGATATCGTCATCGTCAATCATCACCTCTTCTTCGCCGATCTGGCGCTGCGCCAGGACGATTTCGCCAGCATCCTGCCCGAATACGACGCCGTGATTTTCGACGAGGCGCACGAAATCGAGGACGTCGCCGGAGACTATTTCGGCCGCCAGATTTCGAACTACCGCTTCGAAGAGCTTGCGCGCGACGCCGAACAGGCGATGCGGCTGGTCCGTGAAGGTTCGGCTTCGCTGATGAAGCGCGCTATTCGCGTCAAGGAGCGTTCCCGCGCGTTTTTCGAAGGCCTTCCTCCGCGCGAAGGGCGCTCTCCATTCGAACATGCCGAACGGGAGAGCTTTCTGGATCGGAATCGCGAAACCTATGACGGCCTGTTGCAAGCGCTCAAAGCGCTTGAGACCGATATTGCCGCCGTTCCGTCCAAGCCGGACGAATTGCTCAACATCGCCCGCCGCAGCTTCGAATTGCGCGGCGAAACTACATTCCTGCTCGAATCCGCCGAGAGCAACTACGTCTACTGGATGGAGCGGCGCAACAAGGGAGTCTTTCTTACCGCGACGCCCATTGATGTGAGCGGTATCCTGCGCGAGCATCTCTTCGAGCGTTTCGAAACGGTGGTTTTGACTTCGGCGACGCTCGCGGTTGGCGGCCGTTTTGACTATCTAAAGCAGAGGCTCGGCGTCCCCTCCGCAGTTGAGCGTGTATTGCCCACGGAGTTCGATTACGAGAGCCAGGCGCTTCTTTACATTCCGTCGCATATGCCGGACGTGCGCGATGCTGCATTCGCGGGCGAGGCGGCGCGGGAGATCACCCGATTGCTGGAAGTCACCGAGGGCCGCGCCTTTTGCCTCTTTACCAGCTACAGCCAGATGAACGAGCTTTTCGGACGCGTGCGCGACGCTGTGGATTTTCCGCTCCTGCTGCAGGGCACCGCGCCGCGCGCGGCATTGCTCGAAAAATTTCGAAACACGCCAAACGCGGTGCTGTTCGCCACCTCCAGCTTCTGGCAGGGGGTAGACGTGCCCGGTGCGCAGCTTTCCTGCGTGATTGTGGACAAACTGCCGTTCGCCGTGCCGAGCGATCCCATCGTGGCGGCTCGCGTCCGCGCACTTACCGAAGCCGGGCGCAATGCTTTCGCTGAATTCCAGGTTCCCGAAGCGGTGCTCGCGCTAAAACAGGGTTTTGGCCGCCTGATTCGCGCACGCACCGACCGCGGCGTGCTTGCGATCCTCGATAGCCGCATCCAGCGCATGCAATATGGTAAAATTTTTCTGGCTTCGCTGCCGGACTACTCTATCACCGGGGATCTTGCCGAAGTCGCGCGGTTCATGGACACGAGTTCCTAAGCGCGGCAGTGACAAGCGCGAGGCAGCAGGCGGGCACATCCTCCCTGGCGGGCTGTACCGATATGAGGTTTGCTTAAATGTTTGAAGTGAGCGTGGACGAAACGTTCTCGGCCGGACATGCCTTGCGCGGCTACAAGGGCAAGTGCGAAAACCCGCACGGCCATAACTACAAGGTTCGCGTGACGCTCGAAGGCCCGCAGCTCGACTCGGCTGGCTTGCTCTACGATTTCGTCCACCTGAAGCAGGTTTTGCATGGCGTGATCGGGGGGATGGACCACAAGTATCTGAACGACCAGGCGCCCTTCAACGTGATTAACCCTTCCGCGGAAAACATCGCGAAATTCGTGTACGACGAAAGCTCGCAGCAGATGCGCGCGGTAGAAAATGCGCCGCGCATCGCCAGCATCACTGTCTGGGAGACGGATACGAGTTCGGCCACATATCGGCCGTAGGGAGCGCCGCGCCCATGAACCGCTCCTTTCTCGTTATCTTCATTCCCGCGATTCTCGTCGCCACCATGTACTTCTTGCTCAGCGCGTACGCAGGCGTGAAGCTCGCCTATCCCAGAATGATCGGTGCGGGCATCGTCCTAGCAATCGCGGTCTATGTCGTGCAATCCTACGGCCGGCGCAAGACGCGTCCCGGTCCTCGCTAATCGTATGGTCATCACCGAAATCTTCCGCTCAATTCAAGGAGAAAGCACGCGCGCGGGCCTGCCATGCATTTTCGTCCGATTGACGGGCTGTAACTTGCGCTGCGTCTGGTGTGACACGGCTTACGCCTTTCACGGCGGCACGAAGATGTCTGTGGAAGACGTTCTTAGCCGCGTGCGCGGCCTTTCCGAGCTCTCTGGTTCGACAGGCTCTCCGATTCTCCTGGTCGAAATCACCGGAGGCGAGCCGCTGCTGCAACCCGAAACGCCGGCCCTCAGCAAGGCGTTGTTTGCCGCAGGCTACACGGTAATGATCGAAACCAGCGGAGAGCGCTATATCGGCGATTTGCCCGCCGAGGTGATCAAGATTGCGGACGTAAAGTGCCCAGATTCGGCTGAAGGCGGCACGTTCGACATGGCGAATCTCGGCGTTCTAAGCGCTCGTGACGAGATGAAGTTTGTCATCGCCAGCCGCCGCGACTACGAATTCGCGCGCAATTTCGCCGCCGAGCACAATCTGTCCGCTCACGTCCATCAAGTAATCTTCTCGCCGGTATCTCCCGATCCGGCCGGATCATGGCCGGGTCTCAGCGCTCGGGAGCTTACGGAGTGGATTCTTGCGGATGGCTTGCCAGTTCGGCTCGGCCTGCAGCTCCACAAGTTCATCTGGGATCCTGCGACGCACGGCGTGTAGGGTTATACTTTTCTTTCATGGCTCGATCAGAACATTCCAAGGCAGTGGTCTTGCTCAGTGGCGGGATGGACTCTTGTGTCACGGCGGCCATCGCGGCCGAATCGCACCAACTGGCCCTGCTTCACGCCAGCTATGGCCAGCGCACGGAGCGCCGCGAGCGCCGCGCGTTCGATGCGATTGCCGACCACTATGGCGTGGGCGACCGCCTCACCGTACGGCTTGACCACTTCTCGCAGATCGGCGGATCGGCGCTAACGGATTCCCGCATCGCGGTGCCGGAGCGTGAGTCCGCAGCCGAGTTGCGGGACGCACGCGGCATTCCGGTCACTTACGTGCCTTTCCGCAACGCACATTTCCTCTCAGTCGCGGTGAGCTGGGCCGAGGTGCTGGGGGCTTGCAGCATTTACGTCGGCGCGGTAGCGGAAGATAGCTCCGGTTACCCCGATTGCAGACCGGAGTACTATCGAATCTTTCAGGAACTTATTCGTGCGGGCACGCGGCCGGAAACACACATCGAGATCGTGACGCCCGTAATCGGCCTGCGGAAAAGTGAGATCATCCGGCGTGGGATCGAGCTGGGCGCGCCTTTGCAGCTCACGTGGTCATGCTATCAATCAGAGGACGCTGCCTGCGGCGTTTGTGATAGTTGTTTGTTGCGGTTGAGGGCTTTCGCCGAGGCCGGTTCGGGAGACCCTGTCCCCTATCGGACCCGAGTTGAGCGATAATGTTGAGCGATACTGTCCATAGATAATATAGTTTCAGTTCGGGGGAAGCGGCGAACCTGCCTCGTTGAGCGTAGCGTCTCGCCCAAGCCAGGAGGAGTGATCGTGAACACAAAGTTTGCAAGGCATCTTACGTTGGCCGCAGCGTTGCTGGCAGTCGTCGTCCTCGTACCTGAGTGGGCCGCCGGGCCCATAGCGGCACAGACCAAAGCAAAGGCAGTCGGGAAGGGCACGGTCACTGGAACGATAAAAGACACCGACGCCAAGCCTTGGCCGGACATCACCGTGAGCTTCAAGGACGATAAGGGCGGCGAAGAGGTGACGGCGAAGAGCGACGCGCAGGGGAAATACAAGATCGAACTTCCGGCTGGCACGTACGTGGTGACCGTTAAGCAGGGCGATCAAGATCTCTATGCGGTGAAGGCAGCAGTTGCGGCTGACGCGGAAACTCCGGCGGATTTTAACTTCAAGGATCCCGCGCTCGCCTCGGCCATGGCGGAAATAAAAAAACAGTCTGCGGCGCAAAACAAGATCAACAACTTGAAGCAGCACTATCAGGCAGGGACTACGGCTCTGACGCAAGCCAACGCACTGGCTGTCCAGATGAAGAGTATGCCTGCCGCTCAGCAAGCTGGGCTGCGAGCCCAAATTGATCCACTTGCCACCCAGGCGGTGTCGGAACTCAAGCAGGCGCTCGAGGCAACCGCTCCGACCGACGTGAACCGCGCCACAATACTCATGAAGATCGGCGCAGCTTACGAGCTAGATGGAAAATACGAGGATGCCGTGCAGAACTATCAACAAGCTGTGGCGTTGAAGCCAGATGCCAGCACCTATAACAACCTTGGCAACGACTATGCAAAGCTGGGGAAGATTGACGAGGCGACGGCGGCCTATCAGAAAGGCGTCGAACTCGATCCAGCGAACGCGGCTCGTACGTACTTGAACTTCGGTATCACGCTATACAACGCCCAGCGTCTGAAGGACGCCATAGCTCCGCTCAAAAAAGCCACGGAGCTCGACCCCAAGAATGCGCAGGCATGGTATTTGCTCGGTGTCGCGCTCGTGGGTGCCATGGATTACAAGCAGGAAGGCGATAAGATAACGCCGATCATGCAGCCGGGTACCGTCGAAGCGTATCAAACCGCGATTGATCTCGATCCGAATGGGCCCTGGGGCAGTCAAGCCAAACAAGGAATCGAGCAGCTCAAGCAGATGGGCCTCGGGATCGAAACTAAGGAGAAAGTTACCAAGCCTGTAAAGCACTAGGGGATTGGTCAAAAACCTCATCTTTCGAAAAATGGCATCAGATGTAGAGGGTATCCGCCGCTGGTGTCATGCGGCGAGTCATATCAGGTTCATGCTGGGACGAATGCGATGCCTGACGATATCTCTTTAAAAACTGTGGTTGTCGCTGCCAAAGAACAGGTCTCCTGTTCGCTCGGCGAAGAGGCCGCCATTCTGCACATGCGCAGCGGCATCTATTACGGCCTCGATCCCGTCGGTGCGCGAATCTGGAATCTGATGCAGGAGCCGCACACGGTCGAGGAGTTGCGCACAGCCATCCTCGCCGAATATGAAGTCGAACCCGCGCGGTGTGAAGGCGACTTGTTCGCGTTGCTTGAAAAGCTTCGGGCCGAGGGCCTCATCGAGGTTCGCACCGGCGGCGCGACCTAGCGTTTCCACTGCACTGGTGGTGCGGTACTCGACGTTTTCCCAGGCCGCCCGTGTGGCCTAAGTGGACCTCATATCTTCGTGCGTCTTGTGCATGGCAGCTTCACACCTCCGATGAAAGACTCGGGCGATTCCCACACCTCCGTCTTTCAAGTCTCCGAGCCGGGCAGCCCCCTTCCGTTACCTACCGGCCGCAAACATCCGGGGCGCCTTAGGCGCTTTTTTGGACTGCTTCCCGCCGATCGAAAGGCGTTGCTGGGTGCATTCTTCCTGCTTCCGCTGACGGCAGCAGGTCTACGCCTCATTGGCTATCGGCGCTGGCGGTGGTTTTTCGAATCCCGGCTGCCAAGACCCTCGTCTGTTGGTTTTCATCGCGCGGGTGATCCAAGCGATACAGCCCGCCGCGCTGCTCGCATGGTAGACGCCGCCGCGCGCGAAGGCCTCCGGTCCGGAACTTGCTTAGAACGGTCGCTGGTGCTGTGGTGGCTGCTGCGTCGTAGGGGCATCCCGGCGGAGCTCCGCATTGGGGCACTCAAGAACGCTTCGATCTTTGAGGCACATGCCTGGGTTGAGCTTGATGGCGCCGTCATCAACGACGCCGGCGAAGTGCATCGCCACTACGCGCCATTCGATGAGATTGGCGCCCCAGCGCCGGGGAAGACCAGGTGAGCGGTTTTGCCGGGATGCTACACCTGGACGGCGCGCCGGTTGATCAAGAGCTTCTGCAGCGCATGACGGCGGCACTGGCGTTCCGAGGTCCCGACGCCCAGCACGTCTGGTCGGTTGGCGAGATCGGTCTCGGCCACGCCCTATTGCGCACCACCGACGAAGCCGGGCGCGAATCGCAGCCCGTCACTCTCGATAACGAGGTCTGGTGTGCTTCGGACGTGCGTCTGGACGCCCGAGCCGGCCTTGTTGAAGAGTTGCGCAGGAATGGCCGGGCGGCCGAGATTTCCGCGCCCGACGTTGAACTGCTCCTCCACGCCTACCACTGCTGGGGGGAGAATGTCCTCGAACACATCACCGGTGATTTCAGCTTTGCGATTTGGGACGGGCGCCGCAAGAGCCTTTTCTGCGCGAATGATCACCTCGCCGTACGACCCTTCTACTACGCGCGCACCCGCGATTGTCTTGTCTTCAGCAATACGCTCGAGTGCGTGCGGGTTCACCCCGATGTTTCGGCCCGGCTCAATGAGCTCGCCATCGCGGACTTCCTGCTGGTCGGGCTGAACTGGGATCCCTCCACCACAAGCTTTGAAGATATTCGGCGCTTGCCGCCCGCACACCAGCTCAGGTGCACGAAGGGCGAGATGAACACGCGCCGTTACTGGTCGTTTCCGATCGAAGAACCTCTACGTTACAAACGGAAGCAAGATTATCCCGAGCATTTTCTCGAACTGCTCCGCTCCGCAGTAGCTGATCGCCTGCGCACCAATCGCGTAGGCATCTTGATGAGCGGCGGACTGGATTCCACATCCATAGCCGCCGTGGCGCATGATTTCCTGGCCGCGCGGCTGGGCGGCGGTGACCTTCGTGCGGTGAACCTCTCCTACGACGGCGTGATTTGTGACGAAGAGCGCCGGTATTCCGCCCTCGCCGCGCAAAAACTGGGTATCCCCATTCTGCATTTCAACGCGGCCGAATATCCGCTTTTTGAGGAATGCAGCGTGCCGGAAGCGCGAACGGCGGAGCCCTATGAAGCAATCGCAAGCCCCGTTTTCCGCCACTGCTATGCTGCGCTCAGCGGCCATGCGAGGGTGTTCCTCACAGGCCAGGGCGGTGACCTCGGGCTGATGCCTTCGGTTTCGGGCTACATGGGGCGCGGCTTGGGGCGGCTGCTCTGGGGCAGCGCAGTCTATGCTGCATTGCATAGGGGCAGACATCCTCGCCTGGGCTTCCGCGCTTGGTGGCGGCGGTGGCGGGGCAAGCGCGATTTTGGTGATCCGTTTCCGGAGTGGCTCAACGATGACTTAGCCGCCCGGCTCAAGCTTCGCCACCGGTGGAGCGAAATCCTCACGGAATCGCTATCCGACCATCCCTATCGCCCGGAAGCCCATGGAGCCTTCGTTGAGCCTTATTTTCAGTGGGTTTTCGAAACCGAGGAGCCGGGTACCACACGGCGCCCGCTGGAGGCGCGCCACCCCTACTTCGATCTGCGGCTGATGCGCTTTATGCTGCGGTTGCCGCCGCTGCCTTGGTGCGCGGAGAAGGAAATCGTAAGGCAAGCCATGAGGGGCATCCTGCCACCGGAGATCCTCAACCGCCCCAAGACCCCCTACGCGGAAGACCCCGAGCTGGCCATGGCACGACGTGAAAGGACACGGAGGGACCACCATCTGCATCCAAATAAAGAGATTCAGCGATTCGTCCGGTGGGACCGGTTACTCTCGCAGGAGGCCCGGCCGCCAGGATCGAGAGATTCGCTTAACCTTCGTCCCAAGACCCTATTATTGTGGTTGATGTGCCAGACAGGTACCCTGTAGAATGAAAGAGGTGGGTGCGGTGGCCGACACAAAAACAACAACCCCGAAGCGTCCCTATAAGACGCCTGAATTGAAAACATACGGTGACGTCCGTGTGCTAACGCAGTCCAGCCGCCTCCACGTGCGCGAAGAGGGTTTCCGCCGCCGGACCTAGGCGCCCGGAAGTGTTTCTACATTACCTGTTCGGACTTCATCTAGCATCGAATCTCCATATCCCTTTAATTCCTCTCGAGAACCCCGAGAGTTCCACCATACCGGATATTCGCGTCACATTTCAGGAACCACCCGAATGGGCGGCGCGCGCGTTGAGCTCTCCGTCCGAACTCGTCTATGCCAGCCCGGAACGCGAGAACGGCCAACCCGATATCCTGCTTTGGAAGTTAGACAAGGGGAATTACTTTCGCCTTGCCTTCGTCAACGGCACCGAGTTCTGCGTGGACCAGAGCGGCCGGCGCGTCTTCGCATATCACCTTGGGACATTTGACCTTGCGGACGTAGCCATTCCCCTGCGTGGAGTAGTCATGGGTTTCGTGCTTCAGCTTCGAGGGATCGCTTGCCTGCATGCAAGCGCGTTCGAACTCCACTTCAACGCCATTGTGCTCTGCGGCCCCTCCACGTCTGGCAAATCCACCACAGCGGCCGCGCTTGCGAAGCGCGGTTACCCCGTGCTGACCGAAGATGTGCTGCCAATTCTCGAACGAGATGCAGGATTCTTTGCGCAGCCGAGCTTTCCTCTTCTGACACTGTGGCCGGACGCGGCGCAATTGTTGTTCGGGGCGTCTCATGGATTGCCCAGGCTTTGCGCTGACTACACCAAGTTCTATCTTCCACTCGATACACCCGGCTGGAAATTCGAGCCGGAGCCGCTGCCCATAGGTGCGGTCTATATACTCGACGAAAGTATGCCTGCGGGCCGTCCGTTCGTCACCGAACTTCCGCCGCAGGATCGCCTCATGCGTTTGGCGGCGAATATTTATCACGTGCGGCTTTTGCAGCCGGATGTCTATGCCCGAGAGCTGCTGCAACTCGGCCGCATCGCCAATGCTGTTCCGGTGAAAAAGCTGAACCTTGGGTCCTCGACGCCCAATCTTGACCAACTCTGCGACTGTATTCTCGCGGATGCGGAGACGATTCAGGCCGAAGCGCGCGGTAGAAAGAACGCCGGAGCAGTGGTTTCGAGGCTGGAGTTGCCAGGTCTGTAGTGAACTTCACGTTGCGGGTCAGGCGCGACGATTGCTGATTGCTTTCAACGGGCGGCTGGCGTAGCGTTTGCCGAGCCATCTATGAGTCAAAACGGCCGAATGGTTCACGGTCTGCGGCCGGAATTCCGGCTGCTGCTCCTGTGCGCGGCGCCCCACTCCATCGCTGTGCCACCCGAACAGGTGGCTTTGCTCCTCGGCCAGGTGAGTGATTGGCCGTTTCTCTTTTCCGCAGCTGGCGCTCACGGCATTCGAATGCTTTTCTTTCGAACGCTCAAAGCGGCAGGCTATCCCCGCGTGCCGGATGAATGGCGGCAAGCGTGCGAGCATGGTCTGCAGACCCAGGCGGAAGAGAATCTCGTATTCACCGTCGAGTTGGCGCGGCTGCTCGGCTTGCTGGAAACACGCGGCATCCAGGCGGTGCCCTACAAGGGACCCGTTTTAGCCCTGCAGGCATTTGGCAATCTCGGCCTTCGTGATTTTGGCGATTTGGACATTCTGGTGCGCCACCGCGACATTCATTCAGTGGTGCAACTCATGCGAGAGGACGGTTACGCGCTGCAGTTGCCGGAGCAGTCGCGCTACGCTAACGGCGCGCAACACGCCCAGGTCCCCGGCCAATATTATTTTGACCGTCCTCCCAGCTTCCGGCCCGTCGAGTTCCACACTGAGAAAACGCTTCGGTACTACCCAGTTCCTCTCGATCTGGATCGCCTGCAGGGAAGGCTCGTGAGCATCCGGTTAGCTGGGCAGTCCGCGTCCACTTTTTGCCCGGAAGATGCGCTCACCGTTCTTTCGGTGCACGGCAGCAAGCACCTGTGGAATCGTCTTCAGTGGGCGGCCGATCTCGCCTGGCTGGTGCGGTCAAATTCGGAATTTTCCTGGGACCTGGCCATGCTGTCCGCGCGCGAATTCGGCGCGGAAAGAATGACACTCTCAGGTCTCGCGCTCGCATCCGAACTATTTGTGCTCGATCTGCCTCCGGATATTGCCGCGCAGATCAAGTCTGATCCGGTGGTGACGAAACTTGTAGCGCAGGCCCTTACGGAAATGTTTGCCGGTGAGTTCGCGTCTGCGGGCATCGCGCAGCGCGCAATGTTCCGCGTCCGCTCGATGGGGGCGTCATCCTCAGGCCTGCGGTATCTTTTTCGCCTGATGGCGTCGCCAACGGAAGAAGATTGGGAATCCGCGCGCGGTTCGCGGCTGCGGCAGATGGTCATGCGGCCGGTGCGCCTGATCCGCAAGTATGGCTGGGGATTCAGCCAACGTTCCGCGAAGACTGGGGCGCGGGAGGCTGGGGACGATCCGGCCCATAAGGTCGCTTAGAAGAGCAGGTTTCAATTTGCAGCCGGAAGGACCAGGACAAGGATAATTCGAATGTTGCAACTAACCAGGACGGGGGCGGCAGTTCAATTAGGCCCCGGCGAAATCGAGGCCTTGGGGCAACATTTTCGCGAGCATCATTGCGTCCTGCTTCGCCAGTTGGTCGAGCCGTCTATAGTTGACTTCGTCGCCGAACGCATCCGTCAGGCCGAATTCGAACAGCGCCAAGACACTGACATCGCCAAGGAATCCTGGCTTCCGCCTGAAGCTTCCGCAGGGACCCTTCATTTCTTGGTGAACCATCCTGACTTCCTGCGGTTTGTCGAACAGATCACCGGGTGCCAGGCCATCGGCCACTTCGGCGGCCGCATTTACCGGTTCGCCCCCGGCGAAGGCCACTACGATAGTTGGCATAGCGACCTCGGCCAAGCCGGCGAGAGGTTGCTGGCAATGAGCCTGAATCTTTCGCCCGAGCCGTTCGAAGGCGGCGCACTGCAGATTCGCGAAACGGACTCCAAGAAAATTCTTTTCGAAATCGCGAATACTGGACTGGGAAATGCCGTGATTTTCCAGGTGGACCCGCGGCTCGAACATCGCGTGTCGCCCGTTGCCGGCAAGGTGCCGCGCACGGCCTTTGCGGGATGGTTTTTCGCCGGCGAGTGCGATTTCCACACGATCGTTCGCGAAGAGGCGGCCAGGCGTGCGGCGCAGGCGCCTGCATCCTGATATGCGTCCACCTCATTCGAAAAAGATGCCGGATGGAGTTCGGCGAGGGGTCTTGGCATGAACTTCCCTTTGCCAAACTCTCGCTCCCGCTGGACCGTGCTCGCGCTTGTTCTCGCCGTCTGTTTTTTTATGATTTATTCGAGTGTGCGTATCTGGTGGGCCGATCGTGAGTTCGCGTCCAATACGCAAGCTGGCCGTCTTCACGCCGTACAGATCGAGTTCGGCAACGGCGATGATTGGTATCGCTTGGGATTGAATACACTGCTCGATCTGGAAAACCCCGATCCCCAACGCGCGATTGATGATTTTCGCCATGCGGTGAGCATTGACCCACGCGCGGATGCCTACTGGATGGCCCTTGGCGAGGCCTATGAACAGACCGGCGAAATCGAACAGGCGCGACACGCATTCGAAACAGCCGTCAGCGACTATCCCGGCTCGGCAGAAGTCCACTGGCGCTACGGAAGTTTTCTCTTGCGGCAAGATGAACTGCCTCAAGCGTTTGCGGAGATCCACCGCGCGCTGGTCGCCAACCCCACTTTGACCACTCTTGCGATTTCTCGCGTGTGGCGTGCCAGCAAAGACCCGCAAACGCTGCTGACCCAGGTGCTTCCAAACAACGACCGTGTGTTACGCGACTCGCTGGCTTGGCTTGTTGACGCGCACGAGCCGCAGGCCGCTTTGCAGGTCTGGGATCGCCTGGCCGCGGCCGGCCCACCTATATCGCTAAGGATTGCTTCGCCGCTCGTGGATTTGTTGATCGCGTCCCAGCAAGGCGATGATGCGAGAGCGGTGTGGACCCAAGCATTGGCTCTCAGCGGTAATGCCACAAATCAACCTGGCGGCCCTTCGGTCCTATTCGATGGCGGTTTTGAACGCGACTCGGCCAATGACGGCCTAGACTGGCATTTGGACGCCACGCCCGGCGTAACCTACGCTTACGACACATCGCACCCACATTCGGGAAGCCGAGCGCTCAGCGTCACGTTCGACGGCTCGCAGAACTTAGCCTATCACGGTGTGTGGCAACTGGTTCCGGTTCGCCCTGGCACCTCCTACGATTTCTCGGCCGCTCTCCGCACCGCCGGTATCAGCACGGACAAGGGCTTAAGCATCGCTATCAGTTTCCCGGGCTCAGGTCAGCCTGCCGTCGGTTTCGAGCCGCTCACGGGTGATCATGAGTGGCTGACGGAACGGGCCGATTTCACAACCGGTCCCAACACCCGCATGGCGGCGATCTCGCTCAACCGCGATCCTAGCCAAAAATTCGATAACAAGCTCGGCGGCACAATCTGGTTGGACGATGTTTCTCTGGTGCCGGCCGATGCCGCTCCTTCCAGACCATGAGACCGCTTCGCATCGGGATCTGCGTGGCCATCACCTTCGCGGTTCTTGCCAGCGGCGTGGTCGAGACGTGGTCCGAATCGGTACTGGAAATCCTCGCGGCATTGCTGTTTCTTTGGTGGGGCATCGGACTCGCGCGTGGCAGAGTCACACAGATTCGCTGGTGCCCGGTGCTTTGGCCGGTGCTGGGCCTCACGTTGCTCGGCGTTGCGCAGCTCGCAATTCCGCTCTCGGTGTATCCGTACCTCACCAAAGTGGAGCTGTTGCGGGTGGCCAGCTATTTGCTGCTGCTTTTTCTGTCCGTGCAGGCATTCCGCGCTACGCGCCACTGGCATATGTTTGCGTGGTTCATTGTGTGGCTCGGCTTCGCCATCTCCGTATTTGCCATCCTGCAAGACCTGACCTTCAACGGAAAAATCTATTGGTTTCGCGAATTGACGTACGGCGGAGTTCCATTCGGTCCCTTTGTAAATCGAAACCACTTCGCTGGATTCATCGAACTCGTGGTGCCGATCGGTCTGGCGCTGCTGGCGGTGCGCGGCACGCGCCGCGATCAATTGCCGCTGATTGGACTGCTCACTGTGCTCCCTGTGGGAGCGTTGGCTTTGTCTGCTTCGCGCGGCGGAATTCTTGCTTTCGGCGCGGAACTGATTGTGCTGGTGCTTCTTTTGCTCCTGGTCGGGGCACAGAAGCGCCAACTAATCGCGGGCCTGCTCGCCCTTGGCGTGGCGGCGGCGCTAGTCTCATGGCTGGGTTTCGATCAAGTGATGGCACGATTCTCGGAAGTCCACAACCCGGAAGTCACGCAAGCGCACCGCGTAGCCATGGCGAAGAGCGCCTGGCACATTTTCCTAGACCATCCGGTAGCGGGCACCGGTTTAGGCACGATAATTTCGGTGTTTCCGCGCTATGACACGGATTACGACGCCAAGATTGTGGATCACGTCCATAACGATCACGCAGAGTTGTTAGCCGAGACCGGCGCGATCGGCGGGCTGTGCTGGCTGGCCTTTTTGGTTTTGCTGTTCGGTTATGGCTTTAGGAATCTGAAGCGGGATCACGATCCTCTGGTACGCGCCGTGCATCTTGGCGCGCTGGTCGCCTGCACGGGTCTGCTCGTTCACGGCCTGATGGATTTCAACCTTCACATTGCATCGAACGCGCTGCTTTTCTATGTGATGGCAGGCATGGCGACTGCAGTCCCCGATCCTTCACCCTCGATCTCCCAGCCGTCGCGCTACCGGTAAAGCGGCAATGGCATCTCGCTGAACGAGCTCCTCAATAGCGCCAACTCTTTACATCCGCACTCTTCGGCGCGGTCTTCACCATCCAATCGGCGGCCGCATTCATCACGCGCCGCGTCGCCGTGAGCGACCCTTCGCGCGCGGAGAGGGTCGGCACGCCGGTATAGCAGTGCGGCTGATCCGGACCGTAATCGAAGTCCCCCGTGTAGTGAGGACTCATCGTCCCTTCCAGCGACTTCTGCAACAGGCGAACCGCGTTGTCTAGGTAGTAGGTGTCGCGCGTTCCCACTGCGACGTGAATCTTGCCAACCAGCTTCGGCCCCAGCGTCTGCCAATCCCGCCGGAGAATTGCTGTGAGATCGTAGTGCTCACGCCAGTACGCGGCGACGTCATGATCAATCACGCCGGTTTCCGGATCCCAGATAGGTTTCGGGTAACCGTCCACTCCGACGGGGCTGAAGACAGCCTGCCAGATCGCCCACTGCTCGCCTGAACGTCCATGGGTGCCCAGCACGAGTTCCCAGCGGTCATCGCCCTCCATCATCGCTTCCGGCAAGCCGTCCGTGCCGCGCATATCGGGAAGCGGCACGCGCCCGAACGGCCCCTGCTTCCAGAACGCATTCTTGTCGTCGTAAATGTTCACTGCCTGATACGCATGAAAATCCACCGGGTCTGGACAGAAGGTCCACGCACCATTGTAGTCATCCGGATAGAACACCTGAGTCGCCAATGTTTCCCAGCCGCCGGTCGAGCCTCCAAAAACGCCGCGCGCCCAACCCTGACCGATGCCGCGAAATTCCTTCTCGACGTAAGGAATCAGCTCCTGATTGATCGCGTCGCCGTATGGACCAACGTTTGCGGAATTCACGGCGTACGAATCGTCGTAGTAGGGATTTGCGTGCTGGATCAGCAGGATCAGCATGTGCGGCAGCTTGCCGGTGCTCCAATCCTGATAAAACTGATACATGGATTCGGCCCGCTCGCGCGCGTTGCCGCTCACGTCCGCGGAGGGTGGCTCCGTTCGAAATCCACTGAAATCCCGCGGAAAATGGCCCTGGTTGACCAATAACGGGTAGTGGGCGCTCGGATGCGTGTCCCAGCCTTGCGGCAGCACCACGATACCGCCGAGGAACATAGGCCGACCCCAGAACTTCGTGAGCACCTGGCTCTGGATACGTATGTGCTTTACCCATTGCGTGTCGCGCACGGGCTCGACCGGCGGGATCGTCTCCGTCAGTTGAATTCGAATCGTATCGGATGACGCTGGATCAATGTGGATGTGTTGCGGCTTGCTGTAGAAGTTCCCCGGTTTCGAATTCCAGTGCTGGCCTTCGCCTTCGTCCATCGGCAGCTTCACGCGATGGCCGTCGGCGCGTTCGAACGTGGTGTAACGGTTCAGAAGTCCCTGCACGTAGTAATCGCCTGCTGGGATGTCCCGCAGGCTGCGCGCCGGATAACCCAGCGTGTCGTCGCCGATCGCGGCGCCCTGGCCTGGCGCCAGCGCGCTCACATCCACGCCGAAAATTTGCTGCGACTCGGCTTCCTCCTCGCGAATCTGTAGGCGCGGCTCCTGGTTGCCGTCGGTGGAAATAAGCAAGTACACGCGGCCGTCCACGGGATTCGCGCTTAGCTCAGGAGGAAAGGTGATTTCGAAGCGCGCCGCGTGTCGCTGGTCCTGCGCTCCTTGCGCACCGATCAACCGCACGGCCGGATACACGGCCATCAACGCAACGCACACGGCGCCAACGCGCACCGCGCGCCGGAATCGGTCGCTTTGCCACCACAAACCAATAGTTGCCACTTGCCGCCTCCCAGCGCACACCGCGCATCCAACACGCACCGAAAACGGCCACTAGCCTACCTGCAAGCCGCCGCATCCGCCAACACAATTGCACAAACCCGCGCCGCATGGTGATTCGAAACCGCGACCTCTGTTATGCTCGTTCCCTATCGCGGAGGATAAACATGAACTTCAAGAAAGCTTTTGTGATCCTGTGTCTTCTGGCCGTGGCGATTTGCGCGCAGAAGTTCAAGCCCGAAGCCACAGCGGCGGCGGCCGTCGCCCTTGCGCCGGACGACAATGCCCAGCCGCAGCAGGCTGCCGACGCCAGTCTGCCCTATACCCCCAGCCTCGACACTGCCTCCATGGATCGCTCCGCGAATCCTTGCGAAGATTTCTACGCCTACACCTGCGGGCGCTGGATGAAAAATAATCCGATCCCGCCCGACCAGACCTCCTGGAGCGTCTACGGCAAGCTCTATGAAGACAACCTTAAGTATCTGCGCGGGATTCTCGAGGAAGCCGCGGCCGCGAAAAACCGCGACACGGTTACGCAGGAAATCGGAGATTACTACGCCGCCTGCATGAACGAAACCGCGATCGACAAGCTCGGAGCGCGGCCGGTACAGCCAGAACTCGAGGCGATCGCCAACCTGAAGAGCGTAAAGGATCTTGCGCCGATTGTCGCTATGCTCCACCTGGAGGGCGATTCGCTTCTTTTTGGCGCCGGCTCGATGCAGGATCCGGACAATTCCGAGGACGTGATCGTCGGCGTTGATCAGGGAGGCCTCGGACTTCCCGACCGCGACTACTACACCAAGGACGACGCCAAGTCGAAAGAAATCCGCGAGCACTATCTGCAGCACGTGCAGAAGATCTTCGAGCTGATCGGCGATTCGCCTGATATCGCGCAAAAAAATGCCGCCACCGTGATGCACATTGAGGATAGGCTCGCCCGCGCGTCGCTCACGCGCGTCGAGATGCGCGATCCTTACAAGCTGAAGCACAAGATGAGCGTCGCGGACCTGTACAAGGTCGCGCCCGATTTCGATTGGAATGCATACTTCGCGGCCGGGAACACGCCGAAGTTTGCGATTCTCAACGTCGAGTGGCCCGATTTTTTCAAGGACTTCAACGCTCAGCTCACCTCGAATTCCCTGGACGATTGGAAGACGTATCTGCGGTTCCATGTCGCCAATTCACGCTCGCCGCTTCTTTCGTCGGCGTTCGTCAACGAGAATTTCGATTTCTACCGCAAATATCTGCGCGGCGCGAAGGAGCTTCAGCCGCGCTGGAAGCGTTGCGTGCAGTACGTGGATCGCCAGCTCGGCGACGCGCTCGGGCAGGCCTACGTCCGCAAAGCGTTTCCGCCCGAACTGAAGGCCGCCACGGTAGACATGACCCGCCGCATCGAAGACGCCATGGCGCTGCGCATCCAGCAACTCGATTGGATGAGCGACACGACCAAGCAGCAGGCGCTCGTCAAGCTTCACGGGATTCGCAACAAGATCGGCTATCCCGACAAGTGGCGCGACTACAGCTCGGTGAAGATCGCCGCGTCAGACTTCTATGGCAACGATACTCGCGCCACGGAATTCGAAGCGCATCGCGACCTCAACAAGGTCGGCAAACCGGTGGACCGCGGCGAATGGGGCATGACGCCGCCGACCGTCAACGCCTACTTCAATCCTCAGATGAACGATATTAATTTCCCGGCTGGCGTGCTGCAGCCTCCGCTCTATGACGCGAAGATGGACGCCGCGCCAAACTACGGCAACACCGGCTCGACCATCGGCCACGAGCTTACCCACGGGTTTGACGATGAAGGCCGGCAGTTTGACGCCAATGGGAATCTGAAGGATTGGTGGACGAAACAAGACGCCGATCAGTTCGTACAGCATGCTAACTGCGTTGTGGACCAATACGCGCAGTACGTCGTGGTGGACGACATCCACATCAACTCGAAGCTTACGGAAGGCGAGGATGTCGCCGATCTCGGCGGCACGATCCTTGCATACGTAGCCTGGAAGGACGCCACCAAGAGCATGCAACTTCACAGCGCCGACGGGCTCACGCCGGATCAGCGTTTCTTCGTCGGCTTCGCGCAGTGGGCTTGCGAAAACAACCGGCCCGAAAATGAGCGGGCCAACGCGATCACCGATCCACACTCACCGGGCAAGTACCGGATCAACGGCGTCGTGGTGAACATGCCGGAATTCGCTATGGCGTTTTCCTGCAAGGAAGGCCAAGCCATGGTGAAGCCCGCGCCAAAGGTGTGCAAAGTCTGGTGAGGTGCTGGAATTGACAGCGGCGCGGTTCTGACGGCCTACGCGCCGCTATTCTGAGGCGAGGGGCGGCGTTCAGAATAATATCCAGGCCCGCCGCAGCGAGCCGCTACTGCAGCGGCTTCACGCCGATGGCCTGATCCAGACGCGCTGGGTCGTAGATGTCGCCGTTTTTCATCACGAGGACGACGCGGCGAATGTCGCTGATTCGCACGGTGGGATCGCCGTCCACCAGGATCATGTCCGCGAGCTTGCCTGGAGCGATCGAGCCGATCACCGTGTCGTGCTTCATGCAGCGCGCGGCGCCGATGGTCGCGAGCTGCAACACTTGCGGCGCGGGAATGCCGGCGGCCACGTCGAGCTCGAGTTCGCGGTCCAGCGTGAACCCGGGCATCGCATCCGTGCCCGCCTCGATCGGTACGCCCGCCTTGTAAAACGCGCCGATCACGCTGAGAATCGTCTGGAACGAATCGCGGTAGTGCTGCTCTTCGCCCGCCGGGATCGGCAGGCCGCCGCCCATCAGTCCGCGCCGCACCTGTGGCGGCAACCGGTCTGCCGCCGCGGCGTAGACCGGACTGATCGCGCCGGGCCGCGAGGTAAACATCGCCTCGAAGACGTTCATCGTGGGATCGAGCGCGGTGTGATGCTCGAGCAGCAGCTTTAGAAAACCGCGCATCTGTGGCGAATCCGGCGGGAACTCCGTCGCGTACTCGGCCACCGCGGTGAAGCGCTCCGGCGTGCGCGTATCTTTCACACGATCGGCGAGAAAATTCAGGAAGATAAAATTCGCGTGCTGGATTTCGTCATAGCCCTCGCGAATCGCCTGCTCGGCGGTCATCCCATTGGGGATGTGGCCGCTCACGCGTAGATCGTACTTGTGGGCTTCGGCGGCGATCACCGGCACGAGTTCGGGCTTCACGGAGCTGTAGATCTTGATCTGTTCGTAGCCCCAGAGTTTATAGCGGTCCACAGCGTCGCGCGCTTCCTCGGGCGTTTCCACCAAGACGTTGGTGGGCGCTTGAAAAGGGCTGTGACTTTCGATCACTCCCACCATGAGGATGCGCGGACCAATCGCGGCGCCCGAATCGAAGTCGCCGCGGATGCGCTGGAGCTTGGTGTTGTCATTGGCCATATCGCGGATGGTGGTGACGCCGGCAGCGAGATGCTCGAGGCCATCCACCAGCCCGCCCACGTGAACGTGCATATCCCACAGGCCGGGCAGCAATGTCTTCCCCTTCGCGTCAATCACTTCAGCGCCGCGCGGCGTGGGAATCGTGCCGTCGGCGTCGACGGCCTGGATGCGATTGTCATTGACGAGCACGGTCATGCCGGGACGCACGGCGGCGGTTTCGCTATCAAAGAGCGCAGCGTGTTGGAAGATCACCGGAGCGGCCGGCCTATGCCTCAGTGATTTTGCAAGCTGCTCGAAATACCCTGACGCGCTTTCTTCCTGGATGTCGCGCAGCGCGGACCAGTTTGCTTCCCAGCCCTCCCGGATCACCGCGGACCAGTTGGTGCCCGCCGCAAAAAGGTTACGCTGTGGGTCGAGCCAGACGTACTCGGGCGAAAATCCAAGGCCGCTGATTGCATACTGCGTCACGCGGAGGGTTTTCCCCGCGGCCTTGACGTTGCCTTCGCCGACGTGCTCGAGCCGGGCTTCACCCGCTGGCAACAGCGCCAATTTGCCGCCCGCCGCGAGCAACACCTTTGCCAGCAGCGCGGAATCGTCCGGCGATTCGGCAAGCCGCAGATAGAATGCGCCGTGCGTGGAACGGGCCTCGCCCTGCTCTGCCGCGTTTTTCCACGTCGAGGTGCCGTTCTTCCAGGCGAAGCTCTCGGTGACTTCGGCTTTCAGATAATCGTGACCGCTGACCTGAATCGCGGTGGGAATACCGTTCGCGCCGATCGTCATCGTGCTGCGCAACTCGGGGCCGCGGCCTCGGTCGTTGTAGGTGTAGAAGGTGTTGCGGGTACCGTGCGGCGCATTCCAGACGGCAAACTCCCCGGCTTTATTGCCTGCCAGGAGATAGACGTAACGCACCGCACTCGCAGGAATATCCACGGGTGTGGATGCCGTCTGTGCCCTGAGCGATGCTGACCGCGAGAGTTGAAGGAAGATGGCGACAGCGATGGCGAGCGTGATGGCGGTTCGTCGTCTCATGTCGGTGTGAATGAATGCGCACCCTGCGGATATTTGTCGAAGGCAGGGTACACCGTTCCAGTGGAGCCTCGCAAATTCCGGCACCACGACAGCCAGGATCAGCGCTGACTCGATCGTCGCCCGACGCTTCGGCTCCGGATTACGAGGTATTTCGCCTGATCTTGCGGCTACCTAACAGAGAGCCGAGCCATCCCTCCCGCCGCAGTCCCAGGCGGTGGCGCAAGGCCACGGTGCTTTCCATAAGAGAATAAAACGCAGGCGATACACGGCGGATCCAAACGACCCTTAACGGCGCGAATTGGCGGCGCAATCTCCTATTCTGAAGTTTTCCGGCCGGAGTAAGCCGGTGCGTAGCATGCTCGATCGTGAAATAGTGGTTTGAACTGCCGAGAAGTCGCCTGTTTCGAATCGCTTCTTCGCCATCGTATACACCTTTGCGCCCATTCACATGGTGGCTGTAATCGTGATTTTGGTGCACGGCAACCACTGCCTCGGATGCGTCTATGACGGCAACATCGCTCGCGCAAGCGTTCCAAATAAACCAGTTGTCCCAAGCGGGCCGCCCGATCGCAAAGGGCGGCATGTTGCTGCAGAAGGAGCCGCGGAAAGCAAAGTAGTCAATAAAGTAGGCGGGCCGCTGCGAGCGGGCCTGAAGCGCGCGCGCTTGTAGCTGTGCCGAGCCGGACCGCGAGAAATCAACGGGTTCCGTGATATCAAGGTCCCACCGCCGGCCGACAATCAAAAATTGCCGGTAAAGAGCACCAACAGTATTCAGCGCTTGCACAAACGTCTGCGGCAAGACGATGTCGCAATTGGAGTAACAGAGAATCTCATGCGAAGCGAGCGCTCTTGCCTTCGAAAACACACTATTCAGCAGGGGCGTACCGAATTCATTGCGCTCGACGTGCGGCTCGTGGCGGACTCCCAGATCGCGGCATGCTTCCGCGGTGCCCGGTTCATCGCCAAGAAGAATCACTTCCACGCCCGGGCCGAGCAGGGTCCAGCTCTTGATCGCGTTGTACTGAATCACGCGGATGTGGCAGCGAAAGGGCTTGGGCATGCTGAAAACGGTAAGCATGGCTACTCTTTCCTGATCGCTCTTTCCTGCTTGACGCGGCCGGAGGGCATTGCAGTTTCTTCGCGGGCCTCGCCGGCGAGCAGGGCGTCAACGGCTCCGCACACGGAATGCAGCAGTGCGATGTGGCCTTCCTGAATGTGCGACGTCACAGTGGAAGGCACCACAAGGGAGATTTCCGCCAGGCCGGCCAAGTCTCCTCCCTTTCCGCCGGTGAGTGCAATGGTGGTGAGCCCCAGGTGCCGCGCGATTTCGATTCCCTCGATGATGTTCGGCGAGCGCCCGCTGGTGCTGATCCCGATGGCGACATCTCCGGGACGGCCGAGCGCGCGAACCTGGCGCGCGAAAATCTGCTCGAAACCATAGTCATTCCCGATGGCGGTCAGGGCGGAGCTGTCCGTAGTGAGAGCGATCGCCGGCAGGGCTTCGCGGTCGCGCGCGAAACGGCAGACGAATTCGGCGGCGATGTGCTGCGCATCGGCCGCGCTGCCCCCGTTTCCGAAGAGCAGGAGCTTGTTTCCACTCGCAAGGGCGGCGCGAATTTTCTGTACAGCCTGGACGAGTCCATCGAGGCACGCACCCGCAAGTTTCTGGCGAGCCTCGGCGCCTTCGCGTAACCCGCGATGAAGATATTCCCGCAGGCTTTCAGATGGCATGGTGCTCCATATCCTATACCCTGCCTATGATGGGCACCTTCGCTGCATAGCACTTTCGTAAGGAGCCACATAGCGGCGTGCCTGAATATCCAGTTTGTATTCTTGTACCGCAATACGGCGACTCTCTACTGCCATACACGCCCGGCGCTCGGGATCGTTTAATAGGCATCCAATTGCATTCTGGAGGGCACGTACGTCGCCTACGGGGACCAGAGTTCCTGCTGTGGCGCCGTCACGGACAATGTCCGATGTCCCGCCCGCTTCGAATGCTGCTGTTGGAAGACGAGTGTGAAGTCGACCTTTTCCGACGTCGAGATTCCGGGTCGCGTCCCCCTGAGGGCCAAAGAATTGCTGCCGCATATTGTTGTCGATACCGATGACGCGATGGCTCTGCCGGTCAAAGTGCTCGACGGCCTGCGAGCCAATCAGGCCGCTGCTGCCTGTGATCAGAATGGCCTTCACGTGTGCGACAGGATAAGGGCTATCATTCTATCGCGCCTTGCCGTCCTGAAGAGAGTAGGCATCTTGGCATCCTCAATCGGGCCGCAGAACGAAGCAACCGAGCGCATAGGAACATGCTACCCCGATTGTGGGGTGGCTAGTGGGAACGTAGGCCAGGGCAGCATCCTTATGCGCGGGGTACCAGCGATTATCTGCTCGTTTCACCCAATAGACTTCTTCCTCAATCTCGTAACCGGTCAGCAGTTTCGGCAGCCTTTCTTTTCCATAAACCCGGTGCCAAGGGACAATCGCCGCGTCTTGCCCGCACGGTATGGTCATTAGCATTTTCCCAGAGGCCTTCAATAGTGTGCGCAATTTCTGCATTGACGCGAGATCTCCGTCGGTCTCCTCGACGGTTACCCCGTAACGCCCGGTAAGCCCCACATGCTCGACGCTAGAACAGTTCAAAATGAAATCGAATGCGCCGTTCGGGAGGTCGATCTGTAGGAGGTCGCCACAGACCATTTCGACATTGGGGTGCCACCACGGAAACCGATTAGTCTCCAGGTCGAGCGCAAGGACGCGATAGCCCTTCTGTATCGCGTGAATGCTCATGTTGCCATATCCGCAGCCAAAATCGAGCACATACCCCTGGCCCGTTGGCAAGCGGGACGCGACATACGACCATTCAATATCTCTGTCGCCGAAAAGGTCAGGGTGGTTTCGGTTAGCTACTGTGGGGGGCGGAATCAGGATGCCCTTCACGCGGCGCAAACCCGCATAGACTCCCCTGGGCAGATAAACGGGTATGAGGTAGCGTTCCATCGTTTCCGGGCTCTCAGCTGTCTCTGAAATTAAATTTAAATTATAGTTCGGCCTTTAACAGACTCTTTATGGACTCAACCTTTTGGGGCAGGCGACGCGGCAAGCATGGTTCGAACTTGCCATGTATTTGTGCCGGAATGATATTCCGAATGGACGGGCATTCTTGCGAATCGATACAAAGGAACAACCAGTACGGTACAATATTTTTCTAAACATGCCTGCGTCGGGCAAAACGCAAAATGAGCTAATCCCTGATCTTCGGTTGATACCTCATCAACAAGCGCCATTATAGCTTCATCGCCTGCGAAGATAACAGCCTCAATAAGAAGTAGCCGCCCAGTCGGCCCAAACGAGAGCCACAGTCCAAAAAAACACCAAGGCCGCACCCGACATCGAGCGCCGTCTTCAAGCCGAGCTGCTGCTTGAGTTCGGCCCAGAGTGCTGGAACCACCGCGGCGCGCGAGGGGTTCAAACTTTCATTATTTATTCTCGATCTTCCTAAGCCGTTCCAAGCGCAATTATTTGCGACGATCAATTCCACACAGAGACAAGTGGATAAGAGCCTTACCTATGAGGCGTGATTGCGAAAACCTGCTACTGCGGGTGCACCGTTAGCTGAAACCGTCCGGCGTCTTGCGCGTCGTTCTACCTGATCTGAAGCGCATCGCCAAATCCTACGTCGGAGGAACAACTGATGCGTCAAGATTTGTTGCCAGCACACACCTAGCAGAGGACGGTCTCGGTTCGTGGCAAATTCTCTTCGGTCATATCCAGCACCG
>Ga0182024_10002085_pt1 | contig 50206 bp, 41 predicted proteins | sample P32metaG_FD_120480 | JGI IMG/M metagenome (GOLD analysis project Ga0182024, IMG submission 120480) | Permafrost microbial communities from Stordalen Mire, Sweden - P3-2 metaG (Illumina Assembly) | ecosystem: Environmental > Terrestrial > Soil > Wetlands > Permafrost | place: Sweden: Stordalen...
GTCCGTAAAAATCGCGCGTGCTGAATTTCTCCCGCCAATGAAGCGTCGCGTAGTGGATGCAAAAGCCGCTCAACACATAAAAGAACGCCACGCCGATCCAGCCGAACCCGGCCGGCAGAAGAAAAAGTGCGTCCTTCGGCCAGACGGAATAGTCGCGGAACAGTCCGTCGGTGAACGGCACGTTGGCGTGCTGAAAGCGCGCCGCGAGATGGAAGGAATAGACCGTCAGGAACGAGATCGCCCGCAGCACATCGAGCCGGTCGATATGCGCCTTCAGCTTCACGTTTTCCCCAGACGACATCCGGCCATCCTGTTTCTCCCGCCGGATCACGACAAGATTTTGTTGCCGGGTGAATGCAGGTGCCGCTTCGCACTCGTCACCCGCCGCGATCCTTTCTAGCCTGACGGTTCATGCGCCTCGCCGCCGTTCTGCTTCTTTTCAAGGAGGAATCGTTTGTCGAGGCGTGCGTGCGTGCGATCTATCCCGTCGTCGATTCCATCTGCGTCGCAAGCCAGCATGACCGCAACCTGCTCGGCACGGCGCTCGAGCCGGACCGCAGCCTGCAGGCGCTGCTCGGCACGCCCGATCCCGACAACAAGGTGCGGCTCGTCGTCGAACGCGACACGCGTCACCTGCCCGGCATCAACGGCGAGGCGCGCCTGCGCAACGCCGCCATCGCGCTCGATCCCGATGCCGATTACTACCTCATCGTCGATGCGGACGAAATCTGGCCGCTCGAGGTCCTGCAACAATGCTGGGCCGAGGTGCAGCGCACGCGCTGGGCGGGCTACCGCGTCTCGAGCTGGACCTATTTCCGCCGCTGGAATTATCGCGTGGTCGAGCCGGGCCACGGCTACCGGCCGTTCGTGTTCCTGCGCCGCGGATTTCTCTTTCGGGATAACCGGCAAATCCAGTGGCACTGCCCGGCGCGCTGGATTGAGTACCTCCGCACCGGTCGCAAACCGAAGACCGTTTTCTTTCCACCCGAGCTGCGACTGCATCACGGCTCCTGCGTCGGCGATGACGAACGCATTCTTACGAAAATTCGTAACTACAGCCATGCCGACGGCGTCGCGCCCGACTGGTACGAGCGCGTCTGGAAAAATTTCCATCCCGGCCTGAAAAATTTTCACTACTTCGTCGACGGCGGCCATCACTTCGAAAGCCTCGTTACCGTGCCGACCGCGGAACTTCCGCCCGAGATCGGCCGCGCGCGTTGGCCGGACGGGTGGATTGAGAAATAATTGATAATGTAGCGACGGTCTATGACCGTCGCTGAGATTCCGGAGGGAAGGCAATAAGTGCGACGGTCATAGACCGCCGCTACATTTTAATCCCGCACCCAGGCCAGCATGCCGAGCCGGGCCTGGAGCGGATCGCCCGTCGTGCCGTCCTGCGCCACGGCGTGAACGATCCGGCCGCCGTGCGCCACAATCCACGCCGCGACGTCCGGGCCGCTCGTCGTTTCCACATGCCACTCAAGAATTCCCGCGCGGAAACGCGGCAAAATCCCTTCCTCGCGCAGCACGAATTTCTCGGCGCCCTCGATATCGACCTTGAGCAGATCGGCCTGCGGCAAATGGCCCTCGAGCAGGCTCGTGACCGCGCGCGTCTCCATGCGGATCTGCTTTTCGCGCGACGGCGGCTTGATCGCGCTTGATGATCGTGTGGAACTCTTGCTCTCGTAAAATACCACCGGCGAGCCGTCGCCGACGCACGCCTGCACGACCTGGAATTTTTCCGCCAGGCCGTTGAGCCGGACAAACTCGCGCGCCGTCTCGACGCACCGCCCCGGCTCGACCAGCAGCGCGCGGCAATCCATGCCGCGACCCGCCGCGCAGGCGCGGTCATACAGCCACGCCGAGAACATGCCCGCGTTGCAGCCGAGATCGACCCAGGAGGTGATCGGCTCCGGCAGCGCGGCGAGCAGCGGCGCGTAGGCCTGCTGCACGAAAATTTCCGCCAGTGCGGGAAAATCGCCCCGCTCGCGCAGCGGCACGCGCACCTTGTTCGCCGTCTTGATCTGCGCACCGCCCCACGAAAACGTCTTCCACGCCACGGATTGAAGGAGGCGTTGCAGGCTCATGCGTTATTCAGATGGGACTCGCCTCGAAAAACTAGCTCACCGCGGCGAGCAGATAGCCGGGCAGATCGGCGATGGCGATGCGCTCCTGCTTCATGCTGTCGCGGTGGCGCAGTGTGACCGTGTCGGTCTGCCCGGCCTCGACCTGCGTGCCCATGACCGACGTGAACGCGGTCTTCGCGCCCTCGAGCGTCTCGAAATCGATGGTGATGCCGAACGGCGTGCCTTCCTCGTCGATGCGGCGGTAGCGCTTGCCGATGGAACCGGCCTCGTCGTAGGCGACCTTCATCAGCGGCTGCAGCATTTTCTGCACGGCGCGCGCCTTGGCGACGAGTTCGGGCTTGTTCTTGAGCAGCGGGAAAATGCCGGCCTTGACCGGTGCCATGCGCGGCGCGAACCGCAGCACGGTGCGCGTCTCCTCCTTGCCGCTCTCCTCGTCCTTCACCGTCTCCTCGGCGAAGGCTTCGCAGAGCAGCGCGAGCACGGTGCGATCGACGCCCGCGCTCGGCTCGACGACCTCGGGCAGGTATTTCTGCTTCGCTTCCTCGTCGAAATACTCAAGCGGCTTGCCGCTCGCCTTCGCGTGCTGCGTCAGGTCGTAGTTGCCGCGATGCGCGATGCCCTCGAGCTCCTGGATGCCGAACGGAAATTCGTATTCGAGATCGTAGGTGCCCTGCGAGTAAAACGCGCGGTCGGCGTCGGGCACGGTGAGGACGTGAATCTTCGCGCGCGGAATGCCGATGGCCTCGTACCAGGCTAGTCGGTCTTCCTTCCATTTCTCGAGCCACTCGGGGCCAGTGCCGGGCTTAACAAAGAATTCGACTTCCATCTGCTCGAACTCGCGCGAGCGGAAGGTGAAGTTGCGCGGGTTGATCTCGTTGCGGAACGCCTTGCCGATTTGCGCGATGCCGAAGGGCAGTTTCTTGCGCGCAACTTCGAGCACGTTCTTGAACTGGACGAACATGGCCTGCGCAGTCTCGGGCCGCAGGTAGGTGATCGACGATTCGTCCTCCGTCGCGCCGACGTAGGTCTTGAACATCAGGTTGAAGACCTTGGGTTCGCTCAGCTGCGCGCCGTTTTCGGGGTTGAAGAGCTTCGTGTTTTCGAGCGGCTCGGATTTCTCGAGATCGAGCGAAACAATGTCGGCTTCCACATGCCCGCGACCGATATAAAATTGGCGCGCGATTTTTCGCGCCGATTCTTCAGGCTTACCTTTGGGGACAAGCACTGAAAAGGGAAGAGCGATTCTTTCAATCGCTGGCACGTTTTCGTGAGTCTGAAAAGGCAACGATACCGAGGTGATCTTCCTCAAATGAATGCCGCTAAAATAATAAGCCGTCCCACTCTGCGGCTCGATCTGGTCCGCGCGATAGCGCTTCTTCGTTAGCAGACACTCCACCATCGGATCGGAAAACGTATCCACGTGGCCGCTGGCCTTCCAGACCGCCGCGTTCATCAGGATGCTGCCGTCGAAGCCGACGATGTCGTCGCGCACCTGCGTCATGCAGCGCCACCAGTAGTCCTTCAGGTTGCGCTTCAGCTCGACGCCGAGCGGGCCGTAGTCCCACGCGCCGTTGAGGCCGCCGTAAATTTCCGAGGATTGGAAGATGAAGCCGCGCCGTTTGCACAGGGCCACGATCTTCTCCATTTTCGCTGTCGCCAATGCATCCGCCATAAGGGGCGAAATCATCCCGCCCCAGCCGCGCGCGAGGCAAGGGAAATCGGCCCGGAGCTGGCAGGCGCCCCGCGCACCTCAATTATTCCGGATGACCACGGAGTTGAAGTGGCTCACGTTATCGCCGTAGCTTTCGATCTGCGCCTTGAGCGCCTGGCGGTAAGCCATCTCCGACTGCGCCCGCTTCCCCTCAAACAAGGAAAAATTGCCCGGGAGCGCAATCTGGTCCATGTCGGTATCGGCAATCACGCCCAGCTCGAACAGCAGCGCATGCAGGGCCTCGACCCGCTGGGAAGCATTGCCGCCCACCGTATCCTGCAGGAAGGATTGATTGGCCGATTTGATCTTGTCATCGCTCTGCCACAACTTCGATCCCTCGTCGTTGTTGCCGTTGAGGTAGGAATCGAGGGCACGCGTTTGCTGGTGGAAAATAGCGAGAAACATCGTCTGGTTCTGCAAACGGTCCCACGTGTAGGTCTCCCATCCGGGGACATTGTCAAAACGCAGGGCGACGGGCGCGTTCGCCTCGCTCCGTTCGTCCTCGCGATCCGCGAAGCTCTGGTCGGTAAAATTATCGCCCGAGAACGCGGGGACGACGGTGCTGACGACGCCCACCACTTTTCCCGTTTTGGCCTCCACGACCGGCGCCCCGGCGAGCGCGTGGAAATGATCGAGCCCGATGCGCTCCGGCCCAACGGAAACCACGCCCTTGGACGGATAGGGGGCGTTATTCTCACCGACGGTCAGGACACTGTCGCCCGGCTGTACCGCGATCGGATCGCCCGGCTCCAGGCCCGGGTAACCGAAATCCTTCACGCTGATCATGGCCACGTCCCGGTCGGACGCACCCCGGATTTGCGTGATCGTCACCTTGGTGCCACTCGCGGTGTCGATCTCGAGATTCGGATTATTAGAGAGCAGCCCGAGCCTGGTGATCACGACCGTGCCCGTGCCGGTCTTCAGGAAAAAGCCGGCGCCCTGCGTCCGGTCGCCCTTCACGGTCGCGATGGTCAGGCGCTGGTCGGCGCTCAGCTCCGTGGGCACGGGCGGCGGCGCGGGGGCGACGGGTGCGGCAGGCGGTGTCGCGACGACGGGCGTGGGGGCGACAACCGGGAGCTTGGGCGGCGGCTTGTAGTCCGGGCCCGGCGTCGGCTGGTAGTTGGTGATTTCGGCGGCGTCATCCGGCGGCATGACAGGCCCCAGCGCGTAAATCTTGATGTCCCACGGAATCGGGTCGGCGCCCCGGACCACGAGGCGGTAATGGCCGCCCTGGGGCACAAAGAGCGAGCCCATGTCGTGGCCCGTCGCCCCGGCTATCACCGTGTTGTCGAGCTCGATGACCCCGACGCTCAACACCTGCTCGGAGGTCCAGCGGATTTCCCAGCCGTTGGGCACCAGAAAATCCGAGGTGGTGAGTGAATTGTGGCCGTCGTATTCCTCGATCATCTGCTCGTCGGCCCGCGCGGCCACGGCGGCGGCCAGCCAGCCGGCGATCAGGACCAGGAGGAGCCGCGTCATCCGCCCATTTTTGCCGATCGGACGGCTACGACCAAGCCGGATCGCACGGCCCGAGGCGCGCGCGGCGCCCAAGGTGCGTCGAAAGCTCGAGATCATCTCTTCTTAGACTAGTCCGGCGTCGAAATGGTTGCGGTGAGTTTCGAGAGGAATCGATCGGGACGACGCGCGCGGTGCGCGTCAATCGTTGCGCCGGGCGAGACTGCCGAGGCGATTGACGTCGGTGCCCATGGTACTGATTTCTTTTTTCAACGCCTGACGATAGTCGATCTCGTCGCGGGCACGCAGCTCGTCAAAGGAATAGAAATTCGACGAATTTTGGATTTGGTCCATGCTCGTATCGGCGACGCCGTCGAGGGTGAAAATCAGGTTGCGCAGGGCGTCGATCCGCTGCGATGTATCGCCACCGGTCGCCATGTCGCCGACGGCCTGGTTGGCCTCCGCGACCTTGTCGTCCTTGAGGTAGTAGAGGCCCCATTCAGTCGTGTCGTTGTTCGCGGTGTTAAGATAGGAATCGAGGCACTTGCTGCGTTCATGGAATTCCCGCAGGAATTCGGTTTCGTTTTCAAAACGCATCCACTCGTAGGGATCCCAGCGCGAAACGGTATCAAGGCGCAACCCGAAGTAGCGCATCTGTCCGGTAATGGCCGAGCTCGCGCTTTGGAAGGAAGCCTTGTCCAATTCGTTGCCAGTATCGACCTTCATCGCCTCGGTCACCACGCCAATGACCGTGCCCGACTTGACGTGGAAGATGGGGCCGCCGCTGTTGCCGTGATAAATCGGGTTGCTGATTTCCACCTTCTGCGGTCCGAGGGCGAGCACATGGCCGCTGGTGTTAAGCAGCACGTCACCGCCCTCGCTGTTGCCCGGGGTCACGACCTCATCGCCCACCTGCACCGTGTTCCCTACGTCAGTCGCCAGCACTAGATAGGAGTAGTTGTTGTCCTGGATGGGGATCATGGCCAGGTCGCGGTCGGCCGCGCCCTGCAACCCAGTATACTTCACCGTCTCCCCGTCGCTGGTGGTGATCTGGAGGTGCGGATTGGCCTCCAGCACATGCTGGTTGGTGATGACCATCGGACCCGTCGCGGTCTTGACCAGGAAGCCGGTGCCCTCGGAGTTGTCGCCCTTGATCACCACCACCGCGCGGGCCTGGGCCTCGGTCAACTTCGCTGGTGCGGCAGGGGTGGTCGGTGCGGACGTGGTGGGTGTCGTAGCCACCACTGCGGGTGCCGGCGAAATTCCGCCATCCGGCGCGACGGTCGCGCCCGCCCGCGTGATCGGCGGCGTACCTCCGGCCACAGCAGCGTTGGTCGCCGGCCCCTGCGAGGACATCATGTCGGGCGGGACGTAGACTCCCATCCCCGCCGTGGCGACCGCCCCGGGCGCGCCTATCGTGACCACCTGGATACGCCAGGGCGCATTGAAGGTGGAAGAAAGTCGCAGCTTATAGGCGCCGCCGCTGGCCATGAAAATCGACCCCGGCCCCATCGACGTCGCGCCGGCCACGATTGTGCCGTCGCTTTGTTCCACCGTCACGTTGAGGGGCGGCCCATTCCACTGCACCTCCCACCGGCTGCCAATGGTGAACGGGGTGGTCTCGCTGGCACCGATGCCGGAAAAGCTGAGATTGGTCGCGGCGTCAGGGGTCTGCGCGCGCACGGTGTAAAAAGGCGCGAGCGCCAGGAGGAGGCAGGCGGCGCTTTTTTTCACACTCTTCGACTTACCAGCCCCCCGCCCTCTCAACAAGGCGGAAGTGGCCGCGGCCGCCCTCGACAAAATACCCCGTCCGGCGGATGCGCCCCTCGTACCTGTGAACTGATCCCTCGACAATCCCGCGAGGAGACCTGCTAAATGATGCGGACCTTTCCATGCGTTACGCCGTCTTCGACCTGGGCAGCAATTCGATCAAGTTTCTCGTTGTCGAGACGCGCGGCCTGAGGACTGCCCCGGGCCGGGCCAATTTTCGCATCCTGCGCGAGCGCAGCATCCCCACGCGGCTCGCCGAGCACCTGATCGACACGGCCGTCCTGCGGCCGGAGGCGATGACGCGCACCCTGGCCGCCTTGAAGGAGCTGCGCGCGGAGGCCGCGACGCTGGGCGTGGAATATTTCCGCGCCGTGGCGACGAGCGCCGTGCGCGACAGCCGCAACCGGCGCGAATTCCTGAAGGCCGCGCGCGCGGTCCTCGGCTTTCCCGTGCGGCTGCTCTCCGGCGCGGAGGAAGCGGAAACGATTTTCGCGGGCGTGATGGCCGATCCGCACTGGCGCGGGCGCGACCTCTTCATCCTGGACATCGGCGGCGGCAGCGCGGAGTGGGTGCAGGGCCGGCACGGCAAGCTGGAACGGCGCATGAGCCTCCCACTGGGCGCGGTGCGGCTGCGCGAGCGCTTCCTCCATCATTACCCGGTCGATTCCGACACGGCGGACCTGCTCGTCGACATGGTGCGCGAGCAACTGCGGCATCCGCTGGCCCATTATGAAGTGGGCGACCGGCGTCTGGTGGCAACCGGCGGGACGGCGACGTGCCTGGCGGCGATCCACAAGGTGCTGCCCGATTTCGATCCCCGCCGCGTTGATCATTCGTCATTCACGCTGGCGCAGATTCACGCCCTGCTGCGCAGATTCACCGGCAAATCGTTGCACGCGCTGAAGGCGATTCCCGGCCTGCCCCCGAAGCGCGCCGACCTGATCATTCCCGGCACGGCAGTCCTGCTGGCTACGATGGAACTACTGGGCGTGAAGCGCGTGAGCATCAGCGTGCGCGGGCTGCGCTACGGCGTGCTGACAGCGGCGTTGCAGGAGGCATGAAGGCAGCCGCGCTGTTCCAGCGACAGTCCGAACTCGACCCGCGTCCGGCTCTCCTAGGCCGCCCGTTCGATAAGGCCTTGGAGTACCGTCTCCAGGTCGACACTACCTTTCCGTGAGCTCGAGGCACCACGTTCGAATTCGATCCATCCTTCATTGAAGCCATCCAGCATTCGAATGCGCGGAATGGGATTTCTCATCCCCTGGGACCGAAAAAGAGTTTCCCAGGAATCACGCGGTACAATTTCCGTCCGCACCGATTGACCAAGAAGCTTGGCGAAGGTGGCGGCTATCTCCGTCGGAGTCACCCGCTCGGGCCCTTCCAGTTCCACCACCCGACAACCACTCCACGTTTCCTGAAGAAGCTCGGCGACGACCTTCCCGATGTCGGCCGTGGCCACCATGGGCACCGGTTTATCGAGCGGCTGCAGGAAGCTCGCAATCAAGCCTTCCCTGGCCGGGGTCACGTCCCATGCGCAATTCTCCATGAACCAGGCGGGGCGAAGAAATGTGATCGGAATGGGTAATCTGCCCAAGGCCTTCTCGATGATGCCATGCTGGCTCAACAGGTTTGACTCCGCTGCGTTGGCCCCGATGGTCGACAGGTAAACGACTCGCCCCGGATTTGCTTCCGTCAAGGCAGTAAGCAGCGTTTCCCCGATTACCGTCGCTTCCGAAAAATCGGGCAACGGGTCAAAATTGGGCGGTACAAGTATGAAGACGCCTTCCATGCCCCGGAATGCGGCGGCCAGGGATGCTCCGTTCTCAATCGTTGCCAAGGCGACTTCGCAGCCGCGATCCGACCAAGCCCGTCCTTTGGCAGCATCGCGCACCACGGCGCGAACTTGACGGCCTTGTCTCAGCAGGTTTTCGGCTACCGCGCTTCCCACCTGTCCCGTGATTCCCATTATCGCATACATAGAAGATTACCGTGTAAGGGGCGCCGAGATTTGGTGCCGAGAGGAGGTTTATGGAGGATGGGGATAGGATCAAGCTCCAAAAGTTCGCCATTGCCCCGGCATTTTGTCCCACTCGTTCGTCGATGGGAGAGCGGCGGCTGCCTCAGCCCTCCGCTCTTCCCTCTGCGTCCGGCTGTGATAGCCTCAGCCCAGCGCCATGCCACGCAAACGTTCCCGGAGCGAGGTGCTTGGCACGTTGAGGCGGGCCACCGTTTTCTTGCTGCCTTATCGCACGCAGCTCGCGGGCGTGTTCGCCCTCATCATCACGGTTTCGCTGATCTCCCTCGTCTTCCCGACGCTGACCGGTTGGATCGTCGATTTCGCCGACGGGAAACGGCCGGCCAACATGCACGGGGTGCTCGATGCGCTGATTCCGCAGGGAACCAAGGGCCGTCATGCCATCATCCCACTGCTCATCCTTTACGCATTACTGCTGCTGGCCCGCGCCATCTCGCTGCTGACCCGGAACCACCTGATGCAGACGACGGGCATGCGCGTGACCTGCGACCTGCGCATCGCGATCTTCTCGCACCTGCAGAAGCTCTCCCTCCGCTTTTACGAGGAACGGCAGACGGGCCGCGTGGTCGCGCGCGTGACCGAGGACGCGGCCTCGATGCACATGCTCGTCACCGGCGCGTCGGTCAGCCTGATCGGTGAAATGACCATGGCGGCGGGCGTGTTGGTGCTGATCTTTTTCCTGAACTGGAAGATCGCGCTGCTGTCCGTGCTCATCGTGCCGCTCTTCATCTTCAACTATTTCTGGCATCGGCGGCGCATGCGCATGGAAAGCCGCCGCCATCGCCGGAACTGGAGCAAGGTGGTCGGCTTCCTGAACGAGCGCATCGCCAACAACCGGGTCGTGCGCGCCTTCGCGACCGAGACGCTGGAGGAGGATTCGTTTCGCGGCGGCATCAATGCCGATTTTGCGAACTACAACCGGGTGACGTGGCGCAACACGCTGCTCGGCACCATCGCCGATTTTCTGTCCGGCACAGGCACGTTGCTGGCGCTGGCACTGGGAGCTGTCCTAGTCCTGCGGCACCAGTTCAGCACGGGCGAGCTGTTCGCGTTTCTCGGTTACCTGGCGCAACTCTACGGGCCGATCGTGCGCGTGTTCGAGACCAACGCCATTCTCCAGGCCGGCGTGACGTCGATGGAGCGCATTTTCGCCATCCTCGACACGCAGCCGCACATCCCGGAGAACGACGCGCTCCCCGAGCTGCCGCGCATCAACGGCCGGATCGAGTTTCGCGATGTGTCGTTCGCCTACCGCATCGGGCAGGCGACGCTCGACCACGTGAGCTTCATCGTCGCGCCGGGCGAGATGGTCGCGCTGGTCGGCCCCAGCGGCGCGGGCAAGAGCACGATCATCACGCTGCTGGCGCGCTTTTACGATCCGACCGGCGGCGAGGTGCGGATCGACGACCGGCCGATCACCGGATTCAACGTGCAGTCGGGGCGGCGGCAGATCGGCATCGTCATGCAGGACAACATTCTCTTTTCCGGGACGATCGCGGAGAACATCCGCTACGGCCGGCCCGATGCCAATTTCGACGAGGTCGTCGCCGCGGCGAAAGCGGTGAACTGCGACGAGTTCATCCGCGACCTGCGGAACGGCTACGAAGCACGCGTGGGCGAGCGAGGCGTCAGCCTGTCCGGCGGCCAGCGCCAGCGGCTGGCCATCGCGCGCGTGCTGCTGCGCGATCCGCGCATCCTGATCCTGGACGAGGCGACCTCGGCGCTCGATTCCCATTCGGAACGGCTGATCCAGGACGCGACGGAAAAGCTCATGGAGAACCGCACCGCGCTGGTCATCGCGCACCGGCTCTCCACCGTCGTCAACGCCGACCGCATCCTCGTCATGGACGGCGGCCGCATCGTCGATTCCGGCCGGCACGAGGAACTGCTCGCCCGGCCCGGTCTCTATCGCGAGCTGTACCAACTGCAGTTCGCGGAGAGAACGGAGACCTGAATGCACCCGGATGAAATCGGCCGCAGTTACGACGCCCTCGCCTCTTCGTTTCAGGAGCAAATGCGCGATTCAACCTACGGCGTGGCCGCGTTCGAGCGCGCGTTTCAGTTCGTCGAACATCGCGGGCATGCGCTGGATGTGGGCTGCGGTAGCAGCGCGCGGCTGATCGATCTACTCGTCGCGAAGGGTTTCGAAATCGAGGGCATCGACGTTTCGGAAAAGATGATCGAGCTGGTCCGGGAGCAGCGACCGGGAATTTCGTTCCATCATGCCGACATCTGCACATGGCCGCTGCCCCGAAAATACGACTTCATCGCGGCCTGGGACAGCATCTGGCATCTATCCCTCGCCGAGCAGGAACCGGTCATGCGCAAGCTCTGCGCCGGCCTGAATAACGGCGGCGTTTTCCTCTTCACCACGGCAGGGCTGGACGAACCGACCGAAAAATCCGATTCCAACATGGGAGTGCCGGTTCACTACGGAGTCTTGGGAATTCCGAGGCTTCTCGCACTCTTATCGGAACTAAATTGCATCGTCCGGCATCTGGAATACGATCAATACCCGGAAAAGCACCTTGTCGTCATTTTGCAGAAGAATTGAGTAAGCCGCTGATTGCGTTTCAAAACGAATCCCTTATTATCAGGACGTGCCTATCGTAAAGTCAAAGGCCCGAGCCACCAAAAAAGCCAGCGAAGCTGAAATACTGGATGAAGCTACCCTGCGTTTGATGCGTGCCGTGAAGGAAAAGGCTACTAAGGCGGCCAAACCTCTCAAACGGAGTGATCTTCTCAAGCAAGGCTACAGCGAGCGGTTCGTGGCCAAAATCGAGAAAGCTTAGTCGTTCTTCCGTAGGTTGAGAAATTCCTGGGTTGTTAGTCCCAGCAAGGGCGCAGCCCGTTTGGGCAATTCCCGCGCTTCGCCATGCGGTAGCGCGACCCGCTGAGAATCCGGACGATTTCGCGTGTAGTGAATCCGGCGCGCGGGCCATCTGAATGGTGTCGCGAGGTCGGTATAGCGAAGAATTTCGTCCATTTATCCGTTTGTACCCTGCGGCCTGAGCCCGGCTAGAGAAAATTGGCTTGTTCACCGATAATTCGACCTACTCACAGCTTATTCACCTAAATGTGGCCTCCGCTTTCATCATTCCTATTTCCGAGTAAACTACGCGATGCCCTTTAAGCTCAAGAGCCCCTACTCGCCGATGGGCGACCAGCCGCAGGCGATCGAGAAGCTGGTGCGGAACCTGGAATCGGGCGCGCAGCATTCCACGCTGCTGGGCGTCACCGGCTCGGGCAAGACGTTCACCATGGCCAATGTCGTGCAGGCGCTGGACCGGCCCACGCTGGTGCTTTCGCATAACAAGACGCTCGCCGCGCAGCTTTACAGCGAGTTCAAGCAGTTCTTCCCCGACAATGCAGTGGAGTATTTCGTCTCCTACTTCGATTACTACCAGCCCGAGGCCTACATCCCGCGCAGCGACACCTACATCGAGAAGGACTCGAGCACGAACGAGGAGATCGAGCGGCTGCGGCTTTCCGCCACGAGTTCACTGCTGACGCGGCGCGATACGCTGGTGGTCGCGAGCGTGTCGTGCATCTACGGCCTCGGCTCGCCCGAGGATTACCGGAACATGATCTGCACGATCGAGAAGGGCCAGTTCCTCTCGCGCGAGGTGTTCCTGGCGCGGCTGGTCGAGATGCAGTACGACCGCAACGACTACAACTTCACGCGCGGCAAGTTCCGCGTGCGCGGCGACACGGTGGAACTCTGCCCCGCCTACACGGAGGACGCCGTGCGCGTGGAGTTCTTCGGCGACGAGATCGAGCGGATCACCCGCATCGAGCCGATGACCGGCGACACGCTGCAGGAACTCGACACCATGCCGATCTTCGCCGCGCGCCATTACGTGACGCCCGCCGACAAGATGCGGCGCGCGCAGCAGACCATCCGCATGGAGCTGGACGACCGCATCGCCGTGCTGGAAAAGGAGGGCAAGCTGCTCGAGGCGCAGCGGCTGAAGATGCGCACGACCTTCGACCTCGAAATGATGGAAGAGATGGGCTTCTGCAACGGCATCGAGAATTATTCGCGTCATACCAGTGGCCGCCCGCCCGGCTCGCGGCCCTTCACGCTGATCGACTTTTTCCCGCGCGACCTGCTGACCATCATCGACGAGTCGCACGTGGCCGTTCCGCAGGTCGGCGGCATGTACGAGGGCGACCGCTCGCGCAAGACGGTGCTGGTCGAGCACGGCTTCCGCCTGCCCTCCGCGCTCGACAACCGCCCGCTGAAGTTCGACGAGTTCGACGAGTTAATCGGCCAGCGGCTCTACGTTTCCGCGACCCCGGCGAAGTACGAGCTCGGCAAATCCGGCGGCGTCACGGCCGAGCAGGTCATCCGCCCCACCGGCCTGCTCGATCCGGAAATCGTCATCAAGCCGTTGGCCGGCCAGGTCGACGATCTGCTCGAGCAGGCGCGGCTCCGCACCGCCCAGGGCGAGCGCGTGCTGGTGACGACCCTGACCAAGCGCACCGCCGAGGACCTGACCGAGTACCTGCGCGACCTGGGCGTGAAGGTGCGCTACATCCACTCGGAGATCGGCACGATCGAGCGCGTGGAAATCCTGCGCAGCCTGCGCACCGGAGAGGTCGACGTCCTCGTCGGCATCAACCTGCTGCGCGAGGGACTCGATTTGCCAGAAGTGTCGCTCGTCGCCGTGCTCGATGCCGACAAGGAGGGATTCCTGCGTTCGCAAACGTCGCTCATCCAGACGGCCGGGCGCGCCGCGCGACACCAGAACGGCCTCGTCATTCTTTACGCCGACGTGATGACCGACTCGATCAAGGAGCTGCTCGCGGTCAGCAAGGACCGGCGCGAAAAGCAAGTCGCCTATAATAAGGAGCACGGCCTGACGCCGCGCACGATCATCCGCGCGGTGCAGGAGAGCCTCGGCAGCCTGCTCAAGGGCAAGCAGATCGCGGGCGCCGTGGTCGGCGAATCGTCGCAGGACATGGACGTGATGACCGTGCTGCAGGAACTGGAGGCGGAGATGTTCGCGGCCTCCAATTCCATGGCCTACGAGAAGGCGGCCTTGCTGCGTGACCAGATCATGGAACTCAAGCAACAAGCTGGTCTTACCAAGATCGAGCCGCGAGGCGGCAAGCCCCAGGCCTATCCGAAGTCGCCGCGCCGGGCCCGCAAAGCAGCGAAAATATAAGCCGCCTCACACGGGTCGACAGCGGTAGAATGAGTATGCGCCGATTGCAAGATGGCAACTTCCAAAGGGCGCAAAAACGGGAGACACTGGGCTCTAAACAAATTAGATCATGATGAAAGCGGACGGTTAGAAATCGTCATCTTTCACGCTCGCATCTGTTTAGAACAAAAAAAGAAACCATTTAAGCTTTCCCTGCGTCTCTATTTGGTTCAGATGTTAAATAGAATGATCTATGCCTGAATCGCCGGGTCACACTTCGGGTTCAGCCGCATTGGGGCCTCCTTCAGGGCGAGCTCCCGGGTCTCTTTTCCCCTCCGTCGGCATGTGCCTGCGCGACCTGCCGTTCGTTATTTCGCTGGCTCTGATCGGGGTAGTCGGGCTGGTGGCAATTACCAGTTGGACGCGGTCGAGCCGCGCCGAGGAGTGGCGGCGGCACAGCGCCGAGGTGCTGGCGCTGGCCCAGTCGTTTCGGAACGACGTCTCCGACACCCAGCTCGGCATTCGCACCTTTCTCATGACCGGCCAGAATTCGGGCCTTGATGCCTACCAGGCGGCACTGCCCCGCGTGAACCAGGACCTGCAACGTCTGGTCACGCTCACCCGCGACAACCCGGCGCAACGGGCGCGCCTCACCCGGGTTTCCGCTGATTCGACCAGGCTCTTGGCCTACACCGGTGCGGTGATCGCCGAGCGGCGGCAGAATGCGGAGCAGGCGATGAACCTTTACGCGGCTCCCGAGCGCTTCGGCCTCATCGACCGTACCCTCGCCGATCTCAAGTCCTTTGCCGATGAGGAGCAACGTCTGCTCGCCACCCGTTCGGCAATTGCGGATACGCAGGCCCGCTACACCTCCTGGCTGCTGGTCATCGGCCGGATGCTGGTGGCGGGTCTTCTCATCTTTTCCTACCTCCGCGCGGGCCGTGAGGTGCAGCGGCGCATGATCATCGAGCAGCAATTGCTCGCGGCCAACGCGCACGAGCGCGAACTGACCCTGAAGGCGCAGGCCGCCGAACGCGCCAAGAGCGACTTCCTCGCCATCATGAGCCACGAGATCCGGACGCCGATGAACGGCATCATCGGCATGACCCATATCCTGGCCGACACGGAGCTCGACGAGATGCAGTCCGACTGTGTCAGCACCATCCAGACCAGCGGCGATTCGCTGCTCGTGGTCATCAACGACATCCTCGACTTCTCGAATATCGAGTCGGGACGCATGACCCTGGAAAATCGGCCCTTTCACCTGCGCGAATGCGTCGAGGAAGCGCTCGATCTTTTCTCCTCGCAGATCCGCGCCAAGGGTCTTGAGGGCATTTACCTGATCGCGCCCGCCGTGCCGCTCAATCTTGTGGGCGACGCATCGCGCCTGCGCCAAGTCCTGGTGAACCTGATCGGCAACGCCATCAAGTTCACCGCTCATGGCGAGGTCGTGGTAAACGTCCAGTTGCAGGAGCAGGAGGCAGCGGGCAATCGGTTGCTCTTTTCCGTCACCGACACGGGCATCGGCATTCCGAAGGAGGGACTGGAAAGGCTTTTCCGCGCCTTCTCGAAGGTGGACACCTCCACCACGCGCCGTTACGGCGGCACCGGCCTCGGCCTGGCCATCAGCCGGCAGCTGGCGGAACTGATGGGCGGCCAGATGTGGGCCGAAAGCGAACCGGGCTGCGGCTCGACTTTCTTCTTCACCGCGCTTCTGCCCGACTCGGGCGTGGTCGAGTCGATGAAGGGCGCCCAGCGCACCACCGCGCTGATCAAGACGCTCTCCGTGCTGGTCGTCGATGACAACGCCACCCATCGCCAGGTACTCGAGACGCAGCTGCGCGGCTGGCGCATGCTGGCCATCTGCGTCTCCACGGCCGCGGAGGCGCTCGCGCAACTCGCGGAACGAACCTACGACATCGCGCTGATCGATGACCGGCTGGCCGACATGGACGGCATCGAGCTGGCCCGGAAAATTCGCGAGACCAGCAGCCTGCCCCTCATCCTTCTTTCCTCCTCCGATGAGGTGAGCGCGGGCAACGGCGCGGCTCTCTTCCAGGCGCAGATTCTCAAGCCGATCAAGCACTCGCTGCTCTTCGCGACCCTCCTGCGCCTGACCGGCGCCAAGCGCCCCGCCCCGCCGCGTGCCGCGCGGAAACATTTCGACAGCGGGCTCGCCGAGGAAAGACCGCTGCGCATCCTGCTGGTCGAGGACAATGCCATCAACCAGAAGGTCGGCCGGAAAATGCTCGGCCAGCTCGGCTACTCCGCCGACGTGGCCCACAACGGCCGCGAGGCAGTCGAGGCGGTGACTGCGGTGCCTTACGATCTCGTCCTGATGGACATCCAGATGCCCGAAATGGATGGCCTCGAAGCAACGCGGTTGATTCGCGCGCAAATGGGCGCGCAAGCGCCCTTCATGGTGGCGTTGACGGCTGAAGCGCTCGAGGGCGACCGCGAGCGTTTTCTCGCCAGTGGCTTCGACGAATACCTGAGCAAGCCCCTGCAGGCGGCCGCCCTGCAGACCCTTCTCCGAAGTGCGCCAACCGTTGCCGAGCGAAAAGCCACAGACGCTTGATTTAGTTTAATTCTCGCATAATTGCCTATCTTATAGGATCTTATGATTGTAGATATGAAGGTCTATCTCGCCATTATTTTGCGAATTCGATATAATGGTTAATCTTATTAGGCATGCCTGACGCACCCCGGCACTCTTCCGATGCCGGGCTGAAGGTGCCTCGGCTCGAGGCAACATTACCTTTTCTTTGCGGCGCGTTTGCCCTGCTCCTCGGCGTGCTGGATGTGATCGGCTGGCTGACGCATGAGGAGATGCTCATCCGACTCGCGCCCGGCATGCTGCCCATGAAGTTTAATGTCGGATTAAATCTGATTCTCGTCGGCGCGGGCCTGATGCTGCTGACGCGCGGGCAGAATCGGTTGGCGGGGTTGCTGGGCTTGATCGCCGCTTTCTTCATGGGATCGATGCTGGTGGAAAATCTGGCCGGACTCGATTTTCATACCGATCAACTTCTCTTCCATTCCTATACTCATTCCGCCGATCCCTTTCCGAATCGCGCGTCACCGCTGACCAGCATCTGCATGACGCTAATGGGATTCGCGCTTTTTCTCAACGGCATCTATCTCCACCGCCGCCTGCGGCTGACCTTGATCGGCCTTCTCGCCTGCACGGTCGGCATGGTGACGCTCGTGGCCATTTTCGGTTATGGCTTCAGCATTCAATCAGCCACGGGATGGGGCGCCTATACCCGGATGTCGATCTATACCGCCTTCACCCTGCTTGTCTTCAGCATCGGATTGCTCGTCTGGTCGGCACGGGCCGCGCGCGCCGACGGCTTCAATTTCCTGCGCTGGCTGCCGGTGACCGCCTCGGTGACGCTAATGTTCATGATCGCGCTGGTGTCGATCGCCAGTTTCTCACAGGCGCGTAACTCCGCGCATTGGCGCCAGCATACCTACGACGTCCTGGCGGCCGCGCAGAAACTCTTCGGCGACATCGCTGACATGCAGCGCGGAATGCGCGGCTATGTGGTGACTCATCAGGCTCCGTATCTCGCGCTCCACGCAACGGCCCTGGCCAAGATCGAACCCGACGTCCAAGCCCTCAAGCAGCTCACCTCCGATAACGCCCGGCAGCAGATCAATCTGAGGCTTCTGGACGACGACCTCGCGGCGTTAAACGCCTATGCAACTACCTTGTTCGCGGCGAGAGAGCAGGGACTGCAACAGGCGATGGACCTTGAGACGGGTGGCACCGGTTTCGCGCTTTCCGGACGGACCCTCGGACAACTCGACCAGGTCGGCAACGAGGAGCGGCGCCTGCTGGCCCTGCGGACCGTCGTCGCCGACGCCGACGCCACTAACACGCTGCGACTCCTCCTCGCCGGCAGCATCCTCGCGGCCGGACTGCTGATCTTCGCCACGACCATGGCCAGCCGCGAACTGCGCATGCGCCTGCGGACCGAGGAGAAGTTGATCGCGGCCAACGCGCATGAACGTGAATTGACGCTGAAGGCGCAGGCGGCCGAACGCGCCAAGAGCGAGTTCCTGGCCGTGATGAGCCACGAAATCCGCACGCCGATGAACGGCGTCATCGGCATGACCCACATCCTTGCCGACTCCGAGCTCGACGAAATGCAGGCCGACTGTGTCAGCACCATCCAGACCAGCGGCGAATCGCTTCTCGTGGTCATCAACGACATCCTCGACTTCTCCAAGATCGAGTCCGGCAAGATGACGCTGGAAAGCCGGCCGTTCAACCTGCGCCAGTGCATCGAGGAGGCGCTCGACCTCTTTGCGACGCAACTTCGAGCCAAGAAAATCGAGGGACTTTATCTGATCGCGCCAAGCGTGCCGCTCCGCCTGATGGGCGACGCGATGCGCCTGCGGCAAATCCTCGTCAACCTGATCGGCAACGCGGTCAAGTTCACGACCGCGGGTGAAATCGTCGTCAACGTGCAGCTCGAGGAACAGGAGAAATCCAGCAACCGCCTGCTCTTTTCCATTTCGGATACCGGCATCGGCATCGCCGCGGACGGGTTGCAAAAACTTTTCGGCGCATTCTCGCAGGTGGACACCTCGACCACGCGCAAATATGGCGGCACCGGCCTCGGACTTGCCATCAGCCGGCGCCTGGCCGAGATGATGGGAGGCAAGATGTGGGCGGAGAGCGAGCCGGAAAAGGGGTCGACCTTCTTTTTTACGGCACTGCTTCCTTCCGCGCCCGAGGAGAAAAGTGTCCACGTCGACCAGCGTGCGACCGGCGTGATCAAGACGCTGTCGGTCCTCGTCGTCGACGACAACGCGACCAACCGCAAGGTGCTGGAAGGCCAGCTGCGCAACTGGCGGATGCTCGCCACGATCGTCTCCTCCCCGACCGAGGCGCTCGCCTGCCTGGCGGAACGTGCGTACGACCTCGCCCTGATCGATTACCAGATGCCCGGAATGGACGGCGTGACGCTGGCCAAAAAGATTCGCGAGCAATCGGCCATGCCGCTGATCCTGCTTTCGTCATCGGGCGAGACGATCACCGGAGCCGACGCGGGTCTCTTCCAGGCGCAACTACTCAAGCCGATCAAACACTCGCTGCTTTTCGCTGCCATCCTGCGCCTCACCGGCGCGACGCAAACCAAGGCGCTTGTCGCCCCCGGCAAACATTTCGACAGCGGGCTCGCGGCGGAAAAGCCGCTGCGCATTCTTTTGGCCGAGGACAATCCGATCAACCAGAAGGTCGGCCGGAAGATGCTCGGCCAGCTCGGCTACACCATTGACCTTTCCAAGAACGGTCGCGAGGCGGTGGAAGCGGTGGCCACGGCGACCTACGACCTCGTGTTGATGGACATCCAGATGCCGGAGATGGACGGCATCGAGGCGGCGCGCCTGATCCGGCAACAGATGGATGGCCGATCGCCTTACCTGGTGGCGCTCACGGCCGAGGCGCTCGAGGGTGATCGCGAACGTTTCCTGGCCAGCGGATTCGATGCGTACCTGAGCAAGCCCCTCCAAGCAGCGCCTCTTCAGGCGCTGTTACGCAGCGTTCCGTCCTAAACGACGTTCTGCCTCTTCGCGGCGCCGCGGCGCGGACCAAGCTCGCCCAAGCGTCGCAGCAGCGGCGTCATGGTCAGACTCTGCACCAGGATGGAAAAGGCCACGACGGCGAAGGTGACCGAGATGGCGGCATCCCGCTCGGGCATGTTGTCGGGCAGACCGAGCGCCAGGGCCAGCGCCAGTGCGCCGCGCAGACCGCCCCAGACGAGCAGGTGCTGATGCGCCAGCGAGACGCGCTGTTTCGTGCGGGCGAAAAGTCCGCAGCAGCCGTAAACCGCCACTGCGCGGCCCAAGAACGCCAGCGCGATCGTCAGGGCCGCCACCGCGATCACTTCGGTGACGTGCTGTGCGACGAGGCGCATGCCGATGAGCAAAAAGATCAGCGAATTGGCCACGAAGCCCGCGTACTCCCAGAAAGACGCGACCGATTCGCGTCCCCGCTCGCTGAACGAGCCGAGCGCCGTGACGTTGCCCATGAGCAGCCCGGTGGTCAGCGTGGCCAGCACGCCGGAAAACCCGAAATGCTGCGCGAGCAGGAACGAGCCGTAGGCCGCGATCGTGGAGAGCGTGATCTCGACGAGGTGATCGTCGGTGCGACCGGCGAGCAGCATGACCGCGGCGCCGACCAGTGCACCGCAGACGAGGGCGCCCACGACGGTGACGAGAAAACTGAGTGCGACATCCCCGCCGCCGACCGCCGCGCCCGTCGTGGCCACCAGCGCAACCGTATAAAGCGCGGCCGTGGTGCCGTCATTGAGCAGGCTTTCCGATTCGACGAGCAGCCGCAGCCGGCCTTTGACGCCCGCTTCCTTGAACGTGGCGATGACCGAAACCGGATCGGTGGCGGAGATGAGTACACCAAGCGGAATGGCCGCCGCCCAGGGCCAGTCGGCAATGTAACGGAGGCCGAGCGCGACTAGCGCAGCCGCAAGCACGATGCCGACCGTCGCCAGCACGGCGATGACGCCCGCATCGGCGCGGAGTTCGCGCCAGTGCATCTGCAGCGCCGCCTCGAAGATCAGCGGCGGGAGAAGCGCGGTGAAAATCAACTCGCGCGTCAGCTCGACGTGCAGCGAGATGTGCGCCAGCGCGACGCCGATGCCGGCCAGCGTGAGGCCCACGGTATAGGGCAACCGTAGCCGGCGCGTCAGCATGCCGACGACCGCCGCGATCAGCAGCAGTTCCTCGATGCGTTCAATGCGCAGGCCCATGACGCGCCGAGCGTAGCGCGACCTGCTTCCAGGCTCCGAGACGAATCGCTCGATTCAGTGGTAGCCGGCGCTGTCCCTAGCGCCGGAGCGAGCAACGCGAGCGGAACGGAAAGACAGGGCGTCCGCTCCATTGGAGAGAGCCTTCGCTCGCACGACTGCATTCCGGCCGCTGCTGCGGCCTCCGGCGCTAGGGACAGCGCCGGCTACCTTCGATCCGTCCTACTTCAGCGACGCCATGTCGATGACGAAGCGATACTTCACGTCATTCTTGAGCATGCGCGTGTAGGCCTCGTTGATCTTCTGGATGGGGATGACCTCGACGTCGGAAACGATGTTGTGCTTCGCGCAGTAATCGAGCATCTCCTGCGTCTCGGCGATGCCGCCGATGGCCGACCCGGCCACGCTGCGCCGGCCCATGACGATACTGAAGGGCGGGAACGAAATGTTGTCCGTCGGGATGCCGACGCAGACCATCGTGCCATCGGTCTTGAGCGTGCTGAGATAGGCGCTGTAGTCGTGCGGCGCGGAAACGGTATCAATAATGAAGTCCAGGCTGCCGACCATTTTCTTGAACGTCTCGGGATACGACGTCAGCGCGAACTTGTGCGCGCCGAGTTTTTTCGCGTCGGCCTCCTTGCCGGGCGAGGTGCTGAAGAGCGTGACCTCCGCGCCGAAGGCCGCACCGAATTTCACCGCCATGTGGCCAAGGCCGCCCAGGCCGATCACGCCGATCTTGCTGCCCTTGCCGATTTTCCAGTGCCGTAGGGGCGAGTAGGTGGTGATGCCCGCGCAGAGCAGCGGCGCGACCGCCTCCAGCGGCAGCTTGTCCGACACGTGCAGCGTGTAGTTTTCGTCCACGACGACATGAGTCGAGTAACCACCGTAAGTCGGCGTCTTGCCGTCGCGCTCGAAACCGTTGTAGGTGGCCACCATGCCACCGTCGGTGCAGTACATCTCGAGTCCGGCCTTACATTCCGCGCAATGGCGACAGGAATCGACGAAGCAGCCGACGCCCGCCAGTTCGCCGGTCTTGAATTTCTTCACCGCCGAGCCGATCTCGGTCACGCGACCGACGATTTCATGCCCCGGCACCATCGGGTAAATGGAATTGCCCCAGTCGCCGTGGGCCTGGTGGATGTCGCTGTGACAAACGCCACAATAAAGAATCTCGATCTTCACGTCGTGCTCGCCGACCTCGCGGCGGTCGATGCGGAAGGGCTTGAGCGTGTCGGTGGGGCTCTGCGTGGCGTAGGCGGGAATGTTCATAGGGATGAATGGGGTGACCTAGAATCTTGCACGAAATCGCGGGTTGGCTAGTGGATCGCCCGCATCGGTCGCGAAGCTCATTTCCCGGCCGTCCCTGCCGATAAGGAGACCAGAGGGCGCGACTGCAACGCGACCGCCGAGCCGTTCGGGCAGTTACTCCCTGCCCACGCGATTGCGAGACGGCTACGCCGCGCGTTGCGGTTTCGCCCTTCCTCTGCTAAGAACGACTGGCTGGCCTCATGAATCATATCATCTTCGAAGATCTGTTCGTCCTCGAGATGGCCAACAACCATTACGGCCAACTCGACCGCGCGCTGAAGATCGTCCGCGAATACTCGCGCATCGTCCGCTTCAACAACGTCCGCGCCGCGATCAAGTTCCAGCTGCGCGACGTCGATTCGTTCGTCCACCACGCCTTCCGCGACCGGTCCGACATCCGCTATATCAAGAAGACGATCGACACGCAGATGCCGCGCGAAAATTTCATCGCGCTGGTCGACGCCATCAAGAAGGCCGGCTGCATCCCGATGGCCACGCCGTTCGACGAACGCTCGGTCGATTTTTGCATCGAGCTCGCGCTGCCGATCATCAAGCTGGCCAGCTCCGACGTGAACGATTGGGAGCTGATCGAGAAGATCGCCAAGACGCGCAAGCCGATGATCTGCTCCACCGGCGGCACGTCGCTCAAGGACCTCGATGACCTCGTGACCTTCTGCGAAAACCGCAACCTGCCGCTCGCGATCAACCACTGCGTCTCGCTTTATCCCTGCGAGGATTCCGATCTCGAGCTCAACCAGATTGATTTCCTGCGCAAGCGTTACCCGAACCACGTCATCGGCCTGTCCACCCACGAATATCACGACTGGGACGCGTCGCTGCAGATCGCCTACGCCAAGGGGGCGCGGACGTTCGAGCGCCACATCGACATCGAGGATGATGGCAAGCCCGTCTCGCCCTATTGCAGCGTGCCCTCGCAGATCGACTCGTGGTTCAAGGCCTATAACCGCGCCAAGACGATGTGCGGCGGGAGCGGCGACACGCGGCGCAACGTTTCCGACACCGAGGCGAAATATCTCAACACGCTGGTGCGCGGCGTCTACGCGAAACGCGACCTGCCCGCCGGCCACGTGCTGGAGCACGAGCACCTGGAGCGCGACGTCTACCTCGCGATCCCGCTGCAAAAAGGCCAGATTTCCTGCCGCGAGCTGATGAGCGGCGAGACGCTGCAGGCGCCAATCGTCAAGGACGCCCCGATCCTGATCGACGCGATCGACAGCGCCTACGCCTATCATCCCGATTTGAAAAAGCTGATCTACGATCGCGGCATTTAACGCGCCTTTTTTGTGCTGAAAATCAATTCCGCCTGTCTGGCCACGGCCCCGGCGGAAGCGGCGGCGCTGGACGCCCCGCTGCCCGACGCGCCGGTGCGGCCCAAGCTCATCAGCGTCGTCAGCGGCTGCTTCAACGAGGAGGACAACGTCCGCGAATGCTACGAGCAGGTGAAGCGCGTCTTCGCCGAGCTCGGCCGCTACCGCTACGAGCACGTCTTCATCGACAACGCCTCAAAGGACAACACGCGGACCATCCTGCGCGAACTTGCCGCGGCCGACCCGAACGTGAAGGTCATCTTCAACGCGCGCAACTTCGGCCACATCCGCTCCGGCTACCACGCGATGCTGCAGGCCAAGGGCGACGCGGTCATCAGCCTCGTCTCCGATTTGCAGGACCCGCCCGAGCTGATCAAGGAACTCCTTGCAAAATGGGAGGAAGGCTTTCGCGTGGTGGTGGCCATCAAGGAAAACAGCTCCGAGTCACCGCTCTTCTTCGCCATCCGCCGCGCCTACTACAGCCTCGTCACGCGCCTCGCCGAGATCGAGTTGAACAAGAACGCGACCGGCTTCGGGCTCTACGACAAGCGCTTCATCGACGTGCTGCGCGAACTGGACGATCCCTATCCCTATTTCCGCGGGCTGGTCTCGGAGATTGGATTTCCCGCCGCGAAAATTCTTTATCACCAGCCGGTGCGGAAGCGCGGCCTGACCAGCAATAATTTTTACAGCCTCTACGACATGGCGATGCTCGGCATCACCAATCACAGCAAGGTGCCGCTGCGCATCGCGACCATGGTCGGCTTCGCGCTCTCCGGCCTGAGCCTGCTTGTCGCGTTCGTCTACATCGTGCTCAAGCTCATCTTCTGGCACGACTTCGAGCTCGGCCTCGCGCCTCTCGTCGTCGGCATGTTCTTCTTCGGCAGCGTGCAGCTCTTCTTCATCGGCATCCTAGGCGAATATATCGGCGCCATCCACACGCAGGTCCTCAAGCGCCCGCATGTCGTGGAGTTGGAGCGGATTAATTTTTAGGAAGTACCGTCTCGGTAAAATATATCCGAAAAAAATGACCTCAAAATTGAAAGCTGTTCTCGCGTGCCTTGTTCTAACGCTCGTGATCTTCGTCTCCTTTGAGGTGGGATTCTATCGCGGATATATAGCGAGTTCGCGAAACCACATCAGCTTCGGGCTTACTTCAGGGGAAGCTCTTTATGACGACTTAGATCAGAACAGACTCGAGAACCTTCGAACCACATTGAAAGTCCTAATAGTGGGAGATTCCAAGGTAGCTCATTTCATCGAAGATAGGCCTTTCGCTTATTTCTGGTATACGTCGGCCCATGCAAACGCTGGCGACCATCTTAATGAGACCCTAGAAAGGGCAGACATTTTAGTCGCTAAAGAGAACCTCAATCGCGACCTACCTACTGCCGTACCCGTAAATCAGTGACATCATGAAAGTCGTTATTCTCTGCGGCGGACTTGGCACGCGCTTGCGCGAGGAAACGGAATTCCGCCCGAAGCCCATGGTGCCGATCGGCCCTTACCCGATCCTGTGGCACATCATGAAATTCTACGCCCAGTACGGGTTCAAGGAATTCATCCTCTGCCTCGGCTACAAGGGCGAGGTCATCAAGGAATATTTCTATAACTACCAGTGGCATCGCAACGACGTCACGCTGCGGCTCGGCGCGCAGCCGGAGATCACCTACCACAACCAGCATCCTGAGGAGGACTGGCAGGTCACGCTCATCGACACCGGCCTGGCCACGCAGACCGGCGGCCGCGTGAAGCGCGCGCTGGCCCACATTCCCGACGACGAATTCCTGCTCACCTACGGCGACGGCGTCTGCAACGTGGAGGTGCCGAAACTGGTCGAGTTCCACCGGAAGCAGGGCGGCCTGGCCACGCTCACCGCCGTGCAACCCTCCGGCCGTTTCGGCGAGCTGAGCCTGAACGGCGACAAGATTTACAGCTTCCGCGAAAAACCCGAGGCCGCCTATGTCAGCGGCGGGTTCTTCGTGCTCAATCGCGGCATTAAGAAGTATCTCGGCGGCGACGACTGCATTTTCGAGTTCGACGCGCTGCCCCGGCTCGCGGAGGAAGGCCAGCTCAGCGCCTATCGCCACGACGGCTTCTGGCAGTGCATGGATAATCCGCGCGAAGTCGAGATGCTGAACAAGCTCTGGACCGCTGGCAGCGCGCCGTGGAAGGTCTGGTAGATTCCGGCATCACAGTTCCGTCATCCTGAGCTTGTCGAAGGATCAGACACGCTTCCTCTATCCGACCGGGCGTACTTCTATCGCGAGATTTACACTTATGCGCTCATTCGACCCGTGTCTGATCCTTCGACTTCGCTCAGGATGACGGAAGTCTCCAAATGTAGCGGCGGTCTATGACCGTCGTCCGTTTCAACAGCACTTCACCAGGCGCGGGTTAACCACCTCGGAGTGCATGAGGACAAGGACCGTCAATGCCAGCAGTCCTCCCACGAATTCAGCAGCGAGTTCGCTCGCCATGGGTCGCGTCAGACCTTCGGTAACCAGGACAAAACTCCATCTTTTCAAGGAGAGCACCATGGAGGCAAGAGCCGCCAAGGCTCCGATTGTCCTTTTTAAAGAAGGCACGATCAAGGCGCTGAAGAGACAAAGCAAAATGGACTCCAAAACCGAACAGGAGAACATCACGACGTCGAAGTGGGCGCGCCAAATGTCAGGGCAATCGGTGAAAAATTGCATCACCCACACGGAACAAAAAGCCATGAGCATCACATAGGCCGGGACCAGAAGCAGCCAGCGCAGGACATTGAGGGCCGTTCTCATGGTGAAAGACTTTAAGTTTCTTTCCGCGAGCGACCAGTGGCCCGCGTCCGATCCCGTGCTAATCAGCGACGGTCATAGACCGCCGCTACATTTAAATTACTGCACCGATTCAGCCGGAATCTGCGCGGGCGTCGGCGTGGCCGCGTCGATCCAGGTCTGCGGCTTATCCGTGTCGAAGCCCATCTCGCGATAGGTCCGCAGCTTGTTGCGCAGGGTGCGCAGGCTGATGGCCAGCTTCTCCGCCGCGCGCGTCTTGTTGTGGTTCGTCTGCAGCAGCATGTAGCCGATCAGGCGCCGCTCCATCTCGTCGACGGTCGGCAGCGAATCGGCGACGCTGATGTTGCTGAAAATGCCCGGCTTTTCCGCCAGCGCGAAGTCGGGCACCTCGATCTGCCCGTCGGTCGTGCTCATGATGACCGCGCGTTCGAGCGTGTTTTGCAGCTCGCGCACGTTGCCCGGCCACCGGTAGGCCCGCAGCCGTTCCAGCGACTCGGGACTGACGCCCGTGACGTTCTTGCCGTGCTTGCGCGCGAAGTGGGCCACGTAAAATTCGATCAGGTCGTTGAGATCGTCGCCGCGCAGCCGCAGCGGCGGCAAGTTGATCGGCACGACGTTGAGCCGGTAGTAAAGGTCCTCGCGGAAATGGCCCAAGCGCACCGCTTCCTGCAAATCGCGATTGGTGCTGGCGATCAGCCGCACATCGACGCGGATCGTCTTGTTGCCGCCGACCCGCTCGAACTCCCGTTCCTGGAGCACGCGCAGCAGTTTCACCTGCAGGCTCATCGGAATCTCGGCGATTTCGTCGAGCAGGAGCGTTCCGCCGTTGGCGGTTTCGAAACGACCTTCGCGCCGCGCCACCGCGCCGGTGAAGGCGCCCTTCTCATGGCCGAAAAATTCACTTTCCAGAAGCGTCTCGGGCACCGCCGCGCAGTTCACTTTCACGAACGGCATGTTGGCGCGCGGGCTGTTCTGCATGATGGCGTGGGCGACGACTTCCTTGCCCGTGCCGCTTTCGCCCTGGATGAGAACGGTCGCGTGGGTCGCGGCCACTTTCTTCACCATTTCCAGGATGTCCTGCATGAGCGCGCTGCGGCCCCAGACCACGTTGCCGGAGCCGACGTCGGCGACCTGCGCCTGGCGGAGGTACGAATTCTCGCTCTGGAGCTGGCGCAGCGACTCGAGCCGTTGCAGCAGGAGATCGAGCTGCGCAGGAAGCACCGGCTTGATCAGGTAATCGAAAAGTCCAATGCGGATGGCTTCGACCGCCGTGTCCATCGTGGCGTAGCCGGTCATGAGAATGCCATACGTCTTGGGCGACATCTGGCGCACTTGGCGCAGCAGATCGAGGCCGTTGCCGTCCTCAAGCCGCAAGTCGGCCATGACGATATCGAACGCATCGCTCTTAAGCGCCTCATGCGCCTGCAGCGTGGAGCGCGTACCGAGCGCCGTGTAGCCCTGGCTGCTCAGGTAATCGACCAGCATGCGACGCAATTCATCGTCGTCATCTACAACGAGGATTCGGTCTAGTCGGGTAAATGCTGCCATAGTGATCTGGTAGAAACTGCGCGCTTATATTTGCTGGATCGGCAGTTTGTTCCTTACTTCTTACATCTTTTTCGGGGAATTGCAAGTAAAAAGATGCCGGGCAAGACAGTTCCTGCTAAACTTGCCGACGTGGACTCCGCTCTTTCTGCCGAGCATCATCCGGATTGTTATCCCTCTGAACGCGCGGCGGCCCTGCGCTATTTCCGTGGTGCGTTGAAGAAGGCGGGCGTGGCGTCCCAGACGAAATCCCCGGCCGATCTGCCCGGCGTCATTGCACCTCACATCGATTTTCGCGTCAGCCTTGCCGCGCACGCCGCCGCGTTTCATCCCCTGCTCGAGCAGCCGCTCGCGGAGCGCTATCTCATTCTTGGCGTGGGTCACCGATCGCCATTGGAATGGAACCTGGACCGCCGCGATTATGTCACGCCGTTGGGCCGCGCCATCTGCGACCGCGATCGGGTCGATGCGCTGGGCCGCCCATCCCAATTCGCACCGGAGGCCCATCGGGGCGAGCACTCGATCGAGTTCCCCCTGCTTTTCCTGCAGGCGATCCACCAGCTTCACCCCTCCCCGCGCGAGGTGCGCTTCGTGCCGCTGCTCTGCGGCGGGATGCACGGTTTCGTCGAGGGTTTCCAGAAATGGGACGACTTGGAGGAGTTCCATGCGCTGGCCCGGGCGCTGAAAAAGGTGTTCGCGACGCATCCGCCCGGCGAAAAGCTGCGCGTGATCGTCAGCATCGACGGCTGCCATCTCGGCTCGCGCTTCCAGCATCCGTTCAAGGTCACACCGGAGCTGCTGCAGGCGACGGAGACGTGGGAAAACGAGCTTTGGACGGTGGCGGCGGCGGGCGATGCGCGCCTGTTCCTGGATTGGTTTCGCGCCCAGGGTAATGACCGCTATTTCGACGGCGTCGGCGCGCTCGCCCTGCTCATGGCCGCCGGCAGCTTCCAAATCGAGCGGACTTATTACGAACAGTGGTTCACGGTGCGCGACGCCAGCGCGGTGACCTTTTCCAGCGGCCTCATCCGCAGCCCTTAAGCCGGCCGGGGTGAAAGGGCGTGGAGCCCTTCGGCATGTTGGCCGCTCCGCGAAGGATACCCACCACGAAGGCATGATCCTCGGAGTGAATAACGTGTTCCTGTAGCCATTTATCAGAGAGGCTTTCCGCTTCCTCGAATCGTTCGAAGCTTAAAAGCGTCGCCAAACGATACCGGGCCACCTTGCGATCCACTTCGCCTCGTCCGGACGGAATCATGTCGCAGTAATACATCAGGCTTCATCCTCCGATAAATCGTCCGAAGAGGGAATGGTACCTCCGCACCATTTTACGCATTTTTTAAAACGACTCTCCGATGGACGATAGCACGCTGAACGCATCAACGATTTCTTGCAAAGCCCTGCTGGATGGCCTCATTCGCCTGCACGAAGCGAGCACGGTCAAGAAGGCTTGCCAGGCCGCTTTCGACATCATCACCGCCCACATGCCGTGCGGCGGAGTCTTCGCCGTGTTGCGGCCCCTGGAGTTCGAGCTGCCCGCCCTCGCCTCCAAACCGCAATTCAACAGCTTCATGCAGCGTTATATTGAGACAGACCACCGGTACGACATCTGGCTCAAGCGCAGCCCGGTGCATCCACGCGTGACGGTGGTTCGCCATTCCGATTACACGCCGCACGCGGTCCTGGTCCGGAGCAAGTTTTACCGCGTCGTCCTGCAACGGATCGGCTGCGAGCACGGAACCTCCATCGCGATCTGGCGCGCGAACACGTGGCTGGCCACGTTCACGATTGTCCGCACCGCCGCGCAGGGCGACTTTGCCGCGAAGGATCTCGCCTTTCTTCGCCTTTTGCATCCTCACCTGGCGCTCGCCATCAAGCGGCACGCTCATCAACAGGAGCAAAACCTGATTCACCGCACGCTGGATTTTTTCGCCGACCGGTCGCAGCAGGGTGTGATCGTGCTCAACTGGAATCTCGATCCGCTTTACTTTAATAGGGCGGCGCGGGAATTGACCCAATTGTGGGCCGGCAACCGGCATCGAAAAACGACCGGATCCATCACCCTCGGACCCGAACTGCGCGAGGCGATCGAGCGCCTCATTCCCACCATCGAGGCGTTGAAACCCAATCGGCCCCTGGCGCCGCGCAGCCTGCATCTGCGCAGCCTCATTCACCGGCACGAAGACCGGCGCTGGCTGGCACGCATCTCCTTCCTTCCCGCCAAGACGCTGACTTATTCCAAAGGCTCCTTTCTCATCACCCTTTCCAGCGTGCCCGTAACCGAGTCGAAAACGGCGCTTCATCTGGAAAGACTGAGCCGGCGGGAGCTGGAGTGCGTTCGTCTCGCTTCCGCGGGCCTGACCAATACCGCTATCGCGAAAAAATTGGGCGTGAAAAGTCGGCACGAAATCACGCCGTCTGTGCTGCGGATGGTGGATGGGGAGTGAACAAAGTCTCCAGTGGTTCGCGGCTTGTCAGGTTCGATCCGCCGGTCCACACTTCCCGCATGCAGGATGACGTGCTTTATCGCCGTTACCGCTCGCTGTCCAAACAGAGCCGGTCCCGCCGCTGGATTGGTGCATGGGTTGGCGCCCTTTTTTCGTTTCTGCTTGGCAGTCTCGCGCTCTATTTAACCTCGGCCGCAAACGCACCCTTTTGGCCCCCTTGCCGTTGGGCTAGCGTTAGGACTGTCCTTTGGTTTGATATGGGCGGGCACTGATTTTTGGATGTCCCATTCGCGCGCTTGGCGGACCCTCCCTTCTTTCCTCTTCTTCTTCGTCTTCTACTCCAGCGAAAAGCTCATCGCTTGGATTACGCCGCATTATCCTAATTCTCTCGCCTCCTTTATGGGATATGTTCTCGCGGTTTCCTTGGGATTTCTATTGAGCGCGGTGCCGATCATCATTTGGAAAACTCGGGCAGGCAGGAACCTGCCCAGTAATCATCTCAGACCCCCAGCGTGAGCTGCGTGGCGCCGGGGCGCTGGAAATGTTCCGTGCGCAGGTCGCGCATGTGGCCGAAGCCGAGCCGTTCGCGGAAGACGTGGAACATTTGCGCGACCTGATCGGCGTAGGGCCCCTCACCGCGCATGCGTGAGCCGAAATCGCTGACGTTGAGCTTGCCGTTGCGCACGCTGCGGACCGTGCCGAGGATGCGGTCCACCCGTTCAGGAAAATGTTCCTTCAGCCACTCGGCGAACACGTCCTTCACGCCGTGCGGCAGGCGCAGCATGGTGTAGCCCGCGCTGGTCGCGCCGGCCGCGCGCGCGCCTTCGAGCACGGCCGGGATTTCGCGGTCGTTGAGACCGGGAATGATCGGTGCGACCAGGACGCCGACCGACACTCCGGCCTTGGCCAGCATCTCGATTGCGCGCAAGCGGTGCGCGGGACGGCTCGCCCGCGGCTCCATGCGCGCGGCCAGGTCGGCGTTGAGCGTAGTGATGGAAATAAAAACGTGGACCGCGTCGAACGCGGCGAGCCGCTTGAGCACATCGAGATCGCGCGTGACCAAAAAATTCTTCGTGATGATCGAAACGGGATTGCGGAATTCCGCGAGCACTTCCAGGCAACCGCGCGTGATGCGGAAATGGCGCTCGGCGGGCTGATAGCAATCGGTCACGCCGCTCATCGCGAGCGGCTGCGGCTGCCATTTCGCGGAGGCGAGCTCGCGGCGCAGCAACTCGGGCGCGCGGCGCTTGACCATGATCTTCGTTTCGAACTCGAGCCCGGCGGAAAAGCCGAGGTACTCGTGCGTGGGCCGCGCATAACAATAGGCGCAGCCGTGCTCGCAGCCGCGATAGGGATTGAGCGACGCGCCAAAGCCGATGTCGGGACTGTCGTTGCGAACGATGATCGACTCGCTCGTGTCGTCGAGAAAAAGGGTCTTGGGATTCGGCTGTGCCTCGTCCTCCGGGTTGCCTTGGACAACATCGGGATCAAGGTCGAGCGCGAGAACCTGAAAACGGTTCGGCAGGTCGCGCGCCGCTCCCCGGCCCGTTCTGATTTGGCGCAGCAATTCCATGTCTTATAATACATTGGTATAACAATAGCGCAAGTTGATTTATGTCCTCTCCTTCGCCTAAGTTGGAGAGATGAATCCTGGCCATATCCTCACGATTTTTGGCAAACAGGAAGTCGATTGCCTCTTAATCGGCGGGATGAATTTCTTACTCAGGCACCGGCCCGTCTCAACATTTGACGTCGATTTTTGGGTTCGAGACGAAACGGCCAACTTGGAACGGGTCAACGCAGCGCTTATCGAACTCGGCGCGGAATGGGGGCCGACGGAAACGACCTGGGCGGCGATACCCAAAAATTCCGACTGGTTGACTCGAAGCTCGGTCTATTGCCTGACCTCGCCCGCCGGCGCGATCGATATTTTCCGCAACGTGAAGGGCTTGGATGATTACGAAGCCTGCAGAAACCGAAGTGTATTAGCCCACACGTCGGAAGGGATCGCCTATCGCAGCCTCGCTGACTCCGACATGTTGGCGTGCCAGTTGGCGCTGCCGGAGAACGAGCGGCGGCTTGACCGTGTGGCCTATTTCGAGAAACTTCTCAAGTCATGATCCATGCCGAATCGTCCGAACTCAAGGCGCGCGAAGAAGCGAAGCGAGAGCGGATGACAGATCCGAAACAGCGCTGGAAACAGATCGAAGAGATGTTGACGTGGGCCGAAGCGCAATTACCTCCTCAGCTCCAACGGAACCGACCGCGGACGCACCCAGCAAACGCATCGACATCCGCGACTTAAGGCACTTTTCGAGCGCTTACCCCAGCCCGCGCGCTTCGAGATCGCCTTCGTCCCAGCCGAAGTGATGGCCGAGCTCGTGGAGGAAGGTGAGGCGGACTTCATCCGCGTACGCGCAGTCTTCATCGAGGCAGAAGTCCTCGATGGCGGCGAGGTAGAGGATGATCGGGCCGTTGGCCTCGGACATCTCGCCCGGCGAAAAATCCGAGTAGATGCCGAGCAGATCAGGATCGTCCTCGCACCATTCCTGGAAGAGGCACGGCACGGCACGCGCGGCCGCCTGCAGTTCCGGCGGCAGTTCGTTCAGCGCCGCCTCAACCACGCGGCGGGCGTCGCTTTCGAGTCGGTCCCAATGCGCGCGCTTCATAGTCCCCTCGCCCGCACGTCGACTTCGCCCCAGCCGAGATGATGGCCGAGCTCGTGGAGAAAGGTACGGCGCACCTGGTCGTCGAAAGCGGCGGCCGAGTGGCCGACATAGACGGCTATGCTGCGCAGGTAGAGGACGATCGGGCCCTTGCGCTGCGAGACGTGGCTGGGCTCGAACCCGCGATAGATGCCGAGGATGGTGCTTCCCGGCTTTTCATTTTCGGCCCGCTCTTCGAAAAGAACCGGAACCGATTCGGCCTCGGCGCGGACGTCATCCGGCAATTCGGCGATCGCTTTTTGGACCACATCCCCTGCCCGGTCGGCCAGATGTTGCCATGCGGCGTCCATCGGTTGATGGGGTTCGGGAGCAGGGTCGGTTTTCTTAACTGATTTTCGCAGAAAAGCTTCCGAGTCTCGCTTGATCCAGAAAAACAGACCCACGAGGAGCACCGGAAATGCGATCCAAGCCGTGAGCTCCAAGCTCAGCGCGGAGCTCATGGAGCGCCTGCCGCCGTCTTGCCTCGCTTGGCGTGGATCTGAAGCAGCGAGATGTCGGTGGGATTAATGCCCGAAATGCGGCCAGCCTGCGCGAAGGTGCGCGGGAGGACTTTCTTCAGCTTGGCGCGCGCCTCGGTTTTCAGGCCGGGGATGACGTCGAAATCAAACCACTCCGGGATAGCCTTCGATTCGTGGGCCTGATTACGCAGGATGTGGGCTTCCTCGCGGCGCAGGTAGCCCTCGTACTTGATCTCGGTTTCGAGCTGCGTGGCCACCTCAGGCGCGACCTGCTGGAAAGATTCGGGCAGGTCAGCCCAAGTCGTATCGGGACGCTTGAGGCGATGCGCCCAAGGCTGGCCGTCGATCTTGGTGAGGGCGAGCTGGACGCGGGCGGCTTCGATGGCCTCCTGCTTGGCGCGAAGTTGGGCGAGCCGCAGCGGACTGGCCAGACCCACCTCCCCGCCGATCTCGGTCAGGCGCAGGTCGGCGTTGTCGTGGCGGAGCGAGAGTCGATGCTCGGCCCGCGACGTGAACATGCGGTAGGGTTCCTCCGTGCCGCGCGTAACCAGATCGTCGATCAAGACACCGATGTAGGCTTGATCGCGCCGCAGGATGAGCGGTTCCCTGCCCTGCACCTGCCGTGCGGCGTTGATTCCGGCGATCAGCCCCTGCCCGGCCGCTTCTTCATAACCCGAGGTGCCGTTGAGCTGCCCGGCGAAATAGAGTCCGCCAATCCGTTTCGTTTCCAGCGAGGACTGAAGCTGGGTGGGCGGCGCGAAGTCGTACTCCACCGCGTAGCCCGCGCGCATGATCTCGGCGTTTTCCAGGCCGGGCACGGAACGGATGAAGGCTACCTGGACGTCGAACGGCAGGCTGGTCGAACAGCCGTTGATATAATATTCGTCGGTGTGCCGGCCTTCGGGTTCGAGGAAGAGCTGATGGCGTTCCTTGTCGGCAAAGCGAACGACCTTGTCCTCCAGCGATGGGCAATAGCGCGGGCCGATGCCCTCGATTCGTCCACAGTAGAGCGGCGATTTATCGAGATTGGAGCGAACGATCTCGTGGGTCTCTGCGGTGGTGTAGGTAATCGCGCAGGGCAATTGTTCCACGTGGAACATTCCGTCCCGCCATTCATTAAGCGTGAAAATGTCGTCGCGATTCCGCTGAAGGGTTGAGGCCAGATAGCTGAAGGGTCGGGGAGGGGTGTCACCGTGCTGGAGATCGAGCTTGGAGAAGTCGATGCTGCGCTTGAGCAGGCGAGGGGGTGTGCCGGTCTTGAGCCGCTGGAGCTCGAAACCGAGCTTGAGGAGCGAGGCGGATAGGCCGCTGGCACTGTCACCCATGCGCCCGCCGGCCGTTTGGCGCAGGCCGACGTGCATGAGTCCTTGCAGGAATGTACCAGTTGTAACAACCACGGTGTGAGACTGATAGGTAACACCAAGATTCGTCGAGACGCCCGTGATGCGGTCGTTCTCCGTGAGAATCTCCGCGATATGCCCCTGCTTGAGGTCGAGGTTTGGCTGGCGTTCGCAGGTGGCCTTGAGCCGGAATTGGTAGGCCTTCTTGTCGCATTGGGCGCGCGGTCCGCGCACGCTGGGGCCCTTGGAGGCATTGAGCATGCGAAACTGGATGCCGGTGGCGTCAGTATTGATCCCCATCTCGCCGCCGAGCGCATCGATCTCGCGGACGATCTGGCCCTTGGCCAAGCCGCCGATGGCCGGGTTGCACGACATCTGCCCGACCGTGTCGAGGTTCATGGTCAGGAGCAGCGTCTCGCAGCCCATGCGCGCGGAGGCGAGCGCGGCCTCGGCCCCGGCATGGCCGGCGCCGATGACGATGACGTCGTAGACCTTGGGGTAAAGCACGCGGATAGTTTATCCGAGGGCGAGGGGATCGACAACTCCTGCGCTCGTCTCCTCTCTGGTGGCGAGCGCCGAGCAACCTGTGCTAGGCTGGGGTCGTGGCACGCCTTGTCGTTCGCATTCTGCTTGCCGCGCTTTTCCTCCTGGCGGGGACGGTTCATCTCCTCAATCCGAATTTGTTCATGCCCATCATGCCGTCGTGGGTTCCCGCGCCGTTGGGCGCGATCGTCATCAGCGGCATCTGCGAGTTGCTCGGCGGCGTGGGCCTGCTCGTTCCTTCGGAACGAATCCGGCGCGCGGCGGGATGGGGCCTTCTTCTCCTGCTGCTGGCCGTCTTTCCGGCGAACATCCATATGGCGGCGGCGCAGATCCGCGTGCATGGCGTTCCCTCGGCTAATTGGATAAGCTGGGTACGTATTCCATTGCAACCTATTCTGATGCTGATGGTTAGCTGGTCGACCGAAATCTGGCCACGGCGGAAGTCCCTTAATAAGGGAGTTCCGTCATGAAGCATTATCTCGGCATCTGCCTGGTCCTGGTCACCATCGCGCTGCTGACGCTTCTCGTCATTAACCGCTGCACCGACGCGACCGCGCGCGCGGTGGAGCAGGTCCGCAATGCCTTCGCTTCGGTGCTCCAAGTCCAGCCGAAGATCACGATCAACGAACGCATCGTGCAGACGCAGACGGCGCCGATCGCCGAGCTGGCCGTGGTGACGAAGGAGGAACTGATCTCGCTCGGATTCGACGAGCACAAGGCGATCTGGTCCTACTCGATTCCGCTCACGGAAAAGAAGCTGACGGTCGAGGGCACGTTCCAGCTCAAGGCGGGCTACGATTTGCACGAGCCATTTTCCGTTTCGATCGACCCGGCCACGCATCACATCGTCGCGACCCTGCCGCCGGCGAAGATTCTCGACGTCGAACAAATCGGCGACCTCACGTTTCACGGCGAGGACAGCGTGCTCAATCGCTTGGGCGACGACGAGCGGGCCAAGGCCGTGAACGACCTGATGCAGATGGCGCGGCAGACAGCCGAGACCTCGTCGCTCAAGGCCGATTCCGACGCCCAGGTGCGCCAGCGGCTGGAAGAATTGCTCGCCCATAACGGTCAGAAGATTGAAATTCAATGGTCAACGGGCCGAGATAAAAACGGTGCTTTATTACCCTAGTTCAGGCAAAAACTACCGGCTGTGATTTAAGCAATTGTGAGGAATTTCCCCATCAGGTGATAAATTTTTTCCTTGATTCGCCTCTGTAGGGTACATATAACAGACCTGTAGGTGAAAAGCGGAACGCAGGATGCGTGAGGAAGGCCTCAACCCAGAAATCACCCTATGTCTTACCCTTCGATTCTTCTTCATCCCTCCTTGGAAAGTTCGTCGCCTCGTCCCAGCGTTGATTCTCCCCGGCCGTCGCTCTTCGATTCCAAGGACGATTTCATCGCGCGGATTGGCCCCATCGGCGTCGCCGCCATCTATTTCGGCCCGTTCAGCCTGGCTCCGCAGGATCCCGCGCTTTCCCGCCAGGCGCTGCTAAAGCTGTCTTTCGCCTACCGCTATTATCTTCAGCCCGCCGGCATCCGCTATCATGTCCAGCGCCAGACAGCCACGCTGTCCGGCTCGATCAAATCGACGCCGCTGGCCCTTTGCGCCGAGATTCTTGCGCAGCAGATCGAGGGCATTGAGCAGGTCAAGAACGAGACCGAGCTCGCCTTGGAAGACCGGCCCGCGCAATCACGCGAGCTCGTCGCCGTCCAGCTCCTGCTCGCCACCGACCAGAGCCTGCGCTCGCAGGTCAAGGTGAGCGACGAATCGGGCGTGCTGCGGATCAGCGGCTCGGTCGGTTCCGAAGCGCAAAAAAGCTGGGTCGAGCAACTCGCCGGCTCCGTTGACGCCGAGATGAAATCAGATTTGACCGTGGTGCCCACGGACTCGGTGGTCAAGTCGGCCGACGTGGATGATGAGTCCCTTCAGGCCCTCGTCCTTTTCCGCCTGCGGCTGATCCGCGAGACGGAACATCTTCCGCTCAAGGTGAAGGCCAATCGCGGCGTGCTGACGCTCCAAGGCAAGGTGCGCAGCGAGACGCTGCGCCAGCGCGTCGAGAACGTCGCGCGCGCCACCGTCGGCCTGCGCGAATTGCGCAGTTCGCTGACGATCGCGCCTTAAGGGTCGTGGCGGACCGATTCCTTTTCCAGCGCTTCGACGGACGCGGTCTCGACATCGGCCACCACGTGGTCCATTCGCCCGAGGGGGCCGCGCAGCACGCGGACTCCGAAACGCCGCGGCGCCCAGACGGTCGGGTCGGTCGGGCCGAAAAGCGCGATGACCGGCAGATCGGCACGCACGGCCGCGGCGAGATGCGTGATTCCCGAGTCGTGGCCCAGATAAAGCGATGCGCGGCGCATTACCGCGCCGAGAATGGAAAGCGGCAGCAGCCGCGCCCGCACCAGGCGCAGGTCGTGCCAGGCCTCGGCCACGAGCTTCGCCGCATCGGCATCCGCTTCGCCTTCGATCAGGAGCAGGGTGAGATCGGGAAAACGCTGCACGAGGCGGCGCCCCAGTTCGGCCCAATTTTTTGCCGCCCACGTTTTGTTCTCCCCACCGCTGCCGGGATGAATCGCCACCAGTCGCGTATCGGGCTCCAGCCCGGAAAGAAACGCGCGGGCACCGTCGAGATCGGACGGCGAGGGGATGATCTCTCCATTTATTTTCTCCCCGAGCTTCAAGCCGAGCGGACGGAGAATCTCGGCGAAGTATCGGGCGGCGGGCGCAAGAAACTTTTCCGGCACGCGCGGCGAATGGACCAGCAGTTCACCCGGCTCGCAGCGGCGCAGGTTCGTCTCGAAGAGCTCGTCCGGATCATAAAAGTAGGAGAGCACCAAGTCGAAGCTGCCTATGTAATCCATCCACGCGGGATCGAGCACGGCCCGCGGCATGAAGAAGGTGCTGAGCGGGCCGCGATCGACCGAGCGCACAGCGTCGAGGTAAAACCGGCCCGCGCCCACGACGGGATCGGCCAGCGCGGGATGGCCGAGCAGCTCGATATGCGCCTCGGGCCACTGCTCGCGCAGCAGGCGCAACGTCGGCAGCGTGACGAGCAAATCGCCCAGCGCGCCGCCGCGGATGACCAGGATTTTCATGCCACGAAAACTTGCCGCAAGAACGGCGGCGAGGCGAGCCTTCGGGAGAAATTCAACGCATGAGCACTTCATCCTCGTCTGGCTCACCCAAGCCATCCCCTTTCTCGCGCGACCTGATCGAGAAGGAAATCGTGCATTTGAAAAAAGGCCGCTCGACCCGCCAGGCGAAGGAAGAGCAGCGCGGGCGGATGGGAGGGAGCGTTTTCCTCATCGTGGTGCTGCTGTTCGGGCTCTATGCGCTGGACCCGATTTTATTTTCTTATAACCGGGGGGAGGCCATCCGCGTCTATCTCTACTTGCATAACTACGGAGACGATCGCCAAGCTGAGGCCGTGGGCGCCTGCGGACTTCTTTTGCCGGGCGAAGTCCGCGAGCTCAACAAGCGCCAGGGAGCCTTTCAGGACTACTTCAACGGCACGGGAGCTGCGGAAAAGCAGGCCGCGGGGCTCATTCACTACATGGATGGCGTGCGCGCCCTCCATGAGAATCGCTACGATGCCCTGACGCCCTTGAACAAACTGCGCTATGTCCTCTTCGTCAAAACGGGCCTTACTCCGCCGATCCGGTGGGACTTTCTCAATTCCTCGGTGAGCAAATGAAATTCATGAAAAAGAAACGCAAATCCAAAAGAGGGCAAACGCTCGTCGAGTACGCCCTCATCCTTGCCTTCATCTCGGTGGTGGCCATCTCGGTGTTGCTTAACATTGGCAAAACCATCCGCAGCGTGTTCAGCACCATCAACTCGCAGCTGCAGATGGCCCAGTCGAGCCATTAGCGCCGCCATTCATTGGTAGCCGTCGACCTCCGGGCGACGGAGTCCGGAAGAGGAAACATTATGCGCGCTTTTGATACGTTGTCGCAATCGAGTCCGTCATCCTGAGCTTGTCGAAGGATCAGTTCTGCCTTCGGACGATGACAAAACAGGGCACCGCAACGGACCTCCCGGCATCAGCCAGGTAGCCGTCGCACGGCGGCTACCTCAGAAATTCCGCGATGGCCGCGCAGACTTCCTCGAGCTGCACTTCCGGCAATTCGGGATAAATCGGCAGGCTGAGCACCTCGCCCGCGAGCCGATGGGCCCAGGGTAGTTCTTCCGGCTGGTAGCCGAGCGCCGCGAAACATTTCTGCTCGTGCAACGGGACGGGGTAATAAATTTCGCTGCCAATTCCGCGCGCGGCGAGGTGCGTTCGCAACGCATCGCGCCCACCCGCGCCGCAGACCCGCAACGTGTACTGGTTCCAGATCGCGTCGTTGCCAGGCAGGACAGCCGGGAGAACGAGCCGCGCCGCTTCGGATTCCGCGGGCGAGACGGCATCATCCGCGGCTGAAGCCACGCGCACGTTCGGCAATGCGGCGAGCCGCGCGGTGTAGAGTTCTGCGTTGCGGCAGCGCGCGGCGGTGTAGGCCGCCGCATGCGGAAGCTTCACCGAAAGAAGCGCCGCCTGCAGCGCATCGAGCCGGAAATTGCCGCCGATGAACTGGTGATGATATTTCGGCTCCATGCCGTGCACGCGCAGGATGCGCGCGCGCTCGAACAGCGCCGCGTCCTGCGTCACCAGCGCGCCCGCGTCGCCGAGGGCGCCGAGATTTTTCGTCGGGAAGAAACTGGCCACGCCGAAGTCGCCGAGCGTGCCGACCGGCCGGCCGCGATACACGGCACCGAGCGCCTGAGCCGCGTCCTCGATCACGCGCAGGTCGTGCTTCGCGGCGAGCGCGAGCACGGCGTCCATGTCGGCCGCCTGGCCGAAAAGATGCACCGGGATGATCGCGCGCGTGCGCGGCGTGACACGCCGCTCCGCGTCCCGCACGTCGAGATTGAACGTGGAGGGAAGCGAATCGACCATGACCGGCGTCGCACCAACGCGCGAGACGCAGCCTGCGGTGGCGAAAAAGGTGAAGCTCGGGCAGAGCACCTCGTCGCCCGGGCCGATGCCAAGTGCCATCAGCGCGAGAAGCAGCGCGTCGGTGCCGGAACTGACGCCGAGCGCATGGCGCGCATCCGCGAAGGCGGCGAGGTCACGCTCGAATTTCTCCACCTCGGGCCCGAGGATGAAGTAGCCCGAGCGCAGCACGCGCTCAAACGCGTCCTTGAGTTCCGCGTCCAGCGCGCCGTTTTGCGCCTTGAGATCGAGCAGGTTGACGGTCATGCCACGGAAAGGGACCGCATCAATCGCCCATGTTCTCGCGCACCAGCTGCGGCAGGTTGTCGAACATGGTGGTGGCGAAGTAGGCCAGCGTCAGGACGAGGACGAAATAGAAAACGCTGATGATCCAGCGTTGGCGGAAGGTGCAGCCCAGGTCGGTGCGCGGGGCACGGGCGCGCAGCAGCAGGATGAAGCGCGGCACGCCGAAGCAGAGCAGGCCGAAGAGCACGAGGTTGAAGTTGTCATCGACCAGTTCGAAGCCGGTCGCGGCAAGTCCGATTAACCACGCGCCGGGCGTGATGGCCGGCGCGATCCAGCCGCCCTCGAGATCAAGCATCGGGATGAGCGTGAAAAGATTGTAGAAACAGCCGACGCAGCTCATGCCGAGGAAGAACGGATTGTCCGTGAAGTAGTAGATGGCCGCGCAAATGGCGGAGATAGCCGTGCCGGTGACGGGACCGGCGAAGCCGACGAGGGCGTCGGTCAGCACCCGGCGCGGCTGGTTCCGCAGGATGGCGGTGGCGTGCGCGCCGAAAGGAAAGAAACGGAAGCGCAGCGGAAGCCGCATCCACCACGCCACGAGCAGCGTGCCGCCCTCGTGAAAGACGAGCTGCACGACAATGCCGATGACCGCCGCCCAGCCGTAGGCGGGCAGGTCGTCCGGCGCGAGCACGCGGGTGCCGGCGGTGAGGAGCGACGGATGGGCAAAGGCGAGAAAGCTGAGGATCGCGAGAATGAGCCCCAGTCCCATGGCCAGCTGCTCGGCCCACAGCCGGTCGGCGCTGACGGTCGAGGCCTGCGGAAGCGGGGTACGGGAATCCATCGGGAGACTCTAACGCGGCAGACGCGCCGAATCCAGAACCGTGTCTTTAAATGTAGCGGCGGTCACAGACCGCCGCTACAGGGCTGATCCCGTCCGCTCTTGTGCGGTTCGCTGGACGCGACATACTGGAGGGACGCATGACGAACGAGGACCGCGATCTCCTCCAGCGCCTGCGGGCGGAGGAAGAAGAGCTGCGCCGGGCCCTCGCGCAGATCGGTACCCGGCTGGATGCGCTGGAATCCCGCTCCGGCGCGAATGGCGTGGCGCTTCCGCCGCTGCCTCCGCCCATGCCGGGCGAATCCTTCCTGCACCGTCCGCCGCCCGTCCCGGCAGATGCGGATTTTCCCGCAGCGATGCCGCCTCTCCCGACAGAGGCCCTGCCGCCGCCGGTCCTGCCGGAAATCCCCGCGGCGGAGCTTCCTCCCATCCCGACGGCCGCGGCGCACACGCAGTTCGAGTTTCGGCTGGGTCGCTGGCTGACGCGACTCGGGGCGCTTTTCTTCGTTCTCGCGCTCATTTCGCTCGATGCTTATTTCCACCTCCACCGTTATCTCGGCCGCGCGGGCCAGCTCGGGCTCATGGGTGCGGTCAGCATCGTGTTCGTCGCGCTGGGACGGCGCTTGGAACAGCGCGGACTGGTTGGCTACGGCCGCTCGCTGATGGCCGCGGGCCTGGGCGGACTTTATTTTACCTGCTACGCCGCGACGGCGATCCCGCCCTGGCAACTCATCACCAATCCGTTTCTCGGCGGGATCGTGCTGCTGCTCTGGTCGGCCTACGTGTTTGATCTCGCGCGGCGACGGCGTTCGCAGCCGCTCGCGCTGCTGGCGCTGGTGCTGGCCTACGTCAGCAGCGGGCTTAATCCCACGATGCGGTTCACGCTCGCGGCGGACCTCATTCTGGCGGGCACAGCGGTGCTCTTTTTCCTGCGTTACGGCTGGCGCGTGGTGCTCGGTTTCAGTTTGGCGGGAACGTATCTCGCCATCACGCGGCATCTTCTCTTCAACGCGGACAACGAGCTGGTCTTCGATACCAGCCGCGCGCTCGCCTTCGCACCGCATGCGGTTTATCTCGTCGCCGCGTGGAGCGCCTTCACCGTCGCCCTGGTGCTGGGCCGATCGTTTGCGTCGCGGATCGTTTTCCTGACGGTGAACAATGCGCTGGCAGCCGGATTGCTCGCGTTGGCCGCGATCATTTGCGGCTACGGCAGCGACCGGACGGGCACGACGTTGCTGCTGTCGGGCGCGGCGCTGCTCGCGGTTTCCGCCTATGCGAAGCGGCGCGCGCCGGAAATCGCCAGCGCGTATCTCGGACAGGGGCTCGCGCTGGCCACCGGCGGCGTGATGGTGGTCTTCATGGGCACGACGCGCGACGTGCTGCTGCTGGTGGAGACGCTGTTCCTCGGCATGGCGGGCGCGATCACACGCAGCCGTGTGCTGACCGTCTCCGCCGCGGTGATCGCGTTTTTCGCGACGGCCTTTTTGCTCTGGACCATCACGGTCGAGGTGCGCCATCCGTGGCTGCTCGGCCTGGGCGGCGCGGCGGTGATGCTGAAGAATGCGTGGTGGACGCGGCAGCGCATCCGCGCGCCCCACTTCGCGTGGCCGGCTACTCTATATAGTGCGCTGATGCTGGCACTGCTGGGCGGATTGCTCGGCACGCAGGTCGAAGGCGCCAGCCTGGCCCCCACGCTGGCGTTCATCGCGCTGGCCGCGACGCTCTTCGGCTTTGCAGTGAAGCTCGGTGAGCTGCCGCCCGTCGCACAAGTCCTTCTCCTCGCCGCGCAGGGCCTGGCGCTGTTCCCGACCGAAAACGGCGAACCGATCACCGGCTGGAGCGCGGGCTGGGTGATGATCTGCACCCTCGCGATGATTTTCATGGTGCGACGCACGTGGCTGCGGGTGCTCGATCCGCTCTACGCGCTGGCGCTGGCCTGGCTCGTCTATCACGCGATTCGTCCGGAGGTATCCGGGCAGGTGTGGATGATCGATGCGAGCCTGCTCTCGGTGGCGTTCCTGGTCGTGGGCGCTCTGGTGCGCGTCTGGTCGCTCGCGTGGATCGGCCAGATTTTTCTCGCGGTCGCGGTCTGGCATTTTTTCCAGCGCGTGCCCGACGAGCCGTGGGCCGCGGCCGTCCCGCTCACCGCCGTTTTCGCGACGGGCCGTTCGATCCATCGCTGGCTCCATGCGTTTCCCGGCTTCACCGGCGCGCGCAGGCAGGCCTTCCGCACCCTGGCGTTTCTCTATCAACTCGTCTCGCTGGTCATGCTGGTTGATGCGCTCGTCCTCCTCGTGCCGCCGCCTCATCTCGCGCCCACGTTCCTCCTGCTCGGCACGCTGATCTTGGCCCTCAACGCCCGGCGCTCCCGGGCCTTCGGCGTGCGGTGTGGTTTTGTTCTGAGCGGCTTGGGCGCGCTGTTGATTTTTTTCGCGCCAGTTCATTTGACCGTGACGCTTCTCTCGACGCTTGCGGTACTCGCCTTCCTGGTGCAGCCGGCGATTCTCGCCCGCGCACCCAATCCGACCGGCACGCCGTCGGAGGCCTGGGCACTCATTCTCGTCTCGGCCCTCACGGGTTGGGTCTTCATCGCCGGGAATGCGGCCACGCGGCTCGGCACGGAATCGATCACCGCCAGCTGGGCGGTCTATGCGCTGGTGCTTTTTCTCGTCGGAATGCTGCTGCACGAACGGCGTCAGCGCTGGTGCGGGCTGGCCATTCTGCTGGCCGCCATCCTGCGCGTTTTTGCGGTCGATTTCTGGGCGCTCAGTGGCGGATTCCGCGTGCTGACCTTTAGCGTGCTGACCTTCATCACGCTGGGACTTGGTTTCCTCTACGCCCGCCATGCCGAGCGCTTCAAGACGCTGCTGTAACACGTACGCCAAAACTTCTTCGCATCCTTTCGTTAATAACTTCGAGCTTCACGCCGATAAATCCGGCAACCGGGTGGTTCAGGCAGTAGCTGGGGACTTATTACGGAACTACTCACACGTAAAAACTCGCCCCCGCGCCTCGTTTTCAGCGGCTTGGCGATAAACCGCAAGTTACTCACCGCTATAAGACGGATAATAAACCATTGAACTTTTCCTCCAAACCTTCTTAATAACGCCGTTATGAAGTGCGTCATCTCGCGCGAGGCGCTGCTCTCGGGCCTCCAGATTGTGCAGAATGTCGTGAGCACGCGCACCACGCTTCCCATCCTGGGCAATGCCCTGGTGCAGGCCAGCGACGGTCAACTCGTGATCTCCACCACCGATCTGGACACCGGCATTCGTGCTTCTGTCGCAGCTGAGGTACTGAAGGCTGGCGCCACGACGCTCCCCGCGCGGCGACTCTTCAGTATCATCCGCGAGCTGCCCGCAGCCGAACTGACTCTCGAAGTCGATTCCAAGCAGGTTGCGACGATCACCTCGGGCAATTCGTTTTTCCGCATCATGGGCCTGCCGGAAGAGGATTTCCCGCCCTTCCCGAAGGGCGAGGCGGCGAAGACGTTCAAGCTTCCGCAAGGCGTGTTCCGCGACATGCTTCGCCGCACCGCTTACGCGATTTCCACGGATGAAAGCCGCTACGTGCTCAATGGCGTGCTGCTCAGCTTCAAGGAAAACAAACTTTCGCTCGTGGCCACCGACGGTCGCCGCCTGGCGCTTGTCGAGCAGGACCTCGAATTTCCCAAGGGCAGCGAGGTCGAGGCAATCCTGCCGACCAAGGCGGTGCATGAACTTTCACGCATCCTGCGTGATGAGGAACCGCTGACAATCAGCTTTGCGGAGAACCAGGTCTCGTTCGATCTCGGCAACACGTTCCTCTACTCGAAACTGATCGAGGGCAATTACCCGAATTACAAGCAGGTCGTGCCGGCCGAGGCGAAGGACCGCATCATCCTCGAGCGCGAATTGTTCCTCAACGCGGTGCGCCGCGTGGCGCTGCTTTCCAGCGAAAAGAGCAACTCGGTGAAGCTGGTCTTCTCCAAGAACAATCTCGATATCACCGCCAATACGCCGGAAGTCGGCGAAGCCAAGGAAAGCCTGCCCATCACTCACAAGGGGAAGGATTTCAGCATCGCGTTCAATCCCGAGTTCCTCATGGACCCGCTCAAGAACATCGATGCGGACGAAATCTTCTTCGACTTCATCGACGAGCTCAGTCCCGGCGTGATCAAGTACAACCGACCGTTCCTGTACGTCATCATGCCGATGCGGACGGCGTAGCAGAGTCCGACGATCATCATCATCTCATCCTCGTGATGCGCCGTTTAACCGGCGAAGGACTAATGTCGTTTATGAAATCGTTACTGGCCATTCTCCTTCTTATCGCGACTTGGAATCCGCTTCAGGCGGGAACCTCGAGCGATTGGTCGATCGTCAAACGCATTCATCTGGGCGGCTTGGGCGGTTGGGATTACGTGACGAGCGATCCTGCCGCCGAGCGGCTTTATGTCAGCCATGCCGCCCACGTGCTGGTGCTGGATCTCAAAACGGACAAAATCATCGCCACGCTCGATGCGGTGGGCGTTCACGGAATTGCCCTGGCCCCGGAACTCAATCGCGGATTCATCAGCAACGGCGGGAACGGAACCGTCACCCTTTTTGACCTAAAGACGTTCAAGCCGATCACCACCGTCAAGGTCGGCGAAAACCCGGACGCCATTTGCTATGAGCCGGTCACGAAACGAGTTTTTGCATTCAACGGACGCAGCAGCACGGTGTCGGTGATCGATGCGACGGCGGGGAAGGTGATCGGAGAAATTTCGCTACCCGGTAAACCCGAGTTTGCGCAAGCCGACGGCGCAGGTTTCGTCTTCGACAATATTGAGGACATGGGTCTCGTCCTGAAAATCGACGCGACGAAGCTTAACATCGTCGCCCGATGGCCGGTGGCCCCGGACACCGAACCCTCGGCCCTGGCCATCGATCCGAAAAGCCATCGACTTTTCGTCGGTTGTGGCGACCAAAAACTCGCGGTGATGGATGATGAAACGGGGCGAATCATCGGGACGGTGCCGATCGGACAGGGAGTTGACGCGACGGCTTACGATCCTGTCCGACATCGCGTCTTCGCCTCGTGCGGCGACGGAACGCTGACAGTCATCAATCAGAAGTCAGCCGACCAGTACGAGGTGGAAGCAATCGTTCCCACGGCAAAAGGCGCTCGCACGATGGCGGTCGATTCCCGCACGGGCGCGGCATATCTGCCGTCCGCTCAGTTTGGTCCGCCACCGGCACCCACGCCGGAACATCCCAAGCCCCATCGTTCCGTCCTTCCCGATACGCTGGAGATTTTGGTGGTGAGCGGCCCCCAAGCTCAAAAATAGGCCCACCCGGGTTTCTGTCGAATTCTCCGGCGCGATTCCCTGCAGCCCAAGCCGGAGGCGGTCGCCGTGAATTCACCGAAATCGACGTGGCAATTGGGATCGATTAATCGAATCCTCCCGATAAAAACAAACTAATGACTCAGGGAAAAGCTGGCATTGTGCCGGAACCAAAGACGCTCCAATTAGTCGAGGGACGAAATAACCGGATTATCACCGGCAAAAGTGCCGCCATTAGCTTATTTTTTTTATGTCTTCTGTCCGTCCTCAGATATAGCAAGCACTGGATCGTTCTCACGATCGGGTTGGGTGGCTATACTTTGGTGGAAGCGGTTTCTCTGATCGTTCTTGCGATTGTGGGCTGGATTCTTTTTTTAAAGCTGCCGGTGCATTCTTTAATAGAACCGAAGGCGCATCCGGCTGCTGTCCCGAACCTGCCTGCTGCTCTCGATCCCCTGCTGACATTGAGAGCTTATGCATGCATGTGTGTTCTGCTTGGGCACAGTTTCCTGATCGCGTTTCCTCCTTCAAGCCTTAAAGAGGCGATTCGAAGCCATGCCTTCTATACACATTTTCTGCCGGAACCTTGGATTGGGGTATGGATATTTTTCACCCTTTCGGGTTATTTGATGGGGAAAGGCTTTTTTTTCGGCCGATACCAGACCACGACGCTGGGGGCAGTTTCTTTTTACCGAAACCGGCTGCTGCGGATCCTTCCGATGTATCTCGCGGGTACCTTGGTAGTGGCCGCTTTTGTGAAGCCAGAATTTTTTTATCCCCGCTATTTTCTCAATGCCATCAATCTCTTGGTATTTTTTGATTTCGTGGAGGATCCCGCTATTCCCAATGGGGCGCTATGGAGCATAGGTACGGAGCTTGAGTTTTATTTATTCGTGCCCTTTTTATTCATTTTATTACGGGGCATTTTGAACAGCAAATGGAGTATATCATTTGCTTATTTTTCAATTATTTGCGTCGGGGTGGGGGCTCGTGTCCTTGTCTGGAGATATTTACCCGAAAATATCTATGGAGGATCCTTTCTTGGGAATTTCGATTTCTTTTTATGCGGTTTCACGCTCAGCGCCCTGATACCGCTTTGGCGGGGCAATCCGCCCGGGAGGCATCGAATTGCGATTGGGCTTGCCGGGTTGGTAATTTACTACCTGATCGCGGCTTACTTTTGCCAACACGGACGAATGCTGGCGGAAAAAACGCCCGAGTTTCTGTGGCAGGCCATCCTGCCTTCGTTCACCATTCTGATGACGAGCGGGATTATCTTCCTTATGGAAACCGGCTCAGTGAATGACGAGACCAAATGGGTCCGCTGGATCATCAAACGATCCCAAATTTTTGGCATCCTCACCTACGCCATCTATGTCTGGCAGGAACCCATTCTTCTGGCAGACCATGGCGCCCTCGCCGGGACAACGCTGTCGGTTTGGCAATCCCTCGAAATGATAGTCCTGAATTTGTGCAAAATTTTCGGAGTCGCCTATCTGTTTTATTACTGGATCGAGAAATATTACGACAAAAAGAAGGTGGTTTACACGAACTCGGCCGCTTCCGTCCCTCCCTGATTTTTTTCAAGGCAGCCTGCGGGTGCTCTCTCTCTTCGCGCTCACTCTAAACGTGACTCGGACGGTCAAAGGCCCAGGTTGAAATCGGGATCGAACTTGTCGGTCTGGTTGTAGTCCTTCTGCGCTTTCTCGGAGAGCAGACGCAGGGGGCCGAACCAAGGCTGGGAATGAAGCCAGTTGCGGCTTTCGGCGCCGGTGTGGCGTTCGGTCGAATCGCTCTGCGGGAAGAAGCGGGCCGCCTCGCGCATCGTGAGCGCGAAGAGCTCGGGAAAATTCGCCCGCGCCAGTTCCGCCAGGCGCGACGTGGCGGGGAAGACCACCTCGGCATCGCCGCCGCGCACGCCGGCGAGGATGCGCTTGGCCGCGAAGGCGGCCGAGACCGAAAGCAGGGGAATGGAGTCGCCCGCGGCGAACCAGGCGAATTCCTTCTCGTAATCGCCCTTGATCACGGCCTGGATGGTCGAGCCGGTGCGCATGAGGCCGGGGAAAACGGTGGTGACCTTCACGCCCTGCGCGCCGAGCTCGGCATGCAGCGACGCGGAAAGACCGGCCAGCGCGAACTTGGCCGCGCAATAGGAGGCCATGTGGGGCACGGGAATCTTGCCGCCGATGGAACAGATGTTGACGATACGGCCGCCGCCGTTTTCGCGGAATTGCGGCAGCACGAGCTGGACGGCGTTGACGACGCTGTGCACCTGCAGCTCCAGGACGCTGGCGAAATCGTCGCGGTCGAGCGTCTCGAACGGCCCGACGGTGATTGCGCCCGCGTTGTTGACGAGGATGTCCACGGCGCCGAAGACGCCCTGGATTTGCTCGAGCGCGCGAGCCAGTTCGGCCCGCTGCGTGACATCGCAGCTCAGCGTGATGACCTCGCCGATGACGCGCTCCTGCAGCAACGTGCGGGCGTTGTCCAGCTCATCGGAATCGCGCGCGAGCAGTGCCACGCGGGCGCCGGCGCGCAGGAATTCCTCCGCCAGCGCGAGGCCGAGCCCGCGCGAGCCGCCGGTGATGACCACCGCGCGGTTGCGGAAGGAGTAAACGCTGGGGAAGATCGTCAACGCGGTTGCGCCGATGCCGAGGAGCGCCGCGGTGGTCCGATGCCGCCGCGCCAGGAACGCCAGCGAGGTCAGGCCAGTCAGCAGCGCCAGTTCGCGGCGAAGGCCCCGGCTCATGGACAATTCCTCAGGTAAACGCGACAAGGGGACATGCCTTTAGCCTGACACAAGTGGGGACGAAGTGCAAAGCCAGCAGTAGGCAGTAGGGGTACAGTTTGAAACTATCCCTTAATCTGACCTAAGCCCGCCATGTCCGAGCTGCATCCAGCGGAGTTCAGACACGCAGCGACGATCAGTATAATCATCAACACGATGAAGGTCTGCCTACTGCGCGTGCTAACACTCCAAATTAGATGCCCGAAGTAGAAACCGTAAGCGAGGACGTAGGCGATTATTTTTGCGTCTTGCAGATGTTCGATAGCGGGAAATCCAGAAAGGAGACACGTGGCTAGCCCGATGGGATAAGCCAAAAAAAATATGATAAAGAAAATAAAAGGTAATTGCGCAGCGAAGTAGATGCCAAACCAGCAGACAAGCTTCACGCCGACCGAGGGAGCGTACGGCGATTTGGAAATCTCCTCTTCGGTCACGTCTTTAATCTAACAACGCGATGACCCCTTCCAAGTTCCAAACCTGATCCGCAACTGCCGTAGGTCGGTGCGTCCCGATCGAAAATCCCTCAGCTCCCCGCCACGGCGGCCCAGACGCGGTGGACGTCGTCGTGGTCGTCGAGATGCTGGAGGA
>Ga0182024_10002086_pt1 | contig 50176 bp, 41 predicted proteins | sample P32metaG_FD_120480 | JGI IMG/M metagenome (GOLD analysis project Ga0182024, IMG submission 120480) | Permafrost microbial communities from Stordalen Mire, Sweden - P3-2 metaG (Illumina Assembly) | ecosystem: Environmental > Terrestrial > Soil > Wetlands > Permafrost | place: Sweden: Stordalen...
ACAGCTATTCACCCACCATTACGGGCGGCCAGTTGACGGGGACGTGGGCGGCGGACGGACGGAATATTGATCCGCAGTCTAGCGGGACTGTGTTTGACGGGACGACACCGACGGCGGGATTGGCTGTTTATCAGAACACGGATGCGGACGGGACCTGGACCTTGTTCATCGCGGATCTGGCGGCCGGCGACGGCAACGCCACCCTCCAAAACGCCTTCCTCTCCATCATGACCGTCCCAGAACCACAGACATGGGTGATAGTAAGTAGCGGTATTGGGTTCCTACTGTTGTTTCGGCGACGCAGCTAGACCAGCCAAAAGAGTTTCGTAACGGTTTGGATTTCGTCACGGGGGGGCGGGTGAGATTCCAGACATGGACAAGGCGGCCGTATCTGTGGGTGATGTCGCCATCTTTTTAAGCCGAAAGCCTTTCAAATTATTTGCAGATGCGAGGTCGCTGACGACATATGCCGGACGCGTTGCTGAATGCCATCGCCACCATGCTTCAGATGCTGCGCTAGCTCGGGTATCGCATTTCTTCAGGACATCGCTATGGTCGGTATCAGCATAGACGAGCCGGTGACTACGGAATCGATAAGCGCTTCGAAGCTATCGGACATATCGCGTTGGAATAGTTGCTGAAGCAAATTAATTTCAACGAATGCGGCGTTCCGGTCACTCCCAGCCAAACTTTGGTCGAAAGTTTTTTTGGCGCGATAGGGATTCTTTTCCAAAACGACGGCGATAAACCAACGCGCAGCTCCAAGCCCGGCGTCCGGTGCTTTGCAAAACGCATATGATTAACCGTGTAACTTATTAGTTAAGCGTGTAACCTTCCGGGAGTTTGAATACTATTCAAAGCTGGCGTAACTTTGAATCATGCAACCACGCAAAAACGCTAGGCTCTTTGGCGCGATCAAAAACGGTCACGCCTAGTTTCCATTCTGAAACAATCCAAACCACCAAACCAAACTACCGATACAATCATGCTTATGAAAACTCCTCTAAAACTATTGCGTTTCGCCTCTTTCCCGGCGGCGTTCGTTATCTTCGCAACTTCGGCCTTGGCGGCGAATGACACGTGGAACGGGGGCAGTTCCAGCACCGGCAACTGGAGCGACACGGCGAATTGGGGCGGCTCAACGGTCGCCACCGGCGACCTGTTGTTCTTCGGCGGGACGACGCGGGTCGCCAGCACGAACAACCTTTCTGGTTTCAGCTTCAGCGGCGTCACCTTCAACAGCGGTGCGGGCCTGTTTCACTTATATGGCAATACCTTCGACCTGACCGGCGGCATTACCAACAACAGCGCGAGCGGTCAGACGATCAGTAACAACATTACCCTGAGCGCGGGGAATCATACCATTTTATTGCCCGCGAGCACGGGCAATCTCACCAACAACGGCAGCTTCAGCGAGGACGGCAGCGGTTCCGCCAGTCTGACCTTTTCCACGCCCGGCAGCAAGGCGCTGGTGCTGAATGGTTCCAACTCGTTAACTGGCGGGTTTACGCTCCTCGGCACCAGCACCGCCCAGTTTGGTTTGGTGCTGGGGAATACGAACGCCTTGGGAACAAATTGGATTAACATCACCAGTGGCGCCTTGGCTTTATCGGCGGTGGCGCCCGGTGCCAACCCGTTCATCATCGCCAATCCGGAGTTCACCAACTTGCGGGATGCCTACTTTAATGGCTCTAACATATTGTTCACCGGGCTGTATGTCGAAGGCGGGGCGGGCAAACAAATCTCTGTCGCCAGCGGCCAGACCGTGACGCTCAATGGCGGACTAGATAACCTCTCGGCTAGTCATGTGCTTAAAACCGGTGCTGGGACGTTGGTCTTGAATGGGGCATTGACCGGCTCGCAGGGAACGGTTGTTGAAAACGGAGTTAGTTACAACGGTTCATTCGCAATCGGTAATAACAGCGGGGTCGGCACGCTGGTCTTGGGGAATGCGGCGGCCTTGGGCACCAGCTCTCAGTATTTTGTGGTGGATGGCGGCGGGGGAGCCATCCTGGCAAACACGGATCTGTCCGGGGCCAATGCCTTGCCGGTCAACGTGGTGTTGTCGGCGGCCAATGGTGGCACCGGCGTGACCATCGGTGGGGCGAATAACCTCACTTTCGGCGGCAACCTGTATGTCAGCATCGGCACGGCCGGCGCAGTGACCCGGTATTTGATCGTGACCAACACGGCTGCCACTGTATTTGCCGGGGCGAATGTTTATTTGTCCGATGGTTCCTCACCTGGAACCTTGTCGGTCAATGTGGCGGCCACCTCGGGCGGCGTGACCATCAGCGGTGCGATAGCGGATGGCAACCAGCCTGGCGGCAGCCTGATCCTGACAAATGCGGGCAGCTTGATCCTTTCCGGTGGAAACAGCTACAGCGGAGCGACGACCATCAACGGCGGACAGTTGTGGGTTAATGCTGCTGGTGCCTCGCAGAACAGCACCTTCGTTGTCAACACCAACGGCGGATTGGTTTTCTCCAATGACACGGCATTCGTGCTGGGCGAGTTGTCCGGCACTGGCAACATTTCCCTGACGAACAATCTCGGCGGCGCTGTTTCTCTATCGGTCGGCAACAACAATGCCTCGACGGTTTATTCTGGCGGATTGTCTGGTGCGGGAACCTTGACCAAGACCGGCTCCGGCACTTTGACATTGTCAGGCACGAATATATTCACCGGCCCGACTACGGTCAGCCAGGGCACGCTGGTCATTTCGCCCAGCTTCATTGGCTATGGCAACGTGACGAACAGCGAGGGTGCCACATTGGGCGTTTCCGCCAACACTACGACCACCTCGGCGCAAATTGGGGTGCTGCAATTTGGTTCCAGTGGTTCTGGCAGCACGACACTGCTGTTTTCGAGTCTGCCCGCGCCCACGAAAGCGCCAATCACCGCCGCAACCATCAACACAATTGATGGAGCCGGTTCCATCAATGTCACCATCAACGCTGCTTTGAATGTTGGAACATATAATCTTATCAATTACACCAATTTCACCGGCGACGGTTTTGGCGACTTTGACGCACCGACACTGCCGTCGGGCACGGTGGGGTATCTGACCAACAACACCGCAGCCACACCCAACGTGATTCAGTTGGTCGTCACTTCGAGCGCGCAGGAGCTTTGGAGTGGCGCGGTCAATACAAACTGGGATTTCACAACCTTCAACTGGAAATTTAACAGCCTGACGACCAATTACTTCGATGGCGGCCCGGTTCGGTTCGATGACACCAGCAGCCAGACAAATGTCTATCTTGCCGCGAGTGTGCAACCATTCAGCATCCTTGTCACCAATAGCGCTAAAAATTACACCTTCACCAGCTCTGGTAATTTCATTTATGGCGCGACGACGTTGACCAAGAGTGGCGCGGGAAGCCTGACCTTGCAAGGTTTGAATAACACGTTCACCGGCGACGTTTCGCTGGGTGGTGGCACGGTGACGCTTTCATCCAGCACGCTGGGTGGCGGCAATGTCACCCTGAACAGCGGTTCGTTGGTGCTCTCGGCCAGCGCACTTGGCAATAGCGGCGCCGTCACGTTGAATGGCGGCTCATTGGTGCTCTCCAACAGCACGACCCTCACCAACAATAACGTCACCGATGACGCGAACATTGTTTCCGGCAGTGGCGCGCAGGCGATAACTGGCAATATCATTGGCACCGGCTCTCTGACACAAAATGGCAATGGCACCCTGACGCTCTCCGGCATTAACTCGTTCAATGGTGGCACGGCTATCCAAACCGGGACCATAATCCTGTCCAATGCCACGACCTCATTGGGCACTGGCACCGTCACGCTGGGCGACGGCACTTCGACCAATGGGGCCACTCTGACATTCGCTTCCGCAGGACAAACCATGAACAACAACGTCATTGTGGCGGCGGGGGGCACGGGTGTTTATACCATCAATGGGTATACAAATGGCAGCACGCTGGTGCTAAGCGGCGCGGTGACGGTCAGCAACAGTGTATTTGTCAACGGCAACGTAAACTTGAGCGGTGTGGTGAGCGGTTCAGGCACGATTCAAGATACCGGCGGGTCGAATGTTTTGAGCCGCTTCTCCAACGCGGGCAATACTTGGACCGGCAATCTGGTCATTTCCAGCAACAGCACGTTCAAGACTGTCAATGGCTCGATGAACTCAGATAACATCGTCTATGTGGATGCCGGTTCGACCCTCGATACATTGGCACAGCCCTTGACGATCGCCGGTTTGAATGACGGCGCGAGCGGCGGCGGCTCTGTCGTGCCATCAGGTTCGACCGTGACGCTTGCGGGTAGTGGCAGCTACAGTTTCTCCGGCGCCATCACCTACATCAGCGGAAGCCTGCTCGTGGCAGGGACGGGCACGCAGGTTTTTTCTGGTGCAAACACCTATACCGGTTCAACCGTCGTTAGCAACGGCACGCTGGTGGTCAATGGTTCCCTCACCAACAGCACGGTGAATGTATACGGCGGCACGCTGGCGGGAACCGGCACGCTCAACGGCCCGACCACAATTTTCGGCGGCACGCTTTCACCCGCCGGCAACGGGGTAATCGGCACGCTGGCCATCAGCAATTCGCTGAACCTGCAAGGCACGCTCGCCATGGACATCAACAAGGCGACTGCCACCAACGACCTGATTACCGGAGTAACCACCGTCACCTATGGCGGCACGCTGAAGGTGAACAACCTTGCCGGCACACTGACGACCAGCGACTCGTTCAAGTTGTTCAGCGCGGGAACTTACACCGGCGCGTTCGCCAGCATCACACCGTCAACACCCGCCTCCGGCTTGGTTTGGAACACCAATACACTGACGACGGATGGCGTTCTTCGTATCAGCACCGGCACGGCCAGCAACCCGACCAACATCACGGTCAGCGTCAGTTCGGGTCAGATCATCGTAGCCTGGCCGGCGGATCATACAGGCTGGTATTTGCAGGCGCAGACCAACACGCTTGCCACGGGTCTGGGAACCAATTGGGTGACCATCCCCAACACCAGTTCGGCCAACAGCTACACCAACACCATCAATCCTGCCAACGGCACAGTGTTCTACCGGTTGAGCAACCAACCCTGATGACGTTGGGCTGAAAAAACGCCGACTGTGGTAGTTGGGGTTACAGCCGGCGCAGATAAAAAATGTTAAACATGAAAAAAACAACACATCATGAGAAAAGAGCCGAAGGCGTCTCCGGATTTACTTTGATTGAATTGCTGGTGGTCATTGCCATCATCGCTATTTTGGCTGCCATGCTGCTACCGGCGCTCGCAGCGGCCAAGCGCAAGGCCTACAGTGTCAATTGCACTTCCAACCTCAAGCAGGTTGGCGCGGCCATTGCCATGTTTACTGGCGATCAGGGTGACCTTTTGCCGAATGGTGAGACCGGGGTTAGCACGGGTCTGGGCCTGAGCATCAACCAACGAGCCGCCTATTGGAATGGTATGCCCAGTCCTAATAACTGCATGCCCATTTTCCTGCTGCCTTATGTGGGAGGGCCGGCGTTCAGCACTACGCTTTCATTTCCCACTGTCACCAATGTCATGAAAGTTTTTTTCTGTCCTGCCAATGCGCAATACAGCAAGCCCACCAATCCGGCATTTTATTCCTATGATGTGGTGGATGGCAAACCCCAAGCAGGCATGGGATACTGTGGTCTGACCTCGCGGCCCTTTGGTTACGACAACGCAGATGGCCTCGGCGCCCAGGCGCCAGAAAAAATGTCCGCGGTCACATCAAACCGAGGCCGTGGTTTGACCGACATTTGGGCGATGGTGGATTCGGATGCGCTGGGAGATGCCGGTTCTGGAGCTGCGAAATCAAATGAGCTTGCTCCCGTTCCAGCCCATAGCAGCACGCGCAATTATCTCTGGTTTGACTGGCATGTGGCATCGGTCAAGGTTCCTTCCAATGGGCAATATACGGATTTGAATCCTTGACCAACCAACATTCTGAACGAGAAATCCACGGTCACGGGTTTGGACAAAAAAGGAGACGCGGCAGGTTGAAAGATTTTATGAAAGCTGACACATCTGAATTGCAAACGGCGCACCATTCCAGCCCGGCTGGGGCGAAAGCTGAACTGCACCGCGCTTTTGATCTTTGTGTGGCCAAGGCTCGCAACAACATCAAGCGACTGGCAGATGAACCCAAGGCCGCACCGTGGGCGATTGATGGTAATTATTTTGCCCATCCGGAGGGCTTCAATGATATCGGCAACTGGACGAGTTCATTTATCACCGGCATGGCACTGATCGCTTGGCACGAGACCGAGGATGAATTTTTTCTCCGGCAACTGCTCCGGCTCGCACCGGCCTATCGTGAAAAAGCACTCCACACCAAATTTCATTCGCACCATGACATGGGGTTCCTTTACTCGCTTTACTCAGTTGCGCTTTACAAGCTGACTGACGACGCCGCGCATCGCGAGGTCGGCTTGAAGGCGGCCGAGGCGCTCGCCCTGCGCTTCAATGCCACGGGCAATTTCATCCGTGCCTGGGGACGGCTCGACACCAGCGAGCATGAGAACATGGCCATCATTGACTGCATGATGAACCTGCCGCTGCTCTTCTGGGCCGCGCAGCAGGAGGGCGGTGACAAAAAATTCCGCGACATGGCCATCCGCTCGGCGGACACCACCTTGCAATGCTTTATCCGGCCGGATGATTCGGTTTATCACGCCTATCGTTTTGATCTCCAAACCGGCCGGCCGCTCGGAGGCGACAATTACTGCGGTCGTGGCGTGGAAACCCACTGGGCCCGCGGGACCGGCTGGGCCATTTATGGTTTTGCCATTGCCTATCGTTACACCGGCGATAAGAAATATCTCGACGCCTCGCTGCGCCTTACGCGCAAGTTCAACCTTAAATTGAACGGCGATGCCATCCCCGCCTGGGACTTCAAGCTGCCCGCAGGCGAAGCGCCGTTGCGGGACGCTTCGGCCGCCGCCATCGTGGTCTGCGGTTATCAGGAACTGGAAAAACTTGGCGCGGCGGACGCGCTAATTTCCAAAACCAGGGAATCACTGCTGCAAAACCTCTGCACAAACAAATATCTGAACTTCGATGAAACCTGTTCCGGCGTGTTGTGCGAGGGGCAGGTGAATGCCTACGGTCCGGGCACGGCGGCCAATGCCTACATGACTTGGGGTGACTATTATTTAATGGAGGCTCTGGATCGTGAATTACATAAGAACGACTCTTGGTGGTGAACCCTCTGACTTAAGGTGTTCCATATACTCAAACTGCAATGACTAACGGCAGCGACTTTTCCGGCTCGTATATCCGCAATAGAGTTTAACCTTTATGAAATATGTGACCTTTTTTGTTTTGGTCAGCGCGCTGACTGTTTCCACGGCAAAAGCATTGGATGTCACTGTTCCGCTTGGTGGTAATATTCAAACCGCCATTAATCAAGTCAACGCCGCCGGAGGGGGCAATGTTATCCTCCAGGCTGGCACCTATACGAACAGTGTTGCCTTGAACATGTTGAGTTTCGTGACGCTTACGGGCCAGGGTCCGTCCAGCACGACCATCACCAACAGCGGCTTCACCAATGTCATCCAGCAGGCCAGCGAAGGCCTGGCCAATGTCACCATCGCAAATCTCAGGGTCACGGGCAAGCATACCAACACCTGCTATGGTATTTTACTCCAGGCATTGTCAACTTATCATACCAACATAGTGATCACCAATGTAGAAGTCACAGCCTGCGGCATGGGCGTGCACCTTAAACGCGTCTGTGGCGTTAACGTCACCGGCTGTAATTTTCATGACAACGGCACAACCTTCACGAACGACTATGGTTATTTTCATAACTCGTATATCAGGCAGTGCGACAATACCAACTACAGCATCATGGTCACCAATTGCCAGCTCAACAACGGCCTATCAGGAAATGGTCTTAATCTCTCCTACAATGTGAACATTTTCGTGGAGCACACAACCGCAACGAACAATTGGTTCCGGGGAATCCGAGCCGCCGATAGTGTTGGCTTCACGGTTCAGAACTGCACCCTGTCTGGAAATGGTGATGCCGGGCTGATTGCCAATGCGGAAATTACCCCGACCAAGAACATTTATTGGAATTCAAACGTGGCTGACGACAACGGGAATGGAGGCTTTAACACAGTCTCCGGCGTGACCGGCACGGCGGTTTATAACGATGCGTGCGGCAATACTCCGGCCAACTACAGTTTAAACAGCTCCGTGATTCAGTCGGGCAACACAACCTGCGGCAGCGTGTCGGCTGACACCTGGAACGGCGGCAGTTCCACCTCCGGCAATTGGAGCGACACGGCCAACTGGAACGGCTCGACGGTCACCACCGGCGACCTGCTGTTCTTCGGCGGCACCACGCGGGTCGCCAACACGAACAACCTTTCCAATTACAGTTTCAGCGGTGTTACCTTCAACAGTGGTGCCGGCCTGTTTAACTTGAACGGCAACACCTTCGACCTGTCTGGCGGCATCACCAACAACAGCACGAGCAGTCAGACCCTCAACAACAACATTACCTTGAGCGTGGGGAATCACGTCATTTATGCGACAAACAGCACGGCCAATATCACCAACAACGGCAACATTAGTGAGGACGGCAGCGGTGCCGCCAGCCTGACCTATTCAACGCCCGGCAGCAAAACGCTGGTGCTGAATGGTTCCAACTCTTTCAGTGGCGGCTTTACGCTCCTCGGCACCAGCACTACCCAGTTTGGTTTGGTGCTCGGCAACACGAATGCCTTGGGAACAAATTGGGTTACCGTCACCAGTGGCGCTTTGAGTTTATCTGCGGTTGCGCCCGGCACCAATCCGTTCATCATCGCCAATGTCTTAACCAACTTTCGGGATGCTTTTTTTAATGGCTCGAATGTGTTGATGACCGGGCTATATGTTGAAGGCGGAGCCGGCAAACAAATCTCCGTCGCCAGCGGCCAAACGGTGACCCTCAATGGCGGACTAAACAACCTTGCGGCTAGTCGTGCGATTAAGACCGGTTCTGGCACATTGGTGTTGAATGGGGCGTTAACCGGCGCGCAGGGAACGACTGCTGAAAACGGAGTTAATTACTCCACTTCATTCTCCATCGGTTATAATAGCGGGGCAGGCACGTTGGTCTTGGGTAATGCGTCAGCATTGGGAATCAATTCCCAGTATTGTGTCGTGGATGGCGGCGGGGGAACCATCCTAGCGAACTCCGATCTTTCCGGGGCCAATGCCTTGACGGCCAACGTGGTGTTGTCGGCGGCAAACGGTGCCACCGGTATGACCATCGGTGGGGCGAACAACCTCACTTTCGGCGGCAACCTATATGTAAGCATTGGCACTGGTGGCGCTGCGACCCGCTTTTTGATAGTGACCAATACGGGGGCAACCAAGTTTTCCGGGACTGTTTATTTGTCCGATGGTGCCTCGGCCGGGACTTTGTCGGTCAGTATGGCTGGCACCTCGGGCGGCGTGACCATCAGTGGTCCGATAGCGGATGGCAGCGCGCCCGGCGGCAGCCTGATCCTGACGAATGCGGGTAGTTTAATCCTTTCCGGCACTAACACTTATACCGGTTCAACCGTTGTTAGCAACGGCATATTGATCGTCGATGGTTCCCTCGCCAATGGCGCGGTGAATGTCTATGGAGGCACGCTGGCGGGAACCGGCACGCTCAACGGCCCAATAACGGTTTTCAGCGGTACCCTTTCACCCGCAGGCAGTGATGTGATCGGCACGCTGACCATCAGCAATTCGCTGACCCTGCAAGGCACGCTCGCCGTGGACATCAACAAAACGACTGGCACCAATGACCTGATCACCGGACTGACTTCCGTGACTTACGGTGGCACCTTGGCGGTCACTAATCTGTCCGGCACTCTGACGACTAGCGACTCTTTCAAGCTGTTCAACGCGGGAACGTATGCCGGCGCGTTTGCCACCATCACGCCAGCGAGGCCGGGCAGCGGATTAGTGTGGAACACCAATACGCTCACGACTGATGGCACCTTGCGAGTGGCGACGGTATCCGCTCCGTTGACAAGCATGGCATTCACTGCCGGCCCGGTGATTTCTGGAACAAGCCTGACGATCTCGGCGACGAACACGGGAGCGGGCACGGTCTATTTGTTGACCGGCACGAATGTCGCAGCCTCTCTCAACACATGGACTCCCATCTGGACCAACATATTGATCGGCAGCGGCGGCTTCACCACCAATCTGTCCAATGCCGTCAACCCGGCGCTGAACCAGCAGTTTTACCTGCTGAGTAATACGAATAATTGATGACTTGCGATAATCTTCTAATTTGACTGATTGTGCATAAGGTTTATCTGTAAATTATGGTTCCTGACAAAGTTCTGCTGCGATCCGCAACTGCGGTTCTCGCCCTGGTGCTGAATGTTTCCGCACAAGAGATTCAATGGGTGTCTTCGACTGACGAGCAACGCTGGGAGTCGTGCTCCAAGCTCGCGGTGTCACCAATGACGCTAGGGAGCAAAGCGGACATTGAAATATTTCCAGACAAAATACTTCAGCGCATAGACGGCTTTGGCGGCTGCTTCAATGAATTGGGCTGGGAGGCGCTGCTGTCCCTTCCAGCCGACGAAAGAAAAAAAGTGCTGGAGCAATTGTTTTCGCCGGAAGGCGCGAACTTCACCATCTGCCGGGTGCCGATTGGAGCCAGCGATTATGCGTTGAGTTATTATTCCTACGACGACGTCCCCGACGATTTCGCCATGGAAAACTTTAGCATCGCCCGTGACCGCTACATCCTCATTCCTTACATCAAAGCGGCGAAAGAAATCCGGCCGGACTTGAAGTTGTGGGGATCACCGTGGAGCCCGCCAGCGTGGATGAAAGTCAACAACCACTATGCCTTGAGTACCGGCCCCACCAACAGCCCTTCTTCAAACTTGCCGCCGGAAAAGAACATCCGCAACAACGCCACGGCGTTCAAGATGGAGAACGACTGTCTGGCAGCATACGCATTATATCTGTCGAAGTATGTGCAGGCTTATCACCGAGAAGGAGTAGACATTAGCGAGGTCCATGTGCAGAACGAAATCACTTACACCCCTTACTGGCCTAGTTGCACCTGGCGTCCAGAAGATTTGGCATGGTTCATCGGTAATTCTTTGGGACCGCGCTTCAAACAGGACAGCTTGAATACAGAAATCTGGCTCGGAACTATCAATAGTCCAGACCCGAACTATGTTCGCACTGTTTTGAGCAACAAGGATGCGACCAATTTCATTAAGGGTGTCGGCTTTCAGTGGGCCGGCAAAAAGTCAATTGAAGCCATTCATAAGGAATTTCCCAATCTGCCCCTTATGCAGACGGAGTCGGAATGTGGCAAAGGCGAGAAGAACTGGAAGTCGGCCGAATACACGTGGTCGCTGATTCACCTATATCTTTCCAACGGCGCAAATGCCTATGAGTATTGGAACATGGTTTTGGACAACACTGGCAAAAGCAGTTGGGGCTGGGCGCAAAACATGTTGATCTCGGTGAACAAGGACACCAAAGAGATCATTTACAACCCCGAATTTTATCTGATGAAGCACTTGAGCCACTTTGTTATGCCGGGGGCGCATCGAATCCAAACATCCGGCGGGGAAGACAGCCTGGCATTTGTCAACCCGGACGGAACGATGGTGCTGATCGTCGTCAACCCGGAAAACAGTCCGAAGACAGCGACCGTCGAAGTGGGTGATAGTAAGTTCGAAGTTGCGATCAAAGCGAAGTCGTTCAATACGTTGACTTGGAAACCGTAAACCATGGAATTTATGAAACGCATGATGCGGCAGTCTATTCTAATGCTGTTGTTGCTTCCCTCGCTGTGCCTCGGAAGATTCACAGCCCGGGCGGCAGATGATTTGGTTTTGCGCACAAACGTCCATCCATATCTGCTTTTTACGCCGCAGAAAATCGCCCGGCTCAAGGACCGGATTCAAGCGCAGCCGGCTTTCGCGCAGGCCTGGTCGGAGGTGCTTTCCAATGCAAACCGTCTGGAGGCCCAGTACCTTCCAAACAGTGACGCACTGGAGACTTTGGGGCTGGCTTACTGCATGACGGGCGACAAACACTTCGCGGAAAAGTCGCGTGAAATCCTCCTGCACGAATGTCAAAAATCCGGCTGGACCGATCCACAAATGTTGCGGCGCGATCCGCCCTGGCACTCCGCGCTCGATACTGCTGGGAATTGTTTCAACGTGGCGGTGGGATTCGACTGCGTTTACAACTGCCTGTCCGCCGCCGACCGGATAACCATCGCGGACGGCTTGGTCAAATTGGGCATTCGCCCTACGCTCGATGATTGGATTTCAGGCGACAAGCGCATTCACTCGCTCGATACGATGGGGCACAACTGGTGGAGCGCCTGTGTGTTCATGGCCGGGTTCGGAGCGATGGCGGTGCTGAATGAAGAGCCGCAGGCCGGGGAATGGCTGCAACAAATAAACGAAGGCTCCGTGGAATGGTTCAATTACACCGGCAGCGACTTGGAAACCAAGCCGCGCACGTTTGACTCGAGCGCCGGCGGCCTTTACGAAAGCGTCAACTACGACGCGTTTGCCATGTCGGAATATCTCCTGTTCCGGCTGGCATGGGAAAATTCATTTGGCTCGCCGCAGCCGCCGGAGATTCCGGTGCTCGACAAGATGGGCGATTATTTCATCAATGTTTGCTACCCGAATTCCGGTCCGCTTATGTCGCTCAACTTCGGCGATGGTTCGCTGCACGCCAACGGCAGCCGCGCGGTGGTGCTGCTGTGGGCGCTGGGCTATCACGAGCCGCGCTATCTGTGGTATTTGAAGCAGACAGAATCGGTGCAGTTCCGCGAAGGTGTGAACCGCTCCAATCCGCTGGGGCTGGTTTATTATCCAGACGAAAAGGATTTTGCCGCGACACCGGCCGTGCCGGATCTGCCGCCATCGGCCATTTTCAAGGACATGGGCTGGGCGATGTTGCGGTCGTCGTGGCAAAGTAATTCCACATTGCTGGCGATGAAGTCCGGTTTCACCTGGAATCATTCCCATGCGGACGCCGGTTCCTTCATCCTGTTTCACGACGGAAAAAATCTGCTGATAGATTCTGGCAACTGCAGTTACTCGCGGCCGGAATACGACGAGTATTACCGGCAAAGCCATGCGCATAATGTCGTTTTGTTCAATGGTCAGGCGGAAAATTCAGACGACACTTATTATGGTTCACAGTTTCCTGGTTCCGTTTCGCAACTGCTGGACGCGGGCGATTTGAAATATGTCATGGCGGACGTCACGGGGCCGACATCACATGTCTTTGTCCGCAATTTCCGGCATTTTCTATGGATTGGAAATGTGATTCTGGTCATTGACGACGTGAAAAGTTTTGAGCCGGGCCAATTTTCCTGGCTATTACACTATGACGGCGAGGCGAAGCGGAATGGCCTTGATCTAGGAGTGACTCAAGGTGATGTCAGTGTTGATATCCGGCCACTGTTTCCCGAGCCGTTTCCCGACGCGGGGTTGCCGGCGGATTATCCTGAAGACATGCGGCTGGTGGCCATGACTGGATTGGCGGATCACGCGCCGGATACCAAGACGACTTTCTATGCCTTTGAACCGTCGGAGTTGACACGCCAGACGAGTTTCATCACCGCCATTTTGCTGGACGGTGGAACCAATCAGGGTTTGCCGCAACTGGAACGGTTGAAAGGAACTAATTATATCGGCGTGCGCATCCGGCAAAGCGGAATGACCACCGATGTCTATTTGAACATGCTGGCGCAGGGCCGCATCCGGCACCGGAACGCCTGCATCACCGCCAACGGCTGGGAAACCGACGCATATCTGACCGCAATCACTTTTCCTGACGGTAGCGACATGACCGATCCCGACGCGGCCACGCGTTATTTCATTGCCGACGGCAGTTATCTGCGGCGCGACGACAAGTTGGTGTTGGATTCGCTTTCAAAGGTCTTCCTAACCGCGACAAAGCAATGCGACAAACTGTATGTTTTGCTGCAAGGCCAGCCGATAATCCATGCCCACTTGCGGGTGGGCTCCGAGTCGGCGGAAGTTTCACTTAACAGGGAAAATCTGAAGCCGCTTTACAATTCAAGCACCAGGTCCATCCTGCTTTCCTTGCCACATGACTAAATAGGATGAAACCCAGATTGGCTATTTGTGAAGATGCCCGGCACCTGTCTGACTGAATTGCACCAATTAAAACTTCAGCGATCTCTAATCTTTTAAGCGCCACAAACTTCCCAGAATTACCCGGGTGAATAATCCCGGCTATCGGCTGAGATTTGACCGCAAAATCATGAAGATTTTCAAAAAAAGTTTTAAATTTATTTTTGTATTTAGGGTCGGCAATTGGTCCAAGTTTGCACGCGCGAATTATTGCTGCCGTTTTTTCCTTTGATTCAGGCTCGCAACCCGGCGCATCACCAAACACGACGGCAATCTTGTCCCAAAATGAATTTTGCCGGCCAATTTTCTTTGTTAAATTATCGCGCGTTGCTTTCATGCCTTCGCCTTCGGTTGGATTGCAAACCATTCGGCCGCTCCGCCGGCTTCACGCGCCGCAGATAATGCTGCCGAATCATCCCGGCCTCATCGGCCACGCGGGGAACGTCCGCGCATTCGGCCACGCGGTAGCTGATGAAGGAATGCCGCAAACCGTTATGCTTCCACGTCAGCCGGGCATCGTCGGCAATCTTCAAAAGCTGCTTGGTGGTGTTGGCAAACTCGCAGATCGGGCCGCGCTCTTTCTTGTGTGGCATGAGCCATGCGACTAGGTTGTCATGGATCGGCACCAGCCGGCGTTGGTTGTTTTTGGATTTGAACGCCGGCACCTCAATAAACTTGTCGGCCAGATCAATCTCGCTCCAGTCCAGGCGCGCGGCCTCGGCGTGGCGTAACCCCGCAAACGCCTGCACCGCCAGAAACGGCTTCATGGCGTCATCCGCCTGGTCCATGAGCTTCGCAAGCTCCTCGGGGGTGAAAATCAGAATGTCGCCGTGAGACGTCGCGGAATACTCCTGAACGCCTTCCAGCCAGTTTGTCCCTTTGGGCAAATAACCGCGCAGAGCGCACCAGCGGCAGAGATAGCCAAGCACGGCGCGGTAATTGTGTCGTGTGCGCTCGCTCAGGTCCAGCCCGGCCAGCCATCGCGAAACGTGGCCGGCCGTGACGAATGTCAACATCATATTGTGATCGGCTTTGAAACGGTCGAACGCGGCGCAAAGTTGCTTCTGGCGGTCCTTGCTTTTGCCGTCGGTGACCACCGATTGAAGACAGTCGTCGCAAGCCTCGGCCACGGTTTTACGCGGCACCGGCACGTCATGGCGGGCCAGCCAATCGCGGGCCGCCTCACCGATGCTGGCCCGGCCAGCGAGCAGTCGGATCGCCTCGGCATATTCACGAAGCGCCATATCCATTGGCACAGACATGCCGGCGTGAGATTCGCGGCAGCGGACAAATAAATCCCGGTCTTGACGGGACAGATCGAGGATTTCTGTTTCACCTTGGGAAATTTTATCAATCGCTTCCGACGCAGCGGCCCGAGCATCGGCCTCGGTGGACCGCCAAACCAGTTTGCGGGCACCGTTCAGGAAATAATCGGCAATGAAGTATTTCCGGCCGACTTTCAGCACGGGACGGATGCGAACGGAAACGCCGTTGCGCTTCACGTCAAAAGCTTTGCTTTCCGCACTTTTCATCTTGATGCAACAATAGAAAACCGTTAGAAGAAATTAGACCGTTGATATCATTGAAGAAAAATGGTCGGGGCGGGGAGATTTGAACTCTATCAGGCAAATGTCGCGGAAGCATTGAAAACACAAGGCGTTCAATAGAACCAATGCTTTCAAGCATTTTTCGAGTTTTCGTCAAGATGCAACAAAGTGAATCAAAATCCGTTTAGCCTGATAGATAAAGATAGACGAAAGCGGACAATGCACAAAACTCGCTCCCTGCCCGTCTGTCCATGCCTATCCGCGTCGCCCGCGCTCTGGCGGTGTCCATGCTCTTTTGATGCTGCGGCACGCTGGCGGGCTGCTGGTGAAGCGTGGCAGGGCATTTTGATGGCTCTGGCGGTCAATGTGGCGCACGGGGGAACAACCAAGATAGAACTGCGATGACAATAGCAATTACTGCAATCCATAGCGCAATGTTAGATTGCCGATTAGCGGAGTGGTAGCGCGCAGTTTCGGTTTCGCCAGCCTTGGCATCATCTCTTCGTTTGCGTTCAGCGGTTGCGGCCAAAATGTGAATCGTGTATGAGTGTTTTGAAATGAACTCGTCCAATTTCTCGTCGCTCATTTTGCGAAAATCCAGCGAAGCGGGCTTGGGGGTCATTGAGATTCCCAGCATTTTATCCGCTGTTTCTTTGTCAAGCTTCAGCTCGTATTTCACAAATTTGATTAACGCCCAAATCGTGCGCCGGGTCAAGATTTCAAGGCGGGGTGTGCGTCGTGGTTGCGTGCCGTTTGTGCTTGCCTCACCGTCCCGGCGTTGTCAGTTTTTAATCACCAGAATGCTTATGCGAAAGACCGTCCAAGAAATCTTGATTGCAAATGAATTAGAGCAGAGAGCATGGATTCACGCGGAAACAGAACCACGCCAACTTCAAGAATATATCACAAAGGCTCTTTTAGCACTAATTCTAAAGAGTATGAATATGCGCGAACGGCAATCGAAATTCTCCTTGCCGAATCTGCCGAGCGGTCGGGTCAAAGACTGGAGCGTCAAACTGACGAGCTTGTCAAACAAACGGATAGGCTTGTAAGTGAGACAATCACACTTCGCCGATTTACGAGATGGGTTTTAATCCTTACTGGTGTTCTCGTATTATTGACTGTCGTTCTTATTGTCATCGCGTTTCGTGAATCCGCCGAAGCAAAAAAGGACGTAAAATCCGGCTTTGAAAATCATCTAACTGTTCTGTGATCGTAGAAAAAGCCGGTTGCCCAAAACACCAAGGCAACCGGCTTCAACCATTCAACCGCGCACAATTAAAACCGCCGTGCGCGCTGGCGGCCAAAATCAGGCGCAAAACTTTTCCATCAAACGACGAAACATGGCACGGACGGCCGCGCGTTGCTTTTTGGTGATCGGGCGCGGTTTCATACGTCGTAAAGCGCGCTTTTAGCCTCGTCGAGCCAGTCAAACGCATCGCTGCGTTTCGAGTTTTTTTGCCAGTTTTCATCCGATGGAATTTTCCAAAGTTCGCCGGCTGCTTTTGCGGCCTCGCCCATTGCGGCGGTGAAGCGTTGCAATTCCGGCTCTGCCGGGATGCTGATTTTGGTCGGTGTCGCCGTTTCCGTCTTGGCCGGGTCTGGCACGCTAACCGGCGTCGGCTTCAATTCCTCACGGTCTGGATATGTTTTCGAGCCGGGCTGGTTATCACCGGGCATCGTCGGCGCGGTGTTGCGGAAGATTTTTTCCGTCAACGCATCGGCGCGAAGTGATTCAATCCATTCGTCCGCCATTTCTTCCAGACGGTTTAGCGGGAAACATTTTATGCCGTCGCTGATGGCGTCGGCGTCGTTGCGGATAAGCTGCGCGATTAGCGGAGCGATGGCTGAATTTTTAATTTTGCTCATAGATTTTTTGGCAGTTCGTCGGTTTGGTAAAACAGGCTGGCGCAGACTTCGTGCAAAAATTCGTCACGGTTGCGGACGGTCAAGCGCGGGAGCGCGGCGATTATGTCGAGGAAAAACATTTCATCTTCCGTGAAAGTCAGCGCGTCGAGCTTCAAATCGTCTGGCGCAACGGGCGCAACCGGCACGGCGCACGGGGCGGATTTTGGGGCGTCGAAAATTTCATCACACAAGCCATAGGCTCGCGCCTGCTCTGCGGAAAAATAAACGTCTGCACCATTCAACCAGCCGGCAACCACGGTTTCAGACAATTCCGTCCGTTCGATGATTATCTTTTTCAGGTAGGCAGCGGTAGCTGCCAGCCGCTTTGCGGCAAATGCCATTTGCTCGGCGTCCGCGTAAATCCAACTGTGCGGGCAATGGCAAAGAATCCTGGCTTTGCGCTCCATCCTGATTTTTGAACCGGCAAGCGCAATCGGCAGCGCGGCGGAAAAGCAGCGGTTCAAAATCGTCGTTTCGCTGACTCTGCCGGACAGCGCGTGAAAAAGTTCAATGCCGACGATGGAATTGCCGCCGGGTGAATCAATAAAAAGTTTGATGTCCTTCGCGCCGGCAACCTTGGCGAGCAATTCCGGCCACGGGCGCGTGCATCCGATTTCACCATTGATCGTAACACTGGCAACGCCGTCAACCGTGACGACTTGAAACCATTCGCCAAAGACGTTCTCGACGGTTTTGCCGATTGCGTCCGCCGATGGCGTTTCCGGTGTAACCGGATTTACGATGTTCGCAAGTTCTCGCATAGGGTGGCAAAAGCCGGGGTGCTGCAATGAGTCTTTTCCAATTTCAAGACCAACTCGACGGCTGAAATGTTTTTAAGTGTGCCGGCGGCACGGGCGGCGGCGGCACGTCCAAGCCAGAATTGCTTTTCTGATTCAGGCGCACGGGTTGCCCGCGCGTCGGCATAACTGGCGGACGACCAAAAGAAATTCGCCATCAGGCTTTGATTCAGATGATTCATGCGGGCGTGCCGGGTTCGGCGGTTTTTGCTGCCGCTTCGTCGAGGAGCTTTTGCCGCAAAGCTGCATTTCTGGTTTCCGTTTCCAACGCCGTTTTTACGCGATGAAGTTCGGCCTGCTCTGCGGTGTCTTGAATGTCTTTTTGCAACTTCGCAGTCAGGGCGTTTTTTTCCGCCAGTTGCGATTTATGATCGGCATTGTTCGCGACTGCGGCGGCGTTGCGTTGCGCTGTGATTTGCGGATGTTCGGCGGGGCTGGTCGGGCGTGCCGGCGGATTGTCCACGGGCGAAAACCACAAATCCAAAAGCCGGTCGGGGTCGGGGCAATGCAACCGTTTCGTCAGATAAAAGTTTCTCACCGGAGCGTCGCAAGAATGAAGCGCGATAAACGCCAGAGTCTTTAGATAAGTTGACGGAATAAACGGCTGTTCGTCGCCGACGTTGGATTCATGCAAGCCGCGTTCCTTTGCGTCTTGCGCCTCGGCCATGTCACGCGCGACAGCGCGGAGCCGGTCACACATTGGCGAAAGCAGATCAAAGACTTTTTGGCCTAGTGACAGCAATGCCGCGTGCAATGCCTCGCGCGCTGCGCTGATGCTGGTGCGGATTTCCAGTTTGCCGCGCAAATTCGCGTCCGGCAAATCACCGGCCAGAAGTTTTTGCGCCGCCACGTCCTGCTGCGCTTGGTAAATTCGCGTTGACGCCCAAAAATTTAATTCTTCAAGCTTGGCGTGAATGGCATCCTGCTCGACGCGAAGATCGCGCAATTTTGCTACTTCAGCGGCGGAAAAGACCTCACCAGCACGGAGCAAAAGTTTTTCCACCAGCTTTTTCGGAATTAGCGGGCGGGCGAAAGTCAGAAATTCTTTGCCGCGCCACGTCGAATTCGGGAAGTAGAGCGAAAATTTAATTTGCCACGGTTCAAGCTGCACGCCCGGATTCGCATTGCGGTAGCCGTCCGCCGTCATTGACGACGTGCTGGACGTGGCGGTTGCGGCTGGCGCGGCGGGTGAGACTGGCGCAATGGCGTTCCAAACTTTAGAAATGATGTTCATAAATAATTTATCTATTCACTTATGGCATGACGTTTAGCTGTCCGGCTTTTTAGCCGGAGCAATGATTGAAAATCCGCTGGAATTGCTTGCAAAATCTGCGTTATTCGACCGGGGGACACGTTTAGCTCGTCCGCAAGTTCGCGTTGCGTTTTGGCTTTGGTTAATCCGGCAAGATACAGGAGCACAATCATGCGTTGGCCGATTTGCAACGGTGATGCGGTTGCATCGTTCGTCATCATCATTAAAAAGTTATGGATAAATTTCAGGGCGTCCGCGCCACTAAAATGATTTTCCTCCGGCAATTCTGATTCCGCTGGCGCGGGTATAGTTTCCGCCGCGATGTCATATTCACTTGGCGCGTGAATGGTGGCGGGCTTCTCGCTAGTGTCGTAACGACATGAAACACAAAAAGCGTGTTCCACCGGCAGCGGCGGGATTTGCTTTCCGCACGTCCGGCAAAAGCCTTCAATTTTCAATTTGGTTGTCTGGTCGCCGGCCATCGGTGCGATTAGTTTTCCGGCGCGGCAGATTGTGCCGGCGTCTCTGGGGCTGGCTGCGGGGCGCGAAGTCTGGCCAGCATCGAGGCTGTCCACGTTGTTAATGCTGCCTGCGTGCTGCTGGGGTCATGGCAAAGCGGCGAAATTTGGCTTGGCAGATTCAGCAATTCGCCGCGCAAGGGTTGCAAAAAATCTGTCCAAAGCCGCTTTTCTATCGCGGCAACGTCGAGCAACCGGCCTTCCGTTACCTTGTTTTCAAGCTCAATTTTCAAAGCTTGCGCCCGTTCGCGCCGGCAGCGTTCAAATTTCAGATCGCCGGCTAATGCCGTGAAGATTTGCCGGGTTGTGAATTCCTTCCCGGCCTCGACCTCGACGCCATTGGTGCGAAGTCCGCGTGTGATCGTCTCGCGCGACGCGCCAAATTCAACGGCGGCACGGTGAATTGTCCATGTAGTTAGTTGCATGATTTTGCCTTTGGTTTATTTGTTAATGTTGCTGCCGAAATTGAAAAGGTTGACTCATAGAAACAGGGGTCAAATCGCTATCGTCTCTCGTTTAAGGTTTCCCTATGGGAGCCTCCTAATTTTGAAACCGGGCTTATGCCTTCCGCCGACACGCGGAAAAATCGCAGCTCGTAAATGGTTTCCGGCAACGCTCGCATCTTGTGCGCGTGCCAGCCTGCTGCCTTCGCCTCTGCGATTACTGCGACAAGTTCAGATCCGCGCACGGTCTGCGGCTGCGTCCAATCACGGACACCCGGCAAGGTTGGCTGGCTGGCTTTCATGGCGTCAAAATTCCGCCTGACTGCCAATGCCATAACCTAAAGTATTATGGCATTTTGGCAGTGTGACAGGCTTTCCGCTGCCATAACCAGTTTTGGCAGTTTTGGCAGAATGCGGCGAAAGCCTTATGAACATTGGCGAAAGTAGTTTTGGCATTATGGCAGTCATGGTTTTGTTTTGAGTTGAATTGGCATCCATTTGCCGGCGGCGATGGAATTGAGGATTTTCCCGGCTTTTTCGAGGTCGTCGCGGAGCCTGTAAAACGTGCGCTCACTGATTTTTTTCGCATCGGCAGCGTCGAGCCATTCGCGATGCGTCAACCCGTCTGGCGGCAGTAGGGCGAGCAAATCTTGCGGGCGATGTTTGGCCGGGCGTCCGCCGGCCTGTTTCAACTTGGCCGGGTCTAGGTCGTCGGCAAGTTGCATCAAAGGAAATTGCCAGCGCACGGCAAATGGCGCGACAGGCGCAAAATTCCGCAAGATAGGTTCGACAGTAAAAGCGTCGTCTGTTTCGTGCTTCGTGAAAATCAAAAGGCTGTCCGGGTCGCGGGCGAAAACTCCGCTGCCGCTGATTCGGTCAATCGCCTCTTTTGCGCTGGCGTTGCCTTTGGCGAAGTGCGCGCCAAAAGCGATGGCCGCGCCCGTCTCGACGGCGAGCCGTTCTAAAGAATTGAGCAATGCGGCAACGTCGCCAGCGGCGTTTTCATCCGTGCCGCCATAAAGTTTGTAAATCGGATCGAGGACAATCAGCGCGAAATTTTCAGCGCGGCAGCGTTGAATAATGCGCGGGATGATTTGCCGGAAGTCGGCAGCATGGCCGCGCAAGTTCCAAAGTTGAATCATGCCCGGCTTAATTTCAACGCCCTTTGCCGATGCTACGGCGGCAATGCGCCGTTGCCATGCGTGCGGCTGAATTTCAAAATTGAGAAACAAAACTTTGCCTTGTGCCGTCGAGCGGCCTAGCCATGCCGTGCCGCCGGCAACGGAAATTGCCAAGTCGAGCAAAGTCCAGGTCTTGCAACTTTTTGAGGAGCCGCCGAAAGCTAATTTGCTGCCTCTGTGCAAAATGCCTTCAATCAATTCGGCGGGCGGTTCTATCGTTTCAGCGAGAAAATCGGCGGCGTCTATCAAGTCGGGCAATTCGACAACGCCCGGCAACCGCGCCGGCTGACTGAAAGCCGATTTGACGCAACCGTCCGCCTCAGCCTCTAGCAACGGCGGACTGCATTTCGCTGCGAAGTCGCGGACGGCGGCGCGGACTTCGTCTGGTGTCTGGCCTTTGTCTCGGCATTCACAAGCCAGATTGAAAGCGGCATTATTCCGTCCGCCCTTTTCTGTGCCGGACGTTGGCACGCTGGCGACGGTTGATGGTTCGGTTTGCACGTCCAGCGGCACGGCGGCGGCATTGTAAAACGCTGCGGGGTCATGCGACACGAAACAGAGCCGGGCAACATCCTTCGCGGCCTCGTCAACCTGCGCGTTGTAAATCTTGCGGACGTGAGCGCGGACGGCGACAAAGTTTTGATGATGCTGCTTTGCATCGGCGGCAACCGCCACGGCGAAAACTATTTTTATTCCCGTCCCTGACGGTGAAACAAAACAGGCGACGACGTGCGGATCGTTTCGGGCAATGTCATGTAATTCGGCTATGCGCTCGGCAACGTCGTCAATGTCCGCGCAGAGATAGCCGGAGAAAATTTCAATGCCATCATTTTTACGGGTTTTGAATTTCCCCGACCAAAGGATAGCCAGTAAAAGTTTTTTCAGCTTGTCGGCATTGTCGCCGGTTGCGGAGCGGAGCGCGGCAATTTGCCTTGCCCATTTCCCGCGCTGAATGTCCGCAATGATTTCCGCTGCTGTCGTGTGGCCGGTGATCTTGCCGCTGGTCGCGCTGCCAAGTGAAATTTCAAACACAATGGCCTTTCCGCCGGGCTGCGCGCCGGGCGATGGCTTTTGCCGAATACTTGCCGCGCCCTAGAACTATATCCTCGACGCGGCGGCGCATTGTGCCGGTGCTGCGGCTGGATTTGATTTTCATGCCGCGCTCGCCTTCCCTTTGGCGCGGGCGTCGAGCGCGGCCTTGCACGCGGCTGGGTCAAAGAAAACCAGCCGGCCAATTTTTACCGATGGAAATTTTCGGGCGGCCTGCTGTTCGCGTAACCAGCGCAAACTTGGCCGACATTCCGGCGCGAAAAGAATTTCGAGGAGCTTCGGCGCATCAACGTATTGGGCGGGCGCACTCGGTTGTTTTACAGATTCAGCTTGCAACATGGTGCAAGTAAATCACAGGGTCGGCACCCTGTATTGAGTCATAATCCGAGTTTCTTACGCTGATTATGTCGCAATTACTTTTGACGGTCTTCCCGCTGAATCGTCCAACAGAATTTTGAATTCTTTCGCATATCGCTGGATTTTCTTCCGGCTGGCTTCCCAGTTGTCTTCGGTAAAATCCGGTTTAATCCGCGCGAGATTTATCTTTATGTCTCGCAACGCAATTGAATCCCGCACGCCATGAAGTCCGCGAGTCAGTCGCCCGGTGTCGGGATTTGTTTTTGTAATCCAGCGTTTTGTCCATCCCGGCTGAAATAATCCGCACACATTAAACAAAGCTATCAATTCGTAATTCGGTTTTGGTTTGTGGGATTTCCATTTGCCGAGTGCGGCGGCCATGTCGTGAAATAATTGGACTTGTCCGGCTTCAATGTTCAAGGCAAACCATCTGCCTAAATCCTGAAAAATTGCGTTCGCGTTGCCATTTTGCCCTAGTTTTGCCGCCTTGTTTGCAACTCGCACCACTTCAAAAGTTTCGTCGAAAGCTGTGCCGGGCAATTTGTCTTCTGCGATTTGGACAACTTCCCGCCATGTCTTTGCGACGCGAATTCTTTCCATCATTTTTTTCATGGTGTCGCCTTTGGTTGGATTGCAAACCACTCTGCCGCTGCTGCCGGCCTGATACGCTTCAAATAATTTGAGCGGATGACTTGCGGGCTGTTGCCAGCCTCATCGGCCACGCGCGGCACGTCGCCAGATTCGGCCACGCGGGCGGAAATGTAAGTGTGCCGAAGCGCATTGTGTTTCCATTCCATCGCCTCAATTTCATTCTCGGCGTCGGCGGTGTCCGTCGCTGTTTTCAAAAGTTGCTTCGTCGTGTTCACCAAGGAAACGACTTTACCGTTTTTTTTCGCCAGCGGCAGCAAGAACGCTTTCAAGTTGGCTTTCAGCGGCACAATCCGGCGCGTGTCGGTTTTGGCGTTTTCTGCTTTGACCTCGATAAAACCCTCTTCCAGGTCAATGTCCTGCCAGTCCAGCCGCGCAATCTCGGCGTGGCGCAGGCCGGCGAACCCGCCAATGACGATCATGGGCAGAATCCGCTCATCGGCGGCGGCAATCAGGCGGCGCATTTCGTCGGCGGTGTAGTTGGAAATTTCGCCAAGTTTTCGCGCCGTGTAGTTTTGGACGCCTTCAAGCCAGTCTGTCCCCTTTGCCAGATAGCCGCGCAAGACAAGCCAGCGGTTGAAAAATCCGATTGTGTCGCGGTGGTTGCGTTTCGTGCGCTCTTTGAACGGCAACGCCGTCAGATAGTCTGCAATCAGTTTTGGTGTGACGGTGTGGACATCCTGATTGAACGCGACGGCGAAGGCGTCCAGCGCCGCCGCAAGCTGTTTCTGCCGGTCGTTGGATTTGCCGTCTGACTCGGCTTGCTTCTTCAACTGCTCGACGGCAGCGGCAACGGAGATTTTCGGAAGTTCAACGGCGTTGCGCTTTAACCAGTCGCGGCAGACATCGCCAAGGGTTGAACGCCCGGCCAACAGGCGGTAGGCGTCGGCAAATTCGCGGATGGCTTCGTCTATCTGAAAATCTATCTTCGTCTCGCCTTCGTTGCCGTCCAGAATCGCGCGGGTGCGGGTGTAGGCGTGTGCGTCGGCGGATTTAAGGTTTAAGACTTCGCCTTGTCCTGCGGTGATCTTATCAATCGCATCGTTGGCAGCGGCGCGGGCATCGGTCAATGATGAGCGCCAGACAAGTTTGCGCTGTCCCTGATTGCGATAATCCACCACGAAACGAGCAAATCCGTTTTTCTCGGTGCGGCGAATGCGGACGGTGACGCCGTTGCGTTGAATCGGCTTAATTGGCTCTGCGTTGTCTGCTTTCATCTACCCGCATGATAGATTGCGGATAGTTTTTTGTCAATATCTCAATTTTATTGAGAAAAATGGTCGGGGCGGGGAGATTTGAACTCCCGACCTCTTGCACCCCAAGCAAGCGCGCTAGCCGGGCTACGCTACGCCCCGAACCAAAAACAAAAACTGCGGTGGTTTCTTAAAACCATGTCATACTTTCATGGCTGCCTACCTGAAAGTGAAGAGCCACCTTCAAGGCGTGATTCAGACTGGCCAAAGACTTTTTAATTTGATCCGCCGCAAACCACCGAATCCACATTTTGCCCATATCAATGTGAAGGGCAAGCTGATTCGTCACCGTTCCATGATGATTTCCAGTCGACGCAGAAAATGCGGCGGCCTGACTTGAGATTCAGGACGCGGCGTAGTTGTTGAATGCATGATAAATCAGCAGCGTATCAACGACGCTCCAGATCACCGCTCCCAACGCCGCGCATACGACACCGCAAATGCGGTAAGGTTTGGCCGCATTCCAAAGCAGCTTTTCTTTGGCGCGCACCCGGCCGGAAACCCAGAGCGCCGCGAGTGCAAACGGCAGGCCCATGACGGGCAGCAGGCCAAGCAATCCGAAAATCAGGCAGCGGACGGACGACTTCATCATCCTGATCTTGGTGGCGGGAATATCGTTCATTTGCTCTCAGAATTTACGGTCACAACCGCGTTGGTTGTCGAATTGTTTAGCCGCTTGATCTGCTGTTGTTCCAAGAATTTAACCTCCCGGTGCAGCTGAAACAGCGCGCGACTCTCTGCCGTGATCAGAATCAGCATGATGGCCAGTAACGCGATGAAAACCACCGTCGCCATGCCGCCTTGGCTCCGCTTAGTCGCGCCGAGGCCGAGCCGAGCAGTTTTTCGGACAAAATATTCGGGTCGGATTTTCATGGCTTCGTTTGTGCCGCCTCAAAAGTGAACCGCAGCGGCAGATGGGTTTCTTGCCGGCGCTCCGCCAATTCCAGCTCCCAACGCCACGCGGTCACGGCGCCCCGCTCTTCCGCCTTCATCTCCGAAATTTTTACCTTCGGCAACAGCACTTGGAAATTTTTCATGGTTGAGATTTCGCGCCGCAATTCGCCAGACTCGTAACTATAAATAATTTCTTTGTCGGTCTCAGGGATCCGCACCAATTCGCCTGCCGCCGTGGCTTCGACAGAAATCGTGCCGCTCGCACCGCGCACGTCTGCGCGCCAGCGTTCGCCCGCATGGAGGGCGGAAGCGATATCGTCCATCGCATAAACCACCGCCTTGGTATGGTCCCAGCAGAAATAAAACGCCGCCGTGCCGATACCGAACAGGATGGTGAACACGGCAAGATATACGAGGCACTCCATCAATAAAATACCCGCCTCGGCACGCTGGGGCGAAATGTATCGCGGCAATTTCATTTGATGGTGACCTCCCGAACCACGGTGCCAACGCCGTGTTTCCCGTCGGAATTCCATTCCAGGCGTAGATGGCTTCCATTTTTGGTCAGTTGAAAATGGCCCGGCGGCAGGCTCGCTGCGGCGGCGGCATGGACGGGATAATTTTGCTGCCCGTCGGGGAAGTTTTTCCAGTCGCCGGCGGCGAGGATTTCCATTTCGCCATCCACGATTTCGTTGGCGACGCTGCGGCAGTATTCCACCTTCAAAACCTGCCGTTCGCGCGCGAAGGAATAACCCAGCGGCACGACGGCCAGCGTGAGAATCGCGAGGCCGACGAGCAAATCCACTTCCAGAAAACCACCGACGCGGTGGCGTGGCGACATTTTTAATGGTCCGATTTTTTTCATAACGCCACCATGCTCCTCAACATCATGACCAGCATGCCAAACATGCCGATGGCTATCAGGGCGACCACGACTCCGTTCAGGATGACCAATCCGCTGGTGGCGATGTGGGTGGCCGTTTCCTCCTGTTGAAACGCCTTCGCATCCAGCGCCTCGTGCCAGCCGCGCAGCGCGCTCAAAAATCCGCCGTGCGCGTGCGTGGCGTTGGCGAGCCGCCAGTGAAATTCGCCGGTGTCGTCGAACGCGCGGACGGCATCATCAAGCTTCTCACCGTTTTCAAGTGCGGCGATGACCCGCCGGGCGCGGCGGCGGCAGATTTCATTGGCGGTGGAATCACCCGCGAGCCGGACGGCCTCGGCTTCCGGCACGCCCCCATCCAGCAGCACGGCGAGCATGGCGGAAAATGTGCGCTGCAATTTTTTCTGTTTCCACGGAATGCGCCAAGTGATCCAGTCCACCACAGGCACGCTGCGGAATTGGAACCAGCGAACCAAGCCCGGTCCGCCGATGTAAATCGCCGCCACCGTCAGCAGCGCTAAAAAAACGAGCATTTCAAAACCGACCAGCACATGGGAATCGTTCAGACGAAAAACAAAGGCGGTCAGCGGCCATATTTTGATCCCCATGCCGGCAAATACATCCTTGAATTTGGGAACGACGAACACCGACAGCAAGGTGATTAGCCAGCAGGCCACCGGCGCAAAGACCAGCAGGATGGCCACCATGTAGTGCGTCGTGCTGCGAACCGTGTCGGGAGCGATGCGCAGAACTTCGCGGCAGGCGGGCAGAACTTTTTTCAGGTCGCCGAGCTTTTCGCCGGCGCGGAGAATGGCATTGATTTGCGGCGGCAGGAAACGCGGTTCTTTTTCAAGCGCCTCGCCCAGCCGAACACCGCCTTCGAGGTGCGCGGCCATCATGTAAAACCGGACACCGATGGCGCGGTCGTGATTTTCGGCGGCAGCCAAAATGGCCGGCTCCAGCGGCTGGCCGCGTTGCAGAACGGTTTCCGTCAGGTCGAGAAAAAACAGCGCGCGGTCGCGCCGGCGCATCGGGAGTGACAGCAAAAAATGAATCACCACCGAGAACACGCCGCCCGGCAGCAGGATGAAAACGCCATACCAAAACAGGCCGAATAAAAATTGTGCATAGTCAGTCATGAAATGATCCGGAATGTTGATTCGTTAATTTCCGCTCAAATTATTCAGCATGGCAACCAGCGGCAAAAACATGCTGATGACCAAAAAAGCCTGCGACAAAACCACTGCGCCGAGAAACAGGGAGGCAATCGGCAGCACCGAATACAATGCGACTTCGGTGCGGTAGATCGCGCGTGATTGGTAGATCTCCGCCGCACGATTAAATCCCGCAATCAGGTCTTCACCCGCGCTGGCCACCACCCAGACGAACAGCGGCGGAATCAGCCGGTTGACGGCGGCGATCTGGGAAAACTTTGTGGTGCCGGCGGCGAGGTTTTTTTGCCACTGCTGCAGATCGGCGGTCGCAGCCGTGCTGGTTTCCAGTTGTTCCACGAGACCGATGGCGTCCGGCAGATTGACGCCGTTTTTCAATAACAGCGTCAGGGACGACGCGATCCGCGAAACCATGGCCTCCTTGAACGCGGGCAGCCGCCAGAGAAATTTCCCGCGCAGCCCCGGCACAACCACAACCGCCGCCGCGAGCAAAAATAATAAGCCCAGCATGACCGGAAATACCCAGATGGCTTTCAAGGTGCCAAACGCAAAAAGCGTTGCTGCTGGCAGTCTCATTCCCATGCCACCAAACACACTCAACATTCCCGGCCCGATGCCGCAGGTCCACACAATCGCAAGCACGAGTGAAATCAGGAACGCGACGAACATCACGATGAGCGGATAGGTCATCATGCTTTTGAGCCGCGTCCAGACGTTGTTCTGGCGTTGGAAATAATCCGCCAGCATCGTCAGCGCGCCGGGCAGGTCGCCGCTTTTGACCCCGACCAGAATCATGCGCTTGTAAAGTTCCGGCAACTGGCGAGGCGCGAGCGCGTCGGCCATCGGCGTGCCTTTGGCAAGGTCGGCTTCCAGCGCCGACAACTCATCGCGCAATTGGCCGTGCCGCATCTCTTCGCACAACCGGTGCAACGCGCCTTCGAGCGGAATGCCGTCGTGCAGCATCGCGGCAAGCTGCTGGTTGAAGAAGGCGAATTCATCGTATTTCATATTTTAGCGGCACAGGCGTCTCGCCTGTGAGTTGCTGCTGCCAACAATAATTTTTTATTGTCTGAAACGCACAGGCAAGCTGCCCGTGCCACTACCGGCCAAAAACCCGTTTGAATTCCGTTTCGTTCGTCACACCTGCGTTGACCAGCGCCCGCGCCGAGGTTTCGAGCGTTTGCAGGGGCGCAATGGCCGACAGTTCGCGCCGCCGGATTTGTTCGCGCATTTTTTCGTCCACGCGCAGCCATTCGACCAGCGGCACGCGGCCTTGATAGCCGGTGTGCAAACAGGTTTCGCAACCGCCGCCATCGCACGCGGAACAAACTTTGCGGATGAGGCGCTGGTTCAAAACCAGTTCCACCGCGCTGGCGACGGCAGAATGATCGGCGCACATCGCCAGCAGCCGTTCAAAAACGCCTTTGCACGAGCCGGCGTGCAGGGTGGAAATGACCAGATGGCCGGTGAGTCCGGCGCGCACGGCGAGTTGCGCGGTGGCCTCGTCGCGAATCTCCCCGATGATCAGAACTTGCGGGTCTTGCCGCAGCAAATGCCGCGCGGCGCGCGCAAAATCAAGACCGATGGCTTCGTTGATTTCCGTCTGCATCGTGCCGGGAACAATCTGCTCGACCGGATCTTCAACGGTGATGATGTGGCGTCCGCCGAGTTCGGCGAGCTGGCGCAAACAGGCGTAAATCGTCGTGGTCTTGCCGCTGCCCGCCGGGCCGGTGAGCAGCAGCAAGCCGGTGGTTTGACGGAGAAATTTTTCCAGCTCGGCACCGGCAGCGGCGGGCAAGGACAATTCATCCAGCGTCTTCGCGGTTTCGGAATTGAACAGGCGGAGCACAATTTTTTCGCCGGTGACGGTCGGGTAAGTAGCGACACGGATGTCGTTCTTGCTTTTCAGTTCATCATGCGGAATGCGTCCATCCTGCGGCAGCGATTCCTGATATGTCTTCAGCCGCGCGAGAAATTTGATGCGACCAAAAACGCGCTCGGCGATTTCCGCCGGCAGTTCGCGTCCGGGCGTGATGATGCCGTCGAGCCGGAAGCCGACTTCGGCGGATTTGCCGCGCATCTGCAAGTGGATGTCGCTCGCGCCGGCACGTTCCGCCTGCTGGACCAGTTGCTCCAGAATTTTCGGCGCGGACATTTCAACCTGTTTCTCAATGCCTACCGGCTGGTTGATGGTGGAAGTCATAAATTGTCGTGGTCATTGTTTTTCGGCGACGAGATAATGCAGGCCGTGTTCGTCGGCCATAAGCACCCGCAATTGGCTGGGCAGCACGGACAGTTGTTGCCGGACAAACTTCTCCTTCTGGAAAATGGCGCTGGAGGCCGCCTTCAATGGCTGGCTCAAAACCAGCAGGCCGACCACCAGACAGGCAAAGCTGGTGCCGAGGCTCCAGGCAAACTCCGGCAGCCAGCGTCCAGAATGTTCGTGCTCCGGTGCGACACGCGGCAGTTGCAAACGAATCCGCGTCGGAAAATCGTTCCAATAGTCTTCCGGGCGCTCCGGCACCGGAACATTTTTCAATCTGGCGGCGAGATCAAAATCATTCATCGCGCACCTCCGGCAACCATGAGCCAGCGTTTCAATTTCCGGCGCGCGGAGAACACGCGCCATGAGACGGTGGTTTCCGAGCAGCCCAAGACCTGCGCGGCCTCCGCGTGGTTGAGGCCGTCGTAAATGGTCAGCACAATGGCGGCACGCTGTTTGGCGGGCAGTTTCAGCAACGCGGACTGCACTTGCTCGCACGTCCCGTTTTTCGCCGGAGAATTTTCTCCGTTGAAATATGCCGCGGAAATTTCTTCGGCACAATTCGCCTGAAGCTGGCACCGCCGAGCCTCGCTTTGCCGCCAGTTCAGGCAGGTGTTGACGGCGATGCGATAAAGCCAGGTGGAAAATTTTGCCGTGCCGCGAAACGTGCCGATCTGCGCATAGGCGCGGATGAACGTCTCCTGCGCAAGGTCTTCGGCGTCGGCCATCGAGCCGGTCATCCGAAATGTCAGCGAATGAATCATGCGTTGATGCTGGCGAACCAGCTCTTCAAAGGCCGCAGGGCTGCCCTTTTGACTTTGCAACACCAGTTCTGCGTCGGCGTCGGCCATGCGGCTTTCTTTTAATAACTCTGACAAACGCGGCCGCAGAATCCTTTGAATTATTTTTCCGCCATCGCCCGCCGCCGCCGAATTGACACCGCTGCTTTCCTGGTTGGAAAGCGCATAGGTGGTCATTTGAAGCAGAAGTTTAACGGCAAGAGCCAACTATTATTTGTTGGGAAATTTGCATGGCTGAATAAGACGACTTTACTCCCGGAGAATCCAATTGCAACCGTAATCTGGCTGACGGCCGGCCATCACCATCTGCCCGGGCACTTAACAATAATCGTCATTATGCAACGGCCGGTCATTGCACCTTGATGAGGTAGAATTGCTGGGGCGCGTTTGGGCTGGCGGAATTGGTCCAGTTGAAATTGCCGCTGACATCGAAGAAATTGGTGTCCGTCACCGTCCACTGGGCCAGGGGCAACGCTAGGTTGGTGGATGAAAGAACGGTATAATACCAGTTCGGCGTGCCGCCGGTGCCCTGCAAAGCCAGGCTGCCGCCGACCACGCTCACGCTGCCGATGGCGGGTGGATTGGTGCTTACCACGCCAATCGTGCCGTTTATATTGAGCTGGGTGGTGCTCCAAAACAGTCCCGGGTTCAATGCCGGCAGGCTGAGGCTGCTGAACGCGCCCAGATAATTTCCCCCTACGTTGAACAGGTTAAAACTGTCGCCGGCAGTGAAGGCGGTGCCGCCGCTGTTGGTCACCACCAGCGTTCCGCCGGCGGTGAGGTTGCCGCCCAGGTTCACGCTGTCATTGGTCAACGGCGAGTGCTGGATCTGCATTACGGTTTTGCTGCCGGCGGCGAGCGTTAGATTGTTGTTGATGCTCAAGACACCGATCGGGCTGCCCGACGCGAGCATGCCGCCGGTGGCCACGGTGACCGAATTGCCGAGCATGCCCGTGCCGGCCAGCGTGCCGTTGCTTTGGACCAGCACATTGCCCGTGCCGGTGCCCAGGCCGCCGGCGTTGTTGACCATCAAGGTCACGTTGGTGATGGTCGTGATGCCCGCGTAGGTGTTGGCGCCCTGCAGAGTCAGCACTCCGTTCGCCAGCGAACTCTTCACCGTCAATGCGCCGCTGCCGTTGTTGCCGATGGAACCGGCGTAGGTGACGGCGTTGCCGTTCACGTCAATTGTCCCGCCGCCCGCCGCCACGGTGATGCCCGCCGTGCCGATGGAAGTCAAATCGCCGGAACCATTGTTGCCGGTGAAGTTAGTCACATATTGCAGCGTGCCGCCGTTGAAGGTCAGGCCGCCATAATTGCCGCCGCCAAGGGCGTAGAGGCCATTGAAGTTCAGCGTGCCGCTTTGCAGAATGGTGCCGCCGGTATAATAATTCGCATTGGTCAGCACCACGGTGCCGGTCGCATACATCGGCGTGGTATTGGCGGTGCCAGAACCCGTGCCTGGCAGTAATCCGACTACATTTCCGTTGGCACTGGAAGCCGGCAGACCAATCGTCAGCGGGCCGGTGTTGACCGCGCTGCCGACCACGCCATCCACGGTCAAAGTATTACCGGCGATGGCGGCCACGCCGCCGCCGTTGCCGAGCAGGTTGACTGGGCGCAAATTCGCGCCGCCATTGTCCAGCGCGAACGTGCCGTTGGCGACAAGCGTGCCGCCGTTCAAATTCACCGCCAGGCCGCTCGCGGCGGCGCCGAGGGAACCGTTGCCGGCGATCAGCATCACGCCGCCGCTAAGGTAATTTTGGTCGGTATAACTGTTGCCTGTGCTGTTCATGACCACCGTGCCCGGGCCGTTTTGGATATAGGCCGACGTGCCGTTTTTGGCGTTTTCGACTCCGGTGCCCAGCACCAACTCGCCGGAAATGTTGTTTTGCCAGACGACGAAGGGCCCGGAACCGACGGAGTTCGGGCGGAAAACACCACTGCTGTAAGTCACGTTGTGCGCGCCCACTCCCGGCGTCACCAGAATGTCAGCCAGCGTCAGTGTGGCATAAGAAGTCACGGCAATGTTCACCCCGATGTTGTCATTGAATCGCATGCCAGTAAGATACGGCTGATTAGTCCATCCGGTGATACTACCCATGACATCCAAATTTCCATAAACGTAAAAATTGTTACCGCTTGCCGGCGAATAAAAACCAGGAATCTGACTGCTGCCCACCACTGGGTAGGGCGTTGATGCGCCGACCGTCGCCGCGAAATCATAAAGCCCGACTGTCGCAACCATGGCATTGTTGCCGACAAAGGCGCTGTTACCGCTGGCCGTCGTGGTGATGATGGCGTTGGAGGCGACGGTGGCGCCGCCCGCGCCGATGGTGGCCGGGCCGATGAACTCGACCACGCCGCCCGCGTTCGCGGTGATGCCGGCGAGGTTGACCGTGGGCAGATTGGTGCCGGAAACCGGCGCGGCGGCGATGATGGATTCGCCAGCATTCAAGGTGACCGAGGCAAAGGTCTGGCTGCTGTTGGTATTGCTGCTGCCGTTGACTTGCAACCCGCCACCGCCTAGGTTCAAAGCATTGGCGTTCGGAATAATATTTGTGGCGGGCGAGTTCGTGGCGGAGAAATCCAAGGTCAGGGTTCCAGCGTTGACGACCGTGCCGCCGGTGTAAGTGTTGGTCGCCCCGCCAAGGGTCAGCGCGCCAAACCCAGCCTTGGTCAGTCCCGCCGTGCCAGCGATGGCGGTGCTGATGGTGGCGGACTGGTTGACGATATCCAAGTCGGGGCTGGCACCCAAAGTCAGCGTATTGGTGCCAGCGAGCGTCCAGTTAAAGCTGGACGCAGTGTCGCCAAACTTGAGTCCGCTCATGGTTCGGGGGCTGTCCAAGGTGACCGTAAGGTTCGATGCCAGGCTGAGGGTGCTGAAGTCGGCCACGCTGCCCGGGCCGTAGGCGATGTCGCCGCCGCTCCAGTTAGCCGCTGTGCCCCAGTTACCGCTGGTGGTGGTGATCCAGATGCCGCTCGTGGTGTCAAAAGGCGTGGCGCTGGCTTCGTGCGAATTGCCGCTGGTGCCGCCGGGGCCGGTGGCGGTTATAACATAGTAATAAGTCATCCCGTTGATCAGGCTGACATTCGTATAACTCGTGCCGGCATAGCCTGCGATCACCGTGGTCGTCTCGTTGCCGCTGCTGGTGCCGCGTTTAAGGGTGTAGCTGGTGGCACCAGTGGTGGCGGGCCAGTTCAGGATGATCTGCGTATTGGTGCCCATGGCGAAAAGATTTGTCGGCGCCACCTGCTGGCTGTTGACCAAGTCCGTGGCGTTGGCGGAAACGCCGCCGCCATTGACCGCCGCCACCCGGTAATAATAGATGATGGCCGGATTTAAGCCATAGTCCGTGTAAGTTGTCTCGGTAACGGTCTGTAGATATGTGAACGAGCCGCCGGAACTGGTCGCGCGATAAATGGCATAGCCGACCGCCCCCGGCACCGCCGTCCAGTTGAGAACGATGTTATTGGTCTGCACAAAGCTGCCGGTGAGCGACACCGGCAAAGACGAAGGCGGCACGGGCAGCGGCACGGCCACCGCCGAAGTAGAAGCGCCGCTCGTCCCACCGGCACCAGTGGCCTTCACGAAGTAGCTGTAGATACCCCCGTCCGTCGGCGAAGTGTCCGTATAATTGGTGCCGGTGGTCGTGTTATTGAGAATGATTGTGCTTAGCGTGTTGGATGAACCGCCGCCGGTGTTCTCCAGGATAGAACGCCAGACACTATAATAGTTCGCGCCGGATGACGGGTTCCAGCCAAGGGTCACGCTCTGGTGGCCGGAGCCGCTGATCACCAGTCCGGTGGGTGCCGCAGGCGCGGTGGTGGCCAGGCTCGCGGAGGGTATCGCGCCCGGGCTGAGTGGCGAATTGGTGCTGCTGCCGGTGGGGTTGACCGACCGCACCACATAGTAATAGTTTGTGCCATTGCCGGCGCTGGTGTCCAAATAGACCGCATTGTTAGAGCCGCTGCCGCAGACCGGGCCGGTGACGCCGTTCGTGATGGACACATAACCGCCGGCCGAGTTCGTTGAGCGTAGAACATTATAACTCGTCGCCCCCGGAGTTACCGGCCAACATACCAAATTGCAATTATTCCCGGCATAAGCCGTGACACCTACCGGCGGCGGCGGCACATAGCCGGTCAGTTCCAGCCGGATGTAATCATACATGGCGTGGTAGGCAAAATAACTGCCGCCAATCTGGCGGATGCCGATGTTGATGGTGTTGGCGCCGGCATGCAACATTGCGGCCGAAAATGTAAGGCGCTCGTCGGAGAACGCGCCGTTATTACCCTCACGGATGCTGGTGTCGCTGTCGCCATAACCGGCATAGTAACCGGTCGTCGGAATGCTGTTGTTGGGCGTGCCGGTGACGCTGACGTTGCCAAGGTTGGTGTTGTTGACGGTCACGATAATCGCCGAGTAATAGTCCGACGTGAGACCGAGATATAGTGAGGCCTGGGCGCCATTGGTTGGAGCCGTGGCCAAATTGAAGGTGATGGTCGAGGCTGAACTGTCATAATTGCCCTGGCTGTCGGTATAGACCGGCTGGATGAAGTTCCAGTCGGTGCTCCAGCGGTTTTGCCCCACCACATAGTTCGGGCCGTTTGGAAAGTCAAACTGGTATTCCAGCCACTTGCTCCAGATCGGACTGGGCGCAGACGGACTTGGTCCGATGTCACCCAGCCACCAGTCATCCCCATGGCGAAACTTGTCGCCAATCCGGCTGGGATATCCAATTTCAAACACCGTTGAACCCACCCGCGCCGGGGTCCAGATGACATTGACCAGATTGGTGGTGGTGTCGCCCGTGACCGTGACTGCGAAGGGCGTGGCCGGAACATCGGTAAGCAGCGGCGGGCTGCCGCCGGTTTGACTCTGCGACATGAACGTGTCCGGCGCACCCGCCCCAAAGGCATATAGCGTATAGTTAGTGCCGCCAATGACGTTGGTCAAAGTAAAGTTTCCGTTTGTGTCCGCCTTAACCCAGAATTGATACGGTTTCATCCATTGCTGAAAATCATAGATATTGGTGCTGGTGGCCGGCTGTTGCACCGCGCCCACCCACAAGCCGGCGGCGGACGCATTCGGATTGCCGGTGTCGTTGATGACGAACTGGCCGGTGATCGTGCCGCGGTTCGTGGCGGGCGCATAGTTGGCGTTGGTGAACCAGGAATAAGGCCACGCCGACTGTTCGGCCGTCCCCTGCGCCAGCGCATCGCTGTAAAGCGCCTGCACCGCCTGGTTGGTGACGGTGATGGTGTTCGTGATGTTGTTGCAGTAGATAAAATACGGGCCGTAAACTTTCGCCCACACTTCGCCATTGGTGAAGTTGCCATCGGAGCCCATGCCGTAATGGCCGCCGTTGTGCATGTTCAGAATGGTGGTGCCGATATGCTCCATCAGCTCGCGTTTCAGCGGGCCACCGTTGTAATATTCCGAACTGGCGGAGATGTTCCACAGGCCGATGTTCTTGCCGCCCATGCCGACACTGCTCCAGCCCCAGACGTGGTTGATGCCCAGGTCGGCGCTGTATTTATATTTGTCCTCGTATTGGCCGGAATAAATGCCGTTGGTCCAAAGATAAACTTCCACCGGTGCGCCCTGCACCCCGATGGAAGATCCGCCCGATACTTCCATCAGCCGGTTGCGGGTTGAATCCACGCTCATCCAGTTGAAGATGGAGCCGGCGTAAATATTGTCCCGGCATTCGCCCATGCCAAAGGCGGCGTTGGTGCTGGTATGGCTCCAGATGGCGGTCACATAGAAACCGGTCGCGCCGCGCAGCAGCGAATAGTGGACCTCCATGACGTTGTTGGTCACCGTCGTGGTGACCAGTTTGATTTCCGCGTAATTGCCGCCGTTGTTCGTGGGATTGGCGACAATAGAATAGGTGAACGTCAACCCCTCATTATTGCAGTTTTCCCAATACAGCTCCCCGCCATAGGTGCCCCCGCTCAACAACTGCTGCGTCTGCGTGCCGCCGCCGTTGTTGTAGGTGTAACTGATCTGGGTGATGTTGCCACCCGACTTGTTGCAGAGAATCGAGACGATGCCATTGCCGATTGTCACGTTGCTGCCGTTGTCAGTAAGCGTGAGGTTTGCGCCGTTCGTGCCGCCGCCGGGAAAATTCGCGCGGGCCGGATTTGCCGCCATTAGAAACAGGCCCACAAGCCAGAAGCAGAAAAGAAAAGAATTAACCCGCCCCGCTTTTGGCTCGCCGGTCAGCTTGAGGAAGAAACGATGAATCCACGGCACAGCAAGGTAAGGCATTTTGAAACAAAAGATGATTTGTCCTTACCCTCGCATGGTTTTCCCATCCCCGCCATCGCCAATTCTGGTGAGGGGCCGGCCTAAACCCGGCCTGAACAACCACTTTCAGCTCCGTCTGGCCCGGTTGCCGCCGGCAACTTTACCGATCACTGAATCATTTTCGCGCCACACCACCGCAAAGTCACGTCAACCGCCAGCTTTCAACTGGTTAAAAAACCGGATTTCCCTGGCGAAACTTGTTTCCGAGTCCGAGGCATGGATCATGTTGAACAGAAACTTGTCGTCGCCCGGCTGCTGAAATTTCAACCGGTAGGCAGCATTCGCCTCCTCGGCGCCCGGCCAGAAATCTCCCCGGATGGTGCCGGCCTCGGGCTGCCAAGGCCGGGTGGCGCCCACGGCTTTGCGCACCTTTGTGACCGCCGTCTCGCCCCTTAAATGCAAATACTTCACCGGGCCGTAGGCCATATACTTCGACGTTCCCTCCAGACAGGCGGCCCGGTCCCCGATGGCCGGAAAATAAAACTCCCGCCATTTTTCTTCCGGAAGATTCCCGCCGGCACCGAGCGTGCGTTCCGCCACGACCTCCAGCCCCAAAGCCTTGATGCGGGCTTCGACCTGATGGTTCAGTTTGCGCCAGAATGAATCCGGCTTGATGACGACCAGTGTGTTCTCGGTTTTGACATCCAACATGGCAGTTGCGTGTTTGCGTCCAGTCTTTCCTGATCCGTTTTCTTGTTCAAGACGTTTACTAAAAAAGCCACGCCCGAACCGTGATGTCAACGCCGAATGTGAAAGTCACTTCTCCGACAAATGATACCCGATCTCCGCCAGACAATAGGCGACGTAGGCAAAATAAAGCGTCATCCCCACCGGATCACTTTCCATGGCGGCTTCATTTCGGGCCGCCGCCTGCTGCTGTTGCGCCTCCCAGGCTTCCCGGTCCTCCGATGGCGGACGAAAAGACGCACAGCCACAGCTCATCACCAGCAGTCCCACCACCAAAACGACTGCAGATCTTTTGGGTTTCATGGCGGTGGCAACCATGCGAAGGCTGCCGGTTGCCCCGGCAGCCGCCGCGATGCGATGGTTTACCAGCGATGGCCGCCGTAAAAATGTCCATGGTCACCATGATACGAACGCTGGCACCAAGAGCCATGCGTCCAGACATAGCCGGTCGGCCGATACGACCAACAGCCGCCCACCCAGACATAATCCACGCTGGGACAAACCGGAACCGTTTCCACCACCACCGGCAGCGGCGGCGGGACGGGCTGGGCGACCACGACCGGTTGTGAGACGACCACCGCCGCCGGCAGGCCGAAGGAAAAGTTGAAGCTGACGCCGGCGTTGGCTGACAGGGCGGCCGCACCGACAAGTGTGGCCAGGACAAGTATTTTGGTTTTCATAATTATGTTTCTTTCTTTATGCCTTCCGTGAAGGCGGTTTCAATCAACACTGCTACTAGACCAGACCTGCCGCGAAACGGTTAATTGATAAAAAAATGCCCCCATTGATTTAATCAATGCGTCGCCATTTCATCGCCGGCCGGATAAATAATTTTCTGTTCGCCAGTTAATTGCCGGTGCTTCCGTTTGAAAAAAATGCTCTCGCGGGTGCTCCTTCTGCTACGCCCACCGGCGGCGTGAAAGAAAAAACTTTCCCGCCGCGCTCCGGGCCTGAGACCGCTTGCAGCTCCGCAGGAAAACTGATTTTTCGTGCGCGACGAAGCAATTTTGATAAAATCCCGCCGCATGTTTTCCATCCAGCAATTGTTCAGCAAGGGCGAGTGCTTTCAGGAACTGCTCGAAGCCGCCGCCGAAGAATCCCACGAAAGCGTCCGCCTCGTCATCGCGTTGATGAAGTCGCCGCGCAACACGCAAAATCTCGACGACCTCGTCATCGCCCGCCGCAAGGAGAAGAAAATCTCCGACCAGATCAGCAGCGAACTGGTCAGGACCTTCATCACCGGCATCGAACGCGAGGACATCGAGGCGCTGGCGCGCGGCCTGTTCCGCATCCCCAAGACCGCCGAGAAGCTGGCCGAGCGCATCGTGATGGCCGGCCATCACCTCGACGGCATTGATTTCGCCCGGCAGGCCGACATGATGAACAAGGCCACCGACGCGATCCACGAAATGGTCCGGGCGCTTCGCCGTATTGATGACATGGAAAAAATGAAAACCTTCAACGACCGACTCCAGCTCGTCGAGGTCGAGGCCGACCGGCACATGAACGAATGTCTCCGCGACCTTTACGGCGGCAAATACGACGCCATCCGCGCCATCGTCATCCGCGATGTCTATGAGCTGATGGAAAAAGTCGTTGACCGCTGCCACGACGCCGGCAACGTCGTCATGCAAATCGTCCTGAAAAACTCCTAAAGAAACACAGACTGCGGAATTCGGAATTCGGAATGGGAAACCAATTATGAACCATAAAACTTTACGGAAACCCTTTGCCGTCGAAATGGCAACGCCAAGAAACCGTTCCCATTCTGCACTCCGCATTCCGCATTTATAAGTATGTTGCTGATTCTGCTCGTCATTTTTGTGGCGCTGGTGTTCACCTATATCAACGGCTTCCACGACACGGCCAACTCCATCGCCACCGTGGTCTCCACCAAGGTGCTGACGCCGCGCCAGGCCATCCTGCTGGCGGCGGTCACCAACCTTATCGGCGCGTTTTTTGGAACCGCCGTCGCCACCACCATCGCCTCCGGCCTCGTGGATGCGCAAGTCGCCACCATGCCTGTGCTGTGTTGCGCGCTCGTCGGGGCCATCGCGTGGAACCTGCTCACCTGGTGGTTCGGCCTGCCGTCCAGTTCGTCACACGCGCTCGTCGGCGGACTCTGCGGCGCGGTGCTCGCCGCCTCGGACAACCGCTGGTCCGCCATCATCTGGTCCGTCCCCAACAAGGAGCATTGGTGGCTCGGCAAAGGCATCCTCTGGAAAGTCATCCTGCCGATGGTTACTTCGCCCGTGGTCGGCTTTGTCGTCGGGTTCATCGTCATGAGCCTGCTTTACATTTTTCTGCGCAACTGGCGTCCGGTCTCCGTCAACCGCGTCTTCGGCAAGCTGCAACTGGTCAGCGCCGGCTACATGGGTTTTGCCCACGGCACCAACGACGCGCAAAAAACCATGGGCATCATCGCCCTCGCGCTGGTCGCCGGCACGGCCGCCGGCAGTTTCGACACGCTGCCCGGGTGGCTGGCCTTCCTAAAAACGCCCGCACCCACCGCCGGCCATGCCCTGCACATCGCGGCGTGGATCAAAATTCTCTGCGCGTTGACCATGTGCGCCGGCACCGCCGCCGGCGGCTGGCGCATCATCAAGACAATGGGCCAGAAGATGGTGAAAATTCATCCCGTTCAGGGCTTCGCAGCCGAGGCGACTGGTGCGAGTGTCTTGTTCACGGCGGCGCATTTTGGGATGCCCGTCTCCACCACGCACGCCATCACCACTTCCATCATGGGCGTCGGCTGCGCCAAGGGTTTTAACGCGCTCAAGCTGGGCGTGGTCGAGCGCATTCTCTGGGCCTGGGTGTTGACGCTGCCGGCCAGCGCCGCCGTCGCCTACGCGTTGGTCAACATCGCCCGCTCCTTCGGCTGGCTGTGAAATTGGGCGGCGGGATACGTCCAATTTCGAACCGAGTTGGGAGTTTTTGAAAATTTTAATCCGTCTTGCTCGCGTATTTTATGGCGAAGGTTTCCTGCCTGAACTTTAAACCGACCAACGCGAAAAAATTTTATAAACTTTATAAACTCTTGTTGCTTCCGGCTTCCCTGTTTGTTATCAAGAAGTCACTTATCGCCTGTCGTGCTTGGGCCATGAGAAAATCAGAAAGGGACAACGTGGCAAACATACCAAACGACCAAGCCGAACTTGGAACGCCGAATTCTCAGAATCAGACGAGCAGCCCCCGCATCGTCTGGCTGGTGGATGACGACGACACCTATCGCGTAACCCTCAAACAATTGCTCAACTTGGAGCGCGGCCTGAATTGTCCGCACGACTTCTCCACCGCCCCGCTCGTTTTAAATGCGCTCCAGTTGCTGGCTCCGCCGGACGTGATCCTGCTGGATGATGAAATGCCCGGCATGACCGGCATTGAGGCCATTCCGCACATCCGACAGCTCGCTCCGGCCGCCGCCGTGCTGATGTTCAGCACCTTCAAGCAAAACCAGCGCGTGAAGGCGGCGCTGTCAGCCGGGGCCAGCGATTTTCTAGCGAAATCCGAGTCGTTTGAAATCTTCCTCACCGCCCTGCGCTCGGCAAAGGCCAGCCCGTTGCCGGTGGCCGCCATGCCGTGGCCCATGGCCAAAGGAATTGAACGGGTTCAAAGATTTTTTCGCCCGGTTCCGGCCGTAAAACAATCCGCGAAGACTTAAAGACTGGCAAAGCGACGCTGGCTGTGTCAGGACAGTTCGATGATGGAATCGCCAAAAACTTCCAGAATTCCCTTCAAGAACCTGTTCCACTCGACATCGGCCAGGTCCTCCCGCATGATGATGACTTTCTGATCCTTCAAATCAAACTCCACCACCCGTCTGGCGACCGCCACCTTGATGACCCCGTTCACCGAGCGGTAATGGACATCGTCAAACTCAAATTGATGGCCGGGTTTTCCGTCCGGCGACCGGCCGAACTGGACATAATGGTAAGATTCCAGGCCCTTTGAATTTGAGGCCCGGCCAAGTCCGTTCGCATAGCCCGCTTCCGTGGCGGTGAATACAACTGGCATGACAATCAAGGTTGGGGCTTCATTTCGACCATCTGATAATTTCGAATGACGCCCTGACTCCTATCGTGGTTACAATGCTACCACTCTCATAATCTGTCCAGTCTATTTTAAGGGTCTTACCAGTTTCTTAAACCCAGCCACGCTCCGCCCGGATCTCAGACGGCCAGACCGCAGTTTTGGCCGGACAAAATGTCCGTTCGCCGGGGGCTTGCATGAAACGGGGAATTTGCTACAGTTGGTGCCAATGAAATTTGCTCTGGCCATTTCAACCTTTGCGCTGTTCGCCTTCTTCATCAGTTGGGGCATTGTGGAACTGCTCAAGGGCAGTCCGTGGCTGCTCATCGTCGCCATGGGCGTTTTCCTCGGCACGTTCATCAAGTTCGGCTGCCGGGCGCACTGAACGAACCAACAGGCTCCAGGCATTGGGCGGTGGGCTTGGGGAAGGCATCAGTCAAGCCGCCGTTCGGAATCTAAATCTTTCCACCTCGCGCCCAAAGCCCCGCAACTCACGCCTATTTTTCACTTCGCCGGGACGGGAAATTTCTGCTGCATGGCTGCGAAGATTTGCCCCCACGTCAGGCTCGTGCCGCTTTTCGCGCCTGCCGCGATGCCCGTGGCGTAGGCCGTGGCCGGCGATGTCCCCTGCACCACCCACGCGGAGCTGCCCAGGAATATCACGCTCGAACCCGGCAACGCGATGGCGGTTCCAATGCCATAATTTGAATAGGATGCAAGCTGGTTGCCGTCCTTGGCGGCCACAGCAATGACGCCGGGATCCGCCGCCGGGTAGTCCACGAAGCTCATCCCGCTGTTGCCGGTGGCTGCAAATATGATAATGCCCTTGGCCTCGGCCTGCTGGATGACGTCACTGAGAATCGTGCTGTCGCTGGTGCCGCCGAGACTCATGTTCAAGACCGTCGCGCCGCCGTTCACCGCCGCCTGCACACCCAAGGCCACGTTCCAGGTCGTCGCGGTTGCGCTGTTGCCATAAACATCCACCGGCAGAATCTCCGCGGAGGTGCTGCCGCCCTGCGCGGCCATGGCGCGAAGAATCGTCTCGGCCATGCTGGTGGCGTGGGTGGGATCGGTGCTGTCGGCCACGGTGTCGCCAGTGACGGAAACGGGCGTGAGCAAAAATTTCTGGAGGTCGGAACTGAGCGGCTGGATGGGCGTGTCAATCAGGCCGACGATGACATGGCCGTTGTCGCCCGGCGGATTGAGCGTGAGGGAAACGGGACCGACGGGGGAATTGGCAATGGCCTGCGGCGCGGGCGGCGGATCGAGGATGTAATTATATTCCACAACCGCGAAGTCGGAGTTGGATTGCAACTGGCCGAGCGCGGCGTCGGTGGCGGCGGCATCGGGAAATTGCAGGCGGTATAGCCCGAGCTTGTCGTCGCGACCGATGACTTTCGCGCCCAGCGACTTTGCCAGCGCGTCAATGTCCGTGCCGGGCTTGACCTTCAAAATCAATTCATTGGCGACGTGCTTGGCGACCGCTTTCACTTGGTTCGTCGTGGCGGCATTCACGCGCTGGGTGGCGGCGCGGACGGTGGTGGCGAAAACGTAGAGCTGGTCGGCTTCGTTGGTCTTCGGCACGTAGGCGAAATTTAAATCGCCAAGCAGCTTCTTGAGCGCGTCGCCGGAAGTCAGGTTGGCGAACTTCACGTCGGCCTTCCGGTCAATGCCCGGCTCCACGAAAATGTGCCAGCCGGTCTGGTGTGCGATGTCCGTGAGCAGCGGCCAAAGCGCCTCGCCCCGAACGTCGGCGCTGACATTGTCGTTGGCGGTCTGCCAGACGATGGCATTGGTCGCCGCGTCCGCGCGCAAACCAGCCTCGCCGCCCAGCAGCAGGCCGAGGAGCAAAAAGGTTTTGAAGCAGTTCAGCATGAACGAGGATTGGAGGGCGTGGTGGGCAAATGTGTTCAATCGTTATTTCTTCAGCACGGCCTGCACCCAGTTCTGATGATCGAGATACCAGCGGATGGTTTCGCGGATGCCGTCCTCGAACTTGTGCGCGGGCGTCCAGCCAAGCTCGCGCTGAATCTTGGTCGCGTCAATCGCATAACGGCGGTCATGGCCGGGCCGGTCCGTGACGAAGCTGATGAGCCGGCGGGACTGGCCACCGAGCTGCGGCGCAAATTCGTCAATCGTGTCGCAAATGAGCTGGACGATGTGGAGATTGGCCCATTCGTTGTGACCGCCGATGTTGTAAGTCTCGCCGAGCGAGCCGCGTTGCAAAACGGTCCAGAGCGCCTCGGCGTGGTCGCGGACGTAAAGCCAGTCGCGGACATTCAGGCCGTCGCCATAGACGGGAACATTTTTGCGCGCCAGCACGCTCTGGATGACGACGGGAATGAGCTTTTCTGGAAACTGGAACGGCCCGTAGTTGTTCGAGCAGTTGGTGATGACCGTCGGCAAACCGTAGGTGTGATGATAGGCGCGAACGAGAAAATCCGACGAGGCCTTGCTGGAGGAATACGGCGAGTTCGGCGCGTAAGGCGTCGTCTCGGTGAAAAGTCCGGTGGCACCCAGCGAGCCATAAACCTCGTCGGTCGAGACGTGATGAAACTTTTTGCCCTCGAAGCTGCCGTTCCATAATCCACGGCAGGCTTCGAGCAGATTGAAGGTGCCAAGAATGTTGGTCGTGATGAAATCGCCCGGCCCGGTTATGGAGCGGTCCACATGCGATTCCGCCGCCAGGTGCATGACGTGGGTGATGCAGTGGCGCTCGACCACCTTGAGCGTCGCCGCCTTGTCGCGCAGATCCACCTTCTCAAAGATATATTTCGGATGCGTGGCGACCTGCTCCAGATTTTCCAAGCGACCGGCATAGGTCAGGCAGTCCAAATTGACGAGCTTCGCGATCCGCGCGTCGTCAATGACGTGCTGAATCAGATTCGAGCCGATAAAACCCGCGCCGCCAGTGATGAGTAAATTCATTTTTCTGGTTTCCAGTTCTTCAGCGAATCTTCCAGCGCTTCCTCAACGCCGCGAATTTTCACGCCCGCCGCCTGCAGCTTGGAAGCGTCCATCACGCAATTCGAGCGCGGCGTTTTCGCGGCGACCTTGTAAAACTCCGCGTCGTTGGCCCAGAACTCAAACTTCCTCGCCGGCCGGAGATTTTTTTCAATCAGCTCGATAACATGCCGCGTGGTGACAAAGCCGGGGTTCGTGACGTTGTAAAAGCCGAATGGCGCCTGCATTTCCCAAGTGTCCAGACACGCTTTTACAAAATCCGCGCGGTGGGAAATGGAGTTCACATTCTCATAAACCTTCGCGTAGCGCTGCACCTTGCTCAAATAATTCCGCGCATTGTCAAACTCGTCGAACGGTATCCGCAGCCGCCAGATGTAGCTCCGGCCAAGGCCGGCCATCGCCTCTTCGCCCAGCGCCTTGGTGCCGCTGTAAAAACTGCACGGGCCATCGCGGAAAGAAAAATTCGGAGTATCCGTCTCGGTGAAGCCAAGAATGGCGGCGGATTTCTCTTCCGCGAGCGCATGAAGTTCAGGCTTCGACATGTCCTTCTCGACGCGCACAGTTCCGTTCCTGGAAATTTTCGCGCCGCTATAAATACACCCGCTCGAGACGTGGCCCCAAGGAATGTTCGTCGTCGCGCAGGCCTGGGCGATGGTCTGCGGCAGCAGCGTGTTGCCCGCGAGCGTGCCGGCTTTGTCGAGTTCACACGCATCCACGTTCGGCTTGCCGGTGTAGCCGGCGGCGTTGATGACGAACGCGGGTTGCTTCGCCCGGAGATAATCCAGCAGCAGATCAAACCGCGTGTAATCCACCTGCTTGCGCGCGAGCGGAATGAATTCTTTTTTGCGCCGCTGCAGTTCCCTGACGAACGCCTCGCCGATGTAGCCGGAAGCACCGAGAAGTAGAATCATAAATTTATTGCAGACGTTTCGCCTCGGCCACCACTTCGTGTTCCAAATAGGCGCGGTATTCGCAGTTGGGCATCGCGCCGACAATCTTTTCAAGCTGCGCCAGCGAGACAAAGCCCTGCCGGAACGCCGCCTCTTCGGGACAGCCGATTTTGATGCCCGCGCGCTTTTCAATCGTCTGCACATACGCGCTCGCCTCGTGCAGGCTGCTGCTCGTGCCCGCGTCCAGCCATGCGAACCCGCGCGTTAGCCGTTGCACGCGCAACTGGCCGCGCCGGAGATATTCCACGTTTACGGCGGTGATTTCCAGCTCGCCGCGCGCCGATGGCCGCAGGTTCTTGGCGATTTCCACCACTTGGTTGTCGCAGATGTAAAGTCCCGGCACGGCGTAATTGCTCTTCGGATGCTTCGGTTTTTCCTCGATGGAAACCGCTTTGCCATCCGCATCAAATTCCACCACGCCGTAGCGTTCCGGGTCGTTGACGTGATAACCGTAAATCGTTTCGCCGCCCTTGAAATCCGCGAAGGCGCGGTAAAACGAATCGCTGCCGTAAAAAATATTGTCGCCGAGAATCAGCGTCACATTGTCCCGGCCGATGAAACTTTCCGCGATGAGGAACGCCTGCGCAATGCCCGCCGGCTTGGCCTGCTCCCGATATTCGATGCGCACCCCGAAACGGCTGCCGTCGCCCAGCAGCTGCTGAAAACGCGGCAGATCGTGCGGCGTGGAAATCAGGCACAGCTCACTGATGCCCCCCTCGATGAGCGTCGTAAGCGGATAATAAACCATCGGCTTGTCATAAACCGGTTGGAGTTGTTTGCTCGCCACCAGAGTCAGCGGATACAACCGCGAACCGGCGCCGCCAGCCAAGATGATGCCTTTCATTTGCGGAAGCGTAAAAAGAAATCACACAAATGGAAAGGGCAAGTTGGTGAAGAACCGTTTTCCGGCCGACGCTATTGCTGGCGCTCGCCTTGACCACCGGAGCAAGTAACTGCTCCGGCTGTTTTATTTGACCGACGACGATTTGGTTGCTAAAAGATGTCCGTGATTTTTCAAGCCTCTTCAAACTTATGAGCAAACCCAAACGCGCCCAATTCTCCCGAATTCTTCTCAAGCTGAGCGGTGAGGCGCTGGGCGGCCCGAGCGGCGTCGGCATTTCCGCCGAGGCCGTGCAAAACATGGCGGAACAGATTTGCGAGGTGCGCGAACTCGGTGTGCAGGTGGTCGTGGTGGTCGGCGGCGGGAACATTTTCCGCGGCCTGACCGGCAGCAAGCGCGGAATCGAACGCGCCACGGGCGATTACATGGGGATGCTCGCGACGATCATCAATTCACTCGCGCTGCAGGATGCGTTGGAAAAACTCGGCGCGCCGACGCGCGTGCAAAGCGCCATCGCCATGTCCCAGATTGCCGAGTCGTTCATCCGCCGCCGCGCCGTGCGGCATTTGGAAAAGGGCCGGGTGGTCATTTTCGGCGGCGGCACCGGCAATCCGTATTTTTCCACCGATACCGCTGCTGCCCTGCGCGCCAATGAAATCGGCGCGGAAGTCATCTTGAAGGCGACGAAGGTGGACGGCATCTACGATTGCGATCCCAAGAAAAATCCCAAGGCGAAGCGCTTCGCGCAAATCACCTATATTGACGCGCTGCAACGGCGGCTGCAGGTGATGGACTCCACGGCGTTTTCGCTGTGCATGGACAACAAGATGCCCATCATCGTTTTCGACTTCTTCCGCCCGCACAATCTCAAGCGCGTCGTGCTCGGCGACAAAGTCGGCACGCTGGTCACCGGCTGAAATGGAAGATAGGAGATGGCAGATGGGAGATGGGTATGGGCAAAAGATCGCGCTGTCTTCCCACCCAACTACTAGCTCCTAACTTCCAACTCCTAATCATCCATGCCCGAACTGCCTGAAGTCGAGGTGCTGGCGCGTCACTTGCGCCCGCTGCTGCTAGGCAAAACCATTCGCGCGATTGCGGTCCGGCGCGAGAAGGTGCTGCGCCCAACCACAGCTTATGGCTTCAAAAAAGCTCTGCGTGGGGCGAAATTTGTCGGCCTACAACGCAGGGGGAAATACCTGCTGTTTGAACTGCGGCGACCAGGCTCGCGGAAAAAGTTTTTTCTGCTCGGCCACCTCGGCATGACCGGCCGGATGTATCTCGCGCCCAAAGCCGGGCCGTTGCCCAAACACGCGGCGGTGGTTTTTAATCTTGGCGCCAAGGATTTCATTTACGAGGACACGCGATATTTTGGCCGGTTGACGCTGGACCTTTCGGCGGCGGAAAAGCTGGGGCCGGAGCCGTGGGACCAGGAATTCACGCCGGAAAGATTTCAGGAAAAGCTGAAAGGCTCCCGGCAGCCGGTGAAGGTGAAGCTGCTCGACCAGTCGTTGATCGCCGGAGTCGGCAATATTTACGCGAGCGAAGCGCTGTTCCGCGCCGGCATTTCCCCGCGCCGCGCCGCGAATAAAATCTCGGTCGCCGCCGCCAAAAAATTATTGGCCGCCATCCGCGAGGTGTTACAGGAGGCGATTGACTGTGGCAGCACGATTCCGCTGAATTTCGAGGCGGCCAAGATGGACGACTTGTTTTATTTTGGCCGCGCCGCCGAGGCGATGGATTATTACGAGGAACGCCTGCGGGTTTACGACCGGGCCGGCCAGCCCTGCGGAAACTGCGGTTTTCCCATCAAACGCATTGTTCAGGCCGCGCGGAGCACTTTTTTCTGCTCGCATTGCCAAAAAGACTGACGAATCGGTTTGACGAATGCGCGGCGGCTTGTAAATTATCTGTCCTTCGAGTTCCAGAGTAGCTCAATGGTAGAGCACGCGGCTGTTAACCGTGTGGTTGTAGGTTCGAGTCCTTCCTCTGGAGCCATTTAACAAAGTCGTTGGGGGACAACGACTGCTTGCGGGGGAAGGGTGAGAAAAAAGCGAAAGTGTGTAGTGAAACGTGTAGTAACCGGCGGGCGGAACAACAACCCCGCATAATCCAGCGCGAATCCGGTTACAATCCGCCCACTGCTCGTTAAGCAAAAACTTCGGAGACACCTATGCTGAAAGGTGTCTATGAAAACAAAATACTGGCTCTGCAAACGGAAGGAAATTTTCTTCAGTTTCGATTCGACCACGGGCAAACGTGAAAGTCTTCACACTGGCGACCGCGAGGCGGCAAAACAAATCATCCGCGCGAAGAATGACGCGGCCACGCAACCGGCAATCAACATCTCCATTGCCAAAGCCTATTTGATTGGCACTGACCCAAAGCTGGTGGAACGCACATGGGCTTTCGTGATACAGGAATTTTGTGCGGTGAAAAAGGAAAGCAGTCGGCTTCGGCGGGAGCGGGCAATCAAAAGCCCGGCGTTCAATTTCATCCGCAACAAACGCTTGGTGGAAACAACAGCGGATGATTTTCAGAATGTTCTCAAATCCGGCGGCGTATTCACCCAGCACACCTTGCGCTGCCTGCACAATCTGGCTTTGGGCATGGGCTGGATTCTCGCCCCCGTCATTCCGCCCAAACTCTGGCCGCGAATTGAAAAAAAACACCGACGCGCCATCACGCTTGAAGAACACCAGCGGATCATTCAAGCCGAGAACAACACCGAGCGGAAAATGTATTACGAACTGCTATGGGAAATCGGCTCGGCGCAGACCGACGGTTCAAAGCTGACAACGGCAAACATCAATTGGAAAAACCGCCTCTTGTCGTATCACCGCCAGAAAACGGGCGAACTCTGTATGCTCGAAATCGGCGCGCGGCTCGAATTGCTTTTGAAAAAATTGCCATCGGAAGGCGCATTGTTTCCGAAAATTATCACATTGAAAGATAAAGACCGCGCCGCCGAATTTCGTCGCCGTTGCCGACTTTTGAAAATTGAAGGAGTCAGTTTGCACAGCTACCGCTACGCCTGGGCGTGGCGGGCGAAACAAGCGGGAATGCCGGAACGCTTTGCCCAAAGCGGGTTAGGACATGGCAGCCTAGCCGTTCACCGCGAATACTCGCGCGACGGCGTTGCCATTTGCCCATCGCTGGAAAATTACGAAAGCAAAGTCATTCCGTTGCAGGAGGCGGGTAAGCAATTGGCCAGAGCATCCTAAAATGAAGAAGCGCGAGCGGAGGATCATCCGCTCGCGCCTTTTGTTACAGGTCAAT
>Ga0182024_10002087_pt1 | contig 50176 bp, 43 predicted proteins | sample P32metaG_FD_120480 | JGI IMG/M metagenome (GOLD analysis project Ga0182024, IMG submission 120480) | Permafrost microbial communities from Stordalen Mire, Sweden - P3-2 metaG (Illumina Assembly) | ecosystem: Environmental > Terrestrial > Soil > Wetlands > Permafrost | place: Sweden: Stordalen...
CAGCGCGGCGCGCAGCGATTGCTCGGCGGCGGCCCATTGCTTTGCCCCGGCGAGCGCGATGCCCAGATTGCTATGGATTGCGGCGGCGTCGGGACGAATCGCGACGGCATGTCGCAGCAAACCGATCGCTTCTTCGCTGCGATGAAGCTGATGCAGCAGCACGCCAAGATAACTGGCGGCGTCGGCGTCGTTGGGATTCAACGCAAGAATCGCGCGATATGCTCTCTCGGCTTCGGCAAGGTCACCGGCCTGGTGCAACGCCATCGCGCGAGTCAGTTCGTCCTCTGGCATGCGGCGATTCTACTCAGATTGGCCCAGCCACATATGACGAATCGCTGATTCGAAGTTCCGAGCGAATCTCGGCGCGTCAGTCAGGGGGGAGTTGGCGACGCGATCGCGAAGTGTCGCGCGATATTGCGCAAGTCGCACTGGGTCGCGCGCCAGCTCGATCGCGATTTGCACATACTGCTCGCGCGTCTGGCCAATAAGCTCGGGCATTCCGACATTCCGCAGGACGCTCGCCCCGCCACGGCTGACGGGAACGTTGCCCGACAGAGTTACGACGGGGACGCCCATCCACAGTGCGTCGCAGGTGGTCGTGCCGCCGGCGAACGGAAATGGATCGAGTGCGATGTCGACTCGATTGTGGAGCGCAAGATAATCCTGCGTCGGCAGGAACTCGACGAATTCGATTCGATTTGCATCGACGCTCCTGCGCGCAAACACTTTTCGAAGCTCCCCGCGATGTGAGCCGCGCGGGCAATGGATGATGATTCGCGAGTTTGGAAGCTCCGCCAGAACATCCGCCCAGTTCAACTGCACCAGGGCATTCACCTTGGCAAAGTTGTTCAGGCTTCCAAACGTAACATGCCCCGCCGACGCGAACGGACTCGGGCCGACCATCGGCGTCAATTCGAATGGCTGAAAACACCAGAAGCAATCCGCGAGTCGAAGCGTGCGCTCGACGTAGCTGCCGTCTTCTTCCGGATTCGGATCGAGGAACCGATCACTCAGGCGGTAGTCGATCGTCTTGACGCCGGTTGTACTCGCGTACCCCAGCCAGGTGGCCTGAACCGGCGCGGGCTTGCGGCCGAATACACCCAGGCGATTTCCCTCCGTGTGCAGCGAAAGATCGAACAGCACATCAATTCTGTCCTGCAGAATCAGGTGCGCGGCCTGATCGTCGCTCAGTGGACGGATGTCACGCCAAACGGTGGCGAGCTGCTGAAACTCTGCGGTTCGCGCATCGGCGACAGCGATATTCGAATAGAGATGGATTTCGAACCTGTCGCGATTGATTTGTTGCAGCAGCGGCAGCAGGAATCTCGCAGCGGCATGGGCGTTGAAGTCGGCGGAGACGAACCCGACCCGAAGCCGGCGATCCGTCCGCGCGACGATCGGCTCGATGCGCTTAACGGTCTGGTCCAATCGCTCGCCCCAGGCGCGATGTCCATTGGCCAGAGACTGAACATCAATAGCCGTCAGAAAGTGCGCCGTGAACAACAGATTCTCGGGCGCCTGGTCGGTATTTCCCGCGATGGCAGCGCGGCTGAAGCTGATCATGGCCGCCTCCGCCTGGCCCACCGAGCGTTGGACATTGCCGAGATTCACCATCGCTTCGGTCTGTCGCGGCTCGATCCCCAGCGCCTTATTGAACGCTCCCATCGCCTCGTCGATTTCGCCGGTGGCAATTAGCGCCAGGCCGAGGCTGTTGAATGCCGCGGCCGTCTGCTGGATTCGCAGCGAATTTCGCTGCGCGGCAACGGCGGCTTTGGCGTCGCCGGACTTCCACAGCGCATTTCCCAGATGGAAATACGCCTCTGCCGACTGCGGATTAGCGCGCAGATACTCCCGAAAGGCGGCGATTGCCTCTGCGTACTGCCCGTTCGAAAAATAGACTTGGCCCTGAGCCAGCTCCATTGCCGGCTCCGGCTATCGCGCGCCGCCGGCGAGCATCTTCCGTAGCACCGTGTGCAGGATGCCGCCGTTGCGGTAGTACTCAATTTCCACTGGCGTATCGATGCGGCAGCAGGCCATAAACTCCTGCGCCGGAGCGCCCTCATACGTGACGCGAACCTTGATGTCCTGCAACGGCTTCACATCAGCCGGCACTTCGATCTCGAATGTTCCGGTGCCCGTCAAACCCAGGCTCGATCGGCTTTGGCCCTTTTGGAATTGCAGCGGCAGCACGCCCATGCCAACCAGATTGCTGCGGTGAATGCGCTCGAAGCTCTCGGCGATGACCGCTTTCACGCCGAGCAGGTACGTGCCCTTGGCCGCCCAGTCTCGGCTGGAGCCCATGCCGTAGTCTTTGCCAGCGAGAATAATCAATGGGATGCCATCTTCCTGGTATCGCATCGAAGCGTCGTAGATGCTGATGACTTCTTTCGTGGGCAAATACGTCGTGACGCCCCCTTCGGTGCCGGGGGCGAGCAGGTTTTTCAGGCGGATGTTGGCGAACGTTCCACGGGTCATCACGCGATCATTGCCGCGGCGGGCGCCGTAGCTGTTGAAATCGAGGGGCGGCACGCCCTGCTTCATCAGGTATTCGCCGGCGGGGCTGGCTTTCTTGATCGCGCCGGCCGGGGAGATGTGATCGGTTGTAACCGAGTCACCCACCATCACCAGCACGCGAGCGCCTTTGATCGACTTGATCGGTCCGGGCGCGCCCGACAAATCCGTGAAGAACGGCGGTTCCTGGATATACGTGCTTATCGCGTCCCAATTAAAGAGCTCGCCGCCTTTGACGGGGATCGCGTTCCATTCATTGTTCTTGGTGGCAACGTTGGCGTATTGCTCGCGGAACAACTCTGGCGTGATGCACGCCGCCATTGTCTCATTCACCTCCTGCTGCGTGGGCCAGATGTCGCGGAGATAGACCGACTCGCCCTTGTCATTCTTGGCGACTGGCTCGTCCATCAGGTTGACGTCGACGCTGCCAGCCAGTGCAAACGCAACGACCAGCGGCGGGCTCGCCAGATAGTTCGCGCGAACGTGCGGATTGATGCGGCCTTCAAAATTGCGATTGCCCGACAGCACCGCCGCGACAACAAGATCGCCCTGCTCGACGGCGCCCGATACCGCTTCTGGAAGCGGTCCGCTGTTGCCGATGCATGTCGTGCACCCGTAGCCGACGGTCTGGAAGCCCAGTTGATCGAGGTACGGAGTCAGCCCCGCCTTATCGAAATATTCTGTAACGACCCGACTTCCCGGCGCCAGGCTCGTCTTTACAAATGGCGGGACGCGCAAGCCACGCTCGACCGCCTTCTTGGCCAGCAGTCCCGCGGCGATCATCACCGACGGGTTGCTCGTATTGGTGCAACTGGTGATGGCGGCGATGACCACGTCGCCGTGGGTCATTTTCACCCATCTGTCGCCCATGACGGCGATGGCGGTGTCCTTCTCGCCCTTCAGATGCTCGGCGGTTGCGGCTTCTTTGCCATCGCCGTTCGGCCCCTTGCCGGCCACGGCCGGAGCTGGATTGACCGGCCCTTCCGCCGACCAACGATCGAGTCGCGGGGTAGCCGCCGCGCCAACTTCCTTCTTGAACACGTCGACGAGCGTTGAGTTGAATGACTGCTTCACGCTGCGCAGATCGACGCGATCCTGCGGCCGGCGCGGTCCGGCGACGCTCGGCATCACCGTACGCAAATCGAGTTCGAGCGTTTCCGTGAAGTTAGGCTCGGAACCGCTGCTGCGCCACAGGCCCTGCTCCTTGGCGTAGCGCTCCACCAGATCGATCTGCCCCGCCTCGCGGCCGCTGAGCCGCAGGTACGCGAGGGTTTGATCGTCGATGGGGAAGAAACCCATCGTGGCGCCATATTCGGGTGCCATGTTGGCAATGGTTGCTCGGTCGGCGACCGTCATGCCCGCGAGACCGTCACCGTAGAACTCGACGAACTTTTCGACCACGCCGTGCGATCGAAGAATCTGCGTGATGACGAGAACCAGGTCGGTCGCGGTCGATCCTTCGGGCAGTTCACCTTTGAGTTTGAACCCGATGACCTGCGGCGTGACCATATAGATCGGCTGGCCGAGCATGCACGCCTCGGCTTCGATGCCGCCAACGCCCCAACCCACGACGCCCAGGCCGTTAATCATTGTCGTATGGCTGTCGGTGCCGACCAGGCTGTCGGGGAACGCGATCCCATCGCGCGTGACGACCACTTTCGCGAGGTATTCAAGATTCACCTGGTGCACGATGCCCGTCGACGGCGGCACCACCGAGAAGTTCTTGAACGCCTTCTGGCCCCACTTCAGAAACTCATAGCGTTCGCGGTTTCGTTCGAATTCCTTCTCGACGTTGTGCGTCAGCGCAAGCGGGTTGCCGAAGTCATCCACTTGAATCGAGTGATCGATGACCAGATCGACGGGGACGAGCGGGTTGATACGCTGCGGGTCGCCGCCGGCTCGCTTCATCGCCGATCGCATGGCGGCCAGGTCGACGACGGCGGGAACACCCGTGAAATCCTGCAAAATCACCCGAGCGACCTTGAATGGAAGCTCAACGGGATTTGGCTTTGCCGCATTCCAGACCGCCAGGCCGCGGACATCCCGCTCGGTCACCAGGAATTCATCGTGATTGCGGAGGCAGCTTTCCAGCAGCACCTTGATCGACACCGGGAGATGCGAGACATCCCCGACGCCGGCTTCAGTGAGTTTGTTGAGGCGGAAGTAATTGAAATCGCCGGCTTTGGTGGAAAGCTTTGTTTCGGCGCCGAAGGCATTTTTTATGGCCATTTTCGAGTGTGCTGTTTCCGGGTTTACAGGGCTTGCCGAACACGCACCCGCAAGGTGATCGCAAGGGTCGCTGGGCGCGATTCTATGCGCGGGGTATACATGCCACAAGCGCTGATGGTCACCAGGGTGGGGTGAGTGAAAGCGACATCCAAACGCGAAATGAACGCAGATCTCTTGAGCCCCCGCGGATCAACCTTAGCCCTTGAAATCGCCCCAAATACTGGGCAGACTTCTATACGTGAACCCATCGCAGCTGGCTGACGAGCTAGGTGTTTCTCCAAAGTTGCTGCGGGCGTTCCTCCGACGGCACTTTCCCCGTGAATCAAGCGAACATCGCACTGAATGGTTTCTGACGGAGGAAATCGTAGCCGGAGCACGTTCAAGGTTCCGGTTCGCGCGCGGGAGTGGCCGTCAACATCGCGCGGCACAAGTGACGACCGAGCCGGTCCCTTCGCCACAATGCCCACGCGTAGCCAGTGGTGCCGCGCCATTGCCGGTTTATCTGCAGCCACTGCTTGACGTGCTCTTCGTTGCTCTCAATCCTCCCGGGCAATCGGCTGCCAACGGTCATTGGTTTTCAGGCAAACAATCTCGCTTTTTCGCTTTGTTGTTCAAGAGTGGACTGATCACCGTCGATCTTCCCAAAGCAACCGCCGACGAGTTCGTGTTCGGCGACACTCAATTTAACTACAAGTTCGCTCGTTTCGGCGTCACGGACCTGAAACCGCACCATGTCGAGGTGGATAGTCGCAAAGTGAAGCTTACTGATCAGGAAATTGAGCACTTTATTCGCAATATCTGCGAGAATCGCCCTCGCATCGTGTGCATAATCCATTCGAAAGTTTCAGATGCATTTAATGAGTATGCACGCCGGAATGCGCCCGAGGTTGGTACGGTTGCTGTTGCCAAGTTTACACAACCATTGCAGAACTGTCCTACACGGTTCATATGCAATTATTTTCCAAATGGTAACAGCGTACCGGACAAAACGAAGATCGACATCTTTGTTAGTGTGCGCCGCGCAATCTGAAGGCCATAGCATTTCTCCGCACCGCAAACCTGCTACGGATGCTCGCGGATTTCGTTGAGCAGTTGCTGCTGTGCCGCCGGGGCGGCGGCCAGATACGGAACCTTCTTCCCTTCGTAGTTGCGCAAGTCGAACGGAAAGACAGGGCCGCCCGTCGGCGCGGTGATCAGGCCGCCCGCCTCGAGCACGATCGCGGCGGGAGCGACGATGTCCCATAGTTTGCCATTCATGGTTACAGCGCCGTGAGCGACGCCGGCGGCGACTTGCGTCGCTTCGAGGGCAGCCGAGCCGAGAATGCGAATCTTCCAGTTCGTCTGCGCGATCAGCCGGCCCGGCCACTCCGGGCAGCGGCCCTGATCGTCCAGCAGGTTGCTGGTAAGCATGATCATCGAGCTGTCGCTAAGCGGCGTGTCGAGCGCTTTGAGCCGTTTGTTTCCGAGCCACGCTCCTTCGCCTTTGGCGGCGGAATAGAGCAAATCGCGCGTCACGTCGTACACGATTCCCAGGACCGGAGAGCCGCGATCGAGCAATCCGATGCAGACCGCGAACGCGCCCAGCCCGGCGATAAAGTTGTTGGTGCCATCGATCGGATCGATCACCCACACGCGTCCCTGCGGATCGGGGGCATCGAAGGTGATGGCATCGCCGGTGTCGTTTTCCTCGCCGACGATTCCATCCGATGGAAACCGTCGCTTCAGCCCCGCGACAATGAACCGCTGGCTCGCCCGATCGGCGTCGGTCACCGCCTCGGCGTGGCGCTTGGTCAGCCGGCTTACCTTTCCATAATGATCCAGAACGATCTTGCCGGCTCCGCGCGCGAGTTCGATGGCGAATTGAAGGTCTTGAGCTAGAGATGAAGACGAAGGCATGGAAGGAGATTAGAGCTACTCAGAGGCACGGGCAAGTATTCATTGAACGTTTCGCCCAGCACGTGCGACTCTATTGCAAATATGTCCCGGTCAACTGATCAGCTCCACGACGACTGGCTTGTCCTGCGTTGTCAGGCGGGCGAAGCCAGGGCGTTTGAGGAGCTTGTTCGGCGGTTTCAGCCCGGGCTGCTTTATTACGCGATTAAGCTCCTGGGCGATGAAGCGGCGGCGCTCGATGTGATGCAGGAAGTCTGGCTGACGGCATTCCGCGCGATTCGAAAATTGCGTGAGCCAGGCGCGGTGCGAGCATGGTTGTATCGGAAGGTTCACGGGGCTTGCATGGATGCGATGCGGCGCGGAGCCGCCCGGCGCCGCGCGGAGACTGCGGCGGCGGAGATGAGCGATGAGGTTGATCCCGGCGGTGACGAGACTTTCGATGCAGATGACGCCGCGATCGTTCACGCGGCACTCGATCGGCTGAGTGAGATTCATCGTGAAGTGCTGGTGTTGTTTTTCATCGAAGTGTTTTCGACCGCGGAAATCGCGTCAGTCGTTGCGGTTCCCGAAGGCACCGTGAAGTCACGCCTGCATCACGCGAAGAAAGCCCTGCGGACAGTCCTCAGAAAAGGGGATAAGGACATTATTCGAACCATATAAAAGGGGCTTATCCCCTTTTCGGGTGTCTTATGGCAAACGAATGCGAACAAACAAGTCTTCGCGATCGACTGCTGGCGCAGCAGGCGACTTCGCCCAAGTTGGATGACTATCGTAAGGAGATGACTGCCATGTTGGAACGAGCTGAGAAGCGGCTTCGATTTGAGAAATGGTTCGTAGGTTCGCTTTGGATTTTTCTGGTATTCACCGCCGTTATGATGCTGCTGGCCAGCGGCCCCCTGATCAACACGCCAAAAGGCACGTGGCTTGCCATCATGGCTTGCATCTGGCTGCTTTACGGCGCGGTGGAGTTGCTGAAACACTTCATGAATCGGTACCGTGTGGAGCTTTTGAAGGAGATCAAGCACCTGGAACTGGAGGTTCGGGAGTTGCGGGAAGCGATCAACCCCGGCCACGACGGCCCGCCGACAGCTTAACCTTCCAATAAAACGTCTTTACAATAACTGTGTAGAATAAGCGTGGACGTATGGACGAGATTTAACGCAATATCGATTTTGTAAAGGGTGAGACGATGAAGAAGTTGCTGGCCGTCTTGGCGGTGCTGGTGTTCTCGGGGGCGGCATACGCGGATGACGCGATCGACTATGCGAAGCAGATTCGGCCGATCTTTGCCCAGACCTGCTACAAGTGCCATAACGCCAAGAAGCAGAAGGGGAAACTTCGGCTCGACTCGGTCGCGTTCATCGAAAAAGGCGGCAAGGATGGGAAGATCATTGTCCCGGGAAATGCCGCCAAGAGTGATCTGTTTCGACGAATCACACTGACGAAGGACGATGACGATGTAATGCCCTCGGAAGGCGATCTGCTGCCTAAGGAGAAGACGGCGCTGATTAAGAAGTGGATCGATGCGGGCGCTTCGTTTGGCGACTGGAAGGCCGAGACCGCCGATGCGGATGCCGCGACTGCCGCCCCGGCGGATGCGATGCCCGCCGAGCCGCAGTTGCCGAAGGTGTCGGCCGCCGACGGCGGCGCGATCGACAAGCTTCGTCAGACTGGCGCGCTGGCGATGCCGCTGGCGCAGGATACGAATCTTGTCGAAGTCGATATGAATCTCGTCGGGGCCAAGATCCAGGATTCTCAGCTTGCGCTGCTTCAGCCGGTTAACGACCAATTGGCGGTGCTGAATCTCTCGCGCACGTCGATTACCGATGAGGGGCTGAAGAATCTGGAAAACCTGCCGAATCTTCGCAAGCTGCATCTGGAGAACACCAAGATCACCGATGCCGGGCTGGCTCATCTGAAGAACCTGCAGAATCTGGAGTATTTGAATCTGTACGGCACCGCCGTTAGCGATGCGGGGCTGACGGATCTGCAGGGGCTCAAGAACCTCAAGGCTCTCTATCTGTGGCAAACGAAAGTGACGCCAACGGGTGTTGAACAACTGAAGACCGCCCTGCCCAACTGCCAGATCAACACCGGCTGGGAGAAGCCCCCGGAGACCGCTAAGGCCGAAGAACCCAAGGCCGACGCGAAATGATCGATACGGTTTGACTCCTTGCAATCCGGCGAAATTCGCGCATTATCGGACGCGCGCGATTTCCTGTTTTGTCGCGCGCTTTCACGGACAGACGCCATGGATGGCTTGCTGCTCGACGTTACTCATCCTGATTCACTTCAGAAGTGGTTACTGGTCTGCGCCGGTGGATTGACCATTTTCTACGCAGTATGGCGTCCCATGCGTCGGAAGAAAGATCCGCTGAAGAAGCCGCCGACAATGTCTCTGGCCGGCCAGCGTGAGGTAGAACGGCAGTTGACCGAGCTAATTGTTGAACTGGAGAAGATGGCTCGGCAGATGACTGCGCAGATGGATACCCGCGCGGCAAAATTGGAAATGCTTATAGAAGAGGCTGACGTCCGTCTTGCCGCATTGAAAGCGGCAGGTGCGTCAGGGGTAGTAACCCGCCCCGCTGAGCCCGTCAAAGAAATTTCCGAAGCCCACGATTCGCGTTACGACAGCATCTATGACCTGGCCGCCCAAGGTCAGTCCGCCCGCCAGATTGCCCAGCAACTTAACCGCCCCTATGGCGAAATTGAGCTGATATTGGCCCTTCACGGCCAAAACCGCCCTGCCACCCGCCTGCTAGCCAGTTAGCCTTCACGTCTATTGGCTCCCTATCATTACGTGAATGTGAGGCCGTCTCAAATGCGGCTCGTAACGGCTCCGGCACTGAGATTGCTCAGGCGCAGGGCTGCATCTCATGGGGTTGTTTAGCCGGTCGCCCCGCGAGCCGATGACATGTGGAGAGATCACATCATGCAGGGAAAAATCCAAATCCGTCTCATCGACGAGGCAAGGACGCGTCGCACGGTAGAGCTGCTATTGGTGCTCTGGCTGCTGGCGATGGCTGATCTGTTTTTTACCATCTGGGCTCATTTGTTTACGCCGTTCCATGAGCTGAACCCGATTGCCAGTCACCTGCTGCACAAAAACAGTCTTGTGGCGCTCGTCATTATGAAGATCGGGCTAACAGGCATTGGCACCATGATCTTCTGGGGGTTGCGCAAACACCGCCGGTCGGAGCTGGCGCTCTGGCTGGTTGTGATGGTTTATGTGGCGCTGACCTTCCGCTGGTCGGATTACACGACGCAGGTGCTGGCGCTGGGCTTAAACTGATCGCGCCGATCTGAACAACCCACAGTAATGAGCAAAGCCCGACGTCTGGTGTTGCAGGCGCTGGTCGATTGACGCATCGGCGATCGTCCCATCCTTCAGGAACTTCTGCGACACGCCGGGGATGAATACGCGATCCGGAAACGTGTGCGCATTGCGGTATCCGAACACCATCTGAAGCTGCTCGACCGCCCGAAGCCCGCCCCACGATCCGGCGGCTAATCCAACAAAGGCCACCGGCTTATGCTCGAAACTTTCCGGTGACTTCAGCATGTCGATGAAGTATTTCAGCGCGCCGGGAAACGAGCCGTTGTACTCGGGCAGCACGATGTGCAATCCCGCGGCGTCGAACACCTTCTGCTGCAATGGTTCGAACGCCGGCGGCTTCACCGCATAAGCATCCGGCGAGTAGATCTCCAGCGGCAATGAATCCAGGCCCAGAAACTCACACCGAATCTTCGCATCACGATAGTGCTGCTCAACGCGACGCGTGACGCGCTGCGTCGTTGAGTTGGGGCGATTGGTTCCGCAGATCAGGTAGATGAAATCGTGTTCGTGCATGAGCCGGAGCGCGCCGCGGGCTAGCCGAGGATTCGTGCGATCGCTTCGCGCAAAGTAGGATAATCGATCGGCTTGAGGAAGTAATCTTCGAAACCCAGCTGCCTGGCTTCGGCCAATTGGGTGGGGCTGTCGTGGCCGCTGACGACAATCGCCTTCGTTGTCGGCGCGCGGGATCGGGCCGTGTCGAGCACCTGGCTACCCAACCCATCGGGCAACTGCAAGTCGCAGATCAGCAGGTCAAATGATCGCTGCTGGCATAGCTCGGCGGCGGAACCGGCGGTGGGGGCGATTGTCACGTCAAATCCATCGCGGCGCAGCATGCGCGCGAACACATTGGCTGTGTCTGCGTGGTCTTCCACCAGCAATATGGTTTTTGCATTGCCCAAGCGCGCCGCCATTCTACGCATGACCGATGCAATCTTAAAATGCGGCGGATGCGCTTTTCGGATATTCTGGCTTATTCATTATCTTGCGATCTCGACGGCCTTTGCCGGATAGCGTTGAATCTGGTTCTTGATAGACTTTCCAGCCGTCAATTTATGGAGGAACCAGCATGTCGAGTCGGGTTCGTGTGGCCATCATCGGCCTGGGCTTTGGCGCGGAGTTTATCCCGATCTATCAGAACCATCCGGACGCCGAGATGTACGCCGTCTGCCAGCGCAATCCAAAGACGCTTTCGCAGATCGGTGACGCGTTCAAGGTCAAGAAACAGTACGCGTCCTACGACGAACTGCTGAAAGACCCGAACGTGGACGCGGTTCACATCAACACGCCAATCCCCGATCACGCGCCCATGAGCCTCGCGGCTCTCAAGGCCGGCAAGCACGTGGCGTGCACGGTTCCAATGGCCACCACCGTTGCCGATTGTGAAGCAATTGTCAAAGAGGCGCGGAAGCAGAAAAAGAACTACATGATGATGGAGACGGTCGTCTTCGCGCGCGAGTTTATTTATGTCAAAAAAATGTTCGATAGCGGGTTGATGGGCCGCCTCCAATTCATGCGCGGCTCGCACCAGCAGGAGATGGCCGGTTGGCCCGGCTATTGGGAAGGCCTGCCGCCGATGTATTACGCGACGCACTGCGTCAGCCCGCTATTGGCGCTGGCCGACAAACTTGCTGAATCGGTGCAGTGTCTCGGCTCAGGAAAAATCGCTGACAACCTGGTCGCAAAATACGGATCTCCCTTCGCGCTTGAAAGCGCCCACATTCGGCTGCGCAACAGCCCGGTCGGCGCGGAAGTCACGCGATCGCTGTTTGAAACCGCGCGCCAGTATCGCGAGTCATTCGATATCTATTGCGACAAGGTGAGCTTCGAGTGCTCGCAAATCGAACATGAGCCGGCGGTGCTCCATCGCGGCGAAACCCCCGAGCGCGTGACCGTTCCCGACTTTGCCAACCTGCTCCCCGAAGGCATCCGCCGTTATACCACCAAAGGCGTCTACGACAGCGACGCCAACGTCCACCTGTCCTTCAAGCAAGGCTCCGGCCACGGCGGCTCCCACCCCCACCTGGCCCACGAATTCCTCCGCAGCATCGTCGAAAACCGCAAGCCTTGGGTCGACGAACAAAAGAGCGCCAACTGGACCAGCACCGGGATCTGCGCCCACCAAAGCGCGATGAAAGGCGGGGAGAAAGTGGCTGTGCCAGTGTTTGATTGACGGGCAAGACGCTTTTATTGCCATCCGGTAATCCGCAAGATAACTTGGCCACGCAATCATTTTCGAACGGTGGGAACTTCAGGTTATGAGCGGGAGGGCGCGGATGCGTTGTTGTTTCGATTTCAGCAAACAGGGAGCCGTTGTACTTGCGCTGGGCGCGGCAGTCTTTCTATCAAGTTGCAAGAAACACGAGTCGACGCCAGCAGAAAGGATCGCCGCATTGCGTAAGGCGGAAGTCCAGCGCGACGCGGCGGCGAAAGCTCAGGCTATCGCTGAACTTCAAGAGATGGGAGCGGCGGCGGTTCCGATGGAAGCTGCCATTTTAAGTGATAGTAATCCCTCACTCCGCCAGGCCGCGGTGGATCTGCTCTCTCACAACGGCGATCCAGCGCTGATGCCGACGCTGGAGGTGATTGGTCACTATTCCCGTGACGCCGACGATAGCGCGGAGATGGTCTTTGCCAATCTGCTTCCCGCATCGACCCAGTTCCTGCAGCAGCAACTCAAATCATCCGATCGTACGCATAAAACCAGCGCGATTTGGGCGCTAGGTCACGATCCGCGTGTTGCCAAACAGTCTGAGGCCGCCCAGCCGGCTCTTGTAGCGATTCTTCGCGGTTCTGATCCCGATTTGCGGATCTTCGCCACCGACTCGATTGGAAAAATCGGCAACGCCACTGGCCATGTGGAAACCGAGGTCTTGCAGGAAGCGCTTCACGACCCGACGCCGCAAATTCGATTGTTTGCGGCTCAAGGTCTGGGAATCAATCCGCAGGATGTGATGCAACCGCAAAGGATATCTCGCGGTCGCTCCGGGGTTCATCCCTACTTCGGCGATCCTCAAACGCTTTGGCCGCCCACAGATCAGCCAAGCTTACGCACAAAACCGGGAACGGAAGCGGCCGCGATCGGCGCGATGATGGTGATGGGCCGTCGATGCGATGACTGGCTATACGTGGCCGACTGGGCTCGCGAGCACCACAACACTTCGCTACAGGGAGACGCGGAGCGTGCGCTTCACTCGGCGGGGTCGCGAATCGCTTCGCTTTACTCAGCCGAATGGCCAACTCAAATTGCCCGGGAGCTTCTGGTACAGCTTGGGCAGCAGGCGGTTCAGCCGATTCTCGATGAGCTGCTCAAGCAGGACGTCCCGGAGCTTCGAAAGGTCCTTGACGACATTGGCCAGCCTGCGGCAGACCTGCTCATCCAGGAATTGCGGGCCGGATCTTCCAAAGCCCGTCTCGCCATTCACGCGTTTGCGACAGAAGACAACCTGGCCAAATGCGGCAACGCAGCCATGCCGCTGATCGACGCGCGATACGATCACGATGAACGCATTTATCACGAAGAAGACATCGATGCGGTGGTGCGGATCGGACATCAGACCGGCTATGTCGATCTAAACCTCCTGAATCGCGTCTCACTTGAATCGTCTACTGCCGCGGGAAGTAAAGCTCGGCAGGCACTGGATAGCCGACAACCGGCTGCAAGGGATTCACAGTCGAAAGCCGCGCTGGATCGGGCGCGAGCCACGGCGGCTAATGCTGCGACGCGATACCAGGGAAAGGCCGCGGATGCATGGTTCACGGACTATGTGGAAGAAGCCAAGCGGTCCGGCATGCCATACCCGCAGAACCCACCGGCGGTGGCGCTCAAACAACTGGGTGTCGGCGCACTCCCGACATTGGTCGCGGCGCTGATGGAGACAGACCCTGCCAGAGGTGACGCCGCCGAGAGGGCATTGCAACTGGTTCATCTCCCCGAAAGCGCCGGTCCGGTTGCTGAACTGCTCGGGTTTCCGGACTTTCAAGTGGCGCATCGCGCTTACAACGTGCTGTTTTCTCTACGCTCGGCGGGTGTCGCAGCTCTTCGCGAATCCCTCGGTAGCCCACTGCTCGCGCGACGTCGCAACGCAGTCGAAATACTGGGGCTTTTGCAAGGAAATGAGATTGCCTCGGCTTTGCGGGAGCTTCAAATCGCCGAATCCGATGCGGATATGCGCGTACGCGAAGGCGCACTTAAAGCGATCGGCAAGATTCCCGGCGCGCCGGCTTCCGATGTGGCAGCTCGCGCGGCCACCAATGAGTTGAACAGTTCGGCGCCACAGCTGCGCCGCGCCGCCGTCGAAGCGCTCGGTCCTAAAGTAGACGACCTTCAATCGTTAGAAAAATTGCGACGGTCTGAAACGGCCGGCACATTGCGAGGCGCTGCCCGCGCAAAATATGCGGCGATTTGCGATCGATATCGCTCACACGTTCCTGCTTTGATTTCGGCGCTTAACGATTCTGATCGGGAAGTTCGCGCCGCCGCGGTGTCGCAATTGCGAAACCTCGGTCCCATTGCTTCCGAGGCGGCGATACCCCTTGCGAAGATGGCGACCGATCCTAAACAACTCGGCGCGGGCACACAGATCTGGACCGCACTCTCGGAAGTTGGACCGTCGGCAGTGCCGGAGTTGGTGAAACACATCGCCGATCCCAATCCGAATATTCGACGTGGCGTCGTGCAGACCCTGGAGCACTACGGACAAGGCGCGTCTGCGGCAGTACCGGCGCTGATTCAACGGCTCAATGCCAATGAGCCGGGAGAGCCCGGCGAGACCGCGATTCGCGCGCTCGGCGCGATCGGTCCGCTGGCTACCGATGCCCTACCGGCGCTGAATCAAGTCGTCGCATCGGGGAATTCGGTGCGCGCGCAAATGGCGCGGTCGGCGATCTCGAGAATCTTGCGCGATCCGATCAAGCAGGTCGCAGCCCCATGGGCGCCGAGCGCGCCGCAGGGAGACTTGGCGTTGCCGCCGAAGTTTGCCGACGCCACGGCGCTGCCGAAAGCGAGGGCCGTGCTCGATGAGATGACGAGACTGCACGCCGCGCCGGAGCCATTTGAAGCAGACGATGCGGGGTTCTGGCGACAGACAGCAATGCAGTATGCGAAGATCGGTGAGTACCCGTCCGCGATCGGTGCGCTGAAGCGCTACGGCATACCCGCAACGCGTCCCGCTCGACAAATCACCGAGACAGCGCCAAATCGATGGATCAACACAATGGCTCCGGCGCCAGCCACTCGGCGGGCAGGGACTACGCGATCAGCGACCACAAATCCCTGGGCGACAGCGCCCACGACGCGACCGGCCCGAACATTCGTGCCGCCGCGCAGACCGATGGCCGCGCAGACGCGGCCGGCGATGAATCCGATTGCACTGAAATCCGACATGGCGCTGCTCACCGAAGCCGCGCTGGCAACTCTCAAGCGCGGCGATAGCGCGCAAGCCGCGAAGATCTGGATCGATGCGCGGGCGCTGCTTCCGGCCGATCCAAATACGCGTGACGCGGCGCCTTGGGAACTGCTTGCCGTGAGTTATGCCAAGGCGCATAACCTTTCGGCCGCCGCTGAGATTCTGGACAACTTTCCCGAGCTGCTTCCCACGCGCGGCGCGATTGAGCAGGTCGTCGCGATTTGCCTGGAAGGCCGCGATCTGGACAACGCCGAGTCTTTGGCTCGTTCGATCGTCTGGCGCGACCCGCGGAATCGCGCGTTGCTTGCCGTGGCCCGCGCGCTGGAGAAGGCCAGCCAGAGCGCTCGGGCTCTTGCGTGTTATGAACGCATTCTCGATCGGGAAAGCCTGAATCCGCGGGAAGCTGAACCCGCAATCGACGGGGAAATCCGTCTCGGAAGTCTCGACCACGTGCTCAATGCCGTCATTCCACGCGGGGAAGGCATCTTTGTCGACCAAATGCGCCTGCACGTCGTGGAATATTTAAGTTCACGAGGTGACGTCGTGAACGCAGCGAAAGTGGCTGGCGCTATCACCGAAGCTCCAATGAAGAACAATGCCTTGGCCGACCTGCAAGGCGCGCGTAGTAATGTGATCCTGACACCACCGCCCACCGCCGAGCCGCGCGGGTCCGCCGAAATGGAGTACGCAATCCGCAAATTGCGCAACAGCAACTTCGCCGCGGGAGATGCCGCCGCAAAAGATGATGTGGCGGCGATCGACCGTCTTCTTGCTCCAATGGTCGGACTGCAAGCTTTCCAGCTTCGGCAGGACGCGGCGGCGGTTTTCATCCTGTGGAACCAGCCCGATCCAGCCAGGCGATGGATGAAACAGGCGATGGCAATTCGCAATGGCCCGCAAATGCCCGACCCGGACTCGGCGGGCGATCTGCTCAATCGTCTTCATGACGCCGAATTGCATGCCCTGCTGGGAGAACGGGCCGAGGCGCGTCAGGAAGCGGCTCAAATCGCGACCGTCTTGCGGAACGCGCTGCCGGCGGAAATCCCAACCGATGGAGAGTGGCCGCCGCTCATGCTGGAGCTGGCACGACTTCAAGTGATGCTTGGCCGTGAGAGCGGGACAATGGCATGGAGCCGGCAGCTTTCCTCGCCGACGGTACGGGAGCGAATCATGTCAACGATTGTCGACGGTTTGATCGATCGCGCTAATGGCGTCATATCCTCGTACAGAGACCCGAGGTAGCGACGGACGAATCAATCGCATATTGATCCCCGCGTTTTGATTGCCCCCCGTGGCGTTACCGCTATAATCCGCGCGCGATTCGCCGGTGATTTGCCGGTCGCGAATGACGGTTCGATTCATGTGAAATTTTCCCGAGTGCAGGAGGCGCCATGGCAGAAGCCGGAGGTCAGGAATTCCCAACGATTTTGGGTCCCGACGCGAATTTCAAGGGCGAGTTGAGTTTTGAGAAAGGGATGCGGCTGATGGGCCGCTTCGAGGGCAAGATCAACACGCCGGGCCGATTGCACATCGCCAAGGAAGCGAAAATGTCGGCCGACGTCGATGCCGGCGCGATCATTGTCGAGGGCGAAGTTCAGGGCAATCTGTCGGCCAGCGACCGCATTGAGCTGAAGCAGACCGCCCGCTACGAGGGCGATCTTCGCGCCAGCAAATTGGTGGTCGACGAAGGCGCGATTTTCAACGGACACGTAAGCGTTGGGCCCGACGGCCAGGCCAAGCGTCCTGGCGGCGCGCCGGGAACCCCAGGCGTTGTGCGCCCTACCATTCAAACGCCGCCGCCGCAACCGCAACAGCAGCCGAATAAGTAGAAGCGCGGCTGAAAACATTAGACGTGAAACGGTCTTGAGCGCCGCATCGGCCACTCGCGTTTCACGTCTTTCTTTTTGGACTTGGGCGCGGCAGAAAGCCGCAGGCTGTGCTACCCAGCAATGGCAGCATCCGAGTACAACGTGCCTTCGCCGGACGACCGCTCGACGATCGTCTGTCTCTATTGCAACCGCCCGCAGGAAGTTGGCCGCAAGGCCATGAGCGTTACCTGCAAGTTCTGCAACAAGTCGCTGAAGCTCGAAGATATCCGCTTCAAGGAATACCAGGCCCGTCGCGTCATCGACACCTGCGGCACGGTGACCGTCGAGAAGAAGGGCAACGTCGTCGCCGACAAGATCAACTGCGGCGGCTTAGTGGTTCGCGGAAAAATCAAAGCGACAATCGTCAGCCGCGGGGCGGTGATGGTCGGGCCGGAAGCGGAAATCAAAGGGGATGTATCAGCGCCGACGCTTGCGGTCGGCGCTGGCGCGATTCTGGAAGGGCATTACGACATCGGGCCCAAGGCGATTGAGCCGCCACCGACCACCTAAGAAGGTTTCTCTTAACGGTTAGCCGCGAGGCGTCAGACGAGCGCGTTTTCGATTTTGCAGTACGCGCTCGTCTGACGCCTCGCGGCTAACCCCAGGTCTTGAAAACGACCATTTCAACGCAGCGCATTCACGACATCCGCCACCGCGTCATCCCACTTACCCCACTCGTGCTGGCGAAACAATTTCATCGTGGGATACCATGGTGAATCCGTTCGATTCAGCAGCCAGCGCCAATCCGGCGCAAATGGAATCATCGTCCAAACCCGCCGGCCCAGCGCTCCGGCCAGATGCGCGACGGCGGTATCGACGCTGATCACCAGATCCAAATTCATTATCACGGCAGCCGTCTCGGCAAAGTCGGTGAGCCGCGGAGCGAGATCGATCAGATTCATCCCCGCCGGCGCCGCGCCAACCTGCCGGGCGGCGTCGCCCTTCTGCAAGCTGAAAAGCTGAATGTCGGTGATCTGTGAAAGCGGCGCGAACAGTTCGAGCTTCATCGTCCGGCGCCGATCCCGTTGATTTTCGGGCCGACCTGCCCAGACGAGTCCGATCTTTCGCTTCCCATCGCCCTGCCGATCGAGTTGCAGTTTCCACCTGGCGACCAGCGCCGCGTCAGCATGCAGATACGGCACCTCCGCCGGGATCGTCTTGAGCGTTGTCTTCTGCAATCGCGGCACCGTCAGCATGGGGCACTGCACGTCGATCTCCGGCAGCGCAAACTCATCAGCGAAATGCTTCTCGATCCCAAGCTGCCCTTTCAATAGTCGCTCCAGTTCCGGATTCACAAGGGCATACACATGGCCACCCTTTTTTTGCACGAGCGGCGCATACCGGATGAATTGGATCGTATCGCCAAGCCCTTGTTCGCAGTGCAGCAGGATGCGCTTGCCATCCAGCTCGCCGCCATCCCACTCTGGCTTGGCCAGCCCGCGATCGGCCGGCTGTTTGGCCACACTCCATCGCGCTTCATACGCGTCCCACCCGCGTTCGTAGTCGCCTTTAAGCAGAAGGGTGAGACCGAGATTCCATCGAGCCGATGGAAAAACCGGTCGCATCCGCAACGCGCGTTCGTATGCTTTAACCGCCGCGTCGAGTTCGCCTTTCTGTTTCTCGAGATTCCCAATGTTGTAGTAGGCATCTGAATAGCCGGGCTGAAACGCGAGTGCCTCGGCATACGCCGCTCCGGCTTCGGTGAACTGCCCGAGTTCCTTCAGCCCGTTGCCGAGATTGTTCAGCGCGCCCGCATAGCCCGGCTTCATCGCGATCGCGCGGCGGGCCACGTCGACAGCTTCTTCAAATCGCCCGACGTCGCGATACGCATTCGACAAGTTGTTCAGCACTTCCGCAAAATCGGGCTTGCTTCGCAGCGCATGCTGATATTCGACGATTGCCTCCTGCGGCCGACCGGTTTCGCGAAGCGCGTTGCCGAGGTTATTTCGAGCCTCCGGATCATTCGGCCGCAGCATGAGAGCTCGACGGAATGAAGCGATCGCCGGCTCCAGTTGCCCGGTGGTTGCCTGCAAGACGCCCATCAACGCCTGAAAATCCGGCGCGCCGCCGTTCAGTTCCACCGCGCGCTTCGCGAGGACTAACGCGTCGGCCGTTCGCCCCACTGCCTGACCCAGCACCGCCAGCATGTAATAAGCCGCCGCGAAATTTGGATCGCGCGTCAGCACCTGTCGATAGAGTTTTTCGGCTTCAGCCAACTTCCCCTGCCGGTGATTCGATACGGCCAAGTCAAACGTCTTCTGAATACTGATCGTTCCCATGCGCCGCGCATCGTATCGCAACGGCCCGCGCAACAAAAAAGCCCGCCGCCGCCGAAGCGGAAGCAGGCTTGGAAGAGCGATCGGTTCCTACTGACAGTGCACCGAATAAAAGCTTAGTGCGTCGCCTGATCCGGAGCCGGCGTATTGGTCGTCGTCTTCGTTTCAGTCGTGGTCTGGTTTGCGGGCGTCGTGTTCGTCACGTCGGTCCGCGTGTTGTTCATGTTATCCACCGCCTGGCCGTTGCCCATGAAATGGAACTTCTGTCCATTGACATTCGCGCCGGCCATCAGACCGCCCTTAGGCAGGAGGAAGACGCCGACACCGTTGTCGAGCCGAGTGGCAGCGGCAGCGCCGGCCTTTACAATCGTCGCATTCGCGGCGGCGCCGAATTCCAGGCTGTCATTCATCAGACGATTCATCGCCTGCTGATTCTGGAAGACGATCAATTCCGAATAGGTGTCCCCGCCCAGCTGCGGCCCGACGGAAACCTGAGTGAGCTTGACGGTGCCGACCTCTTTGCCGTTCTGGTAGACGGTGCCGACACCAGAAGAGCCGCCGACGCCGATCGCGCCTTGTCCCACCTCAGGGAAGATCACGTACCCGTACGAGTTGTTGATCATGTCCTGAAGTCGCCCATCCTGAGCCGTCATTTGCTGAAGCGCGGTTTGGGAGCGGTTGGATACATCCATCTGCGCGGCCGGTGAATTCGGTGTATTCGTTTCACAACCAACAACCCCAACCGTCAAAGCCGCGAGGGCACACAAAGTAGCTGCGGTACGCATGATAATTCTCCAAGAGGTTTGAATCCCATTGATCTCACGGTCGGCTCGCGTTTGATTCGCATTGCGACGCGTGGGTACCGCACGCCCAAAGACGACATAACGCCGAGCTTTCCCAGTGCCCAAGGTTATGCAAAGCTCGGTCCAGATAATGAAAAGCGGGATGCTCTTGGAGGAAATGCTGGCAAATTGCTTAAAAATCGCGGCTGAAATCACCCTGCGGGTCTTTCAGCGCTTCCTCAACGCCGGTCGCATTTCGTCGATCGGCAACCAATTTAGCCAGGCAAGCGTGCTCTGCCGCCCGACCAGCCGCGACAACTTGGACAATTCGCCCCGTCGCATCGACACCCAGCTCGGCAAAGTCGGCCTGGTCTCCGGTTGGAACGCCGCGCAGCAGCCGGTGATCGATGTGGCGCGAGTCGCCCCACACGTCGACCTTCAGATCGAAGCATTCGCTGGTGAAGTGATTGACGGCGTCGTAGCTCTCGGACTGCCCCGCCATGTTGTGACCGGCAATGCGCCCGGTGATCGTTGCATTTTCCCAGTGATCGATCACGCGATGCCGTCCAAAGAGCGGATCGAAGACCGCGGCACAGTCGCCCGCGGCAAAAACGCCGGGCACGTTGGTCTCACAATGCACGTCGGTCAGCATCGCACGGCCCGCGCTGATTGGTGTTCCATGCAGCAGATCCTTGTTCGGCACCGCGCCCACCGCCGCGATCGCGATATCGCAATCCAACATGACACCGTCGGCCAGGAGCACGCGCTGCACCCGGCCATCGCCCTCCAGGCGTCGAGCCGGCGCTGACGGATGAACCTTCACGCCATGCCGCTCAAGATGCTGCACGAGAAAACGGCCAACGTTATCGCCAACCAGAGTCTCCCACGGATGCGCATGCGACAAACTGAGATCGACGCCTAGCCCAAGCTGCGCCAGTGACGCGGCAACTTCGAGCCCGAGTAATCCACCGCCGATGACGACCGCTCGGCCGCGCCCTTTCGCGTGCGCACGGCCGTCGCGCAATGCAATATCGATCGCGTGATGAATCACTTCGCAATCGTGAATCGTGCGCAGCTGAAAAACGTTCGGCAGATCGCCGCCGGGCAGGCGCAGTGAAATGGGCGATGAACCCGTCGCCAGCAGCAGGCGATCGAATGAAATCGACTCGCCGGTGCTCATCGTCGCGCCCATGCGCACGACATCCAAATGTTCGACACGGCGGCCGGTGCGGAGCTCGACCCCATTGCGCTCGTACCAGCCCAACTCTTTCACGAATAAATCGGCTCGCGTCTTGTGGCGTTGCAAGAAGCCCTTGCTCAGGGGCGGCCGGTGATACGGGCGCATCACGTCCTGCCCGACGAGCAGAATCGAACCCTCTCGATCGACTTCGCGAATGGCTTCAACGGCCGAGCTGCTGGCGACGCCGCCGCCGGCCAGCAGATACTTCACGTGTTGATGATTCATAACGCTTCGCGCGGCTCATGAGCATCCTGCTCAGTTCCATATTCGGACCAACGACGCCGCGGCCTCAAAAGCTTTACAACCCGCTCATACACCCGGCTTCCATGCCCCGACGTTCATTCATCTATTCATATGACGCGCAAGCCCTGCTTGTTCAATCGCTAAAAGCGAGATTCGCGTCGCGCTTGACCGATCGCCGAAATGAAGTAACATTCCATCCGGATAGAAGGATCGTCATATGGGCCGCAGCCAGCCGCAGGTTTTGCTCGGATGGATGGACTCGCTGTCCGATCCGACTCGGCTTCGGCTGATGCGTCTGCTCGAGCAGCATGAGCTCGGTGTCGCCGAATTGTGCGACATATTGCAGCTTCCACAATCGAGCGTGAGCCGACATCTGAAGGTGCTGCTCGATGAGGGCTGGCTGCAATCGCGGCGGCAGGGAACGGTTCACCTGTATCGCGCCGCCGCATCGGAACTCGATTCCGGCGCTCGCCAGCTTTGGACTTTAGCCCGCGATCAGACCGAAACCTGGCCGGCGGTGAAACAGGATCGCCTGCGGCTGGATCGGCGCTTGCAGGAGCGACGCACCGCCAGCGACGCGTTTTTCGCAGGCGCGGCCGGGCAGTGGGATCGGCTTCGCGACGAATTTTACGGGCGGGCGTTTACGCAGCACGCGATGCTGGCGTTGCTTCCGCCAGAGTCGATCGTCGCGGATCTGGGTTGCGGTACCGGATTCGTCGCCGCACAACTCGCGCCGTGGGTGGCGCGAGTTGTCGGCATCGACAGCTCGACGGCAATGCTGAAAGCCGCGGCGCGACGAACCGCATCGCTGAAAAACGTCGAGCTGCGGCGCGGCGAGCTCAATGCGATTCCGATTGAATCAGGATCGTGCGACGCCGCACTGCTGCTGCTGGTGCTGTCGTACATGACCGACCCGACGCCGGCACTGGTTGAGATGCGGCGAATTCTCAAGCCCGGCGGGCGCGCGGTCATCGTTGATCTGCTGCCGCACGATCGCGAAGATTTTAGAATTCGAATGAAGCAGGAGATCGCTGGCATCGAGCTGGATCAAATGCGAAGCTTGCTGACTCATGCCGGCTTTGACGTGAATCGAGCCAGTGCGTTGCCTTCGGAACCTGACGTACTCGGGCCGGCGTTGTTTCTCGCTTCAGCCACGCGAACAGAACCGAAAATTATTTGACGTTACTTGACACGGAAGTCTCTTTTGAAAGGAACCCATGACCCAGACACTCAATCCTCCCGCGAAGGGCAACACGAAGTCATCACTGGAATTCAAGGTTCGCAATCTCGCCGAGGCCGAATGGGGCCGCAAGGAGATCATGCTGGCCGAACAGGAAATGCCCGGCTTGATGGCCGTGCGCGAAGAGTATGCTCGTTCGCAGCCGCTGAAGGGTCTGCGAATCATGGGCAGCCTGCACATGACGATTCAGACGGCGGTGCTGATTGAAACGCTCGCCGCGATCGGCGCCGACGTGCGCTGGTGTTCGTGCAACATCTTCTCGACGCAGGATCACGCCGCGGCGGCGGTGGTCGTCGGGCCAAACGGAACGGTCGACAATCCCAAGGGCGTTCCAGTCTTTGCCTGGAAAGGTGAGACGCTGGAAGAATACTGGTGGTGCACCGAGCGCGCCCTCGACTTCGGCAACGGCGCCGGCCCGAACCAGATCGTCGACGACGGCGGCGACGCCACCCTGCTCATTCACGAAGGTCTCAAGTACGAAAAAGCCGGTTCGGTTCCCGGCCCCGAGACGACTGAGAATGAAGAGTTCAAGGAAATCCTCACCCTCCTCGGCAAGACCATCAAAGCCACGCCGATGCGCTGGCACAAAGTCGCCGACCAGATGCAGGGCGTCAGCGAAGAGACGACCACCGGCGTGCACCGTCTCTACGACATGCAGAAAGCCGGCACGCTGCTCTTCCCGGCGATCAACGTCAACGACAGTGTCACCAAGAGCAAGTTCGACAACCTGTACGGTTGCCGGCATTCGCTCGTCGACGGATTGATGCGCGCCACCGACGTCATGCTCTCCGGCAAAGTCGCCGTCGTCTGCGGCTACGGAGACGTGGGCAAAGGTTGCGCCCAGTCGCTTCGCGGCCAGGGCGCTCGCGTGATCGTCACCGAGATCGATCCAATCTGCGCCCTGCAGGCAGCCATGGAAGGCTACCAGGTTCTGCCGATCGAAGACGCCCTTTCGTATGCCGACCTGTTCATCACCGCGACCGGCAACGCCAACATCATCACCGCCGCCCACATGGCCAAGATGAAGGACAAAGCCATCGTCGGCAACATCGGCCACTTCGACAACGAAATCGACATGGCCGGCCTGAAGAAGACACCCGGCATCAAGAAGACGAACATCAAGCCGCAGTATGACATGTGGACCTTCACCGACGGCCACAGCGTGCTGATCCTCGCTGAAGGCCGACTGCTGAACCTCGGCTGCGCGACGGGTCACCCCAGCTTCGTGATGTCAAACAGCTTCACGAATCAGGTGATGGCCCAGGTCGAGCTCGCGACCAACAACAAGAACTACGAAAAGAAAGTCTACGTGCTCCCCAAGCGCCTCGACGAAAAGGTCGCCCGCCTGCACCTGTCAAAGATCGGTGTGAAGCTGACGAAGCTCACCAAAGAACAAGCCGCCTACATCGGCGTGCCCATCGATGGGCCGTATAAGCCGGATCATTATCGGTATTGATTGATCGCCGTAAGCGATTGATTCAGGCAATCACGAGTGCCGGTCCGATTGGGCCGGCACGCGTTGATTGGCCAATTCCGCCGCCCATTTCTTTAGCAGCCCCCACCCGGCATCCGACATTAACTACGGGCGAGAGCCAGGCTCTGGTAGCCCAGAAACGGGTAACGGGAGATCCATGCCGCGTGATATTCCAGTTGGGAACGGGAACCTGCTCGTTACCTTTGATCATCAGTATCAGATTCGCGATATTTATTACCCCCACGTGGGGCAAGAGAACCACGCCGGCGCGGGTCCCAATCGCTTCGGCATCTACAGCGACCTTCCCGGCAAGCAGCGCAACCAGCTTTTTTGGACGACCGACCCCGGCTGGCAGATCCGCCAGCGCTACTTGCGCGATACCCTCACCACCAGCGTTGCACTCGATCACAGCGAACTGCGCCTGGCGATGTATTGCAGCGATGTGGTCGACTTCCACCGAAACATCTACGTCCGCCGAATCAAGATCCAAAACCTGGCCCATCACGCCCGCACCGTACGCGTGATGCACCACCAGGACTTCAATATGTTCGGCTCGAAGATCGGCGACACCGCCTACTACGATCCCGAGCTGCGCTCGATCGTCCACTACCGCGCCAAACGCTATCTGATGGTGACGTTCTATGGCCAGGGCGCGCCGTCCGAACATGATCAGAATCTGCCGCGCATCGACGAATACGCCACCGGCACCAGCGGCTTCCACGGCGCCGAAGGAACGTGGCGCGACGCTGAAGACGGACACCTGCAAGGCAACCCGATCGCGCAGGGATCGGTTGACTCGACGATCTCGCGACATGTCTCGGTTGACCCTGAAGGCGAATCAACGATTTACATGGTCATGATCGCCGGCAGATCGCGAGATGAACTTCTTGAGCTGCACCAGTGGATGCAGAAGATGGGCCCGCAAGGCGTCATCGATCGCACCAGCGCCTACTGGCGGCTTTGGGTCGGCGGCACCAACATCAACTTCGGCAACCTCCCGAACAAGACCGTCGAGATGTTCAAGCGATCGCTGCTGGTGCTACGCACGCAGATCGACAACGGCGGCGCGATCATCGCCGCCAACGACTCCGACATCATGCAGTTCTCGCGCGACACGTACTCGTACATGTGGCCGCGCGATGGCGCGCTGGTCGCCAACGCACTCGACATCGCCGGCTTCTCCGACATCGCGCGATCGTTCTATACGTTCTGCTCCAAGGCGCTGACCGACGAGGGGTACTTCTATCACAAGTACAACCCCGACGGCTCCCCCGCCTCGAGCTGGCATCCGTGGGTGCTCAAGGGCAATCGCGCGATGCCGATTCAGGAAGACGAGACGGCCCTCGTCGTCTGGGCGCTGTGGCGCCATTACTTCCGCTATCGCGACATCGAATTCATCCGCCCGCTTTGGGTTGACGTCGTGCAGAAAGCCGCCGACTTCATGGTGCGCTATCGCGACCCGCGCACCGGCTTGCCGCTGCCGAGCTACGATCTGTGGGAAGAACGCTGGGGCGTACACGCGTTTACCGTCGCGACGGTGTACGCGGGATTGAAAGCCGCCCACAATTTCGCCGTTTGCTTCGGCGATCGCGCCAAGGCGGCGGTGTACATCAAGGCGGCGCAGGAAGTGAAGGCCGGCGCCGAGAAATATCTGTTCAGCACCAAGCTCAATCGCTTCGTGCGTCGGCTGGTGCCGCGCGACATCCCCAAGCCGCCGGACAACGGCGCATATTGCGAAACCGAGCCGCTCGGCGGCGGATATACGAACGATGAGCTTTTCGAAGTGGACGAAACGATCGATGCCTCACTGTTCGGCGTCTACAAGTTCCACATGTTCGAAGCCGACGACCCCCGCGTGATCTCGACGATGAAAGCCGTCGAGCAGAAGCTGTGGGTGAAGACCCGCGTCGGCGGCCTCGCCCGCTACGAAAACGACTACTACCACCGCGTCAGCGACGACACCGCTTCCGTTCCTGGCAACCCGTGGTTCATCTGCACGCTTTGGCTGGCCGACTATTACATCACCCGCGCCAAGACCAACGCGGAATTGAAAACCGCCCTGCCGATCTTTGAGTGGACCGCCGCCCACGCGCTGGAGAGCGGCGTGCTCGCCGAGCAGGTGAATCCGTACACCAACGAGCCGATCAGCGTCAGCCCGCTCACGTGGTCGCATGCCACCGTGGTAAGCACTGCCATCAAATACCTGGAAAAGCTCGAGTCCCTGCAATTGTGCGACCACTGCCAGCAGCCGGTCTATCGCCTGCGACGTCGCAGCGGCCAGGTGGAAGTCCGAGCCCAGGCCCAGTTCAACCGCCTCGACGCGGCGTTCGAACTCGAGGACTCCCGCGAAACCGCCAGCCCCGTCGGCAACTTTGTGAAGGACGACGAGTTCGGCGGCCCATCGAAACACGTCGCCCTCTCCATCGACACGAGAGACTGCATCGGCTGCGAAGTCTGCGTCGCCAGATGCGCCAAAGGTGTCCTGAAGATGGTCGACGGCAAAGCCCTCATCAACCTCCGCAACCTCAACCAGTGTGATCTGGATGGCGAATGCGTTGACGTCTGCCCCACGAACGTCGTGACGCTGAACATCCAACCCGCCCCGCCACCGGCGGTCCTCACGCCAGCCGAGGCGCGCGGTCTGATGAACCATGGGAAACGGGAAGACGACGACCAGCGCGGGCCAGCGGCAGCGTAACGCGTCCGTGACACGGGCTTCCCAGCCCGTGCAAGACAAGCTGCTAATCGCGGCGACGCGCCCCACTCGAACAATCAAAACTCGAGCGTAGCGATCTGGTTTTTAACTTCGCATGTCCACCGACACCGCGAGCGGCGGATTTGTAGCTCAAGTTGGAGCGCCAACCGCCTCGGAAGATCTCTCAGCATGGGCTGGAAGCCCATGTCACGGACGCGTACTTTTGTCATTCGAGTTTCGATATCAGATTTGCGAAGCCCCTACCAGATAGTAGTGATGCTCGGCGAGTTATGCATCCTCGCGAACTCCACGGCATCCAGGAAATTCCGCATGTATTGCCTGATCGATTTTGTCCCCGTCGCTTCGTCCCAGCGGAGTTCTCTTGCGATTGCTTCCGCCTCGGCGTCCACCCGTCTGCACTGCGTTTCGAACTCCTCAAAATCACTCGGGAGTAAATGCAGGTCATGCTCGATCTGCGCCAGAAGCGGCGACCGCCACGCGATCGGCACACGCCCCCAAAGCTCCGTTCGATACGACGCGAAGCCCGCAGCTTTAAAGAAGTGCTTCCCCTCGGCGTCACTGTGGAACGCAGGATCATCAACGCAAACGATGAGACTCATATGCCGATCCTACTGGACGCTCTTTGTCTCAGTTTTTAGTTAGCCGTGACTCGCAGCGCCAGCGCAGAGGAGCGTGTCTTGTACGCGCGCCGACACGCTCCGCTATCGCGTCACGCTAACTAAAACCGGGGCTTCAAATCACTTCCTTCACCCACGCCGGCGCAATCGGCTTGCCCTTCGTCCCCGTCGGCTTCTCGCCGCTCACCAGCGCCAGGATCGCTTCCATGAACGCCGGCAGATCATCCGGGCAGCGGGCGGTGATGATGTTGCCGTCGACGACGCACTCTTCGTCGACCCACTTGCCGCCGGCGTTGATGACGTCGTGGACGATCGACATGTAGCTCGTGCAGCGCTTGCCGCGGAGGGCATCCGTTGAGCAGAGCATCCACGGCCCATGGCAGATCGCGGCCATCGGAATCTTCTTGGCCGCGGCATCGCGAACGAAGCGAACCATCCCGCCGTCGCGCCGCATGTGGTCCGGCGACGAGCCGCCAGGGATAACGATCAGGTCGTAGTCGGACGCTTTCACATCCGACGCGGCTTTCTCGCTCTTCTGCGGATAGCCGTGCTTGCCTACGTACGTTTCGCCGGCCTTGGGCGCGATGACGTCAACGGTGTGACCGGCTTCCTTCAGCCGCAGACGCGGGTATTGGAGTTCGAGGTCTTCGTAGATTTTTTCGAGGAGGATTGCGATACGTGCCATAGATTGCCTCTTCATTAACTTCTACCACTATCGAAGGCGGGAGGATTAGCGACAAGTCCGGTCACAGTACCGCGCCCCACGACTTTGGTCCCCTCTTGGATCTGAAACGCGCTGCCTACGCTCATTCTCTTGGAATGATAATCGTTCCAACGTTCCTTCAGAAAGCCGATGTGCGTCCGAACTGTCGCGCCAAGGGGCACCGAATCATCGTCTCGGTAATCTGGGAAATATTGGAATCCGTCAAACACGAGTACCGGATCGTCCGCGTAATGAAATTGGCCTCGATAGCCGCTGAAGATGGGTTTTGTCCGCCCACCTTCTTCGACGGTCAGATAGCGAACAGTGCCCTCTATGAAATGTAGAGCGTGGTTATTCCGAATATCGTCGAGCAGCATGCGGGGTGTTCTCATATCGGCAACGCCTCCCGCTCAACAACTTCACGGAATCGTGAGCGCATCCCGTCGGCGTCGATCACGTTAACTCTTGTCCCCAGCAACTCCTCTAAATCAGCGAGCAGGCCAGCGCGATCCATCAGCGTACGGCCAGCCTCAGATCGTACAGCCAGATCTCATGCCCTGACGACTTGAGTTGACCACAAATCGTATCGCGATCGCCATTGACGGCAAGAGCATTCGTCGCAGCTTTGCGCATGCCTGGCTTCGGCCGTGAGCTCAGCCGAACGGGGCAAGCGGCATGATGTACTTGGTCAGCGCGTTTTGTCGCAGCCAACAGCCTTTTTGCTCAGGTGGCGGTGAAAGACCACGAAAATGAGATTGTCGCGATCCCCCGGCTCCTGGAACTGCTGGATCTGAGTGGCTCGCTGGTCAGCATCGATTCCATCGGACAAGTTGGTTCTGGAAGCCGGTTCACCCATGTCCCAAAATGTCCCATTTCTGAGGTGGGGACCGCGACATTTATTATATTCTTGCTTGGGCTCGGCCCCTTGGGGATCGGTGGGCGGCGGAATACGATCGGCTGATGGAATCGTTCACGCCAACCCGGCTGGATCTGAAGAAGACCGAGAAGCTCGAGATCGACTGGGCCGACGGGGAGCGGGCGGTGTTTCCGATTGCGTTTTTGCGGGGGCGATGCCCGTGCGCCCAGTGCAGGGAAGAACGGGACAAGCAGCGGAAGAACAAGTCGTTATTGCGGGTGTTATCGGGGGATCATTCCACGCCGCTGGCGGTGGTTGATGCCGAGCTGGTGGGGAATTACGCGATTCGGATCGATTGGTCGGATGGGCATGCCTCGGGAATCTACTCGTTTCAATATTTGCGGGAGATCTGGCCGGAGGCGCGGAAGCTGTTTGGCGGGGGGAAATAGATCAATTCAATTTCGCGGATGAAACTTCGCGTGAACCGCTTTCAGTCTCGAACTGTCCACATGCGTGTAGATTTGCGTGGTGTTGATATCGCTGTGACCCAGGAGTTCCTGAACAACGCGCAAGTCGGCGCCGCCTCCAAGCAAGTGCGTCGCAAAACAGTGCCTTAGCGTGTGCGGGGAGATTCGTTTGAGCAATCCGCTGCGGCGGCCGTGTTTCTCCACCAGCATCCACAGCGCGACGCGCTCCAGCGGCTTTCCCGTGCGAGAGAGGAACAGCACATTGGCGCGATGCTGATCGAACTTCGGACGGTCTTCGGCCATGTAGCGCGCGATCGCCTGGTTGGCGGCCTTGCCTAACGGGACGATCCGCTCTTTGCTTCCTTTTCCGAAGACGCGGACGCAGCTGATGTCCAGATTTACGTCGCGAAGTTTCAGCTCGCAGAGTTCGGTGGCGCGCAAGCCGCTGGCGTAGAGAAGTTCGAGGATCGCCACGTCGCGGGAGAAGAATGGGGATTTCGGATCGGGGGACGCGACCAGCTCATTCACTTGCGCCCGGCTCAGCACCTTTGGCAGCGATTGCTCGGGCTTGGGGCGTTCGAGCTGCTGCATAATCAGCGATCGGTCATTGCCGATGATCGCGAAGAATTTGAGCAGCGCGCGAATGGCGGCCAAGCGTCTGCTGACGGTGCGCGTCGATTGGCCGCGACGGGATTGGTCCTGGAGATAGAAACGAAAGTCGTCCGCCTGGGCGGTTAGATAACTGAGCGAGTGCTCGAGGAAGTATTCGTTCAGATCCTGCAAATCGCGGCGGTAGGCCAGCAGCGTGTTCTCGGCCAGGCCGCGCTCGGCGGCCAGGTGCACGAGAAACGCGTTGAGCTCCGGCGGCGCATCCGGCTTTGCCTTGCCCAATTCACGCCGCGTATTGCTGGCGCCGCGTGGTCGCCGAGCCGGGGCGGCCGTGAAAGCTGATTTGGATGACCGGGGTCGTTGCATCGGCGCTATCCCTGCCCAGCGACGCGTTGATCCGGGCCTCGCGGCGCTCGGCCAGCTGCTCGCGATAGACCGCGCAGCTCGAATACTCACCAAAGCAATGTTCGAAGGCACTGTCGAGCCGATCGAGGCTGAAGTGCATCGAACAGCGGTCGTCAGCGCGATTCAGGAACGGGCAGTGATTGACCGGGGCCGACATCGTATATCCCTTCCTGTTAACACGTTTGTTATCGGCAACCGCGCAGCTTCAACTTGAAACGGCAAAGTGACGCGATCAGGCCCCCTTGCGGCGGGCCAGCAGCGACGAAAAGTAGCGGCCATCGCGCTCCACTTCGTCGCGGGAGATGAGCACGTCGAAGTCTGCGAAAGCGGCTGCAAGCTCACCGGTTTGCAGAAGGTGATCGGGGCTGCTGGGGCGGCCACCAGATTCGCGGGTACGGGCATGAAATGTTTCGTAAATGATGTATCCGCCGGGATTTATTGCGGTTTTTAATGCCCGCCAGAGCGGGCGATGCAGGTAGCGAAAGACGCAGACGAGATCGTAGCCGGTTGGCAGTTCTGGTCCGGCTTCGATGTCTTTGCGAATCGTCTCGATCGAGACGCGATTACGACGAGCCAGGGCATTAGCGCGATCTAACGCGTCCGGCAGATGATCAATGGCATCGACGTGCATTTCTTGCATCGCAAGCCAGACGGCGTCGCGACCGCTGCCGCAGGCTACATCAAGGGCTCGACCGCCGAGCCCGGTCGGGATGTGCTCAAACGCTTCGATGAGGAACGAGTTGGGTGACCAGAGACGGACCGTTGCCGGACCGGTTGCAGATAGGTCGAGTGACGCCAATGGCGCCAGCTCTACTTGATGGCCGCGACGGGCGAGGATTTCGCTCGCCGCAGTCGCGCGAGCGACGTCGGAATCGGTCACGCGAAGCGGACACGACGCGGGTGGCAGTTCATGCGACGACCTGGCAAGCTCCTCAACTGGAATGTTCGCGGCATCGGGCGCGTGCTGCGCGGCAAAGCCGGCTTCTGACCGGACATCCAGCAGCGCGGTCGTCGGGCGCGTCGGCGTCACTTTCCTGCCGACACTTCGGCTGGCGAATCTTTGCCGGTGATGGCGTGGAAAATGCTCTTGGCGAGCAGTCGGTTCATCGGTTCTCCTTCAGCGCGGTCTTGGCCACAGGTGCAGCGGCCTGGTCTGCGGCAATTGGCACTCGCGGCCAGGTGTAGCGTGGCCGACATAAGCGACCGATCTTCCGACGCTTCAATAATCCGCGCCATGGCGTGTATCTCCTTTTGGTGTACACGCTGCAAGCCCGATCGCAAACAATGTACTGGAACCGCGCATGAATAAAACGACCTCGACCCTACGTCGCCAGCCGCTGCGGATGATTTGGCGGCGCTGGATCACGGCAATATTCGGATTGGCCATTTTGTCCGCGTGCCGCCTGGCATCCGCTGACACTGCGTCGGATTGGCCAAATGTCTTCAACGACAAAGGGGGGATGCGATTCTCGACGCTGGATCAGGTGAATCGCCAGAACGTATCCAAGTTGCAAGTTGCCTGGCGATATCACACCGGCGACCGCAAAGCCGGCGGCACGATCGAATGCACGCCGGTGGTGATTGACGGCGTCATGTATCTGACCACGGTGACCACGCGCGTCGTCGCGCTGGCCGCCGACACGGGCAAAGAGATTTGGCATTTCGATCCGCACGTCGGCTCGCCGGATCACAACCTGGTGATCGCCAACGGCGTCAACCGCGGCATCGCGATCTGGAACAGCCCGGATGGGAAATCCCGTCGCGTGCTGGTGGGCACGACCGATGCTCGGCTGATCTGTCTTGATGCCAAGACGGGGAAGCCGGACGCGGGGTTTGGAACGAACGGCGAAGTCGATCTCCGCAACGGACTCGATCGCGATATCGCCAATCTTCCTTATGGCGCCACGTCGGCGCCCATGGTTTTTGAGAATCTGGTGATTCTCGGCTTCGCCAACGGCGAAGCGACTCCGGCTTCTCCCGGCGACAATCGCGCGTTCGACGTTCGCACCGGCAAGGAAGTCTGGCGTTTTCATGCGATCCCGCGCGAGGGAGAGGAATTTGCCGACACCTGGCCGGCCGGCGCGTGGCATCGCCGCGGCGGCGCGAACGCCTGGGGCGGACTCACCCTCGACGAAACAAAAGGCGTTCTCTATTGCGCGACCGGATCGGCCACCAGCGATTTCTACGGAGCCGACCGGCCCGGCGACAATCTATTTTCCAACTGCGTGATCGCCAGCGACGCCCGCACGGGAAAGCGGCTCTGGCACTTCCAAACCGTGCGGCACGATTTGTGGGATCACGACAATCCCTGCCCGCCGGTGCTGGCGACGATTCAATTCAATGGGAAACCATTGGATGTCGTCGCGCAGATGACGAAGACGGGTTACTGCTTCATCCTCGATCGCGCGACCGGCAAGCCGGTGTTCGGTGTGAAAGATGAACCCGCGACGCCGTCCGACATTCCCGGCGAAATGCCCGCCGCGTCGCAGCCGGTGCCGATCAAACCCGGGCCGATCTCACGGCAGGTGTTCACCGATGACGACGCGACCAACATCTCGCCCGAATCGCACGACGCGGTGATGAAGATTCTGAAGGAGCACCCGCATGGCGGGGTTAATATGCCCCCGACGCTGGCGGGCACGATCGAGATTCCCGGCTATCATGGCGGCGCGACGTGGGCGGGCGCATCGGTCGATCCCGTCCATGGACTGCTCTACGTGAACACCAACAACATCCCGTTTTTCTGTCGCATCAAGCCCAGCGGCAAGGGATACACCTTCACGGGCTACGACTACTTCAACGACCCGAACGGATACCCGGCGGTGAAGCCGCCATGGGGATTGCTCAACTGCATCGATCTCAATAAGGGTGAGATTCTCTGGCAAGTCCCCATGGGCGAATACAAAGCCCTTGCCGCGAAAGGCGTTCCCATCACCGGCACCGAAAACTTCGGCGGCACCATCGTCACCGCCGGTGGAATCGTCTTCATCGGCGGTTCCAAAGACGAGAACTTCCACGCCTACGACGCAAAGGATGGCAAACTCCTCTGGCAGGCCCCGCTTCCAGCCGGCGGCTATGCTACGCCGTGCACCTACGCGGTGAATGGGAAGCAATACATCGCGATCGCTGCCGGCGGTGGTGGGAAGCAGCGGACGAAAAGCGCCGACGAGTACGTGGCGTTCGCGCTGCCGTAATCTCAGAGGCCGAGTAACGCGACTCCGAGGCTTTTCGCGACTTTTTCAAGAAACCACAGCGATGGAACCAAGGCCGTTTCTGACGCCAGGCGATCAAAAATCGCCTCCGTCTTTGGCGTGGCTTCTTCGTCGAAAAACCAGGCGAGCGCGACAGAGGTATCGACAACAAAAGCCGCGCTCACCGGCGACCTTCTGAGTAGAAGACGTGTTGACCCCCTACGGGCGACGTCGCCGACGCCCAAATATCGAACACCCAATAGCTGCGCACCCACCAGATGTTCGCCGCCAGGCAGAGCAGGAGGCTCAATGAAGCTCCCAAGGTGAAGAGGTTGCGAAGGAAAGTCATGGTCCTCTGTTCACAGTGATACGAATGTCTATCAGCCTACCACGGACGCCGCTACGAGCGCTACCCGATGCGCTCAGCTTTGCTTCATTGCTATCCAATTGCGGATGCGCCGAGGTTTGCGCTCCATACCGAAGACGATGACTTTGGTTAGTTAGCCGCAACGCGCCAGCGGAGCGTGTGGATGCGCGAATTTCATGCGACAACCGCGCGCTGCAGGGCGTCTCAGCTCTATTTTCGCCGCAACGTCAACACCCGATCATGGCCACCGAAATCCTTTAACACCTTTGCTTCATCAAACGCCGGATATTCTGAAGCGACTTGCATCGCCAGCTTGCCCTGGTCGAACGCGATCTCCAGATAGACGCGGCCGCCTGCGACCAGCCGCGCCGGCGCTTGCTCCAGAATCCGGCGATGGATCGTGAGTCCATCCGGCCCACCATCGAGTGCGAGCCGCGGCTCGTAATCGCGGACGCTGCGATCCAGCGTCTCGATCTGCCCCGTCGCGATGTAGGGCGGATTGCTCACGATCAAATCGAACGGCTGAACATCCACCATCGAATTCGATGGCTCGAACAAATCCCCCTGCTCGACGATCACGCGGCCGCTGAGATTCAATCGTTCGATGTTCTTCCGCGCGACCGCGATGGCGGCTTCGCTGATGTCGGTCGCCGTGACGACCGCTGTCTTCAAATGATGCGCGATCGCGGCGGCGATGCAGCCGCTGCCGGTGCACAGATCCAGCACGCGCGGCGATTCGAAGCCGCCCTGGTGTCGGACGAATTGGAGCACATTTTCGACGAGGGTTTCGGTATCCGGTCGGGGGATGAGCACATCGCGGGTGACGTCGATTTCAAGATTGAAAAAATGCGCCCGGCCCGTGAGATACGCGATCGGCTCCTGCTCGGACGCTCGCTTGACCAGATCGCGACACTGAACCAGCTCGGCTTCGCTGAGCGGCCGATCGTAATTGGTGTAGAGCTTGATCCGCGGCTGCTGCAGCACGTGCGCCAGAATCAGCTCCGCCGAGAGACGTGCCGGCTCGACGTTCTTGCGTTTGAAGAACGATGCAGTCCATTCCAGAATCCGCCGGACATCCCATGTCCCGGTGTCGGCCATGGGCGGGAAGTTTAGAGACTCATGCCCTCGTTGACCACGCTCAGGACGTCGAGATGTTTATCAAGGACGACTTCGCATCAGGTGGGCGCCGATGGTAAATTCGTTATCGCAGGTTGAATCGATGTCATGCCGGCTCAGGAGAGGATCATGAAATATCGCCTTCTGCTGATTGTCATTGGAGTATGTGGCGTCATGGCAATTGGGCTGCACCCCACGTCACGCGCCCAGACGACGCCCGAGCCGCCGGTGCCTAAAGCGGTGGCGGACGTTGAACAGCGATATCAGTTACAGGTCGCTAAGGTTCAACGGGATTTTGATGCGCAGGTTAAAAAGCTTCGCCAGGAGCGAGCGGAGCAGCTTCGAACGATGCTTGATAAAGCGATGGAGAGGAAAGACGCCGATCAAGTTGTCGTGCTGCGGAATTTGATGCAATCGTTGCCGGACGATGCGACGAGCGCAAACGCGGGATCTTCACGAAATGGCAGTCGTGCCAAGGTTGAGTCGGCAACTGCGCTTCAACGGTATTTGGCTGACAGCAAATGGGAATGGGGCAACGATGACGCGCTGCTGCTCAGCGGAAACGGAATCGTCCAAAACGCGGGCTGGCAGTCACGCGGCCTAATTACGCGATGGGAAGCGATCGACCGCCGAACCGTGGTGATGAAGATCGAGCAAGGCCGCGATGACAACCGCCTCGCGATCATGCGATTCAATGAGAGCTTGACCAGCTACGACGCGATCAACTTCGAAGCCGGGGCGAAGCCGAATAATTATCGACGGAAATAACGGACTGTAAATTCCGAGCAATTCGAATGGCGCAACCGAAAATGGTGCGTCCATATCTATCCAGCCGATTTGCAGTTCTCATCGTTCACAAATCACAATCGCTGCCTGATTCTTTGGGTGAGAATTACTGCCAACATCGGCAAATGATCCCTCCTCGATTATCCTGTATAAGCGTCGTCCGAGCAGAGTTAGTCCGACCGTCAATACTTTCGCAGAAACGCCGACCCATGCACTCAATTTACCGCACGTTGCGAACGGCTCTTCATGCGCTGCGGCGAAACGTCATGCGATCGGTGCTCACTTGTCTGGGCATCATCATCGGCATCGCGGCGGTCATCGCGATGACGGAGATCGGGCAGGGATCGTCGTATGCGATTCAGCAAAGCATCGCATCGCTGGGCGCGAATGTCGTGCAGATCGATCCCAGTGACTCGACCGTCGGCGGCGTCAGCTCCGGAGCCGGCGGCAAGGCAACCTTGACGCCGGAAGATTGCGACGCGATTCGGCGAGAGTGCGAAGCCATCCGCTTCGCGGCGCCCAGCGTGGACTGTCACGTGCAGGTCGTCTACGGCACGCACAATTGGTCTCCACGCAACGTCCTCGGCACGGTTCCAGACTACCTTCCGGTGCGCAATTGGGTTGAATTACGCGAGGGCGACACGTTCACCGAAGACGATGTTCGCAGCGCCGCGTGCGTGTGCCTGATTGGGCAGACGCCGGCGAAAATGCTGTTTGAGAATGAGTCGCCGGTAGGCAAGGAGGTGCGGATCAAGAACGTGCGGATGAAGATTGTCGGCGTCCTGAGTGCAAAGGGGGCGAACATGGGCGGGCAGGATCAGGACGACTTCTTTATCGCGCCATGGACGACGGTGAAATTCCGGCTCTCCAGCGTTCGCCAAATCAATGCCCAGGCGGCTGCGAACGTGACGTCGGCAAGTCAGGTCAATACGCTGAGCCAGCTTTATCCCAACCAGAGCATTGTGCTGTTGCCGCAGCCGTCGCAGGCGCAGGCGGCGGACTTGCCGCAGATGGTGCGGTTCGCCGACATCGACGACATCTGGGTTTCCGTTGATTCCGCCAAGGACGTGCCGCTGGTCATGCGGCAGGCCACGCAGTTGCTGCGTCAGCGGCATAAGCTGGCCGACGGGCAGCCCGATGATTTTCGAGTTCGCGACCTCACCGAGTTCTCCGAGGCACTGGCCTCGACCAGCCGGCTCATGACCAATCTTTTGCTCTGCGTCGCGCTGATCTCGCTGATGGTCGGCGGCGTGGGAATTATGAACATCATGCTCGTCTCCGTGACCGAGCGCACGCGCGAGATTGGCCTGCGCATGGCCGTCGGCGCGAGGGCCAAAGACATCCTCCAGCAATTCCTGACGGAAGCGGTGTTGCTCTGTCTGTTCGGCGGCATCGTCGGGATTCTGCTGGGCCGCGGCGCTTCAATTGCCGTCAGTGCCCTGCTTCACTGGCGCACCATCCCGTCAATTCCAGCCGTTCTCGCGGCCGTCGGCGTCTCCGCGACGGTCGGCGTCATCTTCGGTTACTACCCGGCATGGAAAGCGTCGCGGCTCGATCCGATTGAGGCGCTGCGATACGAATGAAATGAGGATGATCGAAACGTTCACGATGCACGCATTCAAGATGGAGTTGGCGATGACGAAGCTCTGGCTGGTGACGATGTTGTGCTCGATGGTTCTCGGCATCTCGACAGGCAGTAATGCTGCGGACTTGGCTTCGGCCCAATCCGCCCCAATTCTCACGCCACCTCCGCCGCCGACACCGCGAATCAACGGCGCTCGCACATTTGGCGTCCGACCTGGCCGGCCATTGTTGTTTACGATCCCGGCCACGGGAACAGAGCCTATCACTTATTCTGCCACGGGCTTGCCCGAGGGCGTTGTGCTCGATGCGAAACTCGGACGTCTCTCTGGCACCGCGCCGACCACACCTGGCGATTACAAGATCACGCTGGGCGCGCGCAACGCGCTCGGGACAGATAGCAAGCCGTTGCTGATTCGTGTCGGCGATCAGATTTGCCTTACGCCACCGATGGGCTGGAACAGTTGGAATTGCTTCGCCGGCGCGGTGGATCAGGAGAAAGTCGCAGCCGCCGCTCACGCGATGGTCGATCGCGGCTTGATCAAACACGGCTGGACCTACATTAACATCGACGACACCTGGCAAGGCGTTCGCGGCGGCTCTTTTAACGGCATTCAGGGGAACCAGAAGTTTCCGGATTTGAAACAGTTGTGCGATGAGATCCATTCCCTCGGACTGAAAGCCGGCATCTATTCAACGCCGTGGACGACTTCCTACGCCGACCATGTCGGCGGCAGCGCCGAGAATCCGGACGGCGCCTGGAGCAAGCCCACGATTTCCAAAAATGGAATCATCAATAAGAAGGTTCTTCCCTGGGCCGTCGGCAAATACTCATTCGCCACCAACGACGCCAAACAGTGGGCGAGCTGGGGATTTGATTATCTGAAGTACGATTGGAATCCGATCGAGACGCCGCAGGTGCGGGAGATGCACGACGCCCTCAACGCCAGCGGGCGCGATGTGGTTCTGAGTTTATCGAATAGCGCGCCATTCGCGGGAGCATCGGATTGGGCGCGCCTTTCCAACGCGTGGCGCACCAGCGGCGATATTCGCGACACGTGGGCGAACATGAGCCGCATCGGCTTTTCGCAGGGCCGATGGAATCCGTACGGCGGCCCGGGCCATTGGAACGATCCGGACATGCTGGTAGTCGGGATGGTCGGATGGGGTCCGCGGCTGCATGCGACGCATCTGACGCCGGACGAGCAGTACACGCACATATCCCTCTGGTGTTTGCTGTCAGCGCCGCTGCTCATTGGGTGCGACATGACGCAGATGGACGATTTCACGTTGAGCCTTCTCACCAACGATGAAGTGCTGGCGGTGGATCAGGATGTGCTGGGCAAGTCAGCTTTACGCATTTCTAAAGACAACAATCTGGAGGTATGGGCCAAACCACTTTCGGATGGAGCCTGGGCAGTCGGGCTGTTCAACCGCGGTGAGGAAACGGCGACTGTCGCGGTGAAGTTTGATTCACTGAAACTTACCGGATCACAGAAAGTCCGAGACCTGTGGCGGCAGAAGGATCTGGGCGCCGCCGACGGCCAGTTTGCATCGACAGTACCGCCGCATAGGTTGTCCTGCTGAAGATTGGCGCCGCGGATGAGCCACGATAGTGGCGGGCGATCAAGCAAACTACGCCGGGCTGAGCGTGTATGTCGACGATGATGACACATTGCTTGTGCCGCCGGCTGAGTCCGTGACCTGAACGATCAAGTTGTAGCTTCCATTCAAGCCAGCCGGGATCGCGGTGATGGGCACCGTGAGTGTTGCGGCGCTTCCGGCGGCAATCGCGAGTCTGCGCGTGAGCAACATGATCTGGGCGGCGGCAACGCTGCTGCCAACGGATGCCAGGCCCAGGCTGATTTTGGTCGCGCCAGACGACGTGATGTTTCCACCGTTGTGGATTTTCAAAACGATGTCGCCGCGCACTTTTCCGCCGCTCGGAAGAGTTGCCGGAAGCTTGATGCGGATGATCGTCTCTGAAAACGAAATTACCGGCGGAGCAACCGTAATGATCGGGCCGGTCGTAGCACTCGACGTGTTGCCGGCGTCGTTGATCACCTGGGCCAGCAGCGTGTAACTGCCTGCCGTGTTGATGCGGAACTTGGGGATTGCCAAGCTGATGACCGTTTTCCCCCTCGACGCCAGCACCAATTTACGGCTCAGCGACGTAAGTTTGATGGCGCTGCCATCGATTGCGCCATCCGCCGAGGCGTAGACCGCAATCGTGAAGACGCCTCTGACGGCGGTCTTCGTTGAGTTGCTTAAATCAACTGTCGCGGTTCCATGTGCCGAGACTCCCGCGGCGACATTAGTCGGTAGCGTAGTTCGCGCGACCACTGGGATCAACGAAGTCGCCGACGAACTCGCTCCGCCCAGGTCCATCTCGAAAACGGTCCCGCCCAGGTTCGCGCCGCCGCCGGAGGTGGTGCCGTAAACATTTCCGACGGCGTCGACCACCAAACCGCCGCGCGGCGTGGCACCGTCAGTTCCGTTGAACGTCTCGATGGTTCTGGGTGAGACGGTCTGCGCGGGAACTTCCCAAACCGTCCCGTCGCCGGCGAGTGACGCACTGGTGTCGCCGCCGGCAGAGGTGGTTCCAAATAAGTCGCCGGCCTGGTCCAGGACGACGCGGCCCAGCGGAAACTGCCCGACACTGGGATCGTCGAAGTCGGCCAGCGGCTCAATTTGGCCGAGGCCCGAGGGCAATTCCCAGGCGACGCCCGACCCCATCGGTGCGCCGGTGCTGGCGATGTCATCTCCGCCGTATTCGGTGACACCGTAGACGTTCCCTTTACCGTCGACCGCTACGCCGCCGACGGGCGTGATTCCGTTGGTGCCGGTGAAGCTGGCCAGTGTTTGAATCGTGGCTGTTCCGTTGGGCAATTCCCAGACGGTTCCGTCGGATCCGACGGCGGCATTTCCCGACGTCGTGCCGTAAATATTTCCGCTCGGGTCGAACGCGATTCCGTTGGCCCCGGGATTCTGACCGACGCCACCCACGGTTACCGGCGAGAACGACGCCAGCGCGATGATGGCGCTACCGCCCTTGGGAAATTCCCAGACCGTCCCGCACCCGTTGACGCCACCGTTGGCGGTGGTTCCAAACACGTCGCCGGCCGAATCGATAACGAGGTTGCCGCCCGGCGAGCTTCCAGTAGTGGCGCTGTCGAACATCGCAAGCGTGGTGACGGCGCCACTGCCGTGGGCGATTTCGAAGACCGTTCCGTCCTGGTTGGCGTCGCCCCCCGCTTCGGTAACCCCGAACAGATCGCCGAGCGAGTCAACCACCGGACCGGTGGCGACAAACGATGTCCCGCTGGCGGCAACAGGAAATGACGCGAGCAGAATGGGCGTGCTGTTCCCCGGCTGCACTTCGTACGCCGCCCCCGTGCTGTTGGCGCCGCCGGCGGAGGTGAAGCCGTACAGGTTCCCGCTTTTGTCGATCGCCATTTGCCCGCCGGGAGCCGAGCCGGCGGCGCCAGCAGAACTGAACGAGGCAAGCGGTTCGAAGGTATAGCCGCCGCTGAACAGTCGGCGCTCTTCCAGCGCCTCGGCGGCGGCAGGATGCGCTCCAACATGGGACTGGCCGGCGATGGACGCGCCAACCTTACGCACGATCGCGACCAAGCGGCCAAACGACGCGGACGAAAACAGGGGCATGCGATTATTCCTTTGAGGCCAACACAAAGACAGCGCCACAAAGTAAAGGATTGGCCACGAATAAAGAATAACGGGAACGTAAGGGGCCGCGGAGCCGGCTCAATTCGAGATCGGTGACCGATTCGTCGCGTTCTTCTTGAGCGCGTATCTGACTCGGCCACGTTCCATTGGCTCAATCCGCTGGATTCTCGGCCCAAACGCGGAGCTTTGCGGCGCGCAGGCTTACGCCGCCAGCGTTTTTTGGTCGGTGTCGGAGATAAATCGCAATGGCTCACATCGCAGCGTGATATCGCTGTATCCCTCATTCTGGCCGATGAGGAACGGATCGGGTGCGTAGGCTTTGAAGTGGCGCATGCAGGCGGCCAGGACGATGTCGCAGTGATCGCTGGTGACGAGCTCCCAAAATTTCAGCAGCCCGGGCATCATGCTCCGCCGGATCGCGAATGCATGGGTGCGGTGGGTGCTGAGGCATCGAACCGTGCCGGGGGAGATGGGTGCAGGCGGTCGCAGGTGCTGCCCGCCCAACATGAGACAATCCCAGTCGGCAGGAACCTGTTGAAGGAAATCGGCCACGAGATCGCCGAAACGGGGCACGGGAACGGCGTCGTCTTCTAAAACGAGGATGGAATCCAAGCCGTCGGCAATCGCGGAACGGATGATCTGGCGATGCGAGAGCATGCACCCCCACGCGCCTGCGCCGTGCTGCCATTCGGCTGGCACGGGGACCGCGGATCCATCGACGGCGTCGAAACGCTCCGGCCGGACGAACGGCCACCCATCGCCCAGGGTTTGCCAGAAGCGGGCCATACGCTCGGTCCGGCGGGCGAGGTTCACCACCACGACGCGATCGAATGTTGCCGACAAACACTGCATCTAGTCCCATGTTTCGGCATGGGAGACGCCTTTACTCGACTATGACGACTTCGTACAAAGCGATTTGACGCGAACATTCGTTCATTTCGAGTTTGAAACATGGATGTGCGTCGCGATTGATTACATATAACGCATAATGGGTGCGCTCGATTGATCGCGATAACCCACCGAACAGATCAGGATTACGGATTTCCGGTTCAATTTGCTTAAGTTTACCGGCGAATTCGGCCGATTTGCTTGCGCCTGCTCTGTCTTCAACATGACGAGATTGTGGTGATTGGCTCGCAGCGGATCGCAATTCTGGGTTTGTACAACTCCGGCTCCACGGTGCTGGCGGGGATGCTGCATCGAATGGGAGTCAATATGGGGGCGCCCTTCTGGATGACCTCGGAGGAAGACCACGACAAGAATTTTTACGAGTCGTGGGGACTGTCGCGCCAAGTGCGGCGCTGGTGGGCTGAGCCGTTGGCGGAACAGCGCGTGCCGGCGGCAGAACGCATTGGATTCCTGCAGGCGTGGATGGCGCTTCAAGAGGCCGCCCGACCCGGGCCGGTGGGAGCGAAGCATCCGCTGTTGTCCCTCTGCGCGGCCGATCTGGCAACGGCGTGGGGACCCGAAACATGCTTCGTGCGCGCCGGGCGACCGCTGGAGGAATCGGTCGACGGGCTCTGCCGGCGCAGCTGGTTTCCGGGTCATGAGATCGCTCTGCAAACGCGACTGTGGGACGCGCTGGCGGCGTTTGAGCGCTCGCATCCGTCAGTCGTGACGATCGATTGGAACCAGGTGAAATCGAATCCACTTTCGGCGGCACGAGACCTGGCATCCGCCGTCGGCCTCGCCCCCACCGAGGAGCAACTCACTGCCGCGGCGTCGCTGGTTCGCGCGCCAGCCCCGTCACTGGCAGCCGCGTAGGCATTCCCGCCGCCCTCTGCAAATCTGCGTTGCCAACCTCCGTTTATTCGACCAGGGGCAACGCGAAGTCCGGGCTTTGGATGTGGCGGATATATGCCTCGGCGTGCTTATGTCCGCTTTCGACGCCGCGCATTTGCGTGATCATCGATTGCAACGCATAAAACCGATCCGGCCGTTGGCTCGCGTGTGCGTTGCACGCTTGGCGCTTCCGCGGCTCGGTCTGCGAGATGTCCACGTAATGCGTCGGGTTGAACTGCTCGGTGTCTTCGCCGTTGGAGACTTCGTAGTAATAGAGCGAGAACTTCCGCCCGAGCCGCACCCAGGCATCATACGCCAGGTTGGACATCGCCCGATGATCGGCGTGATTGTCGATCGGCCAGTGCGTAAAAACCACGTCCGGCTGCTCCGCCTCCAGCAGCTTGCGGAACGCCGCATAATGCTCGAAATCCACGATCGCATGGGCGTCAATCTGATCCGCGAAGACCGGCCGGGCTTTGAGAATCTCGCACGCCCTTTTCGCTTCTTCGACGCGAACCGTGCTGGCTGGGCGCGAAGCCGTCTCGCTGGGATCGCCGCGATTGAGATACAGCAGCACGACGTCGTGCCCGAGATCTGTATAGCGTGCGATCGTCCCGCCGCACCCGCATTCCGGATCGCCGGGATGGCCGCCGGTGACGACGATGCGAAGCTTACGAGGAGCAGCCGAGGCCGCACCCGATGGCTCAGCGGTACTCGTCGTGCTCGCGCTCCCGATCAACGGCATCGCGAGCATCGCACCAAGTCCGGGCAGGACGTCGCGACGACTGAGAGTGTTGTCCATGGAAGTCGAAACCCCGCGCTGGAAATCAGAATTTGCACACTCGGACAGCCGGCGGAAACCGCAACGATCCAAATGACCGCACGGCCGGTCTGCCCAGGAAGAATAGAATAAGGTAATTCCGTCGAGAATTCGCTTGCAATCTAAGACAGTAATACTTAGATTCCAGACAGGATTACTTATGTCACGCACCGCGCAAGATGTCACCGAATCTGAGTTGGCCCTGTTGCAGGTGCTTTGGGACCAGGGGCGCTGCAGCACGCGACAGATCACCGCGGTCATGTATCCGGGCGGCAAGGCGGCGCAGTATGCCACGGTTCAGAAACTTCTTGAGCGGCTTGAAGACAAAGGCTTGGTAAAACGCGACCGCTCGCTGTTCGTGCATACCTTTACGGCGGCAGCAGACCGGGACGAATTGATTGGCCGGCGTTTGCGCGCCCTGGCCGACAAACTATGCGACGGCTCGCTGGCGCCCATCATCTCGCATCTGGCTCGCAATCAGGCGCTGGATGAGAAGGAACGACGAGCGCTCCGCGAATTAATCGACGCTCCGGCGCCCGCGGACACGAAGGCTCGCTCCCGCAAGAGGTAAGGGATGGACGCACTCTTCCAGACAGCGCTGAGCAATGCCCTGCTGGTAACGGCAGTCGCGCCCGTCGTCTGGGCGATCACAAAGCTGACGCGGAAGCCGGCGCTGACTCATGCGTTGTGGCTGGTCGTGCTGCTCAAGCTGATCGTGCCGCCGCTCTGGTCGATTCCCTTTCACTGGCCGCAGCCGCGGCAGAATGAAATCGAACGCGTGCGTGAACCCGAAGCGCCGGCGGTCGTCCCCTCCGCAACTGACGCGGAAACGGTGCCGAACTTCACTGAAGTTCACTATGCCCGCCGGCCGTTGCCGTTCGTCCACGCAGTGCCCGCGCTGCAATCCGCCGCGACTCCAACAGCCCGGCATTTCGACTTCGCTCGCATGTGGGAAACCGCTCTTGAGTTGCTCTGGCTCGCCGGATCAGTGCTCTGTCTGGCCATTGCGGTCATCAGGATATGGAGATTCGCGAGGAGCTTACGTTATGCCAGTCTGGCCCCCGCTTCAATTCAATTGCGGATCGAGCAACTTGCCCAACGACTGAATTTGAATCGGGCTCCACGTGCCTGGTTTATTCCCGGCACGCTGTCCCCGATGTTGTGGGCCGTGGGCGGACCCGCCCGGCTGCTGATTCCGCAGGCCCTGTGGGAGCGACTCAATAGTATCCAGCGCGACGCGATCCTCATTCACGAACTGGCCCACTGGCGGCGGCGGGATCACTGGGTCCGGTGGATCGAGCTGCTTGCCACCACCTTCTATTGGTGGCATCCCGCCTGTTGGTGGGCCCGCCGCGAGTTGCGCGAGGCTGAGGAACAGTGCTGCGACGGCTGGGTGCTTCATGCAACCGGGGACTTTCGTCATTCCGCAAACGCGCTTCTGGAAGCCGTGGAATTTGTCTCAAGCCGGGTGGAACGGCCGTTCCCCTCGAGCGCTGTGCCGGCGTTGGCCAGCGGGCTGGGACAGTTCGGTCATCTCAAACGGAGAATCATCATGTTGAAGAACGGAAACATTCCCCGCGCCTTGTCAGGGTTCGGGATTGCGGCGACGTTTACTATGGCGGGTCTGCTCTTGCCTCTCTCGCCAACCCTCGCGCAAGACGCGCCAAAAACTGAGGTATCAAATTCTTCAGTGAGTTTAGGAACAGCGTCGACTGCGGAGGGCGTACCCAGCGAACAGCCGGGTGCTGACAATTCCAAGGATGCGGACCGTCAATTACGGGAAGCCAGGCGACAGATCGCAGACCTTGCACGCAAGCTGCAAGAAGCGCAGGCAAGAATCGCGGTGCTTCAGCAAGGGGGCGATCCGAGGCATTCGCAGCCTGGAACTGATTCACCGGCATACGGCTTGACAGGCCCCAACGCGGGGGCAGCCGGCACAACAAGTAAGCCCGACGTGCCATTTGGTGCAACAAGTCAGGGGACATCCACGACAGCCATGGAAGTTGCGCCCGCTACGACGCCGCCCGCGATGCCTACAACCGCGCTTCCGCGCATGCCCCACGGTCAGAGCAGAGGCTTAACTGGCTCTTCGTCAGCATGGAGCCAAGTCGCAGGTGCTGGAACGGTTCGCGAGGCTTACCGCGTCCCCGTTTCCGCCGATCGACTGGACAAGATAGAAGCGGAGTTGGGTCGCCTACTTCACGAGGTTGAGGAAATGCGAAAACAAAAGGAAGGCGATCCATTTAAGCCTGCGGAAAGTGTGCGATCTTCGTCGGAGACGAGTAACGGACTCCAGGAAAAATAGCGCTCAATAATAGGTTGCCGATACCCTGACCGCCCTCAGGCGGTTCCCCCGACGAAACTTTGGCGGGGAACCGCTTGAGTTGGTTTCGAGCGCGCCCAACGTGACATGGGCTTCCAGCCCATGCCGAGCGATTTTCATCCTCATCTTCGCGTTCCTAACTCAAGCGCCCAGGCCCGGAGCGCAGCGATCCGCCCTGCATTCGAGCACCGCTCGTGAGTGGAAAACAGCCTGACGCCGCGAGCGGCGAGCCTGGATTTTCGGGTTGGTGCGTCATATTGAAAAATGAAAATCGCTTGCATGGGCTGGAAGCCCATGTCACGCATGTCACGGACGCATGCATGAGCAATTTCCCTGCCATGCGCTTTTTCAACCCAGCGATCAGTAGCGGTTCACTTCGCACTCGGCATCGTCGTTGCCGCCGCGGTGTCGGCGGGTTGAGTCGCGGCGGAAATCTGCCGCATGCGCGCCTCCAGCCACGCCTCGCGGGCGGCGTCATCTTCGGTCTGCCTGCCGTCCGGGCGAGTCGTGGGATTGGTCGTCGGACGCGATAAATCCTTGAACTGCGCGAGTACCTCCGCGCCGCTGTAAGTCTCTTTCCGCAGGCTTTGTCCGGCGCGGTTTTTCACTTCGAGCGTCAGCCGATCGCTCGCGGGATCATTGGCGCGGACGAAGTCGATCGTCATGGTGACGGCGCCACCGGCGAAGTCCTTCTGGCTTTCCATGTGCAGCCGATCGACCCCAACTTCGTGGAGCTGATAAAACATCACCACGTCGAGCAGCAGCCCGCGATCAAGCCGATCGGTCGGGCTGAGCATGTTGTTCCAGTATTGATCGATTGCCGCCTGCTCGGCGGGCGATAGGCGCTCGACAGCGGGGAACGTCAGCGGGCCATGACAGCCGGCGGAGAATGCGAGAACTACGAGTGCCAAAATGCGCTTCATCTGAGGTTCTCCCGTCAAGCACAAAGAATCGGGCTCATTTGAATCTGCTACGGCGTGCTTTGCCAAGGCGTCGCCGGTTTTAGCGTCCAGGCTTGAAGACGGGCTATTTCGAGAACGTGCGGCGCTTCGAAGTTTTCGCGGTGAATGATCCAGCCGCCGTACACGCGTGGCGAACTTTTCACGACATAATCGGCGGTCAGCAGGCGAACATTCTTTCCCAGCGTTACCGACGCCGGCAGTCGATGCGTTTCTTGAAATTGTATATACGCGGCGGCCATGCCGAACAGGAAGTCGGCCGGCGAAACCGCGTCGGGGCCGATGAATACGCGCGCGGGAATACGATGCTGCGCTTGCACGAAATCGTCGGCGTCATGCACGGCATCGCGAAACGCCGGCCATCTCAGCGGCTCTGCCGGGCCGGCGCCGGGCGGTGGTTCGCCATCGGGTCCGAGCAACAATTTCGGAACGTGAATCGCCGCATCGGGGGCGACGGCTTCGCCGGACGCGAGTCGATCGACCACCGTGGCAAGCAGCGCAAATTGATCGGCCGGCGAGCAGACTTTGTTGCCGATCGATTGAAATCCAATTCCCTTTGAATCCTTGTCCGTGATTCGCCGGGCCAGCTCCAGTACCTGGTCCGGCGAAGCGCCGTCTTCGCGCAAATGATCCGGGTAATATCGCGGCAATTGCGACGCGGTGATAAACACCACGCCGGGATTGGCGGCGAGGTGATCCAGATACTGCCCGAAGCGCTCGAATGCTTTTTCCGTCTCGGCGGCCGGTTTTTGCGGCTCGGGTTTCCACTCTTCACGCGGCGGATTCTCGCCGCGCGCGAAGTTCACCTTGTCCCAAAACTCCTCCTGCACAAACTCGCAGGGATGGTAGTAGATGGAGATCAAGCCGCCCCCCTCTTTTGTCAGTCGCGTGGCCAGCTCATCAAAGCGGCGATCGCCCTGCAGCGGCTCGGCGTCGTTGAACAAATCCATGCGCGTTTCGTGGCCGCGCATGTCATAAACGTTCAGCGCGCCGCAATACCAGAACGGCGTTCCGCCCAAACCGATCTGACTCCCGGAATCGAGATAGCATGGAATCCCATCATTCGAAACGCCGCATCGGGGAAGGGCCGCGATCGCCTGCGAAGCCCAGGATGATCCGGGCTGGCCATAGCAGACGAGCGTGGGCACGTTGAAAATTCGGCGAACATCCGCCGCCCCGCGCGCTTCGCGCCGGACAAATTCGTCGACGCCGTCGAGGAAACCACAGTCGGCCAGATACTCAGTTGGCGCGGGATGAACGGAGTGAAGGTTGGAATGGTAGCCGATGTCGTGCTGCTTCATCGCCGTAATCACATCCTGCCGGCCGCGCTGTTCCAGAACGCGGGCTTTCTCACCGACGACTTTGAACGTCGCGCGGATATGGCGGGCGGTCAGCATCTCAGCCAAGCGCTTGTCGGCGTCATCATCGGCCTTCAAAAGATAATCCTCGGTGTCGAACCAGAGGATGACTTTGACGGGCTTCGACGATGGCGCGTTGGCGCAACTTGCAACGCGGATGAAAGACCAGCTGGCGCCCCAAGCAAGCAGCAATAGGACACATTGAGGAGCTCTGTGCATTCTTTTCACACGTCGTCCGAACTGTTTTGTACATCACAACAAACTAAAGCGGTCGAAAGGCAATCCGGTTAGATCACCTTTCGACCGCCGCATTCTCAAGCTGTCTCTTCGGATGAACAGCTTACCACTCGCGTGACTTCTTGCCGGGCTCTGGCTTCGGATAGTCGCCCTTGTCATCCGACGGCACCGGCGACGCCGACGTGGCGGTGATGCTGTCGATGCCGGGGAAGAACTCATGCTCGCTGTTGAGCATCTCGTCGAAAGAGATTTCCTTGCCGATATGCGCCGAAGCTCGGCCCATGCTGCCAGTCAGGCTGGCGCGCACGCCGCGTTCGACTTCGTTGTACGGCTTGTTGTTCACGATCGCGTCCATCAGCTCGTCCCATTCGTTCTGATACGGATTCGTGTGATCAGCCGATTTCCAGACGAGATTATCTTTCGTCTCGGCAAAGCCGTTGTAGATGCTCGATGGATCACCGCAGTCGCCGCTGTTGGAGGCGATGGCCGAACCTTTCGTGCCGTGAATATGGCTCGAATAGGACGGCTCGGCGCCATCCATGCAGCGGCCGTCAAACAGCAGCTTCGTGCCGTCAGCGAATGTGTATTCGGTGCTGTACGAATCGAAATTCTGATCGACCCACGGCTCGCCCTTATCGCTGGTCTTGTAATGGCGGCCGCCCAGGCTCATCGCCTTCACCGGGAAGGCGTTCTTCATCCAGCAGAGGTGGTCGATGATGTGGATGTTGTAGTCGTTGTAGCAGCCGCCGCTGGCCCAGATGAAGCTGTGGAATCGGCGAATCTGATATTCCAGGTCGCTCATGTGCTCGGGCTTCGGTGGTGAGCGGAACGACGCGACGTTTCCATTGGCCATGCGATAGCCGCGCATGAGCAGAACGTCGCCGATCGCGCCGTCGGTCACGCGCTTCTGCAATTCCTGAAGATGTCGGGCATGGCGCGACATGAGGCCCACGCCGACCTTCAGATTCTTGGCCGAGGCGGCTTCCCCGAGCTTGAACATCCGCTTGCTGCAAACACCGTCGGCGGTCAGCGGCTTTTCCATGAAGACGTTGACGCCCTTTTCGATCGCGTAGGTGAAATGCACCCAGCGGAACGCCA